>SXGQ01094079.1_pt1 | contig 19483 bp, 15 predicted proteins | sample 3178371 | NCBI WGS metagenome assembly SXGQ01 (sample SAMN11356859, study PRJNA531348) | freshwater metagenome | isolation source: freshwater sample F1-20 | place: China: Fuxian Lake, Yuxi | collected 2017-12-25 | reverse complement strand
TTTATGGCTTGAATTTGGCGTTGACGGTGGGCGAGGTTGGGAAAACCTCTGCTGAGTGGGCCACGTACGACGGTGGGAGTCTGAATACTTTTTTGGATCAGGTCGGCGAGTTGATGGCGGTGGGTGCGGCTTCGCTGGGGCTGTGGCAGACGGCGAAGGGTACGGCTGGGTATGTCGCGTTGTGGGCGATGGTGATGGGGTCGGCGGTGTCGGTGGTCACTGTTTTCGAGTCGATGGCGGGTTTCGGGGCTCCCGATCAGGGCAGCGGGTTCAGCGCGGGGGAGCGCAAGCTTAAGGCGCTTGAGCGCACGTTGGATGGTTTGGATCCCGATGCTGGCCAGTGGTCGGGGGACGCGGCCAACATGTACTCCACCCGCAATGGTGTGTTGAAGGGTCTTGCCGACCAGATGGCCGTTCTGGATCAGCAGATGGCGGATTTGGTGAAGGTTCAGGCCGGGCAGGCCGATACGATTCGGCGGGGTTTGGCGGGCACGAAACTGGCGCTGGAGGCCGGGATTTTGGTCACTGCCGGAATCGTTGCCGCGGCCGCTGCCGATCCGACGGGTGCCACGAACCAGGTCCTGGGTCGGGTCATGATGGGCGTGGGTGGCGCGGCCTTCGTGAGTGCGGCTGGGTTGGGTATCACCGGGTTGGTGCAGGGCGCGGAGAACGCGTCGACGGCGAAGGGTATCGCCGAGAAGTACGGTGAGGTGGTGTCCAAAGCGGCGCCCGCGTCGTCGTCGGCGCCGGATCCGGTGTCGCCCGTGGCGCCGGCCCCTGCTCCGGCCTCGGCCGCGGCACCTGTCAAGTCAGCCGCAGCACCGGCGTTCGCGCCCGCGCTTGCGCCTTCCGCCGCCACGGGCGCCCCAGTTTCTGCTGCCCCTACCTCCGCCGCGGATCCGACCCCGACGCCCGCCGCCGCAGCCATGCCGACGCTTGGCCAGATCGCACAAACGGTCGGGATAGCCACCCAACTGGAAGCCGGTCTGGCCCAGGCGAGCACCCAGGGGATGCAATCGGTGCAGCAGTTCGCGAGCATGGCCGTCCAGGCCGGCCGCCGCGCCCCCGCCGGGCCGGTATTGGCCGGGGCGGCACAGGGGACGGACAAAGACGCAGCCGACCACGAGGTCCCGCCGGGGGGTGCGATCAGCGGGGAGACCGGCACCGGGCGCGCTCCGGTCGATGCCGGAGGGCCGGCTCCGGCCACCGATCAACAGGAGCGGCTTGCCTAGCTAAGCTACCCAGCACACTCGCGCACGCACGGCACCCACCGGAAGAACGCCCACCGTCGCAGAGGATACTCATGAAAGACCTGACAGCCGACCCGGACTACATCCGCGGGCTGGCCCGAACGCAGCGCCAAGCCGCCACTGATACGGCAAGAGCCGCAGCGCTGACCGACGGGGTCACAAGGTCGCTCTGGCTGACCCACGGCCCCAGCGTCTTCTTGGGCAACATCGCGTTCAGTAATGCCGCTGACGCGCGGCGCGCGGCGGGCGACGCCATGGAAAAACTCTCCGACAGCATTGCCGACCGGCTGGAGAACGGCGCCACCATCTACGTCAACGTGGACCAGCAACAGGGCCGGGACTTTGACAACCGGATCCCGGACTGACTTATTTCCCGGGAGTCGCCGCGGAGTCAAGCAGCCCGGCAAGATGTTTCCAGTACAACCAGTCGGCGATCGCGGGGCGGGCGAGAACCGGTGCACCGGCCTCTCGCGCCCGTGTCAGGCAGGTCTCTTGAGCGGCGTCCGCGTAGGCCCGTAATGCCTTGAGGTGTTCATTCTGCCGACTCGCCGCGTTCATCGCGAGTGGCTTCATGACTTCCAGCCACAGCCGACTGGGTCTGGGCGCCGTCCCGGTAGCCAACGCTGCCGGTGGTAGCAGCGCGGCCAACGCGGGATCCGGGGTGGCCGCCAAACGCTGCGCCCCTTCGGAATCCACCACCTCCAGCCGGCTCCGACCGGTCATGTCCCCCTTTTCCGGAATGTCCTCCGGCTCCAGCAGCACCGTGGTGGTACCGGGATCGGAGCCCACCATTTGATCAGCTGTCGCGATGACCGCGCGCAGCTTCTTCTCGTGGTGAGTCGCCCAGCCCTGAACGGCCAGCACCGGATAGGTAGCCCAACGCGCCCGCTCCGCCGCGGGGATCGCCCCATCGGCGCTGGCCATCACCACCTGATCGGGCAGCTCGACACCGTTGGGTATGTAGGCCAGCCCGTAGCTGTTAGCCACCAGGATGACCCCGTCGGTGGTCACCGCGGTCAGCCAGAAAAAACCCATATCGCCCTGCCCTCCGCCCCCGGGCGCATTGAGCGCGGCGGCGATACGACGAGCCAACTTCAGCGGATCTGCTTGCCTCCGTGCCGCGTCTGGGGTGGCCGCATCGGCAATCGCGTCGCGCTCGGCGCGGGCCGCTGACACCGGAATCGGGGCCATCATCGCCATGTCGTGTTGATCGCCAGGAGCAAGAGGCTCCTCGAACGTGGCGCCCACCGGCCTCGGCGCCGGCCGCCTAGCCGCCGCAGGGGTTGACGTCTTGTCACCGGCGGTCTCGTGTGCGGGCGCACGACCCGACCCGGCTGCCGACCGGCCGCCACCGCCGACTGCCGCGGGTGCCATCGGTCCGCCAGGCATAGCGGGGGCACCAGGTGCTGGTTTGTCCTCCACTCGGGGTTGCGCCGCCGGCGACGGCATCGACAGTGCCGCTGGAATGACGCCCAGGACAGTCGAAGGCGCGGAGGCCGCCGGTCTCAGCGGCGCAGCGGGACGATGCGGTTCGACGGGCGCGCCATCAGGTTTGGGCTCGGGCTTGGGGTCCTTTGGGACGACTGGCGCCGACGGGTTGGGCTGCTCGCCACCCGGACCGTCAATCGGTTCGTCCGGTGCGACCGGCGGCTCCGACGGAGTCACCGGTGAGACCGGGGTGAAAGGCGCGGGGGCGATCGGCGAGACCGGCGGGATCACCGGCTTGGGCGGGTGGCGCTTATGGTCGTCGTCATCGCCCGGGTTGTCGGGTTTGTCCGGCGGTGTGACCGGCTGCGGAATGTTCGGGTCGCCCGGATCCGCGAAGGCGATGCTCGGCGGTCTCATCGACTTGCTGGCCAGAATCAGTTCGGCCGCGCCCTGGACCACGCTGACGTTTGCCGCATGCGCGGCGATGACCACCTCGTGGGTCGCATTTTCGCGCTCAGAGGCCTTCAGGCTGGAATCGTCGGCCAGGGAGTTGATCTGCTGGCACGCGTTGTCCACGTTGTCGGTGACGTCCGCCTTCGCCTGCACGATCGAGGCAACGATGTAGTTGTGCCAGTTAATGACGGCGGATAGACCGTTCTGCAGCGCCGTCAAACCGTCGATGCGGGTCTGGAACTCGGCGTTGGCGGCCTTGGCAGCCCCGCCCGACCAAATTCCTTCGTCGAAGATCTCGCTGCGCTGGCGCAGACAGCTTTCCGCGACATCGTTGATCTGCCGGAGCACCCCGGCAAGTTCCTCAGCCCGGTCCCGAAAGAGGTCCTCGTCGACATCCGGCCATCCGTCTGCGTCAAGCATTGAACCCACGTACTCACCCGTCGGCTTAGCTAATCCCAACGCCCGCTCCTATGCTCCGGCCGGTGCCCTTTGTTACAGCACCGAGTTTAAGGTTCGGATGCGGCGCGTCTGATCACTTCACCCGATTCGTGGGTCGAGATCTTCTCCTGACCGCTGGTCTGTCCCGGCGTAGGCGTCGGACGCCGCATGGAGATCGCCGACCAGTTGTTGAACGGCCTTCTGCACCGCGACAACCGCATCACGGCGGACATCTTCGGCGGTGTTCACGGCGGCGTTAGCGGTCCCGCAGATCAAGCCGTGGGTCAACCAGACCGACTTGCCGATCCCGTCGGCCGCAACGGCAGCTTTGCCCAGGAACGTCGCGGCTTGTGCTGGTACCGCTGCCAGTGTGTCGAGATCCCCGGGTGTGACGGCCATGGGTTCCATTGTTCAGTCCTCCGTCATCGTCAGGTGAGGTTCGTTCGCCGGCGCCCCGCGAGCCGGTTCCGCCGGCGTCTTCTCGACCGGGGCGCGCTCGCCCCTGGAACGGGAACCTGCAGCCGCTGCGCCGCGCGATGCGATCGACGGTCCCGCCGGCCGGACGGCTGCTTCGGGCCTGACCGCAGCCGGACGTGGTTCACTGCCCGCCGGCGCGGGCATCCGCCCCCGCGGAGGCGTCGTGGGACGCGGCGGCGGCATCTCAGCCACAGCATGCTGGACCGAGGTCTCTGCCTCCCCGGCCGGCCGGGCGAACTCCTCAGTCCCGAGGCGCTCACCCTGGCCGAGGGGAGCGTCCGGCTCGTGCGAAGCTGCCGAAGCTGCCGCAGCTGCTGAGTCGGCCGAAGGACCAATATCGGTACCACCCCCACCCGCGGGTGCCGCCGGCCCCGCGACGTTCACGGTCACCTCCGGCGTCCCCGGTACCTCCGACATCACCTTCCGGTAGCCATCGGTAGTGTTCCTGACGACTGCCGCGTTATCCGCTTGGCGGGAAATCGTGATACCCATGTACGTGACGGCCGTCGTCAACGCCGCTATCGAGACCGTGTTCTGAAACACATACGACATGGACCGGCCAATAAAAGGTTTCATGAAGAGCGCGATCGAAATGCCCATCGACGCCGTGAGACCTGTTATGAGATAACCGAATACGTTCCGAAGGGTGTCGACCTCCCCCGCTTGTGTCTCAAGGATGGTTTCCATCGACTTGTCCCATGCGGCCAGGTCGTTGACCAGGGTGCGGAGCTGATCAACCCGCGACCCGTACGCCTGTGAGGCGGGGCCTTGCCAAGTGATGCCCGAACAGGACGACGCCAGAGCAGAATCCGCGGCGGCCAGCCATGCTCTCGTAGTCTCAAAGCAGTCTCCCTCGTCCTCCTGGGCGAACCCGGCCGTCAGGGAGGCGCAGTGGAGGGCAAGTATCGCCAGACCAATGACGTGCGTCGCGTCGTGGTTAATTGCGGACTGGAGTCTAAAGTCCAAGTCGTCTCTGCTCCCGTACTTCAAGATAAGGCCCTGGGCGACGTCGTCGACCACGGTCTCGAAAACGCCGCCCCAGTTGCCTGAGGCGAGATCGGTTCCCAGTTCCCCGAGCGAGGAAATGATGTTGCCTATGAACAGATTCTTCGACATTGCATCTCGACTCTCGACGGAAACCCTGACCCATCGCCGAACCCACGCTGACGCCCGGCGCGTGACCACAGCGTATGTCGGCCGCCGGGCCTGGGAAAGAACCCCCATCGAAACCTGCCCAGCGTTATGATCACATCCTCCCCACCGCCGGGTCCGGGGCCTAAACAACGTTCGGGGAATCAGGAAGATCAGACATGAGCGACGAGTCACAGCAGTCGGTTTCTGACATCATGGGCCATCTTGAGCGGCTGACCGCGGTCCTCGACGAACAGCGGCGCGCTATGGACACCCAGTCCTTCGATGCCGCGGACGAGACCGGGACCGTTGAAGTCACCCTCGACGGCCGCCTCCACCTTGTCAGCCTGGAGATCGAAGAGGGTCTGCTCCGGCTGGGGGCCCCCACAGTGGAGCAGCGCATCAATGAGGCACTGCTCAGCGCGCGGGCCAGCGCATCGGAGGGGATCACCGCGCATCAGGACCAATTCATCGAAGATCTCACCAACGTGGCCGAAGAGATGACGAAAACCGTCCAGGCACAATTCCGGAGAGCCGCCGAAATGGGTCTGATCCCGGCCCATCAATCGGAATAAAGGTCGCGCCGGGGAGCATCCTTCGCGCGCGATGGATCTGTCCGCCGTGCTAGGGCGTGCCCTTGCCGTCCGCCGGCGGCGCATCATGGTCATCAGACTCGGGCACAGCACCCGGTATCGGCTTCAGGCCCAACGGTACTGCACCGGCTCTGATCGGCATCGCCAACTTCACCCCCGGCCCGGCACCATTGGACGCTGGCCCGGCACCGCTAGCCTCCGCCCCGGCACCGTGCTGCACCGGCCGGACACCGTTGGCCGCCAACCGGAGCCCGCCACGATTGGCCCGGGGCAGAGCCTTCTGGTATTCGATTTCATCCGGGGTGGTGAAGGGCTCGATACGCAGCAGGGGGTTGCCTGGGATGCTGATAACATCCTTTTGCAGGACGATGCTGCGCATTCCCTGCTGCTCACCGAGATACGTCGTCGCGGCCGGCCAGGTCACTTTCGGCTCTGAGCCGGTCTCCGCGCCGATCAAGATCGCGAACTTCTGGAACCCGCTCCCGACCGTGACGATGCCGCCGGCGGCCGCGGCCCGCGCCGCGAACTGGGCGAACGTTTGTGCGTCTCCGACGGTAACACTGGCGTCGATGTCATCGAACGGCAGATAGACCCGGTGATGGTCGGACTGGGTCTGGCCGACGAGTACACCCGCCGACCCGATCGGCAACACCTGGTGACGGTCGGGCAGCAAAATCCGGCCGCTCAACGCGTCGCGCTGTCCCCCCGAGGCCGGGCTGAAACCCCTTGGCCGCTTGGGTTTTTTCGCCGTGGTCAAGATGACAGTGGACCGGGGGGCCTCGCCACAGACGATCCGGACCCTGGTGATGGTACGGGCGGCCGAAACCGACCACCACGCGTCAGGACCGCCGGGCGACGAGTACGCGGCGGTGTAGGTGCCGTACCCCTCGACACTCGACCAGTGCTCCGAAGTGAAGCTGATTTCCGTGGCTTCGTCGTAATCGTCGAACCCGCTCTCGCACACCGCATCGACACCGTGAGAGGCCAGCTGGTCGGCGATCCGGGTGGCCGAGGCCGCCAGATAGCGGGCCAGGCCTGCGACGTCGGCGTCGCGGCGCAGCGCCGACCGTTGGGCTCGTAACGGATCGGCGCGCAGAACGACCCAGGTTCGGCGGTGGGCCGGAGCGGGGTCACGGCCGATCAACTGCTCGTAGTTGCACACCGCCCCCCGCGTCGCGGTTCGACCGACCCGATAGCCGGCGGAGACGACGTCAGCCTCCAGATCTGGACAGTTGACCACCAACAGGTGCTCCAGTAACTCGGTGTCCAGCACGTCCTCGGTACAAGCCCGTCCGTCGACGATCACAGTGGTCGAGAACGGTCGAGGGATGAGTTTGACGGCCGCGACGAGCGTATCTCCCTCCCAGCGCAACGCGACGCGGTCGCCGGGCTCCACGGTGAAAGCAACGCCCGAATCCGACGGCGCCGCAGACGGCCGGCGATGTCGCACGATCCATGTAGCTGCCGCCCCGATCCAACCGGCCAGCCGACGACCGCGGTAGGTCACCAGCGCGGCCACCGCCGTCGCCGCGATGACCAACGACAACAGATCCAACTCGATCGTCTCGTAGAGGGTTCCGCTGAACAACAGGACTCCAAGCGGAACCAGCACTGCCAACCAGAACGCGTAACCGGCATTGAATTTCAGCCGGAATGCGTACAGCCTTCTCCTCATCGCCGGCTCAGCGCCCTCTTCGTGAGCGCGGCCAGGCCCAGCGCCACCAAGAGCACCGCAATCCCCGCGGAGACCGCGGAAATCGGCCCTCGATCCGCGGGCGGCACCGCGGTGGGCGGCTCGACCTGCCTGACGGGCGCGGGACCTTCCGGTGCAGCGGGGGGCAGACCCCAGGTCAGTGCCGCGAACGCATCCACGACACCGGCCCCGACGGATTCGTTGACGCCGCCGCCCGGGTGCCGGGCGCTCTCAGTGATCCGGGCGATGATCTGCGCCGGAGTGAACTCGGGGAAGCGCTGCCACAGCAACGCCGCGATGCCCGACACGTAGGCCGCCGCAAACGATGTGCCGGCGATCGGCACCGGTCCCTCTTTGCCCGGTAACGCGTCCACCGGAGCACCGGTGAGCCCGAGCGCGACGATATTCTCTCCCGGAGCTGCCACGCCCAGCCAGGGTCCGTTCATCGAAAACGGGCTCGGCTGACCGTTCTCGCCGACACTCCCCACGGTCAGCACCAGCCCCGAAAACCACGCGGGGGTCACGATGGTCTGCACCTGCTGCCAGCCGCGGGGGTCGTTCGGCGTTGACGGGTCCGGGGGCGGATTCTGCGCGCAATCCCCACCGGTGTTTCCGGCCGCGACCACCACGGCGGCCCCCTTGGCGTTGACCGCGTAGTTCAGGGCCGCGCCCAGGCTGGCCTCGTCCACCGGGCTGTTGGCCTTGAAGCAGGCGGCCTCGCTGATGTTGATGACCTTAGCCCCGAGGTTGGCGGCGCGGACCACGGCGCGGGCCAGGCTGCGGACGGTACCCGCGGCGGAGCTGGCGTTCCCTTCGCCCTCATCGGCGGAGTTGTCAACCGGATCGTAGGCCGCCGAGCTCTGGCGCAGCGAGATCAGCTTCGCGTCCGGCGCGACTCCGACGAACCCGTCGGTGCCCGAGGGCCGGCCGGCGATGAGGGAGGCGACCAGGGTGCCGTGGGCGTCGCAATCGAACAATCCATCGCCATCGGTGACGAAATCGCCGCCCGGGTCGGCCGGGACCCGCGGCGAGGCGGTGACACCCGTGTCGATGAGCGCCACCGTGATACCGACGCCGGTGGCGAGTCGCTGAGCTCGGTCAACACCCAGATAACGGTTTGCCCAGGGGGGAGCGGTAAAGCTGGCGCCGGGCGTGGTCAACGGCTGACTGCAGAGCCGGCGTTGTTCATAAGGCTGTTCGGGCCCGGTCACGTCCGGGGGAACCGCCGCGGGATCTATTGCGGGAGGCTCGACCGCCGATACCGGAGGCGCGGTCAGCAGCAGCAGCACCAGAGCAGCACATACCGCAAACACCCGCTGCGCCACCGTCGGCGGCACCCCACTGCCCTCCACGACCACTCGATGACAATCGGTATTCGGAGACTTCCGAACTGAGCACACCATAACCGACTGAGGATATGCCCCGCACTGTCCCGGTTGGCGGTAATCCGAGGACCTTGAACCCCCGTACAGTCGTGGAGATGTCAGTTCGGCCGTCTGCGGGTGCGCTGCCGCCGGTCGCGGTGGCGGCAGCCGTCGCGCTGGTTGCGCTGCATCTCGCGGTCCGCGCCACCCTGGCGTTCGGGGGATACTTCTACTGGGACGACCTGATCCTGGTCGGCCGGGCCGGAACCCAGCCGTTGCTGTCCAGGGCCTACCTGCTCGCCGACCACGACGGGCACGTGATGCCTGCGGCCTTTCTCCTCGGGGGCATCATCACCCGACTCGCCCCACTGGTCTGGACCTGGCCGGCGGTGAGCCTGATAGTGCTGCAACTGCTGGCCTCGCTGGCGCTACTGCGGGCCCTGCACGTCATCCTGGGCTGGCGGCCGGTGCTACTCATCCCGCTGTGCTTCGCGTTGTTCACCCCGCTGGCCGTGCCCGCGTTCGCCTGGTGGGCGGCTGCCCTGAACTATTTGCCGATGCTGGCCGCGCTCGCCTGGGTGGCTGCCGACGCGATTCTGTTGGTGCGCACCGGCAACCGCCGCTACGTAGTCACCGCCATGCTGGCCTTCACCGCCGGTCTGCTGTTCTTCGAGAAGTCGGCGGTGATCCCGTTCGTGGCGTTCGCGCTCGCGGCGCTGCTGCGCCACGTCGAGGGGCATCGGGACACGATGCGAACGGTGTGGACCCGTGGCCGGCCACTGTGGATCTCGGCGCTGGCGCTGACCGCGGCGTGGGTGGCTCTCTATCTGGTGATCGTCGACCAGCAACGCTGGAGTTGGAATCCCTCGATGACCTGGGACCTGCTGAGCCGTTCGGTGACGCACGGAATCGTGCCCGGTCTGGTGGGCGGGCCTTGGGTGTGGCAGCGCTGGGCACCCGCCTCGCCGTGGGCGGTTCCTCCGGTGAGCGTGATGGTGCTGGGCTGGCTGGCACTGGGCACGGCCGTCGCGGTGTCGATGGCACGCAAGCAGCGCATCGCCGCGCTGTGGCTGACGGCCGCCGGCTATGCCGTGGCCTGCCAGGTGCCGATCTATCTGATGCGGTCCTCGGCGTTCACCGCCCTGGAACTCGCCCAGACGCTGCGCTACCTCCCCGATCTTGCTGTGGTGCTCGCCCTGCTGGCAGCCGTCGGATTCCGCGCACCGAACCGGCCGACCTCGCGCCGGTTCGACACCTCACGCCGGCGTACCGCGGTGAGTGTGACGGTGGCGGCGGTGTTCGTCACGAGCAGCCTGTTCTCCACCGCGACGTTCCTGACCAGCTGGCGGGACAACCCGACGAAGTCCTACCTGAACAACGCCGTGCGCGACCTCGCCGAAGCACGGGCGGCATCGGCCGCACCGATGCTCGACCAGGATGTCGACCCGCTCGTTCTGCAACGCGTTGTCGGGCCGCAAAGTCTGGCGAGCCACATGTTCGCACTTATCCGGGACCGCCCGGAGTTCGGGCGCTTCACCGACCGGCTGCGGATGCTCGATTCGACCGGCCGCGTCGTCGACGCCGACGTGACCTGGATCCGCACCACCCTTCCCGGGCCGCGGTCGCAGTGCGGCTATTTCGTCGCGCCCGACGTTCCGACGCGGATGCCGCTCGACGGGCCGCTGCTTCCCGCCGAGTGGACCGCAGAACTCAACTATCTCGCCAACACCGAGGGCAGCATGGTGCTCTCGCTGAACGTCGGTCCGGAGACCACGGTGGCGGTGAAACCCGGATTGAACCGGGTCTACGTCCGGCTCTCCGGCGCCGGTGACGCGATCACCGTCCGCGCGGCAACCGCCGCGCTCGCGGTCTGCGTTGCCTCAGGGCCCGTGGGGCATCTCGCGCCGCGTTGAGCATCGGCGACGCGGACTGTCCTCTCACTCCCCCGCCAGATCGCGTGTTCTGGCGATGATCTCCATCACCTGACGACGCACCTGGCGGGCCGCCATCGTGGTGGCCACCGCGGCCATCTGAATCGCTACGTCACGGTCGTCGCTGAGCAGGTAGCTCGCCGCCGTCCCCGCGACGTCGGCGAACTGCTCCCGCAACAACACCTCGACCTCCGACAACGCGTCCGCCGCATGCGACAGCGGCACGGCCTTGGCGAGGAGCCCGAACACCTCGGCGTCGATCGCCCGGTACAGCCGGAGGGCCGAGATCCTCTTCTCCAACTCGACTCCCCCTGCTCTGCACAAGTTCGGCTCGTTGCGGGCGAGCCTGGCGACCAGCGGCTCGGCCTGGCATAAGCACAGCCGCACGAAGCTGCGTGTCAGTTCGACGGCGACAACGGCCGCCAGAGGGTCGGCCAGCTCGGCGACGTCGACGCTGTCCGGCACGGGCTGGGGTGGGGTTGTCTCGGCCATGGCGTCAGGGTCCCAGAGGGGTACGACAGAAAAAGAAACATCGTCCTTGCGCCCCGGCTGGCGCCGATCATCTCGGCCTACCGGAACATGCTGCGAAGCGGCATAATCGAAAGCCGCCCAGCGGTGCGGCCGATGACGGGAGGTGAGAACGGTGGCAACCTTCCCGGATCGGGTCACGCTGGAGAACGTGCTCGACGTTGCCGCGCGGGCGCCCTCGTCGGGTAACCGGCAGCCCTGGCGGTGGCGGGTCGACGGTACCGCGGTGCACCTCTAAGCCGACTGGCTTCGGCCGGGTGGTGGATCACCGACGGATCGGCGTGATGTCCTGCTCAGCTGCGGGGCGGTTCTGGATCATTGCATCGTGGCGTTCGCCGCCGCCGGATGGGCTCCGCGGGTGCAGCGGTTACCGGAGGGCCGCGACGACGCGCACCTGGCGATCCTGGAGATCGTCGAACAACCACCCCATGCCGCGCACCTGGAATTGGCCGCCGCCATCCCTCGACGCCGGGCGGACCTGCGCCGGTTCCCGGCGGGCCGCATCCCATCGGCCACCGTGGAGTTGTTGCACGTCCGGGCGGCGCGGTTGGGCGTGGAATTGGCCGTCGTGCCCCGAGCTCAGTGGATCCGCCATGACGACGGACAGGTCACCCTGCGGTCCTCCCGGGCAGTGACCGATCCCGAGGACGATGCGATCCTCCTGGTGCTCGGCACCCGCCAGGACGATGACGCGATGCGACTCCGGGCCGGCGAGGCACTCAGTCACCTCTCCCTGACCGCAACCGCGCTGGGTCTGGCCAGTTGCCCGCTCACCGAACCGCTGAACGAGATGCGTACGCGCCTGGAACTGGCCTGCGAGGTGTTCGACGGGGCGGCCCACCCGCAAGCCCTGATCCGGCTCGGGGTACCACCCGCCGATGACGTGCCCGAAGGGCAGACCGAACGCAGGCCGGTCGGCGAGATCACCGAGTGGACAACCTGATCTTCGCCGACCCCCTAGCCGTCGAGTAGTCTGCGAAATTCCCGAAATCCGGGCGAAGTGTCGACGTTGTCTTTTGGGAATTGCCCGTATAACGGTGGCGTGCACGATGACGAACTCCAGCAAGTCCGCCGGCCACGCGAGATGGGGGCGCTGCGGATCGTGGCCGTCGCCCGGTTGGGCGTGGCCGCGGTGATGATGGCCGCGACATTCGTCGGACCCGCACCGAAGTGGTCTCAATTGGCTTGGGTTCCGTGGGCATATGGCGTCTTCTCCATATGCGCGTTCGTGCTGTTGTTCACCTCGCTCAACAGCCGGCTGACTGTTGCGTCGCTGCAACCGGTGCTGCTGGTGGTCGACATCCTCGCGATCTTCACCTACAAGATCGCCGCGGCGGACGGCACCTACGTGCAGTTGCTCGTCCTGACACTGCTGCCGATCATGGTGGTGCTCGACGTGTCGTGGCGCCGCGCGGCCGTCGCACTTGCCGTCGTCACCGTGACCTTCGCCGTCGAGATGTTCACCGATCCGGTGGTGCTGGCCGAGGCGGGGCCCGGCCCGGCCGCCATGGCGACTGCGATCTTCATCTTCCTCTGCAGCACAATCTTTTTCACGGTGTATTCGCAGTCCCGTCACCTGGATGAAATCTCGCATCTGAGCGCCTCGCGGCAGGCATTGCTGGTGGATTCGCTGGCGGCTTCCGACGACCAGCAACGCCGGATCTCGGAGTACATCCACGACGGTCCGTTGCAGTTGGTGCTGGCCGCGCGCCAGGACATCAGCACTGTGCTCCAGAGACACCCCGAGGAATCCCTGGAGCGGGCGCTGGCGACCCTGCGTGAGGCCGTCGAGCAGATGCGGGAAGCCACTTTCGAACTGCATCCGGCTGTGCTGGCCGGCGCCGGAATTCAACGTGCGGTGCAACAGCTGGTCTCGGCAAGTGCGGAACGTTCAGGAATCCAGTTCACCGCCGCCGTCGACTACGAGGGACCGCATGCAATCGACACGATGGTGTTCGCGGTGATCCGTGAGCTCGTCTCCAACGTGGTCCGGCATTCGCAGGCCACCCGGGCCTCGATTACGGTAGCGGTGGCCGACGGCGAGTGCCTTATCGATGTCGTCGACGATGGGGTGGGACTGTCCGACGAACTCGCTCGTCAGCGGTTGCAGCACGGGCACATCGGCCTGGCGTCGCAGCGCATCCGGGTCGAGGCGGCCGGCGGGTCATTGCGCAGTGTGGGGGCGGGCCCGGGGACCCACATCGCCGTACGGGTGCCGGTGCAGAGCCCGACTCCGCCCGCCGGATCTCCCCGCCGGCAGAAGCCCTAAACCCTCTTGCCTCCTCCGATCGGAGAATACGAATCGCGAGTGTCTACTCAACGAGCCGACGACGCATGGCCTCGGCAACCGCCGCCGCACGGTCGGAAACCCCGAGCTTGCCGTAGAGGTTCTGCACATGGGTGCGGACTGTCGTGGGGGCCAGATGGAGGCGTTCGGCGATCGCTGGCACCGATAGCCCATCGGCGATCAGGGCGATAATCTCGGCCTCGCGCGGCGACAACAGGGTCGCATCGCCACGGGCGCGGTGGCGCACCTCGGTGGCAAGCTCGCCGGCGATGTGGTTGGGCAGATAACCAGCGCCTCGGGCGCACGTGAGGACCGCGGCGATGATCTCCTCGCGGTCGGACCCTTTGGTCAGATATCCCGCGGCACCGGCCGCGAGCGCCTCGTACACGGTGGCCGAGTCTTCCGTCGCGCTCAACAGCAACACCCGCGTGGTCAGGTTGTCGCGCACCACCGCCGTCAGGACAGACAGGCCGTCAAGCTCCGGCATGCGCAAGTCGAGCAAAGCGACCACAGGCCGATGCTCCCGGATGGCCGACAGGGCGGTGCGGCCGTCGGAGACCTCGGCGACGACCTCGATCCGGCCCGTTTCCCGCATCGCCCGGACCACTCCCTCGCGATAAACAGGATGGTCGTCAGCGACGACAACCGTCGTCATGGACTGTTGGGACATCTGGTGCTCCTTCGCCTTCGCCATCGTCGCACAGCGGAAGCCTCGCAGTGACCCAGGTGGCCACCCTTGGCGGCAGATCGAGGTGCACTGCTCCTCACTTCTCGGCGTGCCGGAGCTGATGGTCAAGGACTCGTCGTCAGCGCCGGCAGGGCGGGCCCATCCCCGTATTGGCCGGGTCATCCTCTGATCGTTTGGAGGCACATTCCGCGGGCTGCGGTTCACCGGCGCCCAAGGGATGCCGGGCCGATTCACGCTCGAACCCCCGAGCTATCCGACCCCGAGATAGCCCGATGCGCACGGTCGATCACATGGAGCCGCCTGGGGGAATCGAACCCCCGACCTATTCATTACGAGTGAATCGCTCTACCGACTGAGCTAAGGCGGCGTGGCCCTATCGGGCCGAGCGCTGAGTTTACCCTCGCTCAGTCGGCCGACTGCAAGGCCCGGCCCACCGTGGCCACCATGGCGTCGACCGCGAATTTCGGCTTGACGTTGGCCGCCAGGGCCTCTCGACAGTCCAGCACCGCCTCAATGCAGCGCAGCAAACGCTCACTCGAGGCGTGGGCCGCCAGTGCCGCGACCTTCTCGGCCATATCCGGATGGCTGGGCGCAACGGCATGCGCCCCGCCAGCCACCATCAGCGCGTCACGGAAGTACATCGCCAAGTCGATCAATGCCCGATCCAGAGCGTCCCGGGAGGCTCGGGTGTGCCGGGACTTCTGTCGCTTCTCCAGGTCCTTGAGCGCGCCGGCCGAACCGCGCAGGGCGCCCGCGGCACCCTTGCCGGTACCCCCCGCCCCCAGAGCTACCCGGAGGTCCTCGGTCTCGGCCTCGTCGCGATCTTCGGTGAGCGCCCGGGCCTCCGCCTCGGCGGCGGCCACGAGTTCCTCGACCGCCGCGTAGGCCCGCGCGGGGGTGGCGGCATCGCGCGCCAGGCCCAGCGCCTGCATCCGCCGGGCGCGGGCCTCCGGATCGGTGGCCAGCCGCCGGGCCCGGCCGATATGTCCGCCGCTGACGGTCGCCGCCCACTGCGCGTCGGCCTCGGCCAGTCCGTCACGTTCCCTCAGCACCCGGGCGATGTCCCCGGGCGTCGGCGTCATCAACGCGACATGGCGGCACCGCGACCGCAGCGTGATCGCAATGTCCTCGGGATCCACCGACGGGGCGCACAACAGGAAGACCGTTGACGGCGGCGGCTCCTCCACGACCTTCAGCAGGGCGTTGGCGGCACCTTCGGTCAGCCGGTCGGCATCTTCGATGACGACGATCTGCCAGCGGCCGGTGCTCGGGCGGCGCGAAGCGGTGGCGACGATGGCGCGCATCTCGTTGACCCCGATCGACAGCCCCTCCGGAATGACCCGGCGGACATCGGCGTGGGTGCCGGCCATGGTGGTGGTGCACGCCCGGCACCGGCCGCACCCGGGGGTGTCATCGGAGCTGCACTGCAGGGCGGCGGCAAAACACAGCGCCGCCACCGATCGGCCAGAACCGGGCGGACCGGTGAACAGCCAGGCGTGAGTCATCGAGCCGGACCCGGCCGCCCCGTGAGCAGAATCACCTCGAGCCGAACGGGCCGCGCCGACCAACTCCGTTTCGACCGCGCTTTGGCCGACCAACCGCGCAAACACTCCGGACATCGTGACCAACACTAGAGCGCGGCAGCGACACCGCGGGGCCCGCGCCGCCCCGCCGAGGTGCCCGGACCCCCGCCTGAGACCGCTACGGTGAGTCGGTGAGCACCGCGCCGGTCACGCGCGGACGGATTCGTGAGTTCGTCCGGTGGGTGGTACGCACGCCCTGGCCGGTGTTCTCCCTGGGTCTGCTGCAGGCCGACATCATCGGTGCGTTGTTGGTGCTGGGTTTCCTGCGATTCGGCCTGCCGCCGGCGGATCGCCTGAAGCTCCAGGACCTGCCGCCCGCCAACCTGGCTGTCTTCGTGGGCTACCTTCTCGTCTCGTTCATGGTGGGCGCCTCGATCAGTTTCGGCCTGCTGCGGCCGGTGTTCCGCTGGCAGCGCCAGGATGCGATGTTGACCGCGGAGGACCCGGTTGCCACCGAACAGGCACGACTACGTGCGCTTCGGATGCCCGCCTACCGGTCCATGATCAGCATGAGCCTCTGGCTGCTCGGTGCGGTGGTGTTCATCGCTGCGAGCTGGCCGGTCGCCAGCCACGCCGCCCCGGTGCTGGCGGTGGCGACCCTGCTCGGTGCCACCGCGACGGCGATCATCGGCTACCTGCAGTCCGAGCGGGTGCTGCGTCCGGTGGCGGTCGCAGCGCTGCGGGGGGGTGTGCCGGAGAATTTCCGCCGGCCCGGGGTGGTGCTGCGACTGGTCCTGGCCTGGGTGCTGTCCACCGGTGTGCCGCTTCTGATGATCATCCTGGCGATCATCGCCAGCAAGTTTGCTCTGCTGGACTCGTCACCGGACAGCCTGTTCGTGCCCATCCTGTTGATGGCCATGGCCGCCCTGGTGATCGGCCTGCTGGGCAACATCCTCTCGGCGATGGCGATTTCCGATCCGCTGCGGCAGTTGCGCTGGGCGCTCGGGGAGGTGCAGCGGGGAAACTACAACGCCCACATGCAGATCTACGATGCCAGCGAAGTCGGACTGCTGCAGGCCGGCTTCAACGACATGGTCCGCGAACTCAGCGAACGACAGCGGATCCGGGATCTCTTCGGCCGCTATGTCGGCGAGGACGTCGCGCGGCGCGCGCTGGAGCGCGGTACCGAACTCGGTGGCCAGGAACGCGATGTCGCCGTCCTGTTCGTCGATCTCGTCGGTTCCACCCAACTTGCCGCGACCCGCCCCCCGGGGGAGGTCGTCGGCCTGCTCAACGAGTTCTTCCGTGTCGTCGTCGACACCGTTCAACGGCACGGCGGGTTCGTCAACAAGTTCCAGGGCGACGCGGCGTTGTGCATCTTCGGCGCCCCCATCGAGCACCCGGACGCCTCCGGCGGCGCACTGGCCGCCTCCCGGGAATTGCACGACGAACTCATCGACGTGCTGGGCCGGACCGAGTTCGGCATCGGGGTCTCGGCCGGGCGCGCGATCGCCGGTCACATCGGCGCCCTGGCCCGGTTCGAGTACACCGTCATCGGCGACCCGGTGAACGAGGCCGCCCGGTTGACCGAACTGGCCAAGCTCGAGGGCGGGCACGTGCTGGCCTCGGCGAACGCCGTCAGCGACGCCCTCGACTCTGAGGCCCTGTGCTGGGAAGTCGGGGAAACCGTGGAGCTGCGCGGCCGATCGGCACCGACGCAGTTGGCCCGGCCGGTGAATCTGATGGTTCGCGACGAGCCTCCCCGGATGTCACGATAACGGCCATGTCACCAGCACCCGACGCCTCCACCCGCCTGGCCGCGGACCGCACCCGGCTGGCCCACGAGCGGACCCTGATGGCCTGGGTGCGGACGTGCACCTCGATGATCGCGTTCGGCTTCGGGATCTACCAGTTCTTTCAATACCTGTCGACCCAGGAGAGCCTGCGCGAGCCCGTCATCAGTCCGCAGCTGTTCGCCGTCCTGCTGATCGTCGTCGCCCTGGCAGCGTTGGCCATGGCCTGGCTGCAACACCGTCAAGCGATGAAGTCGCTGACCGCCGAGTTCGGGCCGATGCCATACTCCATCGCCGGGGTGATGGCGGCCTTCATCGCCACCGTCGGGATCGTCGCACTGGTCGGCGTGGCCCTACGGGCCTGAAAAGCCTGGCGGCTCAACGCTTCTTGGCGGGCACCTTCTTACGAACCGTCTTCTTGGCGACCTTCTTGACCGGACCGCGGGCGCGGCGGTCGGCGAGCAACTCGCAGGCCCGCTCGTCGGTGATCGTCAGGACATCATCGCCCTTGCGCAGGCTGGCATTGGTCTCGCCATCGGTGACGTAGGGTCCGAACCGGCCGTCCTTGATCACCATCGGCTTACCCGAGGCCGGATCGGTGCCCAGTTCACGCAGCGGCGGAGCGGCAGCCCCCTGACGTCCGCGGCGCTTCGGTTCGGAGTAGATCGCCAAGGCCTCCTCGAGGCTGATCTCGAAGATCTGATCCTCGGTGGCCAGGGAACGAGAATCGGTGCCGCGCTTGAGGTAGGGGCCGTAACGCCCGTTCTGGGCGGTGATCTCCTCCCCGCCGGCCGGGTCGACACCGACCAGCCGCGGAAGTGACAGCAGCTTGAGGGCGTCATCGAGGGTGACCGTCTGCAGATCCATCGATCGGAACAGCGACCCGGTGCGGGGTTTGGGACCGGTGGGCTTCTTACCCTTCTTGGCCGCCACACCCGAATCGTCGTCGGGCGGTGGCGGCAGCACCTCGGTGACATACGGCCCGTAACGACCGTCGCGGGCGATGATCTCGTGACCGGTATCCGGGTCGACACCGAGGACCCGCCCCTCCTGCGGTGTGGCGAAGAGGGTCTCGGCAAGCTCGAGCGTCAGCTCATCCGGGGTGATCTCATCGCTGAGGTTCGCCCGCTGCGGCGTGGGCTCACCGTCCTCGCCGGTGATCATCCGCTCGAGATAGGGCCCGTTCTTGCCGACCCGGACGTAGATCGGGCGGCCGTGCTCGTCGTCGAACAGTGCGATGGAGTTGACCTCGCGGGCGTCGATGCCCTCCAGGTTCACCCCCACCAGTTTCTTCAGCCCGCCCGCCCGCGCGATCGAGTGCGGGACACCGTGCTCGCCACCGAAGTAGAAGTTGTTCAGCCAGTTGGTGCGGTGCTCGTGGCCGGCGGCGATCTCGTCGAGTTCGTCCTCCATGGCGGCGGTGAAGTCGTAGTCCACCAACCGGCCGAAGTGCTGCTCGAGGAGGCCGATCACCGCGAACGCCACCCAGGACGGGACCAGCGCACTGCCCTTCTTGTGGACGTAACCACGATCCTGAATGGTCTTGATGATCGAGGAGTACGTCGAGGGCCGTCCGATTCCGAGCTCTTCGAGGGCTTTGACCAGCGAGGCCTCAGTGTAGCGGGCGGGCGGATTGGTGGAGTGGCCATCGGCGGTCAGGCGGGTGGCGTCCACCCGCTGGCCCTGCCGCAACTGCGGGAGCCGGCTCTCGGCGTCGTCGGCCTCGCCGCCCGCGAGTTCGTCGACCGTCTCGACGTGGGGCTTGAGGAACCCCGGGACGGGGATGGTGCGGCCGCTCGCCGCGAACGTCGCCTCACGACCGTCGGAGGCCGCTCCGGCGATCCGCAGACTCAGCGTGGTGCCGCGCGCATCGGCCATCTGGGAGGCGACAGTGCGCTGCCAGATC
>SXGQ01565965.1_pt1 | contig 19484 bp, 17 predicted proteins | sample 3178371 | NCBI WGS metagenome assembly SXGQ01 (sample SAMN11356859, study PRJNA531348) | freshwater metagenome | isolation source: freshwater sample F1-20 | place: China: Fuxian Lake, Yuxi | collected 2017-12-25 | reverse complement strand
TGCCGGCGGCGATGGCCGCTGCGGCGTGGCCGACGTGGCACAGGTACGACGAGCCGCCGGTCTCGGTCGTGTCGATGTAGCTGAGTTGCAACCCGAGGTACTCGGCCATCGAGAAGCCGCCGAAGCCGGGCGCGTCACCGGCGCAGAAGTAGCCGTCCACGTCGTCCATGGACAGTCCTGCATCGGCGAGTGCGCCGACGGCCACGTCGGCGTGCACCTGAGCCACGGTGCGATCGGGGATCACCCGCAGTGGATGTTCGTAGGCGCCCGCGATGGATGCTTTGCCGCGTACGGTCACGCGTTCTCCCGTGTCTGTTGTCGGGGTGCGGTGGTCAGTCAGGCCTTGGAGCGGTGGACCACTTGGGGCTCGCAGAATCCGAGCAGGCCCCACGTGCCGTTCTCGACACCGATGCCGCTCCACTTGGCGCCCCCGAAGGGCTGGTGGGGGGCGAGCGCCAGGTGGGTGTTCACCCACGCCGTCCCGCACTCGAGCTCCTCGGCGATCTGCGTGGCGCGCTCGACGTCGCTGCTCCACACCGACCCGGAGAGCCCGTAGTGGGTGGCGTTGGCCCGCTCCACCACCTCGTCGACGTCGCGGTACGTGATGACCGGCAGTGCCGGGCCGAACTGCTCCTCGTCCACGATGCGGGTGCCGTCGGAGACGTTGGTGAGGATCGTCGGTTCGAAGAAGAACCCGTCGGTGTCCATCGGCTGGCCGCCGGCGGCGGCGACCGCACCGGAGGACAGTGCGTCCGCGACCAGCTCGCTGACCCGCTCGAACTGGGGGCGGTTGTTGATCGGACCGAGCTGGACGTCGGCTTCGGTGCCGGCGCCGACCTTCACGGACCGGGCCCGGTCGGCCAGGCCGTCCACGATGCGGTCGTGCAGGGACTCGGGCACGTACACGCGCTTGATGGCCGAGCACACCTGGCCGTTGTTCTGGAACGCCCCCCAGAAGAGCTTCTCGACCACGGTGTCGACGTCCACGTCGTCCAGGACGATGGCCGGGTCGTTGCCGCCCAGCTCGAGGGTGGTGCGCTTCAGGTCCGGGGCGGCGGCGGCCGCCACCGTCTTGCCGGTGGCCACCGAGCCGGGGACGCTGCTCTTCCGGGGGACCGGGTGCGAGGGCATCGAGGCCCCGAGGGGAGCGCGGCCGCTGCTCACGTGGCGCACGCCGGGGGGGAGCACGTCGCGGAGGATCTCGCCGACCTTGAGCGTTGCCCGGGGGGTGAACGGCGAGGGCTTGAGGACCATCGTGTTCCCGGCCAGCAGGGCGGGTGCGATCTTCCACGAGGCGAGGACGAGCGGGAAGTTCCACGGCGTGATGCCCGCGACCACCCCGAGGGGGCGCTGCACGACCTCCACGAAGGCGGCGTCGTCGTCCTGGATCACCTGGCGGGGGATCTCGAGGTCGGCGTAGTACTGGAACCAGATGGCGGCGCCGAACACCTCCATCGTCGACTCGCCCAGGGGCTTGCCCTGCTCCTGGGTCAGGATCGGGGCGATGTCGCCGGCGGCGGCCATGAGGGCGTCGGCGGACTGGCGGAGCAGATCGCGGCGCCGACCCTCGTCCCGACGCCAGTCCCGGTAGGCCTTCGCGGCGGACGTCATGGCCGCCTCCAGCTGTTGGGGCGTGCAGTCCGGCGCCTGCGCCTCGGCCGCCCCGGTGGCCGGGTTCACGACGTCGAAGGTCCCCTCCGTGGTTGCCTCGGCGCCGTCGATCGTCATCGTCACTTCGCTCATCGTTCCCCCTGGGGTCCTGTCCGTCCTGCACGAGACATCGCCGGCAGAGTGTCGCACGCTCCGACGTACGATGCCAACGCGACTGCGGTGGCCGCGTCGACCAAGATGCGAGGCACCGGCCGCCAGGGTCGTCCGATCACCCGAGGGGAGCAACATGCCAGTCGATCCGCAGATCCAGACCGTCCTCGACCAGATGGCGGCCATCGGCTTCCCGGGGTTGTCCACCTTGCCCGTCGAGCAGGCCCGGCAGGCGCTCGCGCTCATGGGCTCGGCCCGGGCCGAGGGGGCCGAGGAGGTCAGCCGGGTCGAGGACGTGGAGATCCCGGGGCCTGCCGGCACCATCCCGGCCCGGGCGTACGCACCGGCCGGTGACGGTCTGCTGCCCGTGGTCGTCTACTACCACGGCGGCGGCTGGGTCCTCGGCGGGCTGGAGAGCCACGATGGCACCTGCCGGGCGCTGGCCAACGCGACCGGCGCGCTGGTGGTCAGCGTCGACTACCGCCTCGCCCCCGAGCACCCGTTCCCCGCTGCGGTGGACGACGCCTGGGCGGCGCTGACGTGGCTCGCCGACAACGCCGGTGACCTCGGCGGCGATCCGTCCCGCCTCGTCGTGGCCGGCGACTCCGCCGGGGGCAACCTGGCCGCCGTCACCGCCCTGACCGCCCGTGACGCCGGCGGCCCGGCGCTGCGTGGTCAGCTCCTCGTCTACCCGGCCACCGACGCCACCATGGCCAGCGGCTCGATCCAGGAGAACGGCGAGGGCTTCTTCCTGACCAAGGCGGACATGGACTGGTTCTACGGCCACTACTCGCCCGAGCGCCCGAGCGACTGGCGGCTGTCGCCCCTGGTCGCCCAGGACCTCACGGGCCTACCGCCGGCGCTGGTGCTCACCGCCGGGTACGACCCGCTGCGCGACGAGGGCGAGGCGTACGGCGCCCGGCTCGCCGAGGCGGGCGTGGCCGTGGAGGTGGTCCGCAAGGACGGGCTCATCCACGGGTTCTTCGGCATGGTCGCCGACGTCGACGAGGCCCGCGCCGCCATGGACCACGCCGGCGCCACCGTGCGGGCGTGGATGGTCTGACCGTCCCGGCCTGCCCGTAGGCTCCTGGGGTCGCCGGCCCCATCCGAGCGGCCTCCCCCTCGCTCACACCAGGAGCCCCCGTGACCGCACCTGCTGACCTCGACCGAACCGGCGCGCCCGGCTCGCCGGCCGTCCACGACGATCTCGTCCTCGACCCCCGGCGGCGGCGCCTCGTGCTCGCCGCCATGTGCGTGGCCCTGGTGGCCGTCATCGCCTCGGTGTCGGGCCTCAACGTGGCCCAGCAGGCCCTGGCCGAGGACCTCGGCGCCTCCCAGAGCCAGCTCCTGTGGATCATCAACGGCTACACGCTGGCGCTGGCCGCGCTCCTGATGCCGGTGGGCGCCATCGGCGACCGGTGGGGACGCAAGCCGGTGCTGGCCATCGGCCTCGTGGCCTTCGCCGCCGTCAACGTCGCCTCGGCCTTCGCCGGTGACCCGACCACCCTCATCGCCTTCCGGGTCCTGGCCGGGGTCGCTGCTGCCATGGTCATGCCGGTGACGCTGTCGGTCATCACCACCAACTTCCCGGCCGACGAGCAGGCCAAGGCCATCGGCGTCTGGGCCGGTTTCGCCGGCGCCGGCGGCATCATCGGTCTGTTCGCCTCCGCAGCGATCGTCGACAACGCCACCTGGCCCTGGGTGTTCGCCCTGCCCGTCGCACTGGCGGCCGTCTCGCTCGTGCTGACCGTCGTGTTCGTGCCCCACTCGGTCGAGCACGTGGAGGCGGGCTTCGACGTGGCCGGGTCCCTGCTGTCCGTGGTCGCCGTCGGCGGCCTCGTCCTGGCCTTCCACGAGGGCCCGGAGCAGGGCTGGAGCGCGCCCGTCACCGTGGTCTCGATCGCTGCCGGCGTCCTCGGATCGCTGGCCTTCGTGGCCGTCGAGCGCCGCCGAGCGCACCCGCTGCTCGACGTCAGGATCTTCGCCATCCGTGGCCTGGCCGCCGGCGCCGTCAACCTGTTCGTGGTCTTCGGGGTGATGTTCTCGCTGTTCCTGGTGCTGGTCCAGCACCTGCAGGCGGTGCTCGGCTACTCCGCCCTCGCCGCCGCCGCCGGGCTCCTGCCGATGGCGGCGATGATGATGCCGCTGTCGGCCACGGCGCCGACGATCGCCGAGCGGGTCGGCTTCCGGCGCACCCTGGTGACCGGGATGCTGCTGCTCGCCACCGGGCTCGTGCTGTTCGCCATGCTCGCGGATGCGGACAGCGGCTACCTCTCCGTGCTCCCCGGCCTGCTCGTCATCGGCGCCGGTGTGGGGCTGGCCATGAGCCCGTCGACCGCCGCCATCACCTCCTCGCTGCCCGAGGAGAAGCAGGGCGTGGCCTCTGCGCTCAACGACACCGTGCGCGAGATGGGCGGCGCGGTGGGCATCGCGCTCATCGGCTCGGTGCTGAACGCCGGCTACCGGTCCGCGGTGGAGCCGGCCACGGTCGGCGTGCCCGCCGAGGCGGCCGAGCCGGTGCGCGAGGGCATCGGCGGCGCGCTGGCAGTGGCTGGGAGCCTCGGCAACGCCGGCGCGCCCCTCGCCGACGCCGCTCGCGCCGCGTTCGTCGAGGGGATGGCCCCGGCGCTGTACCTCGCGGCCGGCGCCAGCCTCGCCGCCGCGATCTTCACCGCCATCCGGGGGCCCGAGACCGCCGCCGAGGCCGAGCCTCGACTCCACGCTGGCCACCCGGCGCCGGACGAGGCGGCGCGGGTCGCCTGAGCCGCCTCAGACGCTGAAACCAGGCGTCCCCTTGCCGTCCGGCGACGGCTCCACCACGATCCGGCTGCCCACCAGCTGGCCGCCGGACAGCTCGGCGGCCAGCGCCGGCTCGTCGCGGCGGACCACGGCGCGCGTGCCGTCGTCGGTGGTGGCGTAGGCGACCACGGCCGCCGGACCCATGTCGCGGTCGTGGATCACCGTCCAGCCGTCGACGCTGGCCGGGCCCTGGGCCTGCGGACCGGCCGGGGCGATGGCGGTGGCGTCGATGGCGGCCTGGGCGTCGCGCAGGTCGGGCGTGGCGAAGCCCCGCTCGGGTGGCGTCGTGCTCCACAGCCCGAGCGAGTGCTTGGTCACGTACCACCCGAGCCCGGTGGTGAGGCCGACCGCTCCGGGATCGGAGCGCAGCTCCGCGGCCATGGTCGCGATGCTGTGCGTGGTGTAGTTGTTGCCCGGACCGCCGAAGTAGGCGTGCCCGCCTGTCACCGTGAGCGGGCGCTCGTCGGCCAGGTCCAGCCCCAGGGCCGTGGCCGAGATCTCCACGGCCACGGGGAAGCAGGAGTAGAAGTCGAAGCGGGACACGTCGTCGAGTCCGCAGCCGACGGCGTCGAACAGGGCGGCGCCTGCGGTCTCGATGGCAGGGGAGCGGTGGAGCTCGGGGCGCTGGACCGGGAAGAACACGTCGTTCAGGTCGGCCACGCCGAGGGGAAACACCCAGCGATCCCGGGGGACGCCGGCCCGCTCCGCGGCCTGCACGGAGCACAGCACCAGTGCCGCCGCCTGGTCGACCTCGATGATGGCGTTCATGCGCTTGGTGTACGGCTCGGCGATCATCCGGTTGGTGGGGTTCGGCTCGGAGAGCTCCTCGGGCGTGGCCGCCTCGGGGAACCACGACAGGTCCGGGTGGCGGGCGGCGACCGCGGTGGCGGGGGCCATGAACCGGCCGAGGACCCGGCGCTGCTCGTCGAGGGTGCGTCCGGCCCGGTGGGCCACGGCCGATTCCAGGATCGGGTACAGGAACGGTGGCGGGGCCAGACCGGCAGCCATCTCCTCGGCCGACGCACCGATGCGCTGGTCGCCGATCTCGGTGTCCTCGCCGTCGGCGTCGAGCGCGACCTCCGGCGGCGCGCCCTGCTTGCGGGCCTGGCGGGCCGAGGAACCGGCCTCCGCGCCGGCGATGAGGGCCACGTCGCAGCGACCCTCGAGGATGTCGGTGCCGAGGACGCCGACCAGCCACTGGGGAGTGTTGCCGCCGATGGTCGAGGACAGGTGCCGGCGAGCCGGGATCCCCAGCGCTGCCGCCAACCGCCGAGACGGGTGCTCGGTGCGGGGCGCGAGCACTCCGGGCATGGCCAGCGTGTCGGGCGTCAACCGTCCGCCGGCATCGGCCAGGGCGAGGCGGGTCGCCTCGGCCGCCAGGGTGATCGGGTCGACGAGGTCGCCCTGGCGGTTGGTGACCTGGCCGACGCCGACCAGGACCGGGGTGCGCGGATCGATGCTCACCGGTGCGTGGCTCGGGCCTGGCTCAGCACGACGTTGCCCTTCTGGGTCGAAGCCTCGACGATGGCGCCGTCACCATCTCGCCAGATCTTCGTGACGATGGTGTCCTCGGGCCACACCTGGTCGGCGAAGCGACCCTCGAGGGTGCCGAAGGCGTCGACGTCACCGTCGAAGACGCCGGCGAGCACGGCCCGGCCGACGAAGCCGAAGGTGCACAGGCCGTGGTTGAACGGTGCGTCGAACCCGGCCATCTTGGCGAACTCGGGGTCGATGTGGAGCGGGTTGCGGTCGCCGGAAAGCCGGTAGATGGCGGCCTGTTCGGCCCGGGTCTCGTACTCGACCACCACATCGGGGTCCCGGTCGGGCGGCTCGTTCTTGCCGGTCGTCGAGGGGCCGCGCTCGCCGCCGAATCCGCCGGCACCCCGGACGAACAGGGTGGCCGCGACGGTGAACAGATCCCCGTCGCTGTCTCGTGCCGTGCCTTCGAAGCCGATCACGGCCGCCTTGCCCTTGTCCCAGACCTCCGAGATGTGGCCGCTGATCTCGACCTGGGCCCGCGCCGGGAGGGTGCGGTGGAGGGTGACCGACTGCTCGCCGTGCAGGATCATGGCCGGGTTCACCTCGACCTCACCGAAGACCCCACCCATCGCCATGAGGCCCGGGATGACGCCGTAGGTGGGCAGCACGACCGGTCCGCGCCCCTCGTAGAGGAAGTCGAGGTCCTCCGGGGGTCGCGCGCCCACGCCGAGGGCGTAGAGCATCACGTCCTTTTCGTTCCAGGAGGCGGCGACAGGCGCCAGCTGGTGTCCGACGAGGTCTGAGGAGAGCGGTCGAGTCATGCCGGCAGTCTCCGTGACCGCACGGGGTGACTGCAAGACACGAGTGCGAGTATGTTTCACTGCGGGGGACCAAACCGGGCACAGTGCGTGGGGCGGGCAATCGGCACGAAGTTGACAGGAGTCTGCATAGGGCTCCGGCGGCGGAGTGACGAACATCACAGGGGAACGGGGGAACGATGGCAGCGGTCACGCAGGCGATACGAGGACGGGTGGGTTCCCTCGTGGACGACCTCGGCCGCGTCTTCGGCCTGATGTTCGCGGTGCTCGTCCGCATCCCCCGGCGGCCGTGGCGGCCCCGGGCGGTGGCCGAGCAGGTCTGGTTCGTGGCGTCGGTGACCCTCTTCCCGGCCCTCCTGCTCACCTTGAGCTTCGGGCTCGTGATCGGCCTGCAGGTGTACAACATCACCCGGCAGTTCGGCGCCGAGTCGGCCCAGGGGGCGGCGATGGTCCTGGCCATCGTGCGCGAAGCCGGCCCCCTCGGCACCACGTTCATGCTGGCGGCGGCGGCCGGGACCGCCATCACGGCTGACATCGGCAGCCGCACCGTTCGAGACGAGATCGCCGCCATGCAGGTGATGTCGGTCGACCCGATCCACCGCGTGGTCGTGCCCCGGGTCCTCGGCGCCTCCATCGCAGCCGGGATCATGACCGGCATCGTCATCATGGGCGGGCTCGCCGGCGGGTTCCTCTACTCCGTGGTGCTCAAGGGCTCCAACGCCGGCGCCTACGCCGACGGCTTCTCGACGCTGGCACAGATGCCCGACCTGTACCTGGCCTTGGCCAAGGGCATGGTGTTCGGCGTCGTGGCCGCGGTGATCGCCGCCTGGCGGGGCCTCTACGCCAAGGGAGGCGCCGGCGGGGTGGGTCAGGCGGTCAACACCGGTGTGGTCCTCACCATCCTTGCCCTCGTGGTGGTCAACCTGATCATGACCTTCGGCTACCTGGCCATCGTGCCCAGCTCGATCCAATGACCGTCGCCACCCCCGCGCCGACCACCGCAGCCCGGCTCTGGGGCGCCACCAAGCAGGCGCTCGACCCGCTGGCCCAGCCGTACCGGGTCGCTCGTGACATCTTCGAGGTCGGCTACAAGGCCGTCCTCAACATGCCGGCTGCGCTGGCGCACCGGGCCTACATCGTCAAGCTCATCTCCGACGTGGCGGTGGGCTCGGGCGCGTTCATCATCGGCGCCGGCGCGGTGGTCGTGGTCGTCTTCATGACCGGCGTCATCGGGATCCAGGTCGGCCTCGAGGGCTACGAGGGCCTCGAGCTCATCGGCGCCGAGGACCTCATCGGCTTCCTGTCCGCGTTCGCGAACGTGCGCGAGATCACCCCGCTGGCCGCGGCGATCATCTTCGCCGCCCAGATCGGGGCCAACTTCACCGCCGAGCTCGGCGCGATGCGGATCTCCGAGGAGGTCGACGCCATCGAGGCGATGGGCATCAAGTCGCTCCGGTACCTGGTGTCCACCCGCCTCATCGCATCCTTCATCACCGTCCTGCCCTTGTACGTCATCGGCCTGTACGTGCAGCTGCTCACCACGAAGCTGACGTCGACGCTGTTCTTCGGCGTCGCCCCGGGCGTGTACGACCAGTACTTCGACCTGTACCTGCCCCGGATCGACATCGTGTACAGCGTCACCAAGATCCTCGTGTTCATCGCGATCATCACCTTCGTGCACTGCGCCTACGGGTTCCGGGTCTCCGGGGGCCCCGAGGACGTCGGCTACGCCGTCGGCCGGGCCGTTCGCCTGTCGATCACGCTGGTGTTCCTCAGCAACTTCTTCCTCAGCCTCATCTTCTGGGGAGCCGGCGACACCGTGAGGTTCTCGGGATGAGCATCTCTGCCGCTCTCGTCCGCCGGCTGGTGGTCTCGGTGCTCCTCGTCGGCCTGCTGGCCGCCTGGTTGGAGCGTCCCGGCCCCGCCCGCAAGGAGATCACCGCCGAGTTCGCACGCGCCGGACTGAACGTGCGTCCCGGTGACGAGGTGCGGGTCCGGGGCGTCCCGGTGGGAACCATCTCGTCGATCGACATCGACCGCGACAGCTACACCGCCGTGTACACCCTGTCGGTCGATCCGCAGGCGCCCATCGCCGCCGGCACCACTGCAGCGCTCGTCCCCAAGACGCTCTTCGGCGACAAGTACGTGGAGCTGCAGGCCGCTCCCGGTGCCGACGAGCACCTGGCGGACGGGGCTCACATCCCCCTCGACCGCACGTCGGCGCCGAGCGAGGTCCAAGAGGTGCTCGACCGCCTGCAACCGGTGCTGGAAGAGGTCGACCCGGTCACCTTCGCCAACGTCATCGCGTCCACCGCCGAGGGTCTCGACGGTGCCGGCGCCGACATCGCCTCACTGGTGGAAGCCCTCCCCGACGCGCTGGCCACGATCACGGCAAACCAGCAGGACCTGGGCCGCATCTTCCGAGCCGTCCCCGGCGTCGCCGGCACCATCGAAGCGCGAGCCGATCAGCTGGTTCAGGTCGCAGAGTCCTTCGGGGTCCTGGCCACCACCATCGACGAGAACGAGGCCGAGCTGACCCGCTTCGTGACCAGCACCGCCGACCTCTCGGCTCGCGCCGCCGAGCTGCTCACGACCGAGGACGAGCGCATCGATCGCGTGCTGTCCTCCACGCTGTCGGTCCTGGAGCTGGTGAACGAGCGTCCCGGAGCCGTGGCGGCGTTGCTCGACGGCGCCCCGCGCTTCGTCAACGGGCTGGCCTCCGCCACCTCCACGGGAGCCTTCCGGGCGCCCATCGCCAACTTCGGCGTGCTCAACCCCGGCAGCCTCCTCGCGGCCAAGGGCGACCTCGGGGAAGCGAACGGCGGCGCCGGGTTCGGACCCGACATCGTCGTCGAAGGCTTCCCGCTGACCGACGGAGCCACCGTCGGACCCGCCGACGGCTCCACCGGCACGATGGGCGCGGGCAACGACCTCGCTGGACTGTTCGGCAACCTCCTTGGAGGTGGACGATGACGCTGTGGATCAAGCTCGGGGTGCTCACCGCCGCCGGCCTGGCGTGCCTGGGGGTGCTCGCCGTCCAGATCGGTCAGCTCGGCGGCGCCGCCGGGGCCTTCGCCGACACCTACTCCATCGTCGCCCACTTCGGCGACGCCACCGGGCTGACGCCGGGCGACGAGATCCGCTTGGCCGGCGTGCGCATCGGCAAGGTCAGCGACGTGACGGTCGACCGTGGGGAGGCCGTCGTCGACATGAACATCGACGAACGTCACCGCATCCCCGAAGGCAGCCGCTTCGAGCTCACCTGGAAGAACCTGCTCGGCCAGCGCTTCGTACAGGTCGTCCCCCCGGACGGCGCCACCGCCGGCGGGCCCGCCGTCGAGGAGGGCGCACTGCTCACCACCGCCCGCACGCGATCCGCCGCCGACCTGTCGATGCTGCTGAACAACACCGAGCCCCTGGTGGGCAAGCTCGACGTCGGGAGCCTGAACCGGGTGATGGGCACGCTGGCCGCCGCGGTGGCCGGTCGGGAGGCCGCGCTCAGCCAAGGCCTCGACGATGCCGAGACCTTGCTGGGTGACCTGACCACCAGGCGGGACGCAATCGATCGCAGCCTGGTCAACCTCGACACGCTCATCACCGGCATCGCCGAGCGTGATGCCGAGGTCGAACGGTTCCTGATCGCATTCGCGTCCACCGCAGAGACCCTGGCCGCCAACTCCGGCGAGCTCGGCACGGCTGTCGGGCAGATCGACGTGCTCGTCGACGTCGCCGAACAGGTGCTCTCGGCCAGCGCCGACGACCTCGACGCGGTGATCGACCAGTCCATCGCAGTGCTCGACACCGTCGTTGCCAACGCGGGTGCCCTCGAGGAGGGCATTCGCACCCTGCCGTGGACCACTGCCGCCATCTCCCGCGTGACGGCCCACGGCAACTGGTTCCAGGTCTACGCCCGAGGTGTGGGCATCGTGAACACCTTCCTCAACGAGCCGGTGATCGGTCCCGATCACAACGACGCCGGGGTCGACGACCTCTCGGCACCGCAACCGCTGCTGGGCGAACCGCGGTTCCCACTTCCCCCGATCCCGGAGACCCAGTTCGGCCCGGCGATCATCAACCCGTCTCCCCAGACCCGGGCCGACGGCTACGAGCGCGACTCCGGTGCCGGTTCGACATCAGAAGGCTCTGGCCTCAGCACCCTCTTCTCGAACATGCTGAGAGGTGGGTCGTGATCGACAGCCACCTGCGGCTCAAGGCGGCGATCGGTGCTGCCATCGTCGTCGTCCTCACCCTCGTCGCCGTGGCCATCGGCGGCATGCGGATCTTCGAGCGTACCTATCCCTTGGCCGTCATCGTCGACGACGCCGGCGGACTCGAGTCCGGTGACCCCGTCCGGGTGGCCGGGGTGGCCGTCGGCTCCGTCACCAGCATCGAACGGGTTCCCGAGGACGGGACGTTGCACGTCGGCTTCCAGGTCGACTCTGGCACCGAGATCTCCGAGGCGAGCACCGCATCGGTCCGCTTGAGGACGTTGCTCGGCAAGAAGTACCTCGACATCTCCGATCCGGGCACGGGAGCCACCCTCGCCAGCGGCGACGTGATCCCGGTGTCCCAGACGCAGCCGTCCACCGATGTGGACACGCTGCTCAACGCGGCCGAACCGACCATCGAGCAGACCGACGTCGGGAGCATCAACGGGGTGCTGGCCGGGGTCGATCGCACACTGGCGGGACGCGGCGACCAGCTGCGCACCGTGTTCACCGACCTGGCCGACCTGGCGTCCACGTTCTCCGACCGCGAGGTCGAGCTGGCCCGGCTCATCCAGTCCACCAACAGCCTCGCCGGGGTGGTCGAGCGCCGCGACGGCGAGCTCCGCTCCGTGCTCGACGGCATGGACCTGGTGATCGCCACCCTGGCCCAACGTGGCGACAACCTCACCGGGGTGGTCGACAAGGTGTCCACGCTGGCCGACACGCTGTCGCCGCTGCTCTCCGAGAACCGAGGCGAGTTCACCGAGCTGTTCGGTCAGGTCAACCAGGTCAGCGACCTGCTCGTCCGCCAGAAGGACCGGGTCGACCTGGCGATCACCCAGCTCCCCGGGCTGACGGAGCGCTTCTACGCCGTCACCAGCGAGGGTTCGTGGGTCAACGTGTACATCGTCGGAGTCGTCGCCAGCCCGTTCGTGATGAACCCCGTCGACCTCGGCTCCTCCAGTGGCGAGCCCGGTGTCACCGGGGGACCGCCACGGATCTGGGTGGACCCACCCCAGCTGCTGCCCAGCACCTCCATCGGGGGCATCGACATCGACACCGAGGACGGTCGCACCGTCGACGCGCCGGAAGGGTTCTACGGATGACCGGCTCGCTGACCACCTCGGTGCTGCACCGAGCCGTCACCGCCGTCGTCGTGCTTGCGTTCACGATCAGCTCCACCGGCCTGGCCGGCGTGGCGCTGGGTGTGGAGGTCGAGAACCCCTTCGCCCCAGAGGAGACCGTCGTGGTCGCCGAGTTCGAGCGGGCGGTCGGTCTCTACGACCAGTCCCGGGTGTTCGCCGACGGCGTCGAGGTCGGGGAGGTCACTGACATCGAGGTCCTGCCCGACCGTGTGCGAGTCGAGCTCAGCCTCGACGACGTGGCGATCAGGGCCGACAGCGAGGCGATCCTGCGCCTGCGGTCGCTCATCGGCGAGCGCTACGTCGAGCTGACCCGCGTCTGGTCGGGGGAAGGCGAGCAGCTCCGCTCGGGGGCCACGATCCCCTTGGACCACACCGTCATCCCGGCCGAGATCATCGACGTCCTGGACGAGGCGGCGCGCGTGTCCAGGGAGCTCGACGGCGAGACGCTCGGCCGAGTGATCGACGAGCTGGCCCTCGTGGTGAAAGACGACGGTGCCGCGGTCGAGGCGCTGCTCGATGAGCTGGCCGACGCCGGCGCCGCCGTGGCCGGCCAGGCCGACGAGCTCGACGAGCTGATCGTCTCTCTGGACACCGCGGTGGCGACGCTGGCCGAGAAGGACCAGACGGTGGTGTCGGTGCTGCGCAACGGCACCGCCGTGTCCCAGGCCCTGCTCGCCCAGGAGGGGGCGCTGGACGCTGCCGTCACCAGCATCGACCGCATCGTCGGCGACCTCGCCACCTTCACCGGCGAACAGCGCGAGGGGCTCACCGACCTGACCTCGGACCTGTCCACCATCGGCACGATCCTGGCCGACCACCGCACCGACTGGCAGGAGATCATCGACTACCTGCCCTTGGCGTCCTACGGCTTCGCTCGAGCGATCAACAAAGACGGCGACCGGTGGTTCCTGCAACCACAGGTCACCGGCACGCTGGTGCAGCCGTACCTGCCCAACCTCAACTCCCGCGGCGGCATCGGCTCCGAGGACGGCGACAACCGTTTCGTCCCGGCCATCGACTTCGAGGATTCGGTGCTGGGCGACGCTGTCCCCGACACGATCGACACCACGCCGCTGCTCGGCACCGGGCCCCTGCTGCCGTCCACGAGCATCGGTCCGGTCGCCATCGACGCCGACGGTTCCGGAGGCGGACGATGACGCCCACCGAGGAGATCCAATGTCGGGCCTGACCCTCGTCAAGCGCATCCGACTGTGCCTGCTCGGCGTGCTGCTCCTTCCCGGAGGCTGGGCGGTCGCGTCGTTGTGGCCCGACTCGGGCACCGCCTACGCCGCCATGGTCGAGAACGCCTCCGGTGTCGTGGCCCGGAACGACGTTCGCCTCAACGACATCATCGTCGGCCAGGTCACCGGGATCGAGCTCGAGGGCCTCACCGCCAAGGTCAACTTCGAGATCGAGGACGATGGTGTGCCGCTGCCTGCCGGCACGCGCGTCGAGATCCGCCAGACGTCGTTGCTCGGTGAGTACTTCCTGGCCCTCGTGCCCGAGGGGGAAGGATCGCTTGAGCCCGGCAGCGTCATCCCGCTGGAGCGGACGCGGCGAGCTGCCGAGCTGGAGACCATCGTCTCCCAGGCCGGCGCGCTCACTGCGCAGGTCAACATCGACAACATCAACCGGATCCTCACCTCGCTGGACACCGGGTTCGCCGCCGGCCCCGACGCCGTCGGCGACCTCTTCGAGTCGATGGCCACCACGGCCTCGTCGCTGTCTGCGTTGCGCACCGATCTCAACGCCACGATCGACTCCGTCGACTCGCTGTCGGGGCGGCTGGCACCCGACACCGGAACCTTCCAGGACGCAATCGGTCGGTTCGCCGACGGTGCCGAGGCCCTGTCCCGCTCCGACGACGACCTCGACGAGCTGCTCACGGGGCTGAACAGCGCCACAGGCACGCTCGCCGACCTGCTCGAGCGCAACCGCGACAACCTCGCCGCGGCCACGCCGGTGCTGCGCCGAACCCTGCAAGAGGCGGTGGACAACCTCGACGACCTCGGCTCCACGATCGCCGGCCTGCCCGGCTTCAACCGGGGTTGGGCCTGCGCCTCGGACGGCAACTACTTGAACTTCGTGTTCCCGCTCACCCCAGAGGTTGCCACCGTGGACATCAACCCCGGTCGCTGCGACACCCTGGAGGATGGTCCCCGTGGCCGAGCGCGGCCGACGAAGGCGCACGGCCTGCCCGGCCTGGACGGGCTGGTCGTCGACGACCCAGCCCGCACCGGTGACCTCGATATCGGTGCCGGCAGCGCCGATGAGGGCCGGGCCCGGTTCCAGGAGGAGGGTCGATGAGGCTCAACCTGCGCACGATCGTCAACGTGCTCGTGGTCCTCGCCGTGGGCGCCTCGGCGCTGGTGTGGGCGGTGGTCGGCCTCGCCGGTCTGCGTCTCTTCGGTGACGACAGGGTCACCATCCAAGCCGTCGTGGCTCGGGCCGCCGGGGCGCTCCCCGGGGCCGAGGTCACGTACCTGGGCCAGCCGGTCGGCCGGGTTGATCGCAGCCAGTTCGTCGACGACGGGATCCTGGTGACCATGGGCGTCGAGCTCCCGGAGCAGGTCGCCGCTGTGCTTCGCGCCGACGTGCGCCAGAAGTCGGCGCTCGGTGAGCCGTACGTCGACCTCGGCCCGGTGCAGGGTCCCGCTTCGGGTGGCGGTGTCGCCGCCCTCGCGGCGCCGGCCCAGGTCCCGGCCCAGGACCTCGACGGCGTCCGGATCCCGCTCGAGCGGACCTCGGTCCCGGCCGAGCTCGGCCAGCTGCTCAGCGACGCCGACGCCTTGCTCGGCGACCTCAACCCGGAGTCGCTCGGTGATCTCATCGACGGGTCCGCCGCCATCGTGGGCAACGAAGCCGACCTGCGCAGCATCCTGCGCACCGGCGTCACCATCAGCCAGACGATCCGCAACCGCGACGCCGAGATCGACTCGTTGCTCGCCAACACCGCCCAGCTCACCGAGACGCTCGACTCGGCAAGTGGCGACGTGGGCGCTGCCCTGGACAGCTTCGCCCAGCTCGGCTCGGTCCTCGCCGGCCGGACCGAGGAGCTCCGGTCGATCCTCGAGCAGGGTTCGAGGCTGTCCACCGAGGGTTCCCGACTGATCGAAGACATCCGCCCCGACGTGGGTGGCGTCCTCGCCGGTCTCGACACCACGTTCGGGGAGCTGGCCGCCCGTCCCGGCAAGGTGCGCGAGATCCTCGAGCTGACCCCGCTCATGGTCGAGCGTTTCGGCCTCACGTTCGAGGGCGGGAACTTCTGGCTCAGCGCCGGTGGCGGCATCCCCTTCGCCTCGGGCTACAACCCCCGACTCGGCGTCCCCGTCTACGGCACCGGACTGCGCATCGACCAGATCTTCGTGCCCTCGATCGCTCAGAAGATCACGGTCGACCTGGAACAGCTCGGCGTGCCGCAGTTCGGACTCATCCAGCTGCTGCCCAACGACCAGATCGGCGCCGCCGCCCAGGAGCCCGGGGGCCTGGCTCGCCTGATCGACTCGGCACGGGCCGACCTCGGCGACGGCATCCCCCAGGGCGGGGGCGAGTGAACCGCGCCATACCGGCCAGGTTCGATCAGAGCACCTGGACGCTGGAGACCAGATCGGCTTCCTGGTCGAGCTGCACGAGCAGCCCCACCCGGACCACCCGGCTCTGCGGCGCCGCCTGGCCCTGCTGAGAACTACCGTCCCCCGACTCGCCCCCGGCGGGTGCCGCCGAAGGAGCTGTGATCTGTTGGTTGACCACGACGAAGAAGACCGCCGTCCCGTCATCGACCCGCTGCAGGGTGGGGCCGGCGACGATCTCGCCGCTGCTGACCGAACCGCTGGCCTGGAGCTCGGCGACGAAGGTGTCGCCCATGGTGGTGCGGAACTCCTCGGCGAAGGCAGGCGTGCCGAGGGCGAGGATGCGGTCGATGTCGGCCTCGACCCGGCCGGCGTCGAACGTGGTGACCGCGTCGGCGAACCGCTCCACGAGGGCCAGGTCGTCGGGGTCGGCGGCGGGGACACCGTCGGCGCCATCGGCGGCAGCGGCGACCCCGAAGCCGGCGAGGGCGACACCGCCGGCGAGGGCGGCGCCGGCGGCGACGCGGGAGTGCAGGACACGGCGGATCATGATGAGACGCTACCCCGCGGTCGTCTCGCCACCTGGGTCGCCGCCGGGCTGCTAGCCGCCGTCGGGGCCGGTGCTTCTGCCGTGGCCATGACGAACGACGACACCTCGGATCGTGACGAGGTCATCGCGTTCTCGGAGGAGTTCATCCAGACCTTCACGGCGTACGACCATGCCACCTTCGACGACACCGAGGCTGCCGTCGCGGCGCGCTCGACCGAGTCCTTCGCCAGCCGCTACCGAGCCCTGCTCGGCGGCGCCGGCTTCGTCGAGGCCCTGCGCGAGAACGAGGCGAAGGCGACGTCGGAGATCTCGGTGGGCCCGCTCATCGCCACGCTGGCGGATCACGAGGCGCGCACGTTCGCGATAGTCGAGCAGGAGGTCACCGGGCGCCAGCTGGAGCAGCCCCAGCGGACCCGGTTGCGGGTCGAGGTCGTCCTGGTCGAGACCCCGGACGGCTGGAAGGTGGTCGACGTCGAGACGACGTGAGCCGGGCTCAGGCCGTCGCCAACACGATGCCGGCCTGCACCACGCCGACCGCGCCGCCGAGCACACCACCGATCGCCACGAGGATGACCTCGTCCTCCTCGAAGATGCCGCGCAGCATGCGCTCGAACTGGTGCTTGTCGAGCACCGCCAGCCGCTCCTCGATCAGCTGGTCGAGGCGCAGGCTGTGGGACAGGTGCTCCTCGACGAGGGGACGGGCCTGGGGCAAGAGGTCGGTCAGGCGCTGGGTGAGCACGAAGGTGACCTTGTCGAGCTGGTCCTCGGTGGGCTCCTGGCCGGCGAGCATCCCCAACATCGGGCGGAACTGCTCCAGCTGCGCCCGGGCCTGCGCCAGCAGCTCGCCGACCAGCTCGCCGGCAGCCGGGTTGGTGGACACGTGGTCGATGAGGTTCGCCGGGGTGAGGACCTCGTCGGCGGCGATGCGACCGTAGTCGTGGGCGATCTCGGCCTGGCGCTTGGGGAACATCCCCTGGTACGTGACCAGGCCGAGGTAGCGCCGGGGCTCGAGGGGTCGGAAGATCATCTGGATGGCGAGCCAGTTCGTGCCCAGCCCGACCAAGACGCCGACGATCGGCATCGTCCACCACTGCGAGAACCAGTTGTACAGGGCAGCCTGGAGGAGGCCGACGAGGAAGCCGAAGACCCCGCCGTACAGCTCGATGAACCGCAGCTCGCGGTGGCCGACCTCGTTGGCCACCCGGGCGAGGCGTTCGGCGTTGGGTCCGCTCAGCTCCTCGACCATGAGCCGGTCGAGGTCGATCAGCTCCTCGGCCCGCTCGCCCATCGTCACGACGGCTTGGCCGACGCTCTGCTCCACCTGGCCCAGGATCAACGTCCGGACCTGGTCGCGGGCCTCTGGTGCCATGGCGTCCCAGGTGCCGGGACTGATGACGTCGAGCGCTTCGGCCACCATCGCGTCGATGTCCGATGGGTGGGCGGCGACGAGCTTCTGCACCAGGCCGTGCGCATCGAGTCGCTCGACCATGTCCTCGGGGCTGAGGACGTGACCCGTGGTGTTGGCGATCTCGGCTGCGAACTTCGGCGCCAGCCGGTAGACGATGCCCTGCCACTTGAGCGGGCCGACACCCCACGGGACCGCCGGGTAGAAGACCATCTTCACCGCCGCCCAGTTGGTGATGTAGCCGATGAACGCGGTGATCAGGGGAATGGTGATGAACAGCACGACGGTGTCCACGATGCCTCCAGGGTTGGCTCAGGTGGGTGTTCGATGGCGCCACGGCGATGTCCTCCGGCCGTCCCCGGCCGGAGGACGGGGTGGCTACCGGTTCACCACGTTGAGGAGCTGGCCGATCTCCTCGTTGGCGTTGTCGGGCACGATCAGGTCGTCGAGCGACGCGATGGTGTCCCAGTTGTCGCGCACCTGCTCCGGCGAGAGGTCCTTGGAGTAGTAGCCGAGCGGCTCGGCGACCACGACGCGGCTCACCCGGCCGCCGGCGACGGACAGGATCTGGCCCGTGACGTCGCACTGGTCCGACGCCAGGTAGACGACCACGGGGGTGACGGCTTCGGGGTCGAGGGAGTCGGCCATGGGGCCGAGGAGATCCTCGGTCATGCGGGTCCGCGCGCCGGGGGCGATCACGTTCGCCAGCACGTTGCGCTTGCGGCCCTCCTGGGCGAGGGCCTTGGTGAAGCCGACCAGGCCCATCTTCGCCGCCCCGTAGTTGGTCTGGCCGAAGTTGCCGAAGAGCCCGGCGGCCGACGTGGTGTTGATGACCCGCCCGTAGTTCTGCTCCCGCATGAGCTTCCATGCCGGCAGGGTCACCCAGAACGCGCCGTACAGGTGCACCTGCAGGACCGGGTCGAGCAGGTCGGCGGTGAGGTTGTGGAACGCCTTGTCCCGCAGGATGCCGGCGTTGGTGACGACGATGTCGACCCGACCGAACGCGTCGAGGGCGGTCTGCACGATGGCCTCGCCGCCGGCCTGGCTGGCCACCGAGCTCGTGTCGGCGACTGCCTCGCCGCCAGCGGCGTTTATCTCGTCGGCGACCTGCTGGGCCGGGCCGGCGTCGGCGCCGGTGCCGTCGACCGTCCCGCCGAGGTCGTTGACCACGACGCGGGCGCCCCGGGCCGCGAGCTGCAGCGCATGCTGGCGGCCGAGGCCGTGGCCGGCGCCCGTCACGATCGCCACCTGTCCGTCGAATCCGATGTCCGTCATCTCGTCCTTCCCGGCCGGGGCCGATCCCCAGCACATGTGACAGCGGGCATCATATGTCCTACCGTGTCACCGACATCCGAGTCCGACCCTGGTGGCGGGCACCGGAGCGATCCCGACAGGAGGACGAGATGACCACGGTCAGCCCGGCGAGCGTGCGCGAGGAAGCGGAGGCCTGGTTCCGCGAGAACTGGGATCCGGAGATCCGACTCGGCCACTGGTGGGAGCGCCTAGCCGATTCCGGGTGGGGCTTCCCGACCTGGCCGGAGCGGTGGTTCGGCCGGGGCCTGGGCAGCGACCAGGCCAAGCAGGTCGACGCGGCCCGGGCGGCCGTCGGCGCGGTCGGGCCGCCGAGCGGCATCGGCGTCATGATGGCCGGGCCGACCATCATCGACCACGGCACCGAGGAGCAGTGCCAGCGGTTCCTGCCCGACATGGTCACCGGCAAGGAGGTCTGGTGCCAGCTGTTCTCCGAGCC
>SXGQ01802333.1_pt1 | contig 19486 bp, 11 predicted proteins | sample 3178371 | NCBI WGS metagenome assembly SXGQ01 (sample SAMN11356859, study PRJNA531348) | freshwater metagenome | isolation source: freshwater sample F1-20 | place: China: Fuxian Lake, Yuxi | collected 2017-12-25 | reverse complement strand
TGCATCTGGAGTCCAGTGCCATCCCAGAAGGCAGTGGAGACCGCGATGCCGAAGTACTTGGACACTTGGTCGAACGGGGGGAGCAGCTTGAAGTCGACCCAGTTGTCTGCGGAGCTGACGGCCTCCTTGCCCACGGTGGGCACCAGATCATCGATGCCGCTGCCGCTCCGGAGGGTCTCCCAGGTGGTCTGGGCAGACTCACGCTGGTTGTCGTAGCCAAACACCCCCTTCGTAAAACCGCCCACCTGCTGGGCGGCTTCGGCGAGGCCCGGCTGGTCCTTGAGGGGTCTTGCAGAGGTGTCGGCGCTCCGCAGGTACTCCTCGAGGATGGATCTGTCGTTCGCGAACGCCACATAGCCCGGGGTCGATGCAATCTCGAGCATCCGCTGTCCTCCTTCGGCATTGGGGAGCGTCATCGACCAGATTTTCTTGCCGTTGAACTCCCGCTCCTTCAGGTCGTCACCACCGCCAGGCAGAAGACTCGAAAGCGCCTTGATGGCGGTGACCATGTCGTCGGGTCGGACGGCCCCGACCACGGTGATAGAAGGTGGATTAGCGAGATCCGTCGCGCTCCGGCTCCGTGGCACCTTCTCGAACGACACGTAGTCATCCCCCAGATTCCCGAAGAACATCTGACGGAAGTCGAACTTTGGATCCTTGTCCTTACCCAGGGCCCCGATCGACATGCTCAGCAGTCCGCCCAGCTGTGGGGACATCTTCTGGACCATCGACTCCAGTCCGGACCAGAGCTGCTGTCCATCGAGGCGCATGCGCTGGAAGGACACCGCATCGGCGGGAACAAACGCGGGTGGAGCGGATTCCTTGGGTTCGAACCGCAGAAGCTTGGCGAGGCCGACACGCTTCGACTCGGGAATGGTGAAGAGGGTTCGGCTGGTCATGCCGCTGGAGGTATGCCGGTACATCCAGGCGGCCGACCGGATGCCATCGATGCCCATTCCGGTGATCGCCTGCTCCGGGTTGAGACCGAAGAGTCCCTCGCCGGAATCCTTGGAGTCCCCCGACTTCATGATGTCCAGGAGTCCTGTCGTCTGGAGGAACACGTAGGCCGAGGCGTCACGGAAACCGCCCCAGGACTCCGTGGCCGTGAAGTCTGCGTTGTCGGCCAGGACAGGCACCGTCCCGCCGGTGAGCCTCGCGACCACCGGTTCCAGCCCGGCGGTCGACGTCGACACCACCAGCGCCGAGTCGACCTGTCCGAAGGTCAGTTCCAGACGGTCCGCCTTGGCCTCCGCCTTCTCGTCGTCGTCCTTCTTGCCATTCCCGGTGGGCTCGGAGGGGGTCTCAATCACCAGGGTCGTGAAGTCGATGTCGCGGATCCGGGTCGCCTTGGTGGTCCTCTTCAGCTCAACCATCTTCTGACGGACGGTCTGGAGAAGCGTCTTGAGCTGATCCGATTTGTCCTTGGCGTCGATGAGCAGAACAAACGTGGGGTTCGAGGCGGGTTCGCTCGGCTTCCAGTCCCCACGGATCGCCGCGAACGAGACCTGGCCCCGGAGCAGCGAGAGGAACTCCTCGGTCTTGATTCCGAGGTCCTTCTCCATGCTGCCGAACAGCTGTTCGCGGATCTGCTTCTCGGCCTTGTCGCGAAAAGGGCGCATCACCGGATCAGCCCACATCTGCCCGATCGGGGCCGACCGCATCCCCGCCTCCGCCGAGGTCCAGTCGGGCACCGAGGCAACCATCAGGGCATCCTGTGGAAAGATCCGGGGGGCAGGTGGGACGGCGGCCTCAAGCGCGGTGACAAGCAGGCTGAGCGATAGGATTCGTGCGACGTGCATTAGGTCTAACGTTGCGAGCACCGGGGTCTTGGCAAGCCGATTTCCGCCAGAACCGTTTTGCGAGTCATGCGCCGCAGGTCGCTGTCGCGGCCGCCGCGCCCCGCGGTTGCCTCGGTGGTCCGAGACGCCGACGCATCGAGGAACCGTGTCCTCTTCGGATCGCTCGTCCAGTCCGCATGGAACCTAGGACCGGGAAACCGGCACCGTGGGTTCGGCGAAACGAGTCTTATCCTCGCAGGGCTCCAACGACGCGATGGCCGCCATTATCCGACGTCCGATCTCGTCGTAGAGAAATCTCTGTCGGGCCTTGTCGGCTGTTGCCGCCTCCTCGACGAGGGCCTGCAGGTCGACCGGATGCCCGAACTTGATGGCCGAGGGATGGGGTCTCGGGAATCGCTGGCCCCGGCTCCAGGCCTGGTCGAGTCCGAACACCCGGACCGGAATCACCGGCACCGACGCCTTGGTCGCCAGCAGTCCGATCCCCCCACGGGCCTCCTGGAGCCGGCCATCCGCCGATCGGGTACCCTCCGGAAACAACAGCACCGCATCACCCTTGGCCAGGCGTCCCAGCACGACCTTGAGACCCGACGGCCCCCCGCCATCCCGGTCGATGGGGATGCCGTTGAGATGCTGCAACAGCGCTCCAAACCATGGGGGTGAGAATAGCGTGTCGCGCGCCAGGAAGCTGATCGACCGCGGCAGGCAGCATCCGATCAGAGGTGGATCCGCGAACGAGACGTGGTTTGCGGCCAACAGAGCCGGTCCGCTGATCGGGACGCGTTCCGGATGGAGGATGCGTCCCTGGAAATAGGCGAAGAACAGGTTCCGCAGCACCACCCGGGCGATCCGGTAGGCCAGGTTGTTCTGGCTGCAATCACGCTTCGGCTGGGGTGTCGTGCGGGATCTCATGCGACCTCAACCCTGAGTCCGTCGTAGGCCAGCCAAACACCGCCGGGGAGCTCTGCCTGGTCGATGTCGTGATCGTAGTCGTGGGTGAGGTGGGTCAGAAACGTCCGCTCCGCCCGGATTCGCCGGGCCGCTGTCAGCGCTTCGTCGAGGCACATGTGGGTCGGATGCGGTTCCTTTCGCAGGGCGTCCAGGACCACGACCTCCACGCCGCGAACAGCCTGCACCACCGGGTCGGGCACCTCCTTGCAGTCGCTGAGGTAGGCCAGCCGCGCGCGGCCCTCCTGTCGGAAGAGATACCCTAGGGACTCGATCCGGCCGTGGGGCAGGGGAAGGGGGGTGACCTCGAGGTCACCGACCCGGAATGGGCCCGTCACCTCCCGTGGATCCGGGTTGAAGTACCCCTTCGGGATGGTTCGCCCATCGAAGGCGTAGAGGAAGATTCGCCGGAGATCGGAAAGGGTCGTCGCGCTGGCGTGGATGGGCAGCGCTCCCCCGCGCAGGTCACAAACCCGACGGCAGTCGTCGAGACCCATGATGTGATCGTCATGGGCATGGGTGATCAGGACGGCGTCGAGGTAGCCCAGGTTCTCCCGCAGCATCTGGGTCCGGAAATCGGGGGTGGTGTCGATGACAATCCGCGCACCCGAGGACTCGATGTACAGGGAGGGGCGGAGGCGATGGTTCCGCGGATTGGCGAGGTATTCCTGGGGATAGTCCCGTCCGATCACCGGAACCCCCTGGGAGGTTCCGGTGCCGAGGAATCGAAACGCGAACGCCATGACTCCGGTTAGGCTGGAACCGGATGTCGGTTCCTCAAAGGAGAAACTCGACAGGCACTTTTGCTTCCGCCTCTTCCTCCCACCTTTTTTCGGTGCGTCTCCCATGTCCCCGTGTGGGTCTCCCCCGAAATCCCCACAGCGTTACATTTCGAGGTTGGTGGGCTGGAAAACTGACCCCAGTCTCACCGGGTGCAGATCACCAACCTGAACCCCGACAGTGACATCGGGGCGAGCGCGTGGCTTGTGGACTACGACGGCTACCGGCTCCTCCTTGATTCCGGCGTTCATCCGGAGCGCGAGGGCCGCGAGGGGCTCCCGCTTTTCGAAAAAGCCGGTTCGGAGCCCATCGATGCCATCGCGCTCTCGCACTGCCATCACGACCACGTCGGCTCGCTCCCGGTCGCCATCCGGAACTTCCCGTCGGCCCAGGTGTTCATGACCGACCAGAGCTACTTCCTGGTCGAGCGCATCCTGCACAACTCGGTGAACGTGATGATGCGGCAGCGGACCGAGCTCGGGATCCGGGACTATCCGCTGTACAGCCACGAGGAGGTGGACGAGCAGGCCTCGGTCTTCCAGGCGGTGGGCTATCGGAAGCCGATCGACTGGGTCTCCTTCCCGAGGGGCCAGCGTAAGACCTCACCGAAGCTCGAGTTTTTCGACGCGGGTCACACGCTGGGATCTGCGGGGATCCGGGTCACGGGTGGGAAACAGACCCTGTTCTATTCGGGCGACGTCTGCTTCCACGACCAGACCCTGCTCAAGGCTGCCCGGTTCGACGACGTCCAGGCCGACGTGATGATCCTCGAGACCACCCGCGGCGGGCGGGCGGTGCCGCCGGGGTTCAGTCGCGAGGCGGAGATGGAAAGCCTGGCCACGGCGATGGAGGAGACGCTGGATGGCAAGGGTTCGGTCCTGATCCCGGCCTTCGCGCTAGGAAGGACCCAGGAGATGCTGGCGGCGTTGTCGATGTGGATGAAGGCCGGGCGCTTCAAGCGTCGACCGATCTACATCGGCGGACTCGGACGGGTGTTCACCGAGATCTACGATCTCCAGGCCCACCGGACGCATCGGTCGCACCCCCGGCTCCGTCTCACGGAGGCGGTCGACCTGAAGGTGGTCTCGCCCCAGGAGCTGTCGCGTGTGGGACTGAAGGATGGGAAGATCTTCCTGATGACGGCGGGGATGATGACCGAGAACACCGGGGCGCATGACCTGGCCCTCCGCATGATCGGGGACCCGCGGCAGTCGATCTTCTTCGTGGGCTACTCCGCCCCGGAATCCCCGGCCGGACGACTCCGGGCGGCGGACGACGGCTCGACCTTCGTGTTCAGTGGTGCGGGAGGCGAACTGACGCGGAAGTGTCGGGTGGAGGGCTTCGACCTCACGGCCCATGCGAACCGTGAGGATCTGGTCGACTTCGTCGCCCAGGTGCAGCCGAAGGTCGTGGTCCTTGGCCATGGCGACACCGTGGCGCGGTCATGGTTTGCCCAGACCCTGCGCCAGCGTTGGCCGCAGATGCAGGTCCTCGAGCCGGGTCCGGGCGAGCGGGTGGCCTGCTGAGCCGGTAATCCGGACTCCCGGGACCTCCGTCACCGGGGATTCGACCAGTCCAGCACCTTCAGACCCCGGACTCTTTTGAACTCCCTGATGTTGGCCGTCACGAGAGTGGCCCCAAGGCTCCGAGCCTGTGCGGCAATCAGGAGGTCAAGAGGTCCGATCGGTTTTCCTCCGGCCTCTGCATCGGTTCGGATCTCGGCGTAGTGAAGCGCGGCGTTGAGCGTGAACTCCACCACGGTAAACAGGCCCAGGAAGGCTTCAAGCCGTGCAGCAGATCGCGGATGGCTCGCACCCGCTTTTCGGACCCCTGTCCACAGTTCCGCTGCGACGATGACCGGGATTCCGGTGAGGCCGGGTTCAGGAAGCCGGTCCAGACCCATCCTCTGACGCAGCACTGAAATGCAGGCGTCGGAATCGAGAAGATACCGTGGAGTCACCGTCTTCAGTCCTGAAGTTCCAGGATTTTCCGTTCATGCCGGCTGGGCCGGGGAGGTGGAGTCGGAAATTCTTCGGTGTCCGGGAAGGCTGTGGCGAGGTAGCGGGCGATCTCAGGAAATGTCCGGAACCGTGCGGCGGTCATCGGCTTCAGTACCACGGTGTCCCCGTGACGCTCGATCACCACCTCGCTTCCCTCGATGCGGAAAGCCTTTGGGAGCCGTACCGCAAGGCTTCCTCCATGACGGAACAGTTTCGCCGTAGTCATAGATATACGCTGTATCTACACTCGCAACGCGTCAAGCGTGGGCCTCGGGTTTCCGTGAGTCATGGGGCGAGCGGGTGGCCTGTCCCACTTCTGCGGGCTGTTTTTGATTCCTCCCTCGTCCTAGGCATCCCATGCTGCCCGTCTGCATGAACGCTCCCGTTCCTCTCGCGCTCCAGAAGTCGTTCGGCTTCGGCGACCGGCTCGGCCTTGCGACCCCGGGTCACATGGCGGCCGTCCGCCGGTTCCCCGACTTCGCCCCCATCTTCGCCCAGCAATCCATCCGGGAGATGACCCGGACCCAGCGGACGCCCCAGGAGGTGATGTCGGCCGCCTGCCAGTCGGTGGACGCCCTCGGGTTCACGGGGAAGTGGGGTGCGGATGGCGACCACCTCAAGACCCCGGAGGATGTCCAGAATGTCGCGGCGGCCGGGTTCTGCTTCTTCACGATCGACCCCAGCGCCTGTGTCAATAACGGCGCCGACGCCATGGATGAGGCCTCGCTGCGGTCGGAGGTCGAAATCCTCGAGAAGGAGGGACTCTTCAGTGGGTTTGACTGGAAGGACTACTACATCAACCGGGTGTTCTCCCTGGGCAGCCGGATCCCGCCCGTGCGGTTCGACGAGGAATCCCTCTTCCGCGCCGCCGTAAAATACTCGAGGGCCACGGCGCATGCCGAACGGATGGGGCAGGCGATTGCCAAGGCCTCCGGTGGGCGTGGCGAGGTGGAGGTGTCCGTCGATGAGACCGATTCCCCGACGTCCCCTCTCGAACATCTGTTCTTCGCGCTGGAGCTGCAGCGTCGGGGTGTCCCCGGACTTGTTAGCCTTGCCCCCCGCTTCATCGGGGACTTCGAGAAGGGGATCGACTACCGGGGCGACCTCGCCCGGTTTGAGCAGGAGCTCAAGGTCCACGTGGCGATCTCGAAGTTCGCCGGTCCGTACAAGATCAGCATCCACAGCGGGTCCGACAAATTCAGCGTCTACCCGGTCATCGGACGGGTCTGCGGCACCCTGCTGCACGTCAAGACGGCGGGCACGAGCTACCTCGAGGCGTTGCGGACCGTGGCCCGGACGGCGCCTGGGCTCTTCGCGGAAATCGCCGCCTATTGTCGGGGCCGCTTCGACACCGATCGCGCCAGCTACCACATCTCAACCACCCAGGCGCAGGTCGGGTCGCTGCCGATGTTCCAGGGGGCGGGGCAGGAGGCCGTTTATCTCGATGAGGTGGCGGGTCGACAGCTCCTGCATGTGACGTTCGGTTCGGTCCTCACCCAGGGGCGGGAAGCCTCGGGTCGGACCTTCAAGGAAGGCATCCTGGAGGTCCTGCATCGGCATGCGGACCTGCACGCTGAACTCCTCGAGACGCATTTCGTCCGTCACCTGTCCCAGCTCAACGCCGGCTGATCCGCATGTTCACCCTTTCCGAGGTCTCCAAGAGCTACGGGGGCCGCACCCTCTTCGAGGACGTCACGCTCACCATCAACCGTACGGACCGGCTCGGTCTGGTCGGACCCAACGGCGCCGGCACGTCGACCCTGTTCAAGCTCATCCTGGGCCAGGAGGAGACGACGACCGGCCTGATCGTCCGCCAGCGCGGCGCCACCGTGGGGTTCCTCCCGCAGGAAAGCGCCCCGGTGGGGGAGGAGTCCGTGCTCGAGCTCGCGACTAGCCATCTGCATGGCGACGAATTCGGCGGGATGGACGGATCCCTGGTCGCCAAGGCGAAGCGCATCCTGAAGGGACTCGCGTTCCGGGACGCCGACTATGAGCGCCCGGCCCGGACCCTCTCGGGCGGCTGGGTGATGCGGGCCCATCTGGCCCGGCTTCTGGTGCAGGAGCCGGACCTGCTGATGCTCGACGAGCCGACGAACCATCTCGACCTCGAGACGCTGCTGTGGTTCCAGGACTACCTTGAGACCTACCCGGGTGGGATTGTCCTGATCAGCCACGACCGTGAGTTTCTGAACCAGCTGGTGACGGGCATCCTGGAGCTGCGCGCCGGGAGCCTCTTCGACTACACGGGTAACTACGACTCCTACGTCGAGCAGCGCGCGGCGCGGGAGGCCCAGCAGCTGGCGGCGTTCAAGAACCAGCAGAAGGAGATCGCGCGGCTCCAGGAATTCGCCGACCGCTTCCGTGCGAAGGCCAGCAAGGCCAGCCAGGCCCAGGCTAAGCTCAAGCAGATCGCCCGCATGGAGCGGATCGAGGCCCCGCAGGCCGCCGCCGCCACGGTCGACTTCTCCTTCCCGCAGCCCGAGTCCAGCGGACAGCGCGTCATCACTCTGCGCGGGGTGGACTTCGCCTACGGCGACCACGTGGTCTACCGGGGGCTCGACTACCAGGCGGAGAAGGGGGATCGGACCGTGCTGGTGGGCCCCAACGGAGCCGGAAAATCGACCCTGCTGAAGCTGCTGGCTGGAGCTGTGAAGCCCCAGGGGGGTGAACGGGACCTCGGCCTGCGGGTCAAGATCGGCTACTTCTCCCAGTACCGCGGCGAGATGCTCGACGCGAGCCGGACGGTTCTCGAGGAGGCCTATGATACCCCGAAGCTGGTCCGCGAGACGGATATCCGGGCGCTGCTCGGGTGCTTCCTGTTCCGCGACGACGACGTCAAGAAGAAGGTCAAGGTCCTGAGCGGTGGCGAGAAGAGCCGGTTGGCGCTCGTGAAGCTGCTCCTCGATCCCCCGAACTTCCTGCTGATGGACGAGCCGACGACCCATCTCGACATGGGCAGCATCGACGCCGTGATCGGTGCGTTGAAGGAGTTCACCGGCACGCTCGTGTTCATCAGCCACGACGTCTACTTCATCCGGGCCCTTGCGACGAAGGTCATCCATGTGAATGCCGGTCGGCTGACACCCTATGCGGGTGGATACGACTACTACCTGGAGAAGTCCAAGGCGGGATCGGCCCGGGAGGCCCTGACCGCGGGTCTGACCAATGCGCGGCCCATCGCGCCGACCCCGGCTCCGGCACCGGCTCCGGCACCGGCTCCGGCACCGGCCGCTCCGTCCCAGTCGGGGAATCGGGACATGCGGAACCAGAAGGAGCGCAAGTCCGAGGCCGCGGACACCCGGAAGCGCATTGGGACCCTGAAGCGCGAAGTGGAGGGCATCGAGACCGACATCACACGCCTGGAGGACCGCCAGGCGGCGCTGACCGAGGACCTGCAGCGACCGGAGACCTACACCACCGCGGGCCGCACTGTGGAGATCAATACGGAGCTGTCGCGGATCCAGTCCGAGTTGAGCGCCAAGATCACGGCGTGGGAATCCACCTCGGCCCAGCTGGAGCGCCTCGAGAAGTCCGAGTCCTAGCCCACGGCTCGGCGCAGCGATGACCAAGAGTGGGGCACCGGGTGCCAGGCGGGTGGGTGATGCAGTGCCCTGCATCACTGGGTGCGAAGCACCCACCGGGTCGGGTGCCGGATTCGAGGAACGGGGTCCGACTCCCCGGTGCCCTGCAGGGCCTTGAACGTGCAGGTTGATGAAGAAAGTCCGTGCCCTGGACGAATGCCCGGGTCCTGGGCTGCGTCGCATCACCACGATGATGGGGTTTGAGCCGGGCCTGTGTTCCGGGTCACGATTCCCAGACGCAACACCCTCTGCATGAACACCCGATTCCTCCCGCTTCTCGGATGGCTATGTGCCGTGGTGGTCGAGTCGTCCAACCTCGCGGCCGCATCCGGCGTCCCGGATTTCACGCGGGAGGTCCGCCCGTTGCTCTCCCGACACTGCTTCAAGTGCCACGGACCCGACGACGCCGCCCGAAAGGGTGGGCTCCGGCTGGATGTGCGCGAATCCGCGTTGCGGCCCGCCAGGTCGGGAACCATCGCGCTGGTCCCCGGCAATATCGGCGACAGCGAGCTGGTGAAGCGCATCCAGGCCACGGACGAGGACGAGGTGATGCCGCCGCCGAGCACGAAGGGGGTCCTGACCGCGGCCGAGAAGGACATCCTCAAACGATGGGTGGCTGCCGGGGGTGAATACCGACAGCACTGGGCCTTCCTGCCTCCCGTGGCCCCCAAGCCGCCGTCGGTGCGGAGGAAGTCGTGGGCCCGGAATCCCATCGACCAGTTCGTTCTCGCCCGGCTCGAGTCGGAGAGGCTCGCGCCTTCCGCGCCGGCCGATCGCTACAAGCTGGTGCGTCGGGTCTACCTGGATCTCATTGGGCTACCACCCACCCCCGAGGAGGCCGACGCGTTCGTGAAGGACCGGTCCAGCGGTGCCTACGAGAAGGTCGTCGACCATCTCCTCGACTCCCCGCAATACGGTGAACGCTGGGCCCGGCGATGGATGGACCTCGCCCGGTATGCCGACACCAACGGCTACGAGAAGGACCGGCGCCGGTCGATCTGGCCGTGGCGCGATTGGGTGGTACGGGCACTGAATGACGACATGCCGTTCGACAGGTTCACAATCGAGCAGATCGCCGGGGACATGCTGCCGGATGCCACGACCGACCAGTTCATCGCCACCGGATTCCACCGGAACACCATGCTGAACGAGGAAGGCGGCATCGATCCGCTGGAGTTCCGATTCCACGCGATGACCGACCGGGTCGCGACCACGGGTGCGGCCTGGCTGGGGCTGACGGTCGGCTGCGCGCAATGTCACACTCACAAGTACGATCCGATCCCGCACAAGGAGTACTACCAGTTGATGGCGTTCATGAACAACGCCGATGAACCGGACCTCGACCTGCCCCGGCCGGGCTGGGAGATGGAGCACCGGGCGAACCTGGAGAAGGCGTCGACGCTCCTCGCGCGGCTTGAGGAGAGGTTCCCGATCGAGACCGGGCAATGGTCCACACCGAAACCCGTCTCCGCCCAGGCCACGAGCGGTGAGGTCGGCAAGGTGCTGGACGATGGATCGGCTCTGTTCGGCGGGACCAGTCCGGACAAGGACTCCTACACGTTCGTCCTCGACACGGATCTGACGACGATTCAATCGCTGCGGATCGAGGCCCTCATCGACGAGGCGCTCCCGAGCAAGGGTCCTGGCCGGACGGGACACGGGAACTTTGTGCTCTCGGAGGTCACCATCACCGCCGCTCCGCGGAACGCGCCCCAGGAGACCCGGGCGGTGAGGATCGGCTCCGCCAAGGCGGACGTGGAGCAGGGGGGATTCCCGGTGCTCCACGCGTTTGATGGCAAGCCGGAGACGGGTTGGGGAGTGGATGCCGAGGGCGGAAAGCTCAACGCCAACCATGCGGCGACGTTCTTCTTCGAAGAGGCTGTCGGATTCCCTGCCGGCACACGGCTCGTCGTCAGGATCGACCAGGCCCTCGGTGGACGGCATACGATTGGTCGTCCCCGACTCAGCCTTGGGGTGCCGGTGCAGGACCAGCGCCCGCCCGAAGTCCGACGCAAGGAGCTGGTCGACGTCCGCTTCGAGGATTGGCTGGCTCGCGAACGCCGACGCGCAGTGCCTTGGACCGCGCTGAAGCCGGTCGGGGCGAAGTCGAATCTTCCACTCCTGGCGGTCCAGCCGGACGACTCGGTCTTCGCCAGCGGCGACATATCGAAGAGCGACACCTACGACCTTGAGTTCCGACCGGGCCCGGGAGGCATCACCGCCCTCCGACTCGAGGCGTTGCCGGACGACCGTCTGCCTCGTCACGGACCGGGCCTGGCGTATTACGAGGGTCCGAAGGGCGACTTCTTCATGGGCGAGTTCCAGATCCTTGCCGATGGGGTGCCGTTGAAGATCGCATCCGCCACCGAGAGCCATGCCCGGAACAATTTCGGCGGCAGCGCCAGTGCGAGGCTCGCGACCGATGGCGATCCCCAGACCGGCTGGTCCACCGCCGGACGCGAGGGCGAGCGGCACGAGGCCGTGTTCGTGCTCGAGACGCCCCTGGTAGATCCCGGGACTCTCCAGGTAAGGATGTTGTTCGGCCGCCACTACGCGTGTCCGCTGGGACGCTTCCGGATCTCGGCGACCTCGCAGACCGGGGGCGTCGAGGCCAACGGCCTGGATGCGGGCCTGGTCCAGCTCCTGCGGATCCCCGATGCCGAACTGACCGCGGCCCAGCGCGAGACCCTGCGGGAGGGATTCCTGCTCAACGCGCCGGAGCTGGAGGGCACGCGGAAGGAGATCGAGCAGCTGCGCAGGCCTCCAACCCACACCACCACCCTGGTGATGCGGGAGCGTCCGGCGGAGAATCCTCGGCCGACTTTCATCCACAGGCGCGGCGAGTTCCTCCAGCCCACCGATAGGGTCGAGCCAGCCGTGCTGTCGGCGCTCTCCCCGCTGCCCGGATCTTTTGCCCGCAACCGCCTTGGATTCGCCCGCTGGCTCGTGTCGCGGGAGAACCCGTTGACCGCCCGCGTGACTGTGAACCGCCAGTGGCAGGCCTTCTTCGGCATCGGACTGGTCCGAACCACGGAGGATTTCGGATACCAGGGGGAGGCGCCATCGCACCCCGAGCTGCTCGACTGGCTGGCCGTGGAGTTCATGGACCAGGGGTGGTCCATGAAGAAGCTGCACAAGCGGATCGTGATGAGTGCGACCTACCAGCAGTCGTCGCGGGCCACGCCGCAGCTCCTGGCCAAGGATCCCGAGAACCGGCTCCTGGCAAGGGGTCCCGGCCTGCGTCTCGACGCCGAGGTCATCCGTGACGTCGCGTTGAGCGCCAGCGGTTTGCTCTCCGCGAAGATGGGCGGGCCGAGCGTCCATCCACCCCAGCCCGCGGGGGTCACCGAGGCGGCCTACGGAGGCTCGGGTTGGCCGACCAGCACCGGGGAGGATCGCCATCGCCGGAGCCTCTACACCTTCATGCAACGCACCGCGCCGTTCGCGATGTTCAACACCTTCGATGCGCCGACAGGGGAATCCTGCGTCGCGCGACGCGACGTCTCGAACACCCCGCTCCAGGCCCTCACCCTGCTGAACGACGTCGCCTTCGTCGAGGTCACCCAGGCTCTGGGACGTCGCCTCGCAGCCCAGACCGCCCCGGTCGAGGACCGGGTCCGCCATGCGTTCCGCAGGTGTCTGACCCGGCCACCGACCCGGGAGGAGGTCGCGACGCTCGTCCGGTTCCTCGAGGCGCAGGAGCGACGCATCGCCCAGGGAGAGCTGGATGCGAAGCGGATTGCGGGCGAGGGCGAGGGCGACCCCGTCCAGTGTGCGGCATGGACGACGCTTGTCCGCGCCATCATGAACCTCGATGAGATGATCACCAAAGGCTGAGCATGAATCCCCTGCGCCAACACGCCCTTGACGTCACACGTCGGCATTTCCTCCGCGATTGCGGCATCGGTCTGGGCAAGATGGCCCTTGCCGGACTGCTGACCGATTCCCTCTCCGGCCGTGCGTTTGCCGCGGGCGGTGTGGGCGGCAATCCGCTGGCGCCCCGACAGCCGCACTTCGCCCCCACGGCCAAGCGCGTCATCCACCTTTTCATGGCGGGCGCGCCGAGCCAGCTGGAGCTGTTCGACAACAAACCAGAGCTTGCGAAGCTCGAAGGCAAGCCCCTCCCACCGTCCGTGATCGGTGGGCAACGCTACGCGTTCATCCGCCCGGATGCCGCCGTGCTCGGGCCCCGGTTCCAGTTCCGGCGGCACGGGCAGTCGGGCATCGAGTTGTCCGAGGTGCTGCCCCACCTCGCCGGGGTGGTGGATGACATCTGCGTCGTCCGATCCGTCCACACCGATCAGTTCAACCACGCGCCGGCTCAGATCTTCTTCAACACCGGGTTCTCGCAGCCGGGTCGTCCCTGCATCGGCTCCTGGGCGTTGTATGGCCTGGGTGCGGAGACGCAGAACCTGCCCGCCTTCGTCGTGATGAGCACCGGCAGCGGCCTGAGCGGGGGTGCCGCATTGTGGTCGAGCGGATTCCTGCCGACGGTCCACACCGGCGTGCGCTTCCGGAACCAGGGCCCGCCCATTCTCAACGTGGACAGTCCGGCGGGCATCGACCCCAGGCTGCAGCGCGACACGCTCGATGTGGTCGGCGCGCTGAACCGTCGGCGTCTCGGCCTCGATGGCGATCCGGAGATCGCGACGCGCATCGCATCCTATGAAATGGCCTTCCAGCTGCAGAGTTCGGCACCGGAGCTGATGGACCTGAGGGGCGAGAGCCGTGAGACGCTGGCGCTGTATGGCTGCGATCCGGACAAGCCCTCCTTTGCCCGCGCCTGCCTGTTGGCCCGGCGCATGGTCGAGCGCGGCGTCCGGTTCGTGAACATCTACCACGAGGGCTGGGATGCGCACAGCGACGTGGTCGGCAATGTGAAGGGCAACGCCGCCACCACCGACAGGGCCAGCGCCGCGCTGGTGGCCGATCTCAAGCGGCGCGGCCTGCTCGACGACACCCTCGTCGTCTGGGGCGGCGAGTTTGGTCGCACTCCGATGGTGGAATCCAATCCGGCGCTCGGTCGGAGCCAGGGGCGCGATCATCATCCCCAGGCCTACACGATCTGGATGGCCGGTGGCGGCATCCGGCGGGGCTTCAGCCATGGTGCAACGGATGAGCTGGGCTTCCACGTCGTGGAGAACCCGGTCCACGTCCACGACATCCAGGCAACCCTCCTCCATTGCCTCGGCCTGGACCACGAGAAGCTCACCTACCATCACGCAGGCCGGGACTTCCGTCTCACCGACGTGTCGGGCCATGTGGTGAGGGAGATCCTCGCATAGGTCCTGTTACCCGCGTCGAATCAGCCCCTTCCAGACCGCCATGTCTAACCGTCGGATTCAGGAAAGCCTCGCGTGTCCGCTGATGGGGCAGGGTGGCAGGCAAAATCCTTGGCCTCTCCCGGAAACCCGCTTTCCCAAACCCGTATCGTAGGCCTAGCCTCTCGGAATCATGTCCCCCCCGACCCACAACTGCGCCGGCATTCGGCGGCGCGACTTCCTCCAGCTGGGGCTGGGTGGGGTCTTGGGACTCGGCATGGGCGACCTGCTCCGGCTGCAGGCGGCGACCGGCCGTGCCAAGGGTGCGGTGGCCCCGTCGACCGCGGCGGCAACCCGGCCCGTCAACTGCATCCTCATCTGGCTCGACGGTGGCCCATCCCACTACGAGACCTTCGATCCCAAGCCCGACGCGCCTTCCGAGATCCGGGGTTCCTTCCAGACCATCCCCACCGCCGTTCCGGGCACCCGTTTCTGCGAGGCGGTGCCGGAACTCGCCAAGGTCGCCGATCGCTTCACGGTGGTGCGCTCCATCTGTCACAAGGACCCCAACCATGGCGGGGGGAACCACTACCTCATGACCGGTGCCCCGACCCCGGTCCCGGTCGCCTGTGGCGCCTTCGTCACCTTCCACCCCTCGTTCGGTTCGGTGGTCGCCTGGCAGCGCGGACAACATGAGGGGCTCCCGCCGTACGTTTCGATGCCCTCCGTGACCCGGAGCGGCGGCCCCAACTTCCTCGGCGGCAAGTACGCCCCGTTCGTCATCGACGGACAGCCCAACTCGGCCGGTTTCAAGGTCCGCGATGTCGTCCTGCCCTCCGGCATCACCGATGGCCGTGCCCAGACGCGTCGTGAGCTGCGGGCGGCGCTCGATGGAATGCGACGCCATGCCGACCGCCTCGCGGAGGATCCAGCCGTCACCTTCGACCAGTACCTCCAGCAGGGCGTCGACCTCGTCCTGTCCAGCAAGGCCCAGGCGGCGTTCGACCTCGGTCGCGAGGACGCCAAGGTCCGCGATGCCTATGGTCGCAACGACTTCGCCCAGCGCCTCCTGATGGCGCGCCGGCTCGTCGAGGTCGGTGTGTCATGGATCACCGTCAACTACGGGGGCTGGGATCATCACACGAAGCTGTTCGATGCCTACAAGGGCGACCATGTGAGGAACATGGACCGCGGCGTCGCGGCCTTGATCCAGGATCTCGACGAGCGTGGGTTGCTCGACTCGACCCTGGTGGTGCTGCTGGGTGAGTTTGGTCGGACGCCCAAGGTCAACAAGGATGCCGGGCGGGACCACTGGCCCCATGCGATGTCGGTTCTCCTCGCCGGTGCGGGCTGTCCGCGGGGAGCGATCGTGGGTGCGACCGACGCCAAGGGCTATGCGGCGTCGGAGAACGTGTATCGGCCGGAGGATTTCGCGGCGTCGGTCTACTCGAAGATGGGGATCGAGCCCAACCAGGTGCTCCACACAAACACCGGCCGTCCCGTCCAGCTCGTGAACAACGGCCGGCGGATCAAGGAACTCTTCACCTGAACGGCGTGCGTGCGGCGCGGCTCTGGATGGGCATGGTGACCGGCGGCCTCGGCCTGTCGGCCGCCGCACCTGTCCTGGACCATCTCTTCCCGTCCGCCTTCCAGGTCGGCACGACCAATACGGTCACGGCCATCGGGAAGTTCGAACCCTGGCCACCCCGGATCTGGCAGGAGGGTGAGGGCGTGCGCTGGACCCCGACGACCAACAACGGCGTGTTCGAGGTGGTGGTCGACCCCAGTGCGATCCCCGGTGTGCGCTTTGTCCGCGCCTTCAACGAGGAGGGCGCCACAGGCCCCCGATTCCTGACCATCACCTCCGATCCGCAGACGTCGGAAATGGAGCCCAATGGCGACCCGACCTCGGCCCAGCTCCTTCCGCCGGGCGTGAACACCGTCAATGGCCGGCTGGAGAAGAATGGGGATGTCGACGTCTACGCGGTCGACCTGGAGGCCGGCCAGACACTGGTGGCTGACCTCGAGGCATACCGGCTGATGTCGCCGCTCGATCCGGTCCTGCGCCTGATCGATCCGCGAGGGGTGATGGTGGCATGGAATCATGATGATCCCCGCTCGATGGATCCCTTCCTGGCCTGGACGGCGGAGCGAGGGGGGCGTCATCTGCTGCAGGTCTTCGCGTTCCCATACCCGGCGGACGCCGAAATCCGGTTCACCGGCAACGCGAAGGGTGTCTACCGGCTGAAGACCACCACCGGACCGTTCGTGCGCTTCACCCAGCCGCTCGGCGTCCAACGCGGTGCGTCGAATCGTCTCGAGGCTGTCGGATGGAATCTCGGCTCCACGAACGCAGTGCCGATGGCGTTCGATGGTTCTGTGCCGGAGGGCGCGGTCGAGACGGTGCTGCCGATTCCCGGACGTCCGTGGCCACTGGTGGCCCCGGTTGGGGACGGAGCCGAGGGTTTGGAGCTGGAACCCAATGGAACTGTCGCCCAAGCCATGCCTGTGGTGATTCCGTCCTCGGTCTCCGGAGACCTGGAACGTGCTGGGGATGTCGACCACTTCCGCATCACCGTGGCCAAGGGGGACGTGGTGGTGATCGACGTCCAGGCGATCCGTCTGGGGTTCCCATTGGATGCCTGGCTGGCGGTCGAAGATGCCTCGGGGAAGGAACTCGCGCGGGTCGACGACGTCTCGGGTGCGGATCCGAGGCTGGAGTGGACCGCGCCGGCGGACGGTGTGCATGGGGTCGTGGTGGGTAACCTGCTTCAGCGCGGGGGTCGCGATCAGCGATATCGGCTCAGTCTGGAGCATCCCAAGCTGGGCCTCCACGCCACGGTGTCGGGCGGCGAGTGGGTGCTCGAACGTGGCAGGACCAACGAGATCAAGGTCGCGGTGGAGCGGCGTCATGGGTTCAAGGCGCCATTGAGCCTGTTGGCGGAGGGGCTGCCAGCCGGGGTGTCCGCGGCGGCGGTCGAGGTCCCGGAAAAGGGGGGTGAGACGGTATTGAAGCTGGTGACGGCACCGGATGCGCCGGCGGCTTCGGTGCCGTTCCGGATCCGGGTGACGGAGCCGTCGGGCGGCCGGGTCCATGGGGTGGTGCAGGAACTGATCAGCACCGGCGAGAACAACGGGGTGCCGCAAGGGTTCCGGAAGCTGGTCCGGGAGCGGATCGAGGACCTCTGGCTCACCGTGCCTCCACTGCCGAAGGAGGCGAAAGCCGGGGCGGGTGGAGAGCCCTGAGCAGAGAGAGGAGAACCCCGGGTACAGTGGCTTTGGAAGCCGAAGGCTTCCTCGGGTGGGTGACACGGGAGCCGGTGGGTGATGCAGTGCTCTGCATCACTGGGCGCGGTAGCGCCCACCGCAAGGTAGGGACCGCGCTCCGTTGCGTCCCCATCTTCCCCGCGAGGGTTGAACGGACCGGCTGGCCCAGCCGGGTTCAGCTGTGGCGTTCGAGAATCCCGTCCCCCTTCACGGGTGCGCAACGTGCAGCGGGTCAAGATGGGGCGGTGACGGAGCACAGCCCTACCCGGGCGCGCCTCGACCGTTGGGTGGGGTCGTGATCCGAGGCCGTCACACAGGGATTCGCCTTTCCCGGCTCGCAACTCGGAGGGCCGCTACGCGCCGGATTGAGATGGCGACAAGCGGGACCTGAACAACGGCAGGGTCATTAGGCGCCGTGCTCCAGGAATGTCATGAACGCCTCTACGGACTCGATGGTGGCCGACCTGCGCAGCCAAGACTTCAGGGTGCCGGGATCCGTCTCCTGTTCGAGACGCTCCCTGATGCCGGGTGGCATGTGCCCGAACCGTTCCTCGATCAGGTCCCGGATGGCATCTCGAAGGGTGAGAATCTGACCTTGGGTCAAACCCTCGGTCAGGCCTTGTGAGAGGCCTTTTGAGAGACCCTGGGAGAGCCCCTGCGAGAGGCCTTGAGAAAGCCCCTCGGCAAGGGCTTCTTCCCGGGCGAGGAGCTCGAAACAGGTGACGATGGGCATGATTTTCTCTGGGTCAGACTGGAGGACTCGATTTCTGAATTCAACGGCCAGATTCCTGGGCAAGGGATTCATGGCCTCGAGGGCCCGGATCAGGTTCATGATCTGCTCCCGCGAAAAGCCCTGACGAAACAGCGCCCGGATCCAGCGCAGCTTCTGCTCCATCCGCGCCGAGGGGTCCTTGGCGGTGCGCTGGGCCATCCGATGGGCGAGGATGACCTTGGCCACGGGATTGGTGCTGGACTCGAGGAACTCGTCCGTGAAGTCGGTCAGCTTGCAGGCATGGTAGCGGAACACGCAGCCCGATCCGGCGACGCGGATGTCGAGCTGGTCGGGGCGATGGGCGGGATCCGGATCGGCCAGGATGGCGATGCTGAGGATGGGCACCCCGTACTGGTCGTAGATTCGGTAGAAGTATTGGAACATCCGATCCGGGATGTCCGACGAAGCCTGGGACTGGATCTCCAGATGCACGTAGATCCACTGGGAGCGGCCATCCCGGAGGAAAACCCGGATGAGTTTGTCGACGTGTTGTCGACGGGACCCTTCCTTGGGGAAGAGGGACCGGAGCTCGGAGTCGAGGAACTGGAAACCTTGGTTCCAGTCGATCTCGCTGGCGATGGCCGGGAGGAAGAGGTCGAGGAGCGCCGGGAGGAAGACCTCGACGGTCTCCTTCCAGGCCCCATCGAAATCAGAGGCGAGGTCGAACATCCCTTTGATCCGATCAGATCCCGGGGCCGGTCCACCATCGCCAGATTTGGGGACCCCTCGACTCTCGACTTCCCGAGAGGGGACTCACACGGCGCGGCGACGGAGGAGGAACGAGAGAGCCAGGGAGGACAGCCCGAGGCTCGTCGGGGGCCTCCTGACCGGAAGCTGAAGGCTTCCTCGGGTGGGTGACACTGGAGCCGGTGGGTGATGCAGTGCCCTGCATCACTGGGCTCGCGAGCGCCCACCGCAAGGTAGGGACCGCGCTCCGTTGCGTCCCCATCTTCCCGGCGAGGGTTGAGTGGACGGGTGGGTCCAGCCGGGTTCAGCTGTGGCGTCAGAGAATCCCGTCCCCCTTCACGGGTGCGCAACGTGTAGCGGGTCAAGATGGGGCCGTGACGGAGCTAGGGCAAGC
>SXGQ01201360.1_pt1 | contig 19488 bp, 15 predicted proteins | sample 3178371 | NCBI WGS metagenome assembly SXGQ01 (sample SAMN11356859, study PRJNA531348) | freshwater metagenome | isolation source: freshwater sample F1-20 | place: China: Fuxian Lake, Yuxi | collected 2017-12-25 | reverse complement strand
GCCTCGGCCTCGTAGCCGGAAGGCGAACGGGCGTGGAGCAGTTCGGCGAGAAAAGCGGGGACTTTGTAGGCGGGCATGGTCGGGAAGTTGTGTAGGGGGAGTGAGAGGGAACCGTTGATCACGGCAAGCGGAGCCGGAAGAACCCGCAAAATCCGAGGCCACCACGAAACGCGCCAAAAGCGCGAAAGGGAGCGAGGTCTGGTATGGTGAAGTTTCTGAAGGGAGTTTGCCCACGGAACGCACTGAAAACGCGGAAGATCCAGACGCTTGCCGCGGCACAATCCCCTGAAGCCGGGGTCCGGTGACCTAGGCTGTAGAACGGACTTCCTGTCGAACCTACTGAACGATCCTCGGCCGGGAAGCCGGACGCTGTAGCCGAGGTCGTTTGCCTCGGACCATGAAGAGCTCGCGACGTCCAAAGGCTTTTTCGAACGCCGCCCGTTTTCTCACTGCCATGGTCGGGCTTCTTGGGTCCTTTCGTCCCTTGGTCCTTTGGTCCGAATCCGGCATTGACGCTCCGGCGAGCGCTCCCTGACTGGCCGCTCTTTCATGACCATTTATCCGGCCATCGACATCAAGGGCGGTCGCTGCGTGCGCCTGCTACAGGGCCGCGCCGATCAGGAAACTGTCTATGGGGAGAATCCCGCCGCGGTCGCTGCGGAGTTCCGCGCGGCGGGTAGCGCGTGGGTGCATGTCGTCGACCTGGATGGTGCCTTTGCCGGCGAGCCGCAGAACCTCGCGGCGGTGCAGGCGATCGTTGCACTCGGGATGAAGGTCCAACTCGGCGGTGGGCTGCGCACGCGCGTAGCCGTGGAGCGTGCGCTGGGCTTCGGTGTCAGCCGCGTGGTCATCGGCACGCGGGCGGCCGAGAGCGAGGCGTTCGTCGGCGAACTGGTTCAGTCTTTCGGCGCGGCGATCGCCGTCGGCATCGACGCCAAGGACGGCAAGGTCGCGGTCAAGGGCTGGGTCGACACTTCCAACCTCGGTGCACTGGACCTCGCGCGGCGCATGGACGCGCTCGGGGTGCGCACGCTGATCCACACCGACATTGGTACCGACGGCATGCTGACGGGCCCCAATTTTCCGGCGCAGGAAGCGATGCTGGCCGCCGGGCGCTTTCGCGTGATCGCGAGCGGCGGCGTGAGCCGCCGGGAGGACGTCGTGCGGTTGGCGGAGCTCGCGCAGCGTCACGCCAATCTCGATGGCGTCATTGTGGGCAAGGCGCTTTACGAAAAGCGCGTCAGTCTCCCGGACCTGCTCTCACTCGCGCGCTAAGCGCGCTTCGCGCCGACTTGCTCGGCGATTTCCTCCAGCGGGTAAGTAATGATCTCCGCGAGGGTGGGGTGGTACCAAGGCGCGCGCAGCAGGTCGTGCACGGTGGCGCCCAAGGCGATCGGGCCCGAGAGGCAGTGGATCAGCTCGCCGGCGTCCTTGCTGACGATCTCCGCGCCTAGGATCCGGCCCTGCTTGGGCTCCGCCCAGACCTTCACAAAGCCGTGGTTGGCCTCCATCAAGATGGACTTGCCGTGGTCGTTGAACGGATAGGTCGCGGACAAATACGCGACGCCCTTATCCAGGAGGGTGCGTTCGCTGATGCCGACGGAGGCGACTTGGGGATCCGTGAAGACTACGTTCAGGAGCAGTGAGTAATCGACCGGCTTCAGAGCTTTCATTTTGGTGGCATGACGGGCCGCCAACTCTGCCTGCTGGATAGCCACGTGGACGATCTCGACGGGACCGGAGCAGTCACCCGCCGCGTAGATATGCGGCTGGCTGGTCTGCTGCCAGCCGTTGGTTCGAATGCGTCCGGCCGTATCCGTGCGAACACCAGCGGCCTCCAGTCCAAGGCCTGCCGTGTTCGGAATGCGCCCCAACGCATTAAACAGATGCTTCGCGCTCCGCACCAAGGTCCGGCCGCCCTGCTCAAACGTGACGCGGTAACCTTTTCCACGACGCGTGATCCCGGTAAGCGAGGTGCCAGTGAGTACCTCGATTCCTTCCTGCTCCAACGCAGCGCGGATTACGTCGGCCGCCTCTCTGGAATGGTCGCGTAGCAGCTGGTCGCTGCGTTGGATGAGAGTCACTCGCGAGCCTATGCGTCGGAGGAACTGCGCTAGTTCACAAGCGACGATTCCTCCACCTAGCACGATGACGCTTGGGGGAATGGAATCGAGATTCAGGATGTCGTCGCTCGTCCAGGCTTCAGATTCGGCTAACCCGGGAATCGGAGGTGTCGCGACGACGGATCCCGTTCCTATGAGAAAGTGTTTCCCGCGGATGCGGCGACCATCCGACAGCTCCAGTGTATGCGAATCCGCGAAGCGGCCATGCGCGCGGATCAGGTCGAAATCCCCGGAATAAAGCGCCTTTTCCCGGTAATCCGCGAAATCACGAATGATCCGCTGTTTCCTCGCCTGCATCGCGGCGAGATCGGCGCGCGCGGAAGGGGTCTTTAGACCAAATTTGGTCCCCTGCCGAGCGAGGTGCAGCACCTCTGCCATATAGAGCAGCGTCTTGGACGGCATGCACCCGCGGAGAATGCACAGCCCTCCCAATTCCTTGGCACCGTCCACCACCGCGGTCTTTAGCCCAAGCCCTGCCGCGACCCGCGCGGCATTGAAGCCCGCGCTACCCCCGCCGAGCGCGATGAAGTCGTAGGTTTTCAGATTGATACTAGGTTTTCAGGCCAGCTACTTGAGCTACTTGCGGAGGCGAAGATCTAAAGCTCTTTCTGGCGCGCTCAGAAGGCGCCTCAACCAGCCGGTAAAAGATGTAAGCGCCAAGCACGGACATAATGACTCCCATCGACGGAACCCACCAGGAGGTCCAGTTAGCCTCCGGAAACCTTCGGCCGAGGAGATTTCGGAACTTTCCCGCTATGGGCACATGAACCAGATACAGTGAGTAATAGATGAGGTACGACTAGGTTGTAAACCCTATAATGACGGGTGGTAAGCGATTAAGCGGCCGAGGAGGAGCTGAGGAATTTCCTTAGGCGCAAATGGAGGTGCGAACGGATTGCGCGACGGTTTCGCCGTAGAGGGCTGAAACGACTTCCAGGCCGAAATCGATGGCGGTTCCCGCACCGCGGGAGGTGATGATTCGTCCGTCCCTGACCACTCTCTGGTCTGAAATCAGGTCCGGAAGTTCCGAGGCTACGGAAGGGTGGGCGGTGAAGCGAATACCAGGAATCAGACCAGCGTCCTTCAAGACCGTTGGGGCGGCGCAGATGGCGGCGATCCAGTGACCGTCCCTGCCCTGCCGGCGCACCCGTTCGATTAGTTGCTGGTTTGCCCGCAGGTGCTTCACCCCGGGGCCGCCGGGAAGCACGAGGCAATCGAAGTTGCGTTCAAGGACCGCGGACAGGGTGGTGTCGGCGACAACGCAAATTCCGTTTCGCCCCGTGACGTTTAGCCGTTCACTCAGAGAGGCGATAACAACCTCGGCGCCCGCGCGACGGAGGAGATCGATGGGTGCGACAGCTTCGAGCTCCTCGAAGCCTTCGGGGAGCGGAATGAGCACGGAAGGCATACTCTTGAGCATGGGTAGTGGTCGCAGCATGGGCAAAATCCATTTCGGTCCTGATCGAGCTTGTCCGCAGCCCTTCACTCTCGTCTGAAGGTTTCCCCGATCGAAGTTTCAGGTGCGCCTCTACTCGGACTTTCCGTTTGCCCCGATCTACCGTGGGCGCCACGGTCGCTCTTTGGTTCCATGAGCGACATCGTTTCCGACAATTCCCACGACCAACATGCCGTGCGCCGGCAGAAGCTCGCCGATTTGCGCGCGGCCGGGGTCGACCCGTTCCGCGCCAACGCGAGTCCCACGCATTTCTCGGCGGACGCGATTAAGGCGTACGTGACGGGTCAGGACAATGTGGTGCCGGTCACTGTCGCGGGGCGGCTCGTGACGATCCGCGACATGGGGAAGAGCCAGTTCGTCAAGATCCTCGACCAGCAGGGGCAGATCCAGCTGTACGTGAAGAAGGATGTCGTCGGCGATGATGCCTACGCGGCGTTCAAGAAGCTCGACCTCGGCGACATCATCGGGGCGAGCGGCACGCTTTTCGTGACCAAGACGGGCGAGGTGACGGTGCGGGTTGATTCGTACGTGCTGGTCTCGAAGGCCCTGCGTCCGTTGCCGGAAAAGTGGCACGGCCTGAGCGACCCCGAGCAGGTTTACCGTCAGCGGTACCTCGATGTGATTGTGAACGCCGAGTCTCGCGCGCGCCTGCTCCTGCGTCCGCGGGTCATCTCCCACATCCGCCGCTTCCTCGAGGCGCGCCATTTCATCGAGGTCGAGACCCCGGTGCTGGAAGCTACGGCGGGCGGTGCGGCGGCGCGGCCGTTCAAGACCCACCACAACGCTCTCGGCGCCGATTTTTACCTGCGCATCGCGACGGAGCTCCGGCTCAAGCGCATGCTGGTGGGCGGTTTCGATCGCGTCTTCGAGATCGGGCGCATTTTCCGCAACGAGGGCGTGTCGCGAAAGCATAACCCCGAGTTCACAATGATGGAGGTCTACCAGGCCTACTCGGATTACCGCGGCATGATGGACCTGATCCGCGACCTGCTCACATCGCTGGTGCGCGACGTGGTGCGTCCGGCCGACGGTTCGTTGAAGCTAAAGCACGCGGTGAGCGGGCAGGAAATCGACTTCGGCGCGCCTTGGCGCGAGGTGAAGTACAAGGATCTCATTCGCGAGGCGACGGGCGACGCCGATTGGTTCGCGCGCAGCAAGGCGGAGAAGATCGCTGGGGCGGAACGGCTCGGGCTCGGCATCAACCCGGCTTGGGAGGAGTTCGAGATCACCAACGAGATCTTTTCGAAGAAGATTGAGCCGAGCCTCATCCAGCCGACGTTCGTCACGCACCTGCCCAAGGAGCTCTGCCCGCTGGCCAAAATCACCCGCGACGATCCGACGACGATCGACGTTTTCGAGCTCATCATCGGCGGCATGGAGGTCGCACCGGCGTATTCGGAGCAGAACGATCCCGATGTGCAGCGCCAGATGTTCGAGGCCCAGGCGGGCGAGGAGCGGCAGAACATCGACCAGGACTTCCTGCTGGCGCTCGAGCACGGTATGCCCCCCGCGGGCGGCATGGGACTCGGAATTGACCGCCTTTGCATCCTGCTCACCGGAGCGGAAAGCATCCGCGACGTGATCTTGTTCCCGCAGCTGCGGAACGCGGCGCCCGCCTAAGCAGCGCCCACCCGCCGGGTGACTCATCCGGCGGTGGGACCCAAGTCGCCGTTTGCCACAGCCGTTAAAAACTGCCCCGGTATCCGCCGATGCCCTGGTTCCTGTACCTCGCGCTGAAGCAGCTTTTTCCGACGGGACGGCGCTTTCCGTTCTTCACCGCGATCTCGGTGACGGGGGTCGCGCTCGGCGTGGCTGTACTCGTGATCGTGACGAGTGTGATGGGAGGATTTGGCTACGAGATCCGGCGAATGATCGTACAGACGGAGGGTGAGGTGCAGGTGAAGGCCAACGGTCTGATCGAGGATCCCGCGGCGGTGCTCGGGATGGTTCGCGCCTCGGCGGTGACTGCCGGCGCAACGCCCTTTGTCGAAGGGCCGGTAGGTGCGGTGTGCAACGGCCGTCCCGCCTACCCGGAGATGCGCGGCATCGACGTCGCCTCGGTGGCGTCGGTCGCCAATCTCGCGCGCTTCGTCCGTGCCGGGCGGTTGGAGGATCTCGACGATGATTCGGTGATCCTCAGTTGGGAACTCGCGCAACGGCTGGGCGCGGGAATCGGAGCCGAGATCGAAGTCTACTCGCCGCTGCTCTTCGAGCGCCTGAAGGCTGACGAGATCGTGTTGCCGCGGCGGCTGCGCGTGGCGGGGCTTTTCGAGATCGGCCACCAGCACCTCGATAGCAGCGTGGCCTACACGACGCTCCGGGCCGCACAGGAACTGTACGGACTCGGGCGCGCAGTCCATGGCATCAACGTGCGCCTGAAGCCCGGGGTGGGGGACGCGGAAGGTGCGCGGCAATTGCAGGTCGTGTTGCCACAGGGTGCGGTGGCGCGTCCGTGGACGCACAAGTGGGAAAGCTTCCTGTGGGTCCTAAATCTGGAGAAGACCATCAACTTCTTCCTCCTGCTGTTCATCGTAGTGATCGCGGCGTTCTCGGTGATGAGCTCGCTGCTCATCTCGGTGGTGCGGAAGACGCGCGAGATCGGGCTCCTCGGCGCGCTGGGGGCGAGCCCGCGCGACGTGGCTCTGTGTTTCTGCGCGCAGGCTTTCCTTATCGGCACTGCGGGCACGGCGAGCGGAGTCGGGCTCGGTTTCACCGTGCTGCATTTCCGTAACCAGATCGTGCAGGGTATCGCGGGGGTGTTGCAGCGTCAGGACACCCTGCGGCAGTTCTACCATTTCACCGACCTCCCTTCACACACGCTGACGTCCGATCTCATCCTGACGATCGTGCTCGCGATCCTGATCTCGACGTTGGCCGGCCTGTTGCCGGCGTGGCGTGCGGCCCGGCTGAAACCCGTGGAGGCGTTGCGCAGTGAGTGACGTCGTCCTGAGCGCGGTCGGCGTGCGAAAATCGTACCCCAGCGGAGATCGCCGCATCGAGGTGCTGTGCGGGGTGGATCTGCGGGTCGCCGCCGGCGAAAGCGTCTCGATCCGCGGGGAATCCGGTTCCGGTAAGTCGACCCTGCTGAATCTGCTTTCCGGTCTGGATGCGCCTGATGCCGGCGAGATCCGCTGGGACGGCAGCGCGCCGGCGGCCGGGACCCGGGCGCGGTACCTCGGGATGGTTTTTCAGTCGTTCTACCTGATCCCGGAGCTCGATGCCTGGCAGAACGTTCTGATGGCGGGGCGCATGTTGGGTAGCCCCGGGGCGGATTCCCGCGCCCGGGCGCGCGACTTGCTGGAGCGGGTGGGCCTCGGCGACCGCGCTTCGCACCTGCCGGCGCAACTATCCGGCGGCGAGCGGCAACGGGTGGCCGTGGCGCGGGCGTTGATGAATTCGCCGCGACTCCTCCTCGCCGACGAGCCGACGGGTAACCTCGACGAACGCACTGGCGAGGCGGTGATCGACTTGCTGCTGGGGTTGAGCCGGGAGACGGGCACGGCGCTGGTTCTGGTCACTCATAACCCGGCGCACGCGGCGCGGACCGCGCGCGCCCTCACGCTGCACGACGGCCGGTTGCGCTGACCGGCGCGACGGTGTCTTTCGGATGGCGGTCGGCCCTGCCGATCCTACGTTCGGCGCATGGCATCTTCCAGGATCCGCTGCGGCGTGGCCGGGGTCGGCTCGCTCGGGCAGCACCACGCGCGCGTCTACGCCAGCCTGCCGGGCGCCGAGCTGACGGGAATTTACGAGACCAACGACGCACGCGCGGCGGAGATCTGCGCGAAACACGGCTGCCGGCGCTTCGCGACGATCGAGGAACTCGGCGCGGCCTGCGACGCGGTTTCGGTCGTGGTGCCTACCGATCGCCATGCCGAGGTGGCTTTGCCACTGCTCAAAGCCGGCGCGCACCTCCTGATCGAGAAACCCCTATGCGCGTCCCTCGAGGAGGCGGAGCAGGTGCTGGCGGCGGCCCGGGCCGCCAACCGCATCGTACAGGTCGGGCACATTGAACATTTCAACCCGGTGATGAGCTTCCTCGAGAAGCACATCGATCGTCCGCGCTACCTCACGGCCGAACGGCTCGCCCCCTATCAGCCGCGTGGCACAGAGGTTGGCGTGGTGCTCGACCTGATGATCCACGACATCGGCATCGTGCTGGCGCTGGTGAAGTCACCCGTCGAGCGGATCGACGGTGTGGGAGTGACGGTGTTGTCCAAGAGCGAGGACATCGCGAACGCGCGGCTGCAGTTCGCGAACGGCTGCGTCGCCAATCTGAGCGCGAGCCGGATGAGCATGAAGAAGGCGCGCGAGATCCGGATCTTCCAGGAGGATGCCTACCTGTCGTTGGACTTCATGCAGCAGGCGGGGCACCTGGTGAAGAAAAGCGACATTGTCGCGCACGCGCTGAAGATGAAGGTCGGGCTCGTGAAGGCGGGTGATGCCAGCTCTATCCCGGTGCGCGAAATTCCGATCGAGAAAGGCGAGCCGCTCGCGCTGGAACTGGCGCACTTCGTGGAGAGCGTCGCGCAGGCGCGTCAGCCGAAGGTCGGCGCGGCGCTGGGCAAGAGCGCGCTCGAGGTGGCCATCGCGATCACTGACCAGATCCGGCGCGTCGAACGCAGCCGCGGCTGAGCGCGGGGTCATTGCCGTATTCATGGCCGCCTCGCTGCTTCCTTTCCGCTTGCCGCCGCCGGAGAGTGGTCGCGTGGACCTGCTGGTGATCGCCGGTGAACATTCCGGGGACGAGCACGCGGCGCGGATGGTGCGCGAGGCCCGCGAACGCGAACCCGGGCTGGTGGTGGCGGCTTTGGGTGGACCCGCGTTGGCGGGAGCTGGCGCGCGATTACTCCACGATCTTACGGCGTCGTCGGTGGTGGGGATCGTGGAGGTGCTAAGGAACTACTCCTACTTCCGCGCGTTGTTTGAGGAGATCCTGCGCTGGGTGGCCGAGTACCGGCCGCGCGCGGTCTGCCTCGTTGATTACCCCGGGATGAACCTCCGGCTGGCGGCGGCGCTCCGGGAGCGCGGCCTGTCGGTGAAGGGCGGCGGCGCTACGCGCGTTGTTTACTACATCTCGCCGCAGATCTGGGCGTGGAAGGCGGGGCGGCGTTTCACGATGGCGCGCGATCTCGACGCTATGGCGGTGATCTTTCCGTTCGAGCCGACGTGTTATGCGGACACCCCGTTGCCGGTGGAGTTCGTGGGGCACCCGTTTTTGGCGCCCGGGTATGTTTCTCCGGTGCGCCACGATGCCGCCGGGCCGCTGCTGTTGCTGCCGGGCAGCAGGCGGCAGCCAGTGGAGCGGATTTTCCCCGCGTTGCTGGCTGGATGGAAGGCCTCGGGCCAGCCTGAGGCGGTGGTGCTGTACCCGAGTGAGGAAATCCGCGATGTGCTGCGGGCGGCGAATCCGCCAGAGGGCGTTCGGCTTTTGCCCGTCGGATCGGGTGCTCGTGGTGAAGCTCCCTTGGCCGCGAGCGCGGTGCTGACCTCCAGCGGGACGATGTCGATGCATTGCGCGCTGGCGGGAATCCCGGGAGCAATCGCGTATCGGGCGAATCCGCTGACTTACCTGATCGGTCGTATGCTGGTGCGTGTGGAGTATCTCGGCATCGCGAACCTGCTCCTCAAAGAGCCCATGTACCCGGAGTACATCCAGGGGGCCGCGACCCCTTCGGCGCTCGCGAAGGAGCTCCAGTCCGCGATGGATGATCCGGCGCGACGCGCGAAGACGGCCGAGCAGGCGAGAAGATTGCGCTCCCAGCTGGGCGCGCCTGCGAGCGGAACCGCCGCAGATTGGTTGCTGCGCCGTTTACAGGGCTAGTTCGGACGGCTCAGCTCGTTTCCCCTGCCGCCACGGTGTCGCCGCCGGTTCGGCTTAGGCCAGAGAGGGAAGCGCTCTTCGGTGCAGCTGAAATCTGGTCCGCGACCTGGCGCCACACGGTCTCCGCGCGTTCGCCGGCCATCGCCCGACAGCGGCTCACCTCGGCCTCCCGGGCGGCACGATTCTCCTCCGCGATGCGCGCGAGGTCGTCGAGGTTGTAGAGAAAGACGTTTTCCAGGCCGGCGACCTCGGGATCGACATCGCGAGGCAGGGCCTGGTCGACGAACAGGAGGGGACGGGCGGGACGGCGCTGCATCGCGGCACGGGCCGCGGGCAGACTTACGACCAGCTCCGGCGCAGCGGTCGCGCAGACCACGATATCAAAGTCGGCCAGTCTCTGCTCGCGTTGCTCGAACGGCAGCGCGCTGGCGCCGAGAGCCGTGGCCAGTTCCATGGCCCGTTCGAGCCTTCGGCTGGCGACGGTCAGGGCGGTGGCACCGCGACTCTGGAAGGCCTTGGCGGTTTTTTCCCCGATTTCGCCGGCGCCCAGGAGCAGGATGCGCGCGTCGCCGAGGCCGCCGAAGATGGATTGGGCGAGCTCGACGGCGACGTTGGCCACGCTCACCTGGCCCTCGGTGATGGCGGAGTGGCTGCGGACGTGCTTCGCGGCCTGGAACGCCTTCTGGAAGACGCGATTGAGGACCGGGCCGGTGCTGCCGCGGGACTGCGCCTCGGCGTAGGCCTCCTTTACTTGGCCGAAGATTTCCGTCTCGCCCAGCATTTGGGAGTCCAGCCCGGCGGCGACCTCGATGAGGTGGCGGACGGCCTCAGGTCCGTTCAGGTCGAGCCGGATCCGCCGGAAGGCTTCCGGATCGAAGCTCTGCCGGGAGCAGAAGGCATCCTCGATGCGTCCCACCACTCCGGGGTCGGAGGCGACCCCGTAGAACTCGATGCGGTTGCACGTGCTGAGCAGCGCGAACTCCCGGAGGTCGGGCAGCGTGGCAAGCTCCGCCCGCAGAGCCACGGCGCCCTCCGCGGAGAGCGAGAGCTTCTCGCGCACCTCGAGTGGCGCGCGATGGTGGGTGGTGCCGATGACGAAGAGCATGGCGCGCCTCAGCGTTGCTTCTCCGCGCCGTGCGGGCTCGACGCAGCCGGCGCGGGCGGGCGGCTGCTCTCCACCGCAAGCAGCGAGAGCATGGCGGCGACGAACAAACCCAAGCACATCCACGCAAAACGTTGCGCCAGCAGCGCGCCGCGAAGCCGGAGGTTGAACGCAACCACGGCCGCGCTCCAGACCGCGCAGGTGACAAGGATCTTGGCGTTGAGGGCGAACCCGGGGAGTCGCAGCCAATGCACGGAGCCCACCGCGAGCGCGATTGCGAGGATGACGGTCCCCGCCCCCAGCAGACGTAGTCCGATCTGGTCCAGATCCCGGATCGAGGGGAGGAAGGAAAACCAGCCGCCCAGCCGCTTGGATCGAAGTGAGTGGTTGCGCAGCAGGTACATCACCGAGGTCAGGGCGAGCAGCGCGAACACCCCGTAACTGAAGACGGCGAGCGCCGCATGAAACTCGATCCACGGATTATGGCCGAAAATCCGGATCCTTTGAACGCTGTCCCACCCGGGAATCGCCAGCGAAACCACGGTCAGTGTCGCAGCCAGGCAGGCGGAAAAGTACCCCAGCAGGCTAAGCCGGAACGTGGCGCCGACCACGAGGTAGAGCGTGACCGCCGACCAGGCGGTGAACTGGTAGATCTCCAGCGGGTTGCCCAGCGGGCAACCGCCGACTGCCCGTCCGCGGAGCGAAAGTCCCGCCAGTTGGGCGGCATAGCCCAGCAGGATCAGGAGATAGGTGGCCCCGCCGGCCGGTTTCCCCTGGCGGACGAGCGAAACCGTGCCCTGGAGGAAGCCGGCCAGATAAAATCCGGCGGCCACCCAGAGCCAGTTGCGGTCAGTCAGGGCCGTGAGCATCACCGGGAGGGTAGGAGGGCTCCCCTCGCGGGCAAGTCCTGCCAGCGCCGAAATCTCCTGGCCGAACGATGGCTTGCGGACGCAGCAGGGTTTTCCCTAGCTGCTCGGCAGCAACCACCCTGACCCATGACCCTTCGACGACTGATCACCCTCGCCCTTGCGTTCTCGCTGGGCTCCATTGCTGCGGCGCAGAACCGCTCGTTTCCCAATATCTATGTGTTCGGAGACAGCCTGAGCGATACCGGCAACCTTTTCGCCGCGACGAGTGCGCTGGGCGCCGGCAATCCGCCCGCCCCGTACTTCCAAGGGCGTTTCGCCAACGGCCCCGTCTGGGTTGAACGGCTGGGCAACACGCTGGCCCTGGCGGTCACCGCGCCGCCCACGGTGCGAAGCAGCATGAATTTCGCCTTCGGTGGCGCCACGGCGGCCGGTACCGCTTCGCTGCCGCCTTCCCTCGGCGTGCAGATCGGGCTCTTCCGCCAACGGGGCATCACCCCGGGTGCGGGCGATCTCTTCACGGTTCTGGCCGGCGCCAACGACCTCATCCCGGTCCTTTCCGCGCCGACGACTCCGGTCAACCCCGCCTCGCTGGACGCGGCCGGCGCCGCCACCGCTCAATCGGTCATCGCCAATGTGCAGACGCTCGTCGGTTTGGGGGCGAAAAATATCGTCGTTTCCGGCCTGCCGAATCTGGGCTCCACACCGCGCTCTCTCGCCGCCGGCGGACCGGGTGGTGCCGGAGCCGCGTTCGGTCTTCGCGCCACCAATGCGTTCAACAATGAACTGCGTTCACGCCTCGGATTGCTGGCCCAGTCGGCCGCCGACCTGAACATCACTTACGTTGATGTGCAGTCCATCTTGGATCGGATGATCCAGGATCACCGCAGCCTCGGCTTCAGCAACGCGACGTCATTCTATCTGGCGCCCGCCGCGCAGGGTGGTCAGCAGGGGACGCCGGATTCCTACATCTTCTGGGACGATATCCACCCGACGGCCAAGACGCATTCGATCCTGGCTGGCATTGTCACTGAGATGCTCAACCCCGAGACCTCGCTGGGTTTTTCCGGAACCCTCGGCAGCGGTGCGCTCGCGCTGCAGGGAATCGCCGCCTCGGCGTTCGACGGACGCGCCGCTCAGGTCGCCGGCTCGCCGCGCGCCAAGGGGCGGCTCGATGCCTACGCCAGCGTCAACTACGGCAACGGCGGCCGCGCGCAGTTCGCCCGTCGCCCCGCGTTCAACTATGATGCCCAATTGGTGACCGCCGGCGTCGACGGCCGGGTGGATGGCGGGCTCACGCTGGGCGGCGCCCTCAGCGCCGGGCGACTCTCCGCCCAGATCGCCAACGGCGGCGGGCAGTTCGCCGTGGAAAACACCGTTGCCCGCGTTTACGCGGTCTGGACCTCCGGTGCTCTTTCGCTGCAGGCGGACGGCGAGTACGGCGCGCTTGATCTGAAAGGCATCCGCCGCACGACCGCCTTCGGCGGCTTCGCCACCAATGGCAAGACCGCTGGCATCCAGAGCGGCAGCGGCTTGAAGGCCGGTTGGACGGTTGCGACGGGCGGCGGTGCGATCCGGCCGTGGATCGGCTTCAATATGCGTCAGGTCGTCATCGAGGCCTACACCGAGAAGGATGTCCCCTCGCTTGGAATGGCTGTGGAGCAGCAGGAGGCCCGCAGCAAGAGTGGCGCCATCGGCATCGACGTGGCGCACACGTGGAAGGTCGACGGCCGTAACGTTCGTCTCGATCTGCGTGGGGTGTGGCGCGACGAGATGGGCACCGAGAATCGCGCTGTTTCCGGCCGGCTCGCGGACAACTTCAGCCGTCGCAGCACCGTTCTCATGCTGAACGGCGACGGAGGTGGGCTCGAGGTCGGCGGCTCGCTGGGCGTCGGTCTCGGCAAGAGCTGGGGAGCCTCGTTGGGCTACGCGGCCGACATCCGGCAGGACGACAAGAACGCCAACCGCTTCACTTTCGCGGTTCAGACCGGCTTCTGAGGCTGGCGCAGGAAGCCGGCGGCGCGCCCGGGCGTGTCGCCGGCTTTTTTGTGCCCGGAGGGGAGCGGTCGGGAGCGTTGCCCGGTGCGGCTAGGGGCGGGACGGGCGCACGAGTATCTCCTCGACCGCGGCGCGCGCCGGCAGGGAAACGGCGAACCAGACACACTCCGCGACATCCGACGCCTGCAGCATGCGGGCGCGCGCCTCGGGGGTGGGCTGGACGGGCCGTTTGGCGAGGATCGGGGTGTCGATGTCGCCGGGGAAGATGCAGCACGCGCGGATGCCGTGCGGGCGTTCCTCGGCGTTGATGGTCTGAGTGAGACCCGTGAGGCCGAATTTCGAAAGCACGTACGCCGCGCCCGCCTTGGGTGAGGCCTGGCGACCAGCCTCCGAGCCGATGTTCACGATCGTGCCCGTGCCCGCGCCGCGCATCGCGGGCAGCACCGCCTGCACGAGCGTGAGGACGCCGTTCAGGTTGGCATCCATCACGGCAAGGTAGTCGGAGCGCGATAGTTCGGCCAGTGAGCGACGCGGGATGTTGTGGCCGGCGGCGTTCACCAATGCGTCGATGCGGCCGAAGCGCCGAAGGATTGTAACCACGGCTTGTTGGATCCCTTTCGAATCTCCCAAGTCGCAGACTAAGGGAAAGAGGCGGCGCCGGCTGGCCGCGGGTGCAAACCGCATGGTTTCACGGAGGGGCGCCTCCCGGCGTCCCAGCACAGCCACGCGCCAGCCTTCGGCAACGAAGCGCAACGCGGTGGCGCGGCCGCCGCCGGAGCCGGCGCCGGTGACGAACGCGACGCAGGGCAGGGCGGGGCGGGAAGGCATGATGGCCGAGGCAGCCAGCGCGGGCCGGCCCGGGCGAGCGCGAAAGAGCCCCGGGCTTGCCTCGCAACCTGCGCAACCTAAGTTCGCGTCACCCTATGATCCGCACCCCGATCCTCCGTTTGGCCGCGCTTGGCGCGCTCGACGTGTGCAGTTGGTTTTCCGGCCCCGCCGTGGCGGCGCCGGCCCAGAGCGGGCCGATTCTCGGTCTTCAAACCTGGACGTGCCGCAACATGGATTTCGATCAAGTGGTGGCGTTCGCCGTGAAGCACGGGATCACCCATCTGCAGCTGATCGGGAAGCATATGGATCCCAAGGCTCCGCGTGAGGAGACGCTGCGGAAGAAGGCCATCCTAGATGCGAAAGGGCTGCGCGCGTACACCTTCGGCGTCAACGGCACCTCGATGAACAAGGAGGAGAACCGGAAGCTGTTCGAGTTCGCGAAGCTGATGGGGATCAACCTCGTCATCGTGGAGCCGAAAAACCAGGCCGAGTGGGACAACCTCGAGCAGCTCGTGAAGGAGTATGACATCCGGCTGGGTATCCATAACCATGGCACCGGGACCGTTTATGGGGACCCGGAGACCGTGAAGAAGATCCTCGCCACGCGTGACCGCCGCATCGGCGTGTGCCTCGACGTCGGTTGGATCACCGCGGCCGGCTTCGACGCGGCGAAGGTCTTCCGGGAGTACGGCGATCGCGTCTTCGACATGCACCTGAAGGACAAGACCGTGCAGACCGCGGCCGATGGCAAAAAGACCCCGGTGGACACGGAGATCGGCAAGGGCTCGGCCAACTACGCGGGGCTGTTCGCCGAGATCAAAAAGTCCAAGTGGTCGGGGGTGGTGGCGATCGAGACCGACAGCAAGGCCTTCGCCGAGGATCCGAACCGGCTGGTTTCCGAGGCCGGACAGTTCTTTGCCGCCAGCACGGCGCGAAAGTAACGCTTCCAAGCACCGCCCTCCTTTTGCAGCCACGCCGACCGCTTCCGGCGTGGCTGAACTTTTACCACCCCTCGAAACCGATGAAAAATCTCGCCCGCTTATCCGTGATGCTGTGCCTGGCGCTGGGCGCGGCTTCCGCCGCCGCCCCGCGTGCGCCGAATATCGTCTTCATCTTCTCCGACGACCACGCCTACCAAGCCATCAGCGCCTATGGCGATTCGCGGCGTTTGCTCGAGACGCCCAACCTCGACCGTCTCGCGAAGAGCGGAGTCCGGTTCGACCGCTGTCTCGTGCCCAACTCGATCTGCGGACCGTCGCGGGCGGTGGTGCTCACGGGAAAATACAACCACTTGAACGGGTTCGTGAACAACTCGAACTCCCGCTTCGACGGTTCCCAGGTCACGTTTCCCAAACTGCTGCAGAAGGTCGGCTACCAGACGGCCGTCGTGGGCAAATGGCATCTCATCTCCAACCCCACGGGATTTGATTTCTGGCAGGTCCTGCCCGGCCAGGGACTGTACTACAACCCCCCGATGATCCGCATGGGGGAGCAGGTGAATGCCTCAGGCTACGTGACGGACATTGTGACCGACCTCTCGATCGAGTGGCTCCGCAAGCGGGACAAATCGAGACCCTTCCTGCTGATGAGCCAGCACAAGGCGCCGCACCGGGAATGGGCTCCGGCGCTGCGCCATCTCGGGGCCGACAAGGACCGGGTTTACCCGGAGCCGGCGACGCTTTTTGACGACTACGCCAACCGCGGCATCGCCGTGCGCGACCAGGATATGACTCTGGAGAAGACCTTCACCCCGCGGGATGCTAAGTTGGAGCCGCCGCCGAACATGACCGCCGAGCAGCGCAAGGCATGGGATGCCTACTACGAACCGCGCAACGCGAAGTTCCAGGCTGCAAATCTCTCCGGCAAGGATCTGGTCCGCTGGCGCTACCAGCGGTACATGCATGACTACACCGGTACCGTGCGAGCCGTGGACGAGAGCGTCGGTCGCCTTCTCGACTACCTCGAACAGGAGGGCATCGCCGACAACACGATCGTGGTGTACTCCAGCGACCAGGGTTTCTTCCTCGGCGAACACGGCTGGTTCGACAAGCGCTGGATCTTCGAGGAGTCGGCCCGCACGCCTTTGCTGGTGCGTTGGCCCGGCGTGAGCCGGGCGGGTTCGGTCAGCAAGGACATCGTGTCCAACCTGGACTTCGCGCAGACTTTTCTGGACGCCGCGGGCGTGCCGGCGCCCGCCGACATGCAGGGCCGCAGCCTTCGTCCCGTGCTCGCCGGGCAGCGGCCGGCGGATTGGCGAACCTCGTTCTACTACCAGTACTTCGAGTGGCCGCGGCCGCATCACGTCCGCCCGCACTACGGCGTGATCACCGACCGCTACAAGCTCGTGCACTTCTTCGGGACGGCCGACGACTACTGGGAACTCTACGACCGGGAGAAGGATCCGATGGAGCTGCGCAACGTTCTCGCGGATCCCGCCTACGCCACGACGAAGGTCGAGCTCGAGAAAGAGCTCGCTCGCCTGCGGCGCGAATTGAAGGTGCCGGAACGCATCCCGCCCGAATGGCTCGGCAACACCGGCGGCGGGGAAGGCAAGGCGAAGAAGAAGTCCGCCAAGGCGCCGTGATCAGGCGCGCCTCCGTCCCGCTCACTCCAGCACAGTGAGCGGGCGGCGGATCACGGTGCTCACCAGGCGGCCGGGCAAGAGATGGCGCTCCCAGAGCGGTAGCACGGCGTCGCGCCGCCGGTAGCGCGCGTCGTCGGCTCCGCGCGCGATCCGCTCGATCGAGCCCGGAATTTCCGGGATCCCGGCGGTCTGGTCGGAGAAAAGTGAGGATCGTTCCACGATCGCGAGGCACACGCCGTCCGCCGGGCGATCGTCGCGCAGCGCGGCGAGGTAGGCCGCGAAACTGCGAAGCTCGGCGGCGGCGATCAGCCGCGGACGGCCGGTGAGCTCGTCGAGCACGCGCCCGGGCGCGAGGATCACTTCAAGTTGCCGTCCCGACCAAGCGGGATCCAGGGGCAAATCGATCACCTCCCGCTCAGCCGCACCCTGCCAGTTGCGCCACGACACGGTGGCCTGGACGCGTTCGCCCGGGGCGGCCTGGGAGCGGGACAGACGGAACTGCTCGATCACCGCCGTGGGGTTCTCCGCCAACGGCTCCACGGTGAATGAGATCCTTGCCGGGAACGTGCGCTCGTAGGGGTTCTGCAGGTTACCGGACAGGCCGGTCATGAACTCGACAAGCCCCTGCGTGAATCCTTGGGGGCCGGCATGGACGGTCGAGTAGGCCAGCTGCTCTGTCGCCGAGAAGTGGATCTCGCTGCGCACGCGGAAGCCCTGGTTGAAGCCGTGGTCGTTCGAGCCGAGGATCGCCTGCGTGAGTCCGGCGGCGGTGATGGTCGGCGTGAGTTGGGGGTGCCGAAGCACGGCGAAATTCAGGTCGCGTCCGGGACCCCTGGCGGGACTCACCCGGATCTTCACGTCGATCATCCGCGGTCCGGCGCCGAGGACGCCGGAAACGGCGGAGAGGCGGTCCTGGGAGATCGTGCCGATGACGGCGCCCGTGTTGGAGATCTTCATGGACTGCATCTGTGACGGAAGAATGGTCAGGATCTCCGCCGCGCACATGGGCAGATCGACCTCGCCCAACCCGAGCAGGGGGTGCCCGAAGGCCGTGACGCGCTCGCCCCGCACGCTTGAGACGGTGCCGGTTCCGGCGAGAGTGATGTCCCCGGTGCTCAGGGCGACGGCCACCGCGCCACCCGGGACCGGGCGCGGGCCGGTGGTGGTGGACGTGCCGCCCGTCGCGGACTGCAAACTGCCGCCGAGGGCCGTGACGGATAGGCCAAGCGCGCGGAAGTGGGGGGCGAAAAGATCCGCGACGACAGGGCTCAGCCCGCCGAGCGAAAAGACGGGTTGCAGCGGCTCGTAGGCCGGATCCAGCGGACCTCGCTGCGGGGAGCCGCCCGATGACGCCAGTCCTGGAGTGAGGCGCGCCTGAACCTCGTCGAGATCGGCGACCGGGGTGAAACCGGCGTGGCGCACCGTCTCGAATCTCTGGATCTGATAACTGAGCGCGCCGGCCATTCGGCCGTCGATGTACAGCGGGCTTCCGCTCATGCCGGCGACCGCCCCCATGCTCTGCACGCGCGGGTCGGTCAGTTCGCACACGATGAGGGCCTTGCCCGGTCCCAGCGCGTTTTGGAGCACTCCTGTGACGACAACCTCGAACGCCTCGGGCGCGGTGCCGCGGAAAACGGTCCAGACCTGCCCCTTCGAGCCCGGCTTCAATTCGGCGAGCGGGAGCGCCGGCGCGCCGGCGGGCGGAGCCGCCCGTGCGACCAAGGTCGCGGCGAGGAGGAGCAGAGTGCGCAGCGTTCGCATGAATCAGAGATCCTTGATCGCCGCCGCCAATGCCGCGCAGGCCTGGTCGATGTCCGTGCCCTCGTGGGCGGTGCTGAGGAACCCGGCCTCGTAGGCGCTGGGCGCCAGGTATACGCCGCGCTGGAGGCTGCCATGGAAGAACCGGCCGAACAGTTTCGCGTCACTCCGCAGGGCCGTGGCGTAGTCGCGCACCGGGGCGTCGGTGAAGAAAATACTGAACATCGAGCCGCACTGCGGGAATTGCACTGGGATGCCCTTGGTGCGGCAGGCGCCCATCACCGCTTCTCGCATCCGTGATCCCAGGGCCTCGAGTCGGTCGTAGGGATTGGTCTCATCGAGCAGGCGCAGGCCCGCGATGCCCGCCGCCATCGCCAGGGGGTTTCCGCTGAGTGTGCCCGCCTGATAGACCGGACCGAGCGGCGCGAGATGGTCCATGATTTCCGCGCGGCCGCCGAACGCCCCGACGGGCAGGCCGCCCCCGATGATTTTACCGAGACAGGTGAGGTCGGGCGTGATGCCCTCCCGCTCCTGCACGCCGCCACGCGCGATGCGGAACCCCGTCATCACCTCGTCGAAGATCAGCACCGCCCCCTCGTGGCGGGTGAGTTCCCGGAGAAAAGCGAGGTAGCCCGGGTCCGGCATGATGAAGCCCACGTTGCCGCAATAGGGCTCGATGATCACGCCGGCGACCTGCGCCGGATGGGCCGCGAATGCCGCCTCCAAGGCGGCGCGATCATTGTAGGGCAGCACAAGCGTCTCGCGGGCGAACGAGGCCGGCACACCGGCGCTGTCCGGATAGCCGTGCGTGAGCGCCCCCGAGCCGGCCTTGATCAGCAGTGAGTCCGAGTGCCCGTGGTAGCAGCCGGAAAACTTGATGATCTTGTCGCGTCCCGTGAATCCGCGGGCGAGCCGGATGGCCGACATGGTGGCCTCGGTGCCGGAGTTG
>SXGQ01820037.1_pt1 | contig 19493 bp, 22 predicted proteins | sample 3178371 | NCBI WGS metagenome assembly SXGQ01 (sample SAMN11356859, study PRJNA531348) | freshwater metagenome | isolation source: freshwater sample F1-20 | place: China: Fuxian Lake, Yuxi | collected 2017-12-25 | reverse complement strand
TTTATTATTATTATTATTATTATAAAAACTATTATAATCAAAATTTTCTAGAATTAATTGATATGATTTTTGATAACTTTTATAATCAGAATTAATTAATGGATTCTTTTTAAACTTAATAAACTCAGGGATCTTATAAAAAAAAATTAAATCGCATTGCCTAGATAAATCTTTAATAATTTTATTCCATATATTTTTAAATTCAACATCATCAAAGTCAAAAAACTTTGATACGATTGCATTATTGTAGTCTATTATGTCTGAAGATGCCCATCTCAACTCTTTGCAACCGCAAATATTTTTTATACAAAATGGAACAACTAAAATAATTTTACTATCAGAATATATGTAAATAATTTTGATATTTTTTAATTTATTATAACTGTTAATTGTAACATCTATCCATTCAGGCCTCTGAAAAACATTAAATAAAAATAAATTTTTTAAATCTTTTAAATTTTTTGTTAAACTATGTTCAAAATTATCAAATATTTTATAGTGTATCATTTCATTACTTTTAATAATACTTGTCTAGCCAGGTATGATTTGATCAAACTAAATCCACTCAACTTTGCATCTAGTTTAGAAAAAAAAGAATTTCTTTTTCCCAAAAAAAAATTAAATTCTGGGTGAAATAAAATTTCATTAAATTCTATAAAAACTTTCTTTTTAAAAATTTTAGTAAATAATTTTTTATTAAAATCTAAATTTCTATTTAAATAATAATAATTTTTTGTATTCCGATTACGAAATATGAAATTTTTTATTTTAATGAATAATGAATCATTAAGGTTATAATTATAAATTATACCCTCCGGCTTTAATACTTTATAAACTATTTTTAGTAGCTTATTTAAATTCGGAATATGTTGAAATGCCTGCACGGTCCAAATAGCATCAAATAAATTTTTATTAAATTTTATATTATTAATATTATCATTAATAAAATAAAATTGTCTTAAAGACTTTTTGCTTAAAATTTTTTTTGCGTGGTCAAAATTTTCTTTAACAAAATCAATGCCTACAATTTTTATGTCTGGTCTTATTTTGTGTATGTTTCTCCAGTGCCAACACCATCCACACCCCAAATCAAGAACTATTGAATTTTTTTTTAATCTATCAGTAAATTTAATAATTTCATGATCCATTACACCAATGGAGTGATATTTTGAAATTTCGGTAAAATAATTATTATAACTTTTCAGACCAACATTTCTTCGTAATTTAAATTCTTTATTTTGTCCAAAAGAATTAAATTTTTTTGTATAAATACCATTGTTTAACCTATAATTTTTTTTTAAAAAATTTACTATCATTTTAATAAAATTACTTTATTTATATAAAGCGCAAACCTTAATAAAAAATTACTAAAAGGAATATTTAATAATAAAGATAATAAAAATTTATATTTTGTTCTTGTAATTTCTTTAATTAGCATTCTAGCTTTAGAATATTTTTCATTTAATATAAGACCAATACATTCTTCGAGATAAACTTTTTCTCTAAATAAAAATAAATTTTTTTTTAATTTTTCATCTGTGGGGTAAAGACTTAAAAGTTTTTTTTCAAAAAATTTTTTTTCTTTAGCAAACTGTAGATAAGCGTTATTACTAGTACTATTCCAATGAGCTCTCCAGTGAGATAATACTTTCGGGCAATATTTAATTAAATACAAATTACTTAGACGTATTAATAAATCAAGATCATGAATTAGATTAAATCTTGAATCTAAAGAATGTTTTAATTTTTTTACAGCTTTTGCATTGAAAATTACTGTATCTAAACTAATATTGTAATTTTTAATTAAATCATAAAATATTTTGCCATCATTAATTTTATTATTTGTATATAATTTTTTCTTAAAGAATTTAGAAAAAAATAATGAATTACTAAATACGGCGCCAACAAATTTATTTTTAAATAACTTTATTTGCTCTTCAAGTTTATTAGGCAATAAATAATCATCACAATCAAAAAATAAAAAAAAATCTCCTTTTGATTTTTTTAAAGCTTTTAATCTAGCTACTCCCAACGGCAGCTTTTTTTTGCTTTTAAAATAAAAAAAACGCTTGTCTCTTAAACTTTCAAATATTTTCTTACTATTATCTGTAGAACAGTTGTCAAAAAAAATTAATTCAAAGTTTGGGTATGTTTGTGATTTTACACTTTCTAAAGCTTGGAATAAATATTTTTCTCCGTTATGGCAATTTATTATAATACTTACTAATTTTTTACATCGCATTTTAGCTAATATTTTTTTTTATAATATTCAGTGTATTTTTAATTTCATCATTAAAGATTTTATTATTAAATGTAATATTTTTGTGTTTACTTTTATAATTAAATTTTTTTGGATTTTTATATATTTCTAGCAACTGTAATAATGGTCTAAAAAAAAATAACGACTCATTAACTAAGATCACTCTTTTTACTATCTCATAAATACTCATAGATTTGTAACCTACATTCAAGATTATAGATTTGTTAAAGTTTTTAGATATTATCTGATCAACAAATTTACATAATATAATCCCAGGTAAAAAATTTCTTACTGCATTTGGATCTTGAATTATTATTTTACCTTGCAAACATTCTTTGCAAAATTTATTTACTATAGTGTTTTGTAATTCTTTCGATTTTGTTAATGAAACAACGCCAAATACATTTGAAAGTCTTAAAATAATAGAGTTTTTGCCTTTTAATATAATTTTTTCTGCTTCTAAATGAGTCTTGGAATAAAAATTATTTATATTTTTTTTTGATTTTTCTGTTATATTTTTTTTTTTATTATAATTTTCATAAACTTGAATAGAAGAAAAATAAATTAATTTTTTTATATTATTCTTTTTGCATGCCTCAAATATGTTATTTGTTATTTTTTTTTTAATCTGAACACTTCTTTCGCCTTTTTTATTACATTCTTTAGAACTCATTCCTACCAAATGAAAAACGATATCAAAATTTTTAATTTTTTTTTTAAGATCGCTATTTGAATAATAATTAACCTGTATTTTTCTTAATTTAGGAAAGTTATAATCTATTTTTTTTTTATCTCTTGATCCTACAGTTACTTGATTTTTTTTTAATAAATAATTTGATAAGTAGCTAGATAAATAACCAGAGCCACCTAAAATTAAAATTCTCATTTAAATTGCCAAGGTACTTTTTTAGATTTATAGATTTTTTCTAAAACGATCTTATCTCTTAATGTATCCATACAATACCAAAAGCCTTTGTGTAGATATGCGTTTAATTGTTTTTTTTTAACAATTTTATTTATTGGCTCTCTCTCTAACATCACATTTTTATGACTTAAGTATTTAAATAAAGTTTTTTGAACTACAAAAAAACCTCCATTTATCCAACCTTTCTGTAACTGTGGTTTTTCATCAAATTTTGTAACAATTGTTTTTTTTATACTTAGCTCCCCAAATCTCGCAGGAGGGTGAACGGCACTTACTGTCATAATTTTTTTACTTTTGTTATGAAGTTTTATTAATTTGTTTATATTTATATCTGAAAGACCGTCGCCATAAGTTAATAGAAATTGTTTACCTGTAATATATTTTTCAACTCTTTTTATTCTCAATCCAGTTAAAGTATTTAATCCTGTATCAATTACTTTAACATTATAATTTATTTTTTTTTTTCTAAAAAAATCTTTAATAATTTTTGATTTATAGCCTGCCGCAATAATAAAATTTTCAATGCCGAAGTGTCTGTAATAATTTATAATATGCTCTAAAATTGTATATTTACCTATTTTAACCATCGGCTTTGGAATTGATTTGGTATATTCTGATAGTCTAGTTCCTTTGCCTCCAGCTAGAATTATTACTTGCATTTCTATCTATTTTTCAATTCCCAAGTATAAGGAATTTCTTTGCTATCAAATGGCTTTCTAACAATTTCATCTGGATTATGCGGGATGTCTGAACAATTGGCGACAATACTCGGCTCATTACCAACTGCTTTAAAACCATTCCAAATTAATGGCGGCACTGTAATTACTGCATAATTTTCGATCGATAAAAAAATTTCTTGTATGTTTTTATACGTCTTACTTTCTTTTCGGTCATCATACAAAACTAATTTAATTTTACCGGAAATCACTGCATAGTTTAATGTCATTTTTTTATGCATATGCCACGCTTTAATTGCACCTGGAAATGTACAAGAAAAATATATTTCACCAAATTTATTATAAATTGGATCATCACATCTTAGCATGTGCATGATCTTGCCTCTTTCATCAATTATTTGACTCCTTTTTGAAATAACTACACCATTAATCATCATATTTATAATTGAAAATATTTTTTAATCTGATTATTAGTTAAAATTTTTATATTTTTTTTATTAAAATAAAAGCAATTATACCATTCAATAATGTTATTCAGAGATGAAAGTATGTTAAACTTAGGATACCAATTTAAAAGTTTTTTTGATTTAGAAGAATCTAAAAAAAGCATTTTAGTTTCTTTAATTGATTTTTCTTTTTTTATAAATATTTTTTTTTTATTTTCAAACATACTATTTAAATATTTTATTATTTTAATAACACTAATACTATTTTTTTTGTTAGGTCCAAAATTCCATGAACCATTAAATTTGTTTGTTCCGTAACATTTCATACCAAGTAGCAAATATCCATATGATAAATCAAGAACATGCTGCCAGGGTCTTGTAGAATTTGGACTTCTAATAATAAAAGATTTTTTGTTTTTTAAACTTTTCATAAAATCCGGTATAACACGATCTTTAGACCAATCACCTCCCCCAATAACATTTCCTGCTCTAGCTGAAACTATGCCAATATTTTTAGAATTGCTAAAAAAAGATTTAGAATAAGAAAAAAACATGTTTTCAGCACTTGCTTTGGAAGCGCTGTAAGGATCAATTCCACCTAATCTATCGTTTTCTTTGTATCCTTTTATTCTTTCATCATTTAAATAGCATTTATCTGAAGTGATAATAACTAAAGATTTTAAATTATTTAATTTTCTAGAAATTTCTATTAAATTTAACGTTCCGTTAAAATTAGTTTCAAATGTTTTTAAAGGTTCTAAATACGACTGCTTAACTAAAGATTGTGCAGCTAAATGAAAAATTATATCTGGCTTAATGTTATTTAAGAATTTATAGAACTTTTTATAATTCCTGACATCACCATTCACATATTTGACAATTTTTGAGAGATTAAATAGATGAAAATTTGATGGATTTGTCTGAGGTTTTAATGAATATCCATAAACTTTTGCCCCTAAGTTGTACAGAATTAATGAAAGCCAGGAGCCTTTAAATCCAGTGTTACCAGTTATAACGACTTTTTTATTTCTATAAAAACTTTTTAAATTAATCATTAATCTAAATTTCAAAAGAAAAAGTTTTAAAATCCTTATATAAAAAATCTTTATAATTATACTTATCAACTATATGTAACATTGGTAAATGAAAAATTAATTTCCCACCCGACTTTAAGAATTTAATTTCTTGTCTTATAACTTCTGATCTAAATGACCATATCAAAACTAACAAATACTTTGGCTTAAGAACGCGCATTCGTTCCTTTGATATTATTTCTATATTAGACCCAGGTGTAAATTTTTTATATTTATATGGATTGGCATCACATATATATTTTAGTTTGCTACTATTAATGTGACATTGGTTTAAAACGATATTTCCTTTTGTTGAAGCACCATAACCGATAATATCTTTTTGTTTAATGTTACTTAACAACAAATTAATAATTTTTTTTGTATTTTCAATTCTTAGGTTTAATCGTTTGTAAGCATTTAAATTAATTTTTTTTTCTTCATTAATAATTTTTTTTATTTTTTTTTTCTGTATTTTTCGTTTACTATTTTTTTTTGCGCATATAATTTCTACACTTCCTCCATTTATCTCATTAAAAAAAAAGTCTAATATTTTCATGCCATTATTATTAAGAATTTTTTGAAAAGTTGTTAACGTGTAGTAAGTTACATGTTCGTGACAAATCTGATCGTAAGTAAGATTTTTTAATAATAAAGGAAAATAAGAAAGTTCAAGTATCCATACACCATTATCGGTCAATAAATCTTTAACATCTTTACAAAAATTATTTGGTTCTTCTATGTCATAAAACATTGCAAACGAAGTAATCAAATTAAATTTGATTTTTTTTAAAGAAATCTTTGAAAGAAGATTTTTTTTTGAAAAAAAATTATAAATAAGTTTAATTTTTTTATTGTAATGATTTTTAAATTTTTCTGCCGATGGATCAATTCCGTAAATATTATATAATTTTTTTTTTGCAAAAAAATTTAAAAATGTGCCATCATTTGATCCTATATCTAAAATGTTGTCATTTTTTTTTAATAAATTCTTATTAATTATCTTCAAATATTTAGAATACATATGATCAATCATTAAATTACTAAGAGAAGTTCTGTAGCCATATGTTTGACCGTACATATCTTCTAATGGAGCTAATTTAGAAAGTTGAACTAACTTGCAATTTTGACACTGATACAAATCTAACGGATAAGACTTCAAATTGTATAATTTTTTTTCTGGGAAGACGCTACTGATGGGTTGACTACCCATGTTAACAACTTTTTTTAATTTATTTTTTTTACAATTTCTGCATTTCATTTTGTGTTCTTTATTATATTTTTTTATAAATCTTATTATAATTCCAAATGGATGTTTTGTCTGAACAATGATGTAAATTATCTATTAATTTATTTTTATTTTTTAATATTATTTTTCCTTTACTTGATAATTTATTGTATATTTTCTTAACAAAATCTTTTATTAAAATAGGTCTTCCCGAAGCAATATGCCAAATTTCTATTACGTGATTTTTGGACTTTTTTTTTTTAAAAAAGAGACTCTCAAATAACATTTTTACTGCTATTTTTACATTAAGATAGTCTCTCTGTTGTAATCCATTATTTAACTCTATATTTTTATTTTTTTTTGCGTTTCTAGTAGCTAATGAAAACAAACGATTTTTATTCTCACTCTCTCCATATAGGGGAAATATCCGCATTACTCGAAGATTAGCTTGTTCTTTTTTAGCTAAAGAAATGATTTTTTTTATAAATATATATTTTGTTTTAGCGTAGTTAGAGATTGGTTTGGGTAAATCATTTTTATTTAGTTTTTTTTTAATATAACTAACCCTTCCATATTCTGATGAGGAACCGGCGACAACCCAATTTAAACATTTATTTTTTATGGCTCTTTTAAAGAGTTTTAAAGAATCGGTAATATTTGTTTTGTACATTTTTTTGTAAGAAATATTTTGATTGTTAACCCCGTGAGAAGCAAGATGAAGCAATACATCTGAGTCTAAAAGTTCTTTTTCAAAGTTTGTATCTAATCTTCCTTTACAATATTTTATTTTTTTATTTTTAATATTAGAATTGCCAATTGAATAAATAAATATTTTATTTTTTCTTTTAACGTAATTAATAAATGCCGATCCAACAAATCCTGATGCTCCCGTTAAAAAAATATTCATTTTGCACTTGTTAATATTTTAAATATTTTTCTTATTAAAATATATAAGGCACCATAATATAGACTTGGATATAAAATATTTTTAAGTACATTTTTTTTAATTGATATAAATTTAATCCCAGAAGAATTATAATTAATTATCATTTTAAAAAATGAGGGAAAAAATTTCCTCAAGGCATAATTTTTACAATAAATATATCTGAGAAAAGGCAATCCATTTTTTCTATATTCATCAACCACTTCTGGAATTCTAACTGCTTCAACAAATGGGTACAAAGATCCCCATTCTCTCTCGCCATACAAATTAACGCTTAACGGGTCTGCCTGAAAATAAGCTTTAGATTTATTAAAACTTTTCGCCCAAATTTTAATATGTGGACAAGTGTTATCAAACGAAGAGTAAGCATTTAGATCGGAAATTAAATTACTATCAATGACATCTAAGTTCTGGACCCATTTAGATTTTCTAAAAATACACAAAAACATGCCCAGCATAAAATCAAATGAGTACGTTGGATTAACTAAATCAAAAAAGTCAAGTTCTTTAGAAAAATTGTAGTTAGAAAATTTTTTCATTTTAAGATCCTCTAAATTTTTAGTATCAAAAGGTTGAGTAAAATTTTTGATATAGTTTGTGTCTAAATAAAAAGAATTTATATAGTAAAAATCTACTAATTTATTTTTATTTAACAGATTCTCAATAACAAATAGGGTTTTAGGTAATAACAAATCATCATTACCAATTATCCAAACAAATTCTCCTTTTGCCATAGATACTGACTTCAAAATATTGACACCCAAACCTAAATTTTTTTCATTTTTGTTAAATGTTATTAAAAGATTATCATTAAATTTTTCCACAATTTCTTTGGTATTATAATTAGAATTATTATCGGAAACGCAAACTTGTAATGAAATATTTGATTTTTTTTTTGCTATATAAATAGAATTAAGACAATTTAACAAACAATCTGGTCTGTTAAATGTTGGTATGCAAATAGACAGTGTTACCATTTAAAAATTTATTTTTTGATTATAAATGATGGCCTACTTTTTTTAGATAATTTTTCTATTTTTAATTTCTTATTTTTTTTTAAAAATTCATCAACAGCAATGGTGGCTCCCTTTATATGATTATAATCATCAATTAAAACAATTCCTCCTTTAACTATAAATTTAAATAAAGCATTCAGAACAATCTTTGTAGGTGAATAAATATCTAAATCTAAATGTAATAATGATATTTTAATATTTTTTTTTTTTATAAATTTATTAATAGTAGTTGTGACATCACCTTTTATTAATTGATAATTCTTAAATTTTTTTTTTTTTTAAAAAATTATTTAATTCTTTTATGCTTAAACCAAATCCTATACGCTTATCATGAAACTTTGCAAAATTAGTATCTCTCTTTTTATGAAGGATATCAATTTTTGGTTTTGGAAAACTTCCAAAGATATCAAAACCATAAACTTTTTTTTTTAAACCTTTTGCAGTTTTTTCCATATCTCTAAATGTTAAAAATCTAATAAGACTCACTCCTTTAAAAACACCGCATTCTATTATGTCACCTTTTAATTTTGAGATTTTCTTATAAATCTCATAATGATCAATTATTTTTCTAATCCTAGATTGATCAGAAGTTAGATAGAAAAAATTCTCATATTCCCATTTGTTCATAATTTTTTGCATGTACATGTATTTTTATAATAATTCGACAAAAATTCTTTAAAGTTTATTAACTAATGCCCCCTTTAATAAACTTAAAGATTTTTTACCGCCTGATTGGGAAAATAAAGATTTAAATCTATTTATTGTCGATTTTACTTTATCACTACTCCACCACAAATCAACATTAGACCAAATAGACATAATATGTTCATACAATTTTTTCGGATCATCAAAAATAATGTTTTGATCTTTTAAATTTTTATAAATCTCATGACAGTCTTGATTTAAATGATTGAAAGTGTCCGGATATAAACATATGCTTGGTTTATTGAGTAATATGTTTTCAAGAAAACCTGTTGAGTCATAAGTAAAAACAACAATTTTGGAATTTTCAATAATTGTTTCATAATTTTCTTCTCCAAAATCTCGGTTAATATTATTTAGACCATTAAGAAAATCTTCAACGAAAAATTTATATCTTTTTTTAAAACTATCATGAAGTCTAAGATGTATATTTTTTTTAAAATTATCTGGGCAATATAGCAAAAACTGCTTTGCTAAAAATAATTCTTTCTTTCCTTCTCGCCATCTATCATAAGGAACAGTCTGATAACCAAGAGATCTAAAAACAACAGTTAACTTTTCTTTTATTTCTTTTATTTTTTTCTCGTTTGGTAATTTAAAATTAAATAAATTTATAATTTTAGAAGACCCTGTATTATATTTTCCCCACGCCAAAAAATAATCACAGGTTAACAATTCATTATTATAGTTGTTATCTATTCTTGTAAAATAAGAATTACCATGCTGGCCAACAAAATATTTTGGATTCTTATTTGAACTTATAATATTTGCTAAATAAAACTTAAAAGCTTCATCGGCTTCAAATGAATTAGATGTGAATATAAATTTAGGATTAGATGGGTAATTATTCTTATAGGCTGCAATTTTCAATTGTTTAAAATTTTCAATAGCTAAAGTTGGTAAGTAAGATGGAATTAACTCTCTAACAATTTTTTCCACAACACTTATTTCTTTTTCTACTTTGTATAAATTTAATTTTTTTCTAAGGTCAATATTTATAGGATTATATTCTATTTCATTAGGATAATAAAAACGAGGTAATTGACAAAACATCATTTCTAATTGTTTTTCTTTTAATCTAGGCAAGTAAGTAGTGACAATTAAATTATTATTTTTAGATAATAATTTATTTAAAAATGAGATAAAATTAACAAATTTTTTTTTAACGAAACTACTATTTACGTTTGCTCTTTTATAAAAAGTATTATTTTCATAAAAATCATTTTTAGGATTTTCAGATTTTTCAACGATAATATTTTTTGCATCTAAATATTCAAATATTTTACTAGTCAATATCCAAGACCAATCAGTATTTATTGATAAGTCTTGTATTGTATCACTTTCATGGGAAGCCAAAAATCCTGTTTTAGAGTATGATAAAAATACTTTATTAATATCATTTTTAAAAATTATGTTTTCCAAAAGTTTAAATTTATAAAAAATAATGTAAATAAATTTTTTAACCCAAAATCCTATTAAAATTTCCCAGCTTCTTTTACTCCACGATATATTGTGAATATTATTTAGATTTAAATAAATGTCTCCAATTATAGAATTAAAAATATTTTCACATAAAATAAAAGAATTTCTTCTATCTTGATTTTTATACAAAACACTATCCGCAACAAAATAGTTAAACTTTTTTAAATCTTTCTTGTTAAAGTCAAAAAGTATCCTTTCTTCCAAAAATATATTGCAAAAATCTTTGGATATATTCTCTTTGTTTGAAGACAATATTAAATTATTTTTCAAAATTTCTCCTTGCCACATAAAGATCTTTTTGAGAATCAATTTCATGCCATTCTGTTTTTATTTTTTTAACAAAAACCTTATTATTTTTGTTTTTTATAAAAGTGCTCAAAAATTTTGTAATATCCAGGTCATCTATTTTGTTTTTATAGTAATTCTTTTTATGGCTCATTATCTTTTTCCAACCACGAGGATTTATTTTAATTAAACCCATATACTGACCATTAATATCTTTTATATTATTAGTCTTACGGCCAATATCAATTAAGATATTTTTTTTTACTTTAAAAGTTTCTAAATCGGATAAAGGATCTAAAAATCTTTTTTTCCATTGAAATTTCCAATTACTATTAGATAAAAGACATATATCTCCTCTCATGCTTTTTAAAACGTTTATATTTTTTCTTTTATAATAAATATCAGAATAAGAGATAATGCATGGAGATTTTTTTAGAATTTTCTCACAGCATATTAATGATTTAAAAATAGATGATTTATTCCATTTAGAATTATAAATTTTTTTTATTAAAGAGGATTTTATTTTTTTTTCTCTGTAACCAGCAACTACATAGATATCTTTAATTCTATTGTATAAAAAATTATTTATTATCCCATCAAGTAAAGTCTGACCTTTAAATTTGACTAAACACTTTGGTTTGTTGTTAGTTATTTTTTTTAATCTAGACCCTCTTCCTGCAGCTAAAATAATACCTTTCATTTCAGTATCTTTTTTATTTTTTTATTTTTCACTACGTAAATTTGCGATGCAAATTTAATTTTTTAGTATATTATATTATTCGTGCCTTTAAAAATTTATTATAATTCAAAATTAATTAAATAAATAATGAATAAAAATTATATTAATGATATTTACCTTAAAAAAAAAAGATATTTAAAGCCAAAAGAAAATTTTAAAAAACTCATTCAATTATTAAAATCTGATAAGCCTAAAAAAAAGGCAAAACTAATAGATATCGGGTGCGCTAATGGTGAGTTATTATTTAATATCCAAAAAGTATTTAGAAACTTTGAATTGTCTGGTATTGATGTGGACGACACTCTGTTAAATAAAGCAAAAGAAATATGTCCAAAAGAAATTATATTTAAAAAAAAAGATATAACTAAAGAAATAAATTTAGGCAAATTTGACTATGTTATTTGTTGTGGTGTTCTGAGTATATTTAGAAATGGCAAAAAAATATTAGCAAATCTTAAAAAGCTTCTAAAACCAAATGGAAAAATTTTTATATTCGATTCACTTAATAATTACTCCTATAATTTGCATATAAAGGCGACGAACTCGCAAGATCCAGAATTTCTTTTGTTCAAAAATATGTACAGTGTAAAATTCATTCAAAATTTTTATAAAGGTAAAAAAAATAAAGTTTATCCATTTTTTTTAAAAAAAAACCTTACTAAAAATAAAAAAAACTACATTTATAATTGGACCGAATTAATAAATTCTAAAAGGATTGTCACTAGCGGATTGGGATTAATTCAAACTCAATTTTGGATTAAAATTTATTAAATGTAAAAATATTTTAATTTTGAGTGAAAATATTTACTATTAAAAATTAATTAATCAACATTTATGAATTATTGTATAAATTGTATAATGCCAGATACAAGACCTGATCAGTATCTAAATAGCGAGGGTATTTGTAATGCATGCTTAAGTTACGAATATAATAAAAAAATAAACTGGAATATAAGAAAAAAAGAACTTGAAAAAATTATTAAAAATATTTCAAATAATAACAAAAATAAGTGGAATTGCGTAATACCATCAAGCGGCGGTAAAGATAGTACCTACCAAGCCATAAGAGCTAAAGAATTAGGTCTTAACCCAGTGCTAGTCACTGCAACTACTTGTGACCCCTCTAGCATTGGAAAAGCAAATATTGAAAATTTGAAATCAATAGGTTTCGATACGATCGAAATATCTAATAGTAATATTGTAAGAAAAAAATTAAATAAAATTGGACTTGAGCTAATTGGCGATATAGCTTGGCCAGAACACGTATCTATTTTTACAGCGCCGATTAAATTTGCTCTAGCATATCAAATACCCCTTATACTCTGGGGCGAAAATCCGCAAATTGAATATGGCGGCCCACAAAAATCTCTTAACAATAATATTCTCGATAGAAACTGGCTAGAGGAGTTTGGTGGTTTAATAGGATTAAGAGTTAATGATTTTATTGACAATCATAATTTTAAAAAGGAAGAGCTTGAAATTTATACTTATCCAACAAAAGAAGAGTTAAGGAGATTTAAAATAAAAAGTATTTTTTTAGGATTTTATGAAAAGTGGGATTCTATAAGAAACTTTGAAATAGCAAAAAAAAATGGAATGGTCTTTTATGAAAAAAAATTAGAAAATTGCTATTTTAATTTTGAAAAAATAGATAATTATCAACACGGTATACACGACTACTTTAAATATCTTAAGTTTGGTTTTGGGAGAGCAACTGATCAATTGAGTTATTGTGTTCGTCGTGGAATAATATCTAGAAAAGAAGCTATTGAAAAAGTAAAAAAATTAGAAGGAAATTACCCCTTGTCATACATGGGTAAAAAAACTGAGGATATTTTAAAAAGAATTGGAATATCAATGAAACGTTTTGAACATATATGTGACCAATTTACAAATAAAAAAATCTTTAGATGCGATAAGTTTGGTAAACTAATTAAAAATAACAATAACAATTTAATTAAATTAAAATACGATAATTAATGAAACAAAAAATTGTAATCATTAATTATGGGTTAGGTAATTTAAAATCTTTAGAGAACACAATAATCAAGCTAGGACACTATGTGGAAATTATTACTAGACCTAAAGACTTAGATAGCTGTCAAAAAATTATTCTTCCTGGGGTGGGATCTTTTAAAGAAGCAATTAATTTACTCAACAAAAAAAATTGGATCAATCCAATAAAGCAAAATGTATTAGGGAGAGAGAAAAAAATATTTGGTATATGTCTTGGAATGCAATTATTTGCCACGGAAAGCGAAGAATTTGGAAACACAAAAGGATTAAATTTAATTAGGGGAAAAGTTAAGTTTTTAAATAATATTGGCTGTAAAAAAAAAATTCCACATATTGGATGGAATTCAATATCAATTATCAAAAAACATGAGTATCTAAATAACTTGCCAAATAATATCGACTTTTACTTCGTTAATAGTCTGGTTTTTCAACCTGAGAATAATTCTTATATAATTGCCAAAACTAATTATGGCGTTAATTTTTGTAGTGTTATCTCAAAAAATAATATTTTTGGAACACAATTTCATCCTGAAAAAAGCTCTGAAGCAGGAAGAAGATTATTGGAAAATTTCTTAAATGCTTAAAAAACGAATAATTACGACAATGCTTTGGAATGGCACAACATTGGTAAAAGGTCAAAAATTCAATAATGAAAGAAAAGCAGGTTCTGCAATAACTACCATAAAAATATATAATTCAAGAGATGTTGATGAGATTATTTTTTGTGACATAAGCAGCACAAATTTAAAAAAGAAATTAGATATTGCTTTTTATAAAGAAATAACAATTGAATGTGGCGTTCCCATAACTATAGGTGGTGGTATAAATAAAATTAAAGATATTGATGATTTGCTTAGTGCTGGGGCTGATAAAGTGCTTATTAACTCGTCGCTTTATGAAAATCCAAGTTTTTTAAATGAGGCAGCTAAAAAATTTGGCTCACAAACAATTGTAGTTGGTATAGACTTTAAAATAAATGCACAGGGAAAAGCTATTTGCGTAAGCCACTTATCAAAAAGAGAGCAAAATAAAAGACCACATGAATGGGCGTTAGAATGCAATGAAAGAGGTGCTGGCGAAATTGTTTTAACTTCAATTGATAACGATGGATGTATGAATGGATACAATTGTAAAATTATAAAAGAAGTGACAAAAAAAATTAATATACCATTAATTGCTTCAGGCGGAGCAGGAAGCTATAAACACATGTTAGATGCCTTTAAAAATGGCGCAGATGCGGTTGCGGCTTCAAGCATATATCACTTTACAGAGCTAACTCCAAATGATGCCAAAAAATTTTTTATTTCTAAAAATATTCCTGTAAGAAAAAATCTATTTTAATAGAAAATAAAATTATAAGCTGGAAATTTTTTGTAGCTTTGTAGTCAACTCTGATATTTTTTTATCTAAATTAGTAATTCTAGCTAAAATTTTAGAAGCATTTTTTGGATCTTTTCTAAAAGCTAACCTTAGCAAGTTCATCCAATTTACATTATTTTTAGTTCTAATTTTCTGAATTTGATTTATTATTTCTGTAGATTTGTTTCTTTTCATTTTAAGCTTTATAAATTTTTAAAATATATTTGTTTTTTTTATAAAAAAAAAAGATGGATATCTATTGTTATCACATACTCGCAAAAGGTTAAACTGTTCTTTTAGAGATTTATTAATATCTAGCTCACTATCAGAAACATTTCTTCTCCTATAAAAAGTTGACTTACCTTTTTGTTTTGTTTTTACGAACTTAGGGAAAGATTTTAAAAATTTATTAATAATTTTAACTGTCTTTTTTGCTTGAATCATTCTAATTTCATCGTTGAGCTCATGCCCTTTAAAAACAACATAATCCTTTAAAATTATATCTCCTTGATCAACTTTTTGGTTAATAATAATCAAGCAAAAAGTGATCTTTTTCTTTTTATCTAGTAGTTGCCATTGAATTGGTGCTGAACCTCTTCCTTTTGGTAAATTGCTTTCATGAACAACTAAAGATAGTTTGTTTTTTTTTAAAAAAATTTTCTTAAGTATTCTAGTGTAACCTAAAACAAAAACTACGTCGAAATTTTTAACTTTTTTGTAGTCAAAAAAGAAATAAAAAGCATACTTATTTTTATAATTTACAATTGTATTTGTATTTATATATTTTCTAATCCACAGATTCTTAACGTCAAATAAAAAAGCTATTTTTTTTTTATTCATTATTTCTAAAATTAAATTTTTATATAATTTAATTTTAATGGTAAAAACTTATTTATATTTCTGTTAGATTTTTTTCCTAAAATCTTTTCAAAAAATTTAGGATGTAACCCTTTATTGGGCCTTACTACTTTTATATTGTGCTCAGAAAACTTCTCCCCTTTCTTGACATTTTTTGATGTGTAAATGGATCTTTTAAAAATCATAGATCCTTTTTCTGCATTTAAAATTCCATAAAAAGTTTTTCCTATGCTTTCCCAGGCTCTTCTTGACTCACAAACCAAAGTATTAAGTTCTGAAGGATTGATTGAAAAAGAATCATCTAATCCTCCATCGTTTCTATTTAGAGTAAAATGTTTTTCTATAATAGATGCGCCAAAAGCTACAGATGCAATTGCAACACCTATCCCTGGTGTATGATCACTTAAACCAACCTCTACATTAAACTTTTTTTTAATGTCTAAAATTGTTTTAAGATTACTATCTCTAACTGAAGCTGGGTATGAACTTGTGCATTTAAGTAGTGCAAAGTTTTTAGCTTTATTCTTTCTTAAATATATTACCAATTCTTGAATATCCTTAAGAGTTGAGACACCTAAAGATATTATAATTGGCTTTTTAGTTTTTATTATTTTTTTAATTAATGGAAAGTGATTATTTTCAAAAGAGGCTACTTTAAAAACTGGCGGATTAAATTTTCTTAAGAAATCAACTGCTGTTTCGTCAAATGGGGTACTAAAACAAATTAAATTATTTTTTTTTGCTCTATTAAAAATTTCATTATGCCACTCCCAAGGAGTTGATCCCTTTTTATATAATTCGTACAAATATTTTCCGTACCAAAGACTTTTTTTATCTGTTATCAAAAAGTCTCTTTTTTTAGAATCTAGAGTTATTGTGTCGGCTGTATATGTTTGGATTTTAACGGCGCCAGCTCCTGCTTTTTTTGCTTCATCAACTAGTTTTAGTGCTCTTTGCAAACTATTATTATGATTTGCTGAAATTTCGGCAACTATAAAAGGGGGGGTTTTATGATTTATTATTTTATTATGAATAATCATTTTGTTAAAGTGATTAAGCACGAATCTTTTTTAAAAATAAAAAACTTATTTATGTATTTTTTTTTTAGTAAAGTATAAATTTTATTTTCATAATTTCTATTGTAAAAAGTTGTAGATTTATAAAACATCATTAAATCATCTATATTATCAATTTTCATTTTGCTTCTAAAATATTTTATTTTATATGAAAAATTTTTTTTTCTATAAAAATATTTTATTTTTTTATAAAAATCTAAACTCTGCATAACTTTTTCAGGTAATTTATAAAATTTAGCGGCTAATTCAGCGACTTTATTTGGTCTCATTGGTAAAAAAATTACCAGCTGCCCTCCTTTTTTAAGCTTTGAAATTAATTTTAAAATTAATTGCATGGGTTTTTTAGCGTAGTAAATGCTATAAACCGAGTTTATAAAGTCAAATTTTATATTTTGAAAATATTTTTTGTTGATTTGGTCAAATCTATTCATATCGGCTACGAATATTTTATTATTTTTACCTGGTATTTTTTTTTTAAGATTAATCACTGAAATGTTAGATTTATCAAAAGCATATAAGTTCCCTTTTTTATTTATTTTTTTACTAAAAAAAATACTTTGCGCTCCAGTTCCGCATCCAACATCTAATATGTCAAAGGAAGGTCTTACTATTACATTTTTTTGATACCATTTATGAATATTTTTGTTTTGATATTTTTTGTTAAAATAAAGTCTAAAATCTAAATTTTTATTTGAAATCGCTTTTTTAATAAAATCTTTTTGATTTTTCATTTATCTATCTCTCTCGCTAAGAAAAAAGCTTCACACATTTTCAAACCTGAAATATCTCCTCGATGCATTGCAAGGTTACGCATTCCTGCCAAAGATCTGCTGGATTTGTGATTGACAATTTCTTTTTTGTAAGCTCTTAAAGCCTTGTACTTTTTGCTCCAATATTTTTTTATATCAACGAAGACATTTGGCTTAAAAGACTCTAATGAATAATCAGTTGAAGAAGGTATTTCAAATAAGTAAATTTTTTTACATTTTTCATTTTTTAATGGTCTAAAAGCTGTAAGCGTGGCTTTACTTACAATCTGATGGTCAATATTTAGATCTGTATTAGAATGGGTATAAACAATGTCAGGTTTTACCTTTTTTTTAACTTTTTCTATTAACTGAATAATTTTTAATAATGGAGATTTATCAAGTTGGTTATCATGAAAACTTTCTTCATGATCAATCCAATTAAATTTAAGTATTCTTGAAGCATTTTCAGAATTTTTAATCCTTTTTTTAATATCAGATTTATCGATTTTGTTTATATTTGAGCGAGCCGAGACTCCATCTGTCATAGAAATGCAATAAACTTTGTCACCTTTCACATGATGTTTGTATATAGCTCCTCCACATCCAATTGTCTCGTCATCTCTATGAGCAACACATATTAAAATCTTTTTTCTCATTTTATAATATCTCTTATTTCTTAAAAAAAACTTTTGCGATTTTTAATAATTTTTTATTAAATATCTTATCTCTTTCAGGGTGCCACATCCATCCAAGCCAATTATAGTTTTTGTGTTTTATCGCTTCGATTTGGTCGTCATTTGAATAGGCAATAACTTCAAAATTTTTTCCCAATCGGTTTATTCCATATTTATGAAAGCTGTTAACTTTATTTGGGTATTCAAATTCATTATCAAATAGATTATGATATTTTTGTACGTGATTATTGACTCTTTTTAAATTTCCGCCTTCAAATCTATTCATTATTTGCATACCATGACAAATTCCTAATACAGGAATTTTATCTTTTTTTGATAATTTTAAAATTTTATTTTCTAGCGAAACTCGGGTTGTTTTGATATTTATATTATTACCACCAGATAAAATAAACCCAGCAAATTTATTTTTTTTTATTATCTTAAAATATCTAATGTCATTAGGAACTAAATGTGGAGCATATCCCAAATTATATACCCAGTTAATCAAGTTAAAGTCAATTCCATTACGTACTTCTTTTCCATTATAAAAATAATCATAACGCATAGTTACAGCAATAATTTTTTTAGTCATTTTTTATTAATTTGAGAATTTTCTTACTAATTTTTAACGCTGTTAGATTTTTTTTCCACTTTATATGTAGACTTGGATTATACGGTTTATCAAATTTTATATCTAAACCAACCATGTTGGTTATTTGCTTATTTGCAAACTTTTTATAAAGCTTTTTTGGGTCTCTTTTTCTAAGTTCTTTCATAGGAACATCTAAAAAAATATCAAAATTATTTTGAATTTTTTTATATTCTTTTTGAACTTTTAATATTAAAGCCATTGTTGCAATTATGACAAATTTTTTTTTATCATTTACATATCTATTACATATACTAACATATTTTAAGCCAATTTTTTTTCTATAATTATTTGAAAAAGAATTCAATGTTCTTACTTTTAATTTTTTTCTTAATACAT
>SXGQ01278486.1_pt1 | contig 19498 bp, 18 predicted proteins | sample 3178371 | NCBI WGS metagenome assembly SXGQ01 (sample SAMN11356859, study PRJNA531348) | freshwater metagenome | isolation source: freshwater sample F1-20 | place: China: Fuxian Lake, Yuxi | collected 2017-12-25 | reverse complement strand
GGTCCTCGGGGTCGCGACGGCGCGTGACCAGGCCCTGCGCCTCGAGGTCGTTCAGCGCGCCGACGAGGTTCGTCGGGTCCAGCCGCAGCGCCTCCGCGACGCCCTTCTGGGTCGACGCCCCGTGGTCGCGCAGCAGCGTCAGCACCACGTAGTGGCGGGGCCGCAGACCCCGTTCGTTCTCCAGCGCCTCCGCCTCGCGGTGCGTCACGCGGGCCAGGTGCGCGATGAGACCAAGCGAGTGGTGGGTGTCGGGCTTGGTCGCCATCCCACGATGATAGCTGCGCCGCCACGACCATTGCCTGTGCGCCAATGCTTTGTGCTATACCAATGATCTATGGCACATCTACTGCATCTCGACTCCTCCATGCGCACCGACGGCTCGCGCAGCCGCAAGCTCTCCGCGCACTACGCCGAGCGCTGGCGGGCGGCGAACCCCGGCGCAACCGTCACGTACCGCGACCTCGCCGCGGACCCGATCCCCCATCTCGACCTCACCTCGTTCACCGCGAACGTGCTGGCGCCCGAGGACCGCACGCCCGAGCAGCGCGAGGCGCGGGCGCTCACCGACGAACTGGTCGGCGAGGTCCTCGCGGCCGACACGATCCTGCTGGGCTCGGGCCTCTACAACTTCGGCCCGCCGTCGACCGTGAAGACGTGGTTCGACCACCTCGTCGTCCCGGGCGTGACGCTCGGGCCCGACGGCGGCACGCTGGGCGACAAGCGGCTCGTGCTGACGCTCGCCAACGGCGGCGGCTACGGGCCGGGCGCCCCGAAGGAGGGCTGGGACCACCGCACGCCGTGGCTGGCCCACGCGTTCGAGCAGCTGGGGCTGACCGACGTCGAGGTCTACACCGCCGAGCTCACGCTGGCGCGGGAGAGCCCGGCGATGGCGCCGTTCGACCTGGGCGATGCCGAGGACGCGAGCTTCGCCGCCGCGATCGCCGCGATCGACGAGCGGTTCGCCACCGTCGGGGCCGGGCAGTCGTAGGCTCCGCGATGTGCCGGTCCTGATCACCGCCGAGGAGCTGCAGGCGCGCCTGCCCGACGTCACCCTGCTCGATGTCCGGTGGGCGCTCGGCGGTCCGCCGGGGATCGACGCGTACCGCGCCGGCCACATTCCCGGCGCGGTGTTCGTCGACCTCGACACCGAACTGGCGGCACCGCCCAGCGCCGCGGAGGGGCGCCACCCGCTCCCCGACCCAGCCGACCTGCAGGCGGCTGCGCGGCGGTGGGGCGTCAGCGACGGCCGGCCCGTCGTGGCGTACGACGACACCGGCAACCTCAGCGCCGCGCGTGCGTGGTGGCTGCTGCGCTGGGGCGGCGTCAGCGATGTGCGACTGCTCGACGGCGGGCTCGCAGCGTGGCGGGGCGAACATGCGACCGGCGACGAACACCCGCCGCCCGGGGACATCACGCTGCGGCCGGGCCTGATGCCCAGGCTCGAGCTCGACGACGTCGCCACGTTCGCCCGCGACGCCACGCTGCTCGACGCGCGGGCGGCCGAGCGCTTCCGCGGAAGCGTCGAGCCCATCGACCCCCGGGCCGGGCACATCCCCGGGGCGGTCAGCGCACCGACGACCGAGAACCTCGATGCCGAGGGTCGGTTCCTCCCGGCCGAAGAGCTGCGCCGGCGGTTCACCGAACTCGGTGTCGGCGAGCGCGCCGGGGTCTACTGCGGGTCGGGGGTCACCGCGGCGCACGAGATTGCCGCGCTGGAGATCGCGGGCTACCGCGCCGCGCTCTACGCCGGTTCGTTCTCGCAGTGGAGCAACCGGGCCGATCTCCCGGTGGCCACCGACGCCACCTGAGCGCCGTGAAAGTGGCACACAGCCGCTCACATCGGCGTAGGGTCTCGCCATGCCGAGACTGTCCCCCGGGCGCTCCGCGCTCCTCACCGCGCTCGCCACGCTGGCGTGCGCAGGTCCCGCCCAGGCGGCGACCGACCTCTCGGAATGGACTCCCGGTGACGTGCACGTCCACGCCTCTGGCGACAGCGGACTGCAGGGTCACCCCCGCTGCGAGGGCCTCAGCGAAGCCGAGTGCGCCGAGCGCGTCACCGGCCACGTCCTCGATCGCGCCGACGACGCGAACCTCGACTGGCTCATCCTCACCGAGCACGGGCCGTGGCTCGGCGTCGACCCCGAGCGCGACCGCACCTTCTGCGCGCCGCCGCTGGGCTGGCCGTGCAAGACCGTCCCCTTCCCCGGCTACGACGAGGAGAAGGGCGCCAGGCAGTGGGGTCACCTCCGCGACGAGGCCAACGGCTCGCACTCTCAGTCCACGCGGCCGCTGATCGGCCAGGAGGTCGGCACCGCCGCGCAGGTGACGATCCCCAACGACAAGCTCCCCGACCAGATTGACATCGACGAGTGCCCGACGCCGCAGGCCGGGCACTTCGGCCTGTACTTCACCCGCGCGTTTCACGCCGACTCGCTGTTCGAGTGCGACGAGCCGACCTATCTCAACGAGGTCCGCAGCGCAGGCGGCTGGGGCGCGATCAACCATCCGGACAACCCCGACGGGGGCAGCCGCTGGTTCTGCTGGAAGAACGGCGACCGGCGCGAGAACGCCAGTGACTGCTCCACGGGCGTGCTGCAGCGGCAGTCCACGGTGAAGGCCGTCGAGATCATCAACGAGCGGCACATGCCGTCGAAGTTCGCGCTGCGCAAGGTCGACGGCGTGCTCGCGCGCGGCGGCCGGCTCGCGATGGTCGGCGGCAGCGACGCGCACACCGCCAGCCCCAACCAGCACGAGGCCATCCTCGACGACGACTGCGTCAGCGTCGGGCCGGTCAGCATCCCCTGCCTCAGCGACGAATGGCTGCGCCAGACGTGGGGCAACGAGGGCCTGATCGGGCTCGCCGGGCGGACCGACGCGCGCACGCGTGAGCGCAGCGTCTCCCGCGCGGACGACCCCGACGACCCCGCCCGCGTGGCGATGCTCCGGGGCGAGACGGTCGCGTCGCTCGGCGCCACCGCCCTGCCGACGATCGACGGGCGCGGCCCGGGCTCGACCGTCGTGTCCCCCGACGGATCGGTCGAGCTGAAGGTCGACTGGCGCGCCGGGCGGGTCGCCGCGCCCACGGAGGACGGCAAGGTCCGCCCGGGTGACGACGTCGACACCGACATCGTCAGCGGCGCCCCGGAGAAGATCGTCGTCGCGGTCGGCCCGCGCGACTGCGACCGGTCGCATCCCGGCGACGAGGACAACGACCCGTGCGCGCTGGACGTCCAGCGGATCGAGCACGAGGTCACGTCCGCCGAGCGCGCCGCCGGGGAAGTGGTGCTCGACATCGAGATCCCCGACGAGATCGAGGGCCGGGCGTTCATCCGCACCGAAGCCCTCTGGGACCTGGTGTTCGCCGACGACGCCCGCTTCTACGAGGGCGAGCGCTACCGGTACGGGTCGTTCAGCAGCCCGTTCTACGTCGTGTCCGGGGAGACGGGCGGGGCCGCCGCGCTCGACCTCGTCTTCGCCATCGACACGACCGGATCGATGTGGGACGACATCGACGCGGTGCGTGAGGCGGCGCGCAGCATCGTCACCGACGTGTCGGTGACGGGCGCCGACTACCGCATCGCGCTCGTCACCTACAAGGACCACCCGTTCGACCCGTTCGGCGATCCGTCGGACTTCCCGTCACGCCTGGACCAGCCGTTCAGCCGCGACGCCGGGGACTTCGAGCGTGCACTGGACGCCGTCGAGGTCAGCGGGGGCAACGACTGGCCCGAGTCGGTGCACTCCGGGCTGATGGAGGCGATCCGCCTGCCGTGGCGCGACGGGGCCAAGAAGGCCGTGATCCTCCTAGGCGACGCGCCGCCGCACGACCCCGAGCCGTTCACGGGCTACACGGCGTCGCAGGTGATCGCCGCGGCGCTCGCGGTCGACCCGGCCGAGATCTACCCCGTGCTCGTGGGCGGGGACACCGACGCGCTGGCGGCGTTCCAGACGCTGGCCGACGGGACCGGCGGGCAGGTGTTCTCCGCGGAGGACGCGGCGGAGGTCGCGCAGACGATCTCCGACGCGGTCGGCGAGATCACGAAGCGGCCGGTCGCCGTGCTCGGCGAGCCGCCCGCGCCGCTGGAGGGCTTCGCCGGCGAGCCGGTGACGCTCGACGCATCGTCGTCGTACGACCCCGACGGGGAGATCGAACGGTACGAGTGGGACGCCGACGGTGACGGGACCTACGAGTCCAGCGGGGCCGTCCCGTCCATCGCGCACGTGTACCCGGCCGCGTTCACCGGCACCGCCGCGGTGCGCGTGACCGACGACGACGGACGGACCGCGGTCGCCACGATCCCGGTGCGCATCGCGGCGGTGAACCCGGATGCCGACGGCGACGGGCTCAGCGTCCTCGAGGAGGCGAGCGCCGGGACCGATCCGGCCAGGGCGGACACCGACGGGGACGGGCTGACCGACGGTGTCGAGGTGCGCAGCGTGCCGCCGACGAACCCGACGAACCCGGACACCGACGGCGACGGGCTGCGCGACGGCGACGAGGACACGAACCTCGACGGCACGGTCGACCCCGGCGAGACCGACCCGCGCACGGCCGACACCGACGATGACGGCCTGCGTGACGCGCTGGAGCCGGCCACCGGAACCCGCGGGGACCGGGCCGACAGCGACGGCGACGGCCGCGGCGACGCGACCGACCCGGACACGTTCCGCGCCGTGCTCGCGTTCCTCGACGACGCCGAGGCGCAGGACCCGGCCGAGCGCGTATTCCGGATCGGTGCGCGGGTCGCGATCGGCGTGGAGCTGCGGCTCTACGAAGCGGCGCTCCGCGGACGGCCTCCGGCGGGCGAACGGCTCGCCGCGCTGAAGCTCCGGCTCATGCGCCGCGACGTCGACGGCTGCGGGACGGCACCGAAGCCCGACGACGGCGTGCGGGTGTGCCAGGCGCAGCGGCTGCTGCGCGAGGTCATCGACGCCGCGCTGGTGAAGCTGGACTGAGGTGCCGTGCGGTGCGGGCCCCGCCGGGTGCCCGCACCGCACGCGCGAGTGCCAGCACCGCCCGCCGGTGGTGGAACACCGCGGCTGGGCTCAGGCGCCCCGCGGGCAGCTCGACGACGAACGCCGTCCGCCCGGGGTACGTGTGCGCGGTCCAGCGCACCACCGTCCCGGGCAGCGGGGGCGTCACCGCGGTGCGCATGCCCGACACGCGCGCGTACATCCGCATGAGCCGCAGGTTCGACCCGGGCTGCAGGTCGACCCAGTTGAGCGCCTGGTGGTACCAGATGGACACGCTCGGGCGCTCGCGGCGGATGAGCGCGCGGGCTGCGCGTGACTCGGGCTCGGAGAGCGCTCGCGGGCCGGACTCGAACACGCCGTCGAGCGGGCGCCACGCACGCGGGAAGTTGCGATTGAGGTCGACCCCGCGGGCGTTGCCGCGGGTGCCCGCCGCGCACCCGTCGGGGTTGATGCGGTCGAGGAGCAGCAGCTGGACGCCCGCCGGCGGTGCGATGCGGCGCAGCGCTCGCGTGATCGCCAGGCCCGCCGGTTCCGTGCCGTGAATGCAGCCGACGACGAGGACCTTGCGCCGCGCGTCGGGGTCACCCACGCGCACGACGCGAATCGGTCGGTCCTGGACCGAACGGCCGATGACCTCGCCACGCAGGGGAGGCGGCGAGTCGGAGGCGCGCGCCGGCGCGGCGGCGGTGAGCAGGGTGAGCGCGACGATCGGGACGGCGAGCCAGGTGCGCACGCGCAGAGCATGGCGGATCGTGCCTCCGTCCCTCGCCGCCGGATGGGGGCGCGAACCGGGGACTATGTCCCCGTTTGCCGACCGGATGTCGTCGGCCGCGACGCCGGAGGGGTGTGACCGGGGAGGAACCGGCCACACCCCCTCCGCGCTCAGACGGTTTCGTCAGCGAACGCGGGCTCGGCCGCGTTCACCTCCACCGCAGGCGCTGCGGACGGCTCGGGGCGCAGCAGGGCGGCGGCAGCGACCAGGGCCGTGCCGACGATGCCCGCCGCGATGATGAACGCGAGCCGATATCCCTCGGTGAGCGCCTCGGCCTGCGCGACCCCGTCGGCCAGCAGGCCGACGGTGTGCGTGGTCGAGAGCGTCGCCAGGACCGCGAGGCCCAGCGCGCCGCCCACCTGCTGCGTGGTGTTCACCAGGCCGGACGCCAGCCCGGAGTCCTCCGGGGTCGCCCCCGACATCGCCAGCGTCATGAGCGCCGGGAACGCGAGGCCCGCGCCGACGCCGATCGCCAGCATCGCGGGGAACATGTCCACCCAGTACTGCCCGTCGATGGGCGCGCGGCTGAACCAGCCCAGGCCGAGCGCGACGAACAGCAGGCCGGGCAGCAGCGTCGCCCGGGCGCCGTTGCGCATGATCAGCTTCGCGGAGAACCCGACGGACAGGATCCCGATGCCCAGCGCGATGGGCAGGAAGGCGAACCCGACCTCCACCGCGTCGTAGCCCAGGATCTGCTGGAGGTACAGCGCGCCGAGGAAGAAGACGCCGAACAGGCCGGCGACCATCAGGATCTGCACGCCGTTGGCGACGGACACGTTGCGCGAGGCGAAGATGCGCAGCGGCATCAGGGGGTGGCGGGCCCGCGCCTCACGTGCGACGAACGCGGTGAGCAGGCCGAGCGACACCGCGCCGAGCAGGAGCGTCTGCGTGGCGCCCCAGCCGACCTCGGCCGCCTCGACGATCGTGTAGACGCCGAGCATGAGCGCGCCGACGATGAAGACGGCGCCAGGGATGTCGGCGCCCTGCTTGAGGCCGATGCCCTCCTCGTGGCGCAGCAGCCGCAGCGCGACGACGCCGGCGGCGATGCCGATCGGGACGTTGATGAAGACGATCCAGTGCCAGCTGATCGCCTGGGTCAGGACGCCGCCGAGCAGCAGCCCGATGGACGCGCCCGCGGACGCGACGAAGCTGTAGACCCCGATCGCCTTCGCCTGCTCGGCGGGCTCGGGGAACATCGTCACGATCATCCCGAGGATCACGGCGGAGGTCAGCGCACCGCCGACACCCTGGATGAAGCGCGCGCCGATGAGCATCTCCTGGCTGGTGGCGAAGCCGCAGGCCAGTGACGCGAGGGTGAAGATCGTCAATCCCGTGAGGAAGACGCGTTTGCGGCCGATGAGGTCGCCGATCCGGCCGGACAGCAGGAGCAGGCCGCCAAAGGCGATGAGGTAGGCGTTGACGACCCAGGCGAGGCTCGACTGGGTGAAGTCGAGGTCGCTCTGGATGGTGGGGAGCGCGACATTCACGACGGTCGAGTCGAGAATGATCATGAGCATCCCGACGCACAGGACCACCAGTGCGCTCCAGCGCTGGCGATCGGTCAGGGGAGGAGCGGTCTCGGTCATGGGCGAGACCGTAGCAGATCGTCTATTTCTAGACGATCCCGTTGTAACCGAGTGGCTATCCGGTGCGCGGGCGCCGCGGCGCGGCCATGCAGGCTGTCGGCTCGGAGAGCCGGTCGCAGGTCAGCTTGGCGAGGGCGTGCATGAAGGCATCGCGCTCACCGGCAGGCAGGGCGCTGAGCACGTCGTCGCGCACGCGCTGGACGACCTTGTCGGCCTCGCGCACCTTGGCCTTGCCCTCCTTCGTGACCGCGATGACGCGCTTGCGGCGGTCGTCGGGCGCGGGCCGGCGCTCGGCCAGGCCGGCGGCCTCCAGCTCGTCGAGGAGGGTGACCATCGTGGTCTTGTCGATGCCGGAGATCCGGGCCAGGTCGATCTGCGTGTATTCGCCCTCGAGCGCGCCGCGCAGCACGCAGTGCGCGCGGGGCTGCAGGCCGATCCCCTCGAGCGCCGCCGTGATCTCGGTGTTCAGGTTGTGGCTCGCACGGCCCAGCAGCCACGCGAGATCCTCGGTCAGCGCGGCGGGCGGGGTCGACGTGGTCGCGGCCATGGCTCCAGGATACCGGGAATCGGTCGGGTGGCGGACGATCTGCCATCGGACGACATTGGGTGACAGAGACTGCTGTGTGCCATTATCTCTTGTATGGCACAGACGCCTGGCGGACACTCACTGATCCTTGGCAAGCAGGGGAGGGTCGTGATCCCTGCCGCCATCCGCGGGGAACTCGGCCTGCAAGAGGGCGACCGCCTTGCCATCCGGGTCGACCGTGGACGCCTGGTCCTCGCGCCGGACCGCGCGAAAGTCGAACGGTTGCGCGGGATGTTCCGCGACCTCGCCCCAGAGGGCGGCGTCGTCGACGAACTCCTCGCCGAACGCCGCGAGGAGGCGCGGCGCGAGGATGCCGACTGACCGCACGCTGGCGATCCTCGACGCGTCCGCGCTCCTCGCCTTCCTGTTCGACGAACCCGGCGCCGACCGTGCGGCGGACGTGCTGTCCCGCGCTGCCATCTCCACGATCAACTGGGCCGAGGTCGTGCAGCGCGTGATCGCGCGTGGCGGGAACGCCACACCGGCACGCGACGACCTGCTCGACGCCGGGCTCGAGTTCGTGCCGGTCTCCATCGGTGATGCCGAACTGGCCGCGGTGTGGCAGGCGCCGACACGACCACTCGGATTGTCTCTCGCGGACCGTGCGTGCCTCGCGCTGGCCCATCGCACCCGGCTCCCGGCCCTGACCGCCGACCGGTCGTGGATCGATGTTGACCTCGGCGTCGACATCGAGCTCATTCGCTGACCGGCAGCGCCCGCGGTTCGTCCACGATCAACCCCGCGCGCTGGACCCCGGCGCGACACCCGACGATCCGGTTCGGGATGCCCGAGATCCTTGACGTCACCGGCGCCTTCTCCCGCGCCGCGCTCGACGCCCGCGTGGCAGCCGAGCGCCACGCCCTGCGGGCCAGCGGCGCGTCGGCCGCGCTGCTCGTGCTCGATGTCGACCGGCTCGGCGAGATCGCCCAGACCTACGGCGCCGACCGGGCCGACCAGGTCCTGCGCGGCGTCGCCGAGCGCCTGCGCGAGCGCCACCGCTGCTGGCCGTACCGCGTCGACGACGATGCCTTCGTCGTCCTCCTGCCGGGCGGCGACGAGCAGGCCGGCGCCGAACTGGCCGAGATCGTCCGCGCGTCCGTCGTCATCCGCCCGATCGCGCAGCTGCCCGTCACGGTGTCCGTGGGCGTCGCCGCCTCGCCTCCGGGCTGGGGCTGGGACGACATCACCCTCGGCGCCCGCGCCGACGCCGCGCTGCGCCGCGCGAAGTCCGAGGGCCGCAACCTCGCCGTCGCACACGACGCGGGTGTCGTGACGCCCGAGGAGGAGCGCCCGCGGCGGCTGCTCACCCCGCAGTCCGTCGTGACGTACGAGAAGCCGTCCTGGTGGTCGGTCCTCACGCACCGCGAGCCGCGCGCCGCCGAGCCCGCGCCCGCGCGCGCCGTGGCGCCGGACCCGAGCACGGTCGCGCCCGGGCACCCCGTCGTCGACGACCTCACGCAGGCGCTCACGCGCGAGGCCCTGGAGTGGCGTGCCGCCGAGCTCACCGAGCGGGCGCGGCGCAACGGCCTCCCCGCCGCCCTGATCGTCGCCGACCTCGACGGCTTCACGACGGTGAACGAGCGCTTCGGCGCACGTGCCGGTGACGACGTGCTCCGCCATGCCGCCTCGCGGATCGAGGCCTCCGGGCACGCGTGCCCCTACCGCACCGAGCGCGACACCTTCGCCCTCCTGCTCGTCGGCGACGACGCACGCCGCGCGTTCGGAGTGGCCGAGCGAATCCGTGCCGCCGTCGCGAGCGCGTCGGCGGGCGCGCTCCAGCTGCGCGCGTCCGTCGGCGTGGCCGCGACGCCGCGGGGGTCGTTCGATCTGGCCGATGCCGAGCACCGTGCGCTCGCGGCGCTGGCGACCGCTCGTGCGGGCGGCGGCGACCAGGTCCGGCTCGACGGCATGCCCGCCGTCAGCCCGCCGGCGCCTGGCGCGCCGCGCGTCCTGCGCGCCGCCTGACGCGTCCATCGCGTAGCACCCGCGATGAGCGGCAGATCCACGTTGCCATAGCGACGTCGATCTGCCGTTCGGCGTCGTGGGGCGGGGTAGGGTGGCGCCATCACCGGCGTCACCCCCCTCACCCTCTCCGCCGGTGACCTGGCGGCGACGTTCATCCCCGGCGCGGGGATGGTGGGCTCGTCGCTGACGCACCGCGGGGAGGAGCTGCTCGGACAGCGCGGCGGCGTCGGCGCGTACGTCGAGCGGGGCTCCACGTTCGGCATCCCGCTGCTGTATCCGTGGGCCAACCGGCTGAGCGGGGACGCGTACCGCGGGGTCGACCTCACCGGAACGCCGCGCGTCCGGCGGGACCCCAACGGCCTGCCCATCCACGGCCTCCTGCACGCCTGGCCGGACTGGGAGGTCACCGAGCACACCGACGACCGGCTGCGAGCCCGCACGGACCTGGCAGACCTCGCCGGCTTCCCCTTCCCGCACCTCCTCGAGCAGCACGTGCACCTCACCCCCACGACGCTCTCGATCGCCACGATGGTCCGCGCCACCGGCGACGCCGAGGTGCCGGTGAGCTTCGGCTACCACCCGTACCTCGCGGTGACCGAGGACGACCGGCTCGAGGTGCCCGCGCGCACGCACCTCGCCCTCGACGATCGCGGCCTGCCCACCGGTGAGACCACGCAGCAGCCCGCCGAGACGATGACGCTCGCGGACGCCGCGCTCGACGATCTGTACACCGGCCTCCCCAGGCCGCCCGCGTTCACGCTCTTGACGAGCACCCGCCGGATCACCGTGACCTTCGACCACGGCTACCCCGTCGCCCAGCTCTACCACCCGCCGGGTCAGGGCCTCCTGGCCATCGAGCCGATGACCGCGCCGACGAACGCGCTCGTCACCGGTGAGGACCTCCCGACCGTCCCCCCGGGCGGCACGTTCCTCGCCACGTTCTCGATCACCGTTGACGACGCGCCTACGATCCCGTCATGAGCTTCGTCTCCCGCGGATTCTTCGGCAAGCGCAAGCCACCCGAGGGCATGGAGGGCCGCCTCCCGCCCGGGCAGTACTACGAATCGGGCTTCCCGGTCCTCACGGTCGGCCCGACGCCCAAGGTCGAGACGGCCGCCTGGAACCTCCGGATCGACGGCCTCGTCGAGCACGCCATGGAGTGGGACTGGAACGCCTTCCGGGCGCTGCCGCGATCGACGTTCGAGGGCGACATCCACTGCGTGACGAAGTGGAGCAAGCTCGGGACGAGCTTCAGCGGCGTGTCCGTCGACGAGCTCCTCGCGCTCGCCCAGCCGAAGCCCGAGGCGCAGTACGTCGTCGTCACCAGCGTCGGCGGGTACACGACGAACCTGCCGCTCGCCGACGTCACCGAGGGCAAGGCGTGGATCGCGGACACCCACGAGGACCAGCCGCTCCCGCGTGAGCACGGTGGCCCCGCGCGGCTGCTCGTGCCGCACCTCTACTTCTGGAAGAGCGCGAAGTGGGTGGCCCAGCTGCGCCTGGTCGCCGAGGACGAGTGGGGCTTCTGGGAGCGCAACGGCTACCACCACCGCGGCGACCCCTGGAAGGAGCAGCGGTACACCGGTGACTGACCCGGCGCCCGGGCCCACGGGCTGGCAGCTCGCCGACGTCGTAGCGACGTGGCCCGAATCATCCACCGCGCGGACCCTGCGCCTGCGACTGAGCGAGCCGTGGCCGTACCTGCCCGGCCAGCACGTCGACGTGCGCCTGACCGCGCCTGACGGGTACCAGGCGCAGCGCTCCTACTCGATCGCGTCCGCCCCTACGGACGACGGGATGATCGAACTCACGGTCCAGCGACTCGCCGACGGCGAGGTGTCGCCCTACCTGTGCGACATCGTGGAGGTCAGCGACCAGATCGAGCTGCGCGGCCCCATCGGCGGATACTTCGTGTGGCGTGGCGAGGGACCGGTGCTGCTCGTCGGCGGCGGGTCGGGACTGGTGCCGCTCATGAGCATCCTGCGCCACCGCGCGCGGACCGCGCCCGACGTCGAGGTCCATACGATCGTGAGCGTCCGGACCCCGGGCGACCTGCTGTACGCCGGGGAGCTCGGCGAGGACACGCGCCTGATCTACACCCGCGCCGGGCCGCCGGGATGGGCCGATCCGCCGCGCCGGGTGCGTGCCGAGGACATCACGTCCGCCGCGTTCGGCGCGGGCGTCGCGTACGTGTGCGGCCCCACGGGGTTCGTGGATCGCGTCGCGGACCTGTTGGTCAGCGCCGGTTATGCACCCGAACGCATCCTGACCGAGAGGTTCGGCCCGACCTAACTCCGCGACGGCGCGGAATGGCGTATCATTCTTCGGGCTGGTCGATCGGTTCCTGGGGAGGTTCCGCGTTGCTCGCTCGTCACATGTGTGTCGCGATGGCCGCTGCCGTCGCGCTCGTCGTCGCTGCGCCCGCTGCCGCGTCCGTCCCGCGGACGGAGTCGCCGCAGCCCACCCGCCCGGGGCCGTTCGCGGACGTCGCGACCTCGATCGTGACGCTCGACGCGCCGCTGGCCGACCGCGCCGGCCTTCCCCCCGCCTGCGACCAGCTGCGCTACCTGCGCCTGCGCCACCGCCGTGGCCCAGCAGCATCCGGGGACGCCGACGCGGTCTTCGTCTCCATGCCCGGCGTGCCGGCCAGCGCCGGGTCGCTGGAACTGCACGGGCTGAGCGTCGTCCAGCAGGCCGCCGACCGCGGGCGCCACGTCGAGTACTGGGCGCTGGACCGGCGGCCCAACTGCCTGGAGGACCACACCGGCCTGCAGGCCGCGCTGCGCGACGACGACCCGCGCAAGGTCCTCGACTACTACTTCTACGACCGTGAGATCGACGGCCGCCGGTTCGACGGCTTCCGGCTGTCGAAGGACCTCGCGGGCCTCACCCGGATCGGTCTGGAGCAGGTGCTCGAGGACTACCGCACCGTCATCACGGAGGGCGTGCCCGACGCGCAGCGGCGGCGTGAGCGCGTCGTCTGCGGTGGGCATTCGCTCGGCGGGCCGCTGACCGCGGCGCTCATGGCGTGGCGCTTCGACGACGGCCAGCTCGGCGCCGACCTGTGCGCCGGCACCATCGCGCTGGACACGCTCACGACCGCCGACCCGGCCGCGCTGCGCACCATGCCGCAGGCCGACGCGGTGATCCGGCCGCTGCGCGCGTTCGGCTACCGCACGGTCACGCGCTGGGTCAACGGCGGGCGCCTGCCGCGCGCGCTGGACGTCGCCATCGTCAGCCCCGACATCACGATCCTCGTCGAGGCCGTCGGCATCAACGCACGGCTGCGGCCCGACGAGGACGCGAACCCCATCGCCAACCAGGTGCCGTCCGACCCGGCGAGCGACCTCGGCCTGAGCATCCTGCACGCACAGAGCTGGGCCGACCTGCTCGGGCCCAAGCCCCGGCTTCGGCGCCAGCACCTGACCGGCCGGGCACTGCTCGGCGCGCTCCTCGACGACCACACGATGCCGTTCGCCTTCCTCAAGCACAGCGTCGGGACCTACGACCGCGGCCCGGTCGCGCCCAAGCAGGTGCCGTTCGGGCGCGGGGCGTTCCGCGGTCCGCTGCTGCAGGGCCTCGGCGGGGTCGAGCCGCTCATGATCCCCTCCCGCGACGACCAGCTCTACGGGTGGCGGGCCTTCGACGAGCCGCCGGCCGGCCTCACCCTGCCCGACGGGCGGCCGTACTCACGGCCCGGCGACGAGGTCACGGACATCGACGACCTCGCTCGGTCGCTGTACAACGGCCCGCTGGACTACACCGAGCAGTACTTCTCGATGCGGGTGCTCACCGACATCGTCTTCGCCCTCTCCGGTGCGCGCCAGGACGATCTCGCGAACCTGCGCGACCCCGGTGCCGCGACCCGCAAGCCGCGCCTGACCATCGTCGGGGCCGACAGCTTCATGCCGCCGATCCTGCGCGCCATCACGCCCGCGGAACGCGGCGACGTCATCACCCTGCCCGGGTACGCCCACATGGATCTCGTCATGGCCGCACCGCGTCAGGCCGACGGACGCCCCGAGCCCGGGGCCACGGCCGTCGTCGACTTCCTGCTCAGGACGGCGAGCTCGTCTCAACCGCCCGCGCGATGATGCGCGCAAGCTCGCGAGGCTGGAGCAGGCACAACAGCTCGCCGCGCCCGCCGTGCACGCGCATGCCGACGATGCCGCCCTTCTTCACGCGCGCGTTGGCGCCCGTGAGGTCGCCGACCAGCTGCGCGAAGTCCGGGTTGTGGCCCACCAGCAGCAGCCGGCGGTCGTGGCCCACGATGTGCAGCAGCTCGCGCAGATCGTCCAGCCCGAAGCCCTCGGCGAGCGGGGTGTGCACCTCCGGGACCAGCCCGAGAGATTCGCAGGCCAGCCGCGCGGTCTCGGCCGCACGGACCTTCGGGCTCGTGAAGACGAACTGAAACGGCGTCTCGAGCGCGACGAGCGCGCGCCCGGCCGCGGCCGCCTGCTCCTCACCGCGGGCGGTCAGGCGCCGTTCGGCGTCAGGACGCGCGTCGTGCGGTTCGGCCTCGCCGTGCCGGAGGAGCCACACCTGATGCGACATGGCCGGACACCGTAGAGCACCGCGTCACCGGGCGTACGCACGAACCGCGGGGGAGGTGTACGTCTTGCCCGCCGGATCGGTCCAGCGCAGGCGCCAGCGCTTGCTCGCGCCGCCCGCCGAGGTGAGGGTGAACGAGCCGCGCGCGTCCGTGGTGACACGCCGCAGCAGCCGGTAGCCGTCGCCGCTGCGGACCTGCAGGTCGACGGTCGTCACGCCCTTGGCCGGGCGTGCGAGACCCCAGATGCTCACGCGGCCGTCGGAGCGCTTGCGCACCGCCAGCGGGAGCCGGAATCCCGCAAGGGACGGCTTCGCCTTGCCGTTGGCGAACCGCAGGCCGGTCTCGAAGCCGCCGTAGCGGTTCTCGCCGGTGGCGTCGTCATCGCGCAACAGGTACTGGGAGAACGCGACGACGCGCGGGTTGTCCCGCGCGAGCCGCTCGCTGATCGCACGGAACTCGTTCTGCTGCAACAGGGGGACCCCGAAGAGCGTGTCGGGCGTGGACTGGATACCGAACTCGGTGAGGTACAGCGGCAGGTTCGGGCTGATCGCGCCCGCCTGCGCCGCACGGTCCAGCGCCCGGGAGAGCCGGGAGACGACCCTGATCGTCACGTCGTCCTTGTTCGACGGCACGAAGGACGGGCCCTGACGCGTGGTGTACGCGTGGTGCGCGACGCCCTCGGTCTGCACACGGGTGCAGCTGGCCCGCTTGCGGTACTTCGTGTCGAGGCAGAGCGCGCGGCGCAGGAAGTCCAGCGGCGCGAGCCGGTTCGTCGACCCCTTCGGCGCGGTCTCGCCGAAGAGGATCCGGTCGCCGGACTGCCCTGCGTCGAGCAGCCCCCGGCGCCCCGCGAGGTACAGCTCGCGGTACAGCGACGGCCCCACCGGCTTGCCACGCGAGATCTGGGGGCGCAGGAACTGCGGGAGGTTCGGCTCGTTCCAGATCGACCACGTGTCGACCAGCGCGCCGTACCGGCGTCCTGCCGCGGTGGCGAAGCGCCGGAACTCCGTGGCGTTCGGGCGGGTGACGGTGTCGCGCTTGGCGCTCGTCGCCCACTTCGGCACGGGGCTCGACAGCGTGATGGTCACCGCCCACCCGCGTGCCTCCGCGGCCGCGAGCAGCGCGTCGTACTGCCCCCAGCCGTACGCGTTGGGGTCCGTCGCGTCGAACTCGGGCCGGGTGGCGCTGTCGCCCGCGGGCGCGACGTCCTTCCAGCGCAGGATCACCCGGAGGTTGCGGACGCCGAGCGCGTCCAGCTCCGCCAGGGCGCGGTCGCGCTGGGTCGCGTCGAGCAGGTCACGCGGGGCCTCGAACGTCATGGCCTGGTCGGGCCGGGCGTGCGCCGCGGGCGCGGCGAGGCCGAACAGGGCCATGCAGAGGCAGGCGAGCAGGACAGGGCGCGTCAGAGGCATCGGAGCCAAGACACGGTAGAGGAGCGTCAGGTTGCGGTCGTGTCAGGGCTCGCGCTCGATGCGGGCGCGCAACTCGGCCCCGCGCCCCGCCGCGACCGCGCGGGCCGCGCGCCCGTCGGGCAGCGGCGCGCCGCGCGCGGCGGCGAGCTCGTCGAGCGCCATCGTCTCCTCGTCCTCGCGCCCCGCGCGCACGAAGAGCCAGCCCATGATGCAGATCGTGACGATCGAACCCTCGACCATCATCACGCTGCCCGCGGCGACCTGGTCGGACAGCGGCGAGATGCCCCACTCGCGCTCGCCCACCTCGTACACGCCATACAGCGGCGTCCCCGCCCAGACGAAGACGTTCGCCACCACCGTGCTGAACAATCGCAGCGCGAGGATGTAGCCGAGCTTCGCCCACGTCCCGAACCACGCGGGCTTGGGCAGCGGCCCGAGCAGCGCCATCCACGCGTTGAACGCGCACCCCACGAAGAACATGTGCTGCAGCGCGTGGACGACCTCCTCACGGACCGCCGCCTCGTGCGGCCCGGGGATGTGCCAGAAGGCGAGGTTCACCGCCCAGAGCAGGAACGCCGGGACGGGTTGGGCGAGGCGCTCGAGCCACCGCAGCTCGCGGACGCGCAGGACGGGGACGAGCACCGGTCCGGTGAGCCCGAGCACGAGCAGCAGCGCGCCGAGCTCGGCGATGAGCAGGTGCTCGCTCATGTGGGCGACGAACAGCTCGCCGGCGATGTGCGCCAGCGGCGAGGCCAGCGTCAGGCCGATGACCGCCAGGCCGGCGTACCACGACGCCTGGCGCAGACCGGGAACCGGGCGGCCCTCCCCCGCGAGCGTGCGTGCGCGCAGCGCGTACATGAGCCCCGCCGCGACGAGCGGCGCCAGCTGCAGGACGTCGACCTGCACCCCTCCCACGTGCGCGAGCACCACGCGCCGGAGGCTACCCGGCGCCCCGCCGCCGCGCGAAAGTGAACCGAATTCATGTGAAACTGAGCGGCGTTCATGGTCTGACGTGCATTACTCCCGGACATGGAGGAGATGTCGTCGGCCGTGCGGATGCTCGGGTGGTCCCCGGAGCCCGCGGCCCAGCTACTGGACCGGGCGCGCGCGGGCGTGCCGCTCGCGGATCTGCGGGGAGACTTCGTCGTCGCCCAGGACCGCCTGCGCGACGGGCGGCCGGAGACGACGATCGCGACGTCGCTGCTCTCCTGCCGCCCGTACTACTGGACGCGACGCGCCCACGGCAGCGGGATCGTCCACGGCGCGAGCGTCTTCGATGTCGCGCGCCGGGCCGGCCGCCCGTGGCGCTGGAACGACGACGCGGTTCGCACGCTTGCGCTCGTCCGCCACCTCGTCGACGACCAGACCCTGCACGCCGACGTCCGCCGCGTGCCCGCCGGCTGCGTGCTCGAGGCGCGCGACGGGTCCGTGACGCTGACCCAGCACGACGCGCTCGCCCCTGCGCTCGCCGACGACTCCGGCACGGACGAGGAGGCGATCGCCGCACTGCTCGAGGTCGCCGCCGACCTGCCGGACGGGCCGCTGGTGGCGCTCACCGCCGGCCTGGACAGCCGCGCGCTGCTCGCCGCGCTGCTGCATCTCGGACGGCGCCCGGCCGTGTGGACCGCGGGACCGCCCGAGAGCACCGACGTGCGTGTCGCACGGGCGATCGCCGCGGACCTCGGGCTGGAGCACCACACCGCCACGCTGGACCCCGCCGACTGGCTGCGCCACGCGCCCGGCATCACCCACCGCACGGGCGGCGCGTATCCGGCCGGCGACTGGCACTCGCGGCTGCTCTTCGCGGGCGCCGCGGCGCAGGGGTTCCCGGTCGTCGTCAAGGGGGCCAACGGCGAGCTGGCCCGTAGCTTCTACGCCGACGCCGGGGTCGCCGCGCGCGTCGCCGACCACGCGCCCGACCGGCTCGCCCGCGTCCGGCTGGCGATCACGGTCCGGCGCGGGCGCGCGGCCTATGACCGGCTGCCGTCCTTCCTGGACCCGGCCCGAGGTGGGGACGACGCGGCGTGGCTGCCGGAGCGCCTGGCCGCCCGGTGCGCGATCCCGGCCCGCCCGCTCGACCGGCTCGACCACTTCTACGCGGTGCAGCGGGTCCGGCACTTCGTCGGCATGGGCGTGCGGCTGTCCGACGCCGAGCTGCCGGTCGCCGCCCCCTTCCTCGACGCGCGCTGGACGCTCGCGGCGGCCCGCCTGCCGCGGCGGCGCAAGCTCGGTGGCGCGCTGCACCGCGCGACCATCGCGCGCCTCGCGCCGCGGCTGCTGGAGCACCCGCACGCCGGGGAGGCCCAGCTGCACGCGACGCCGCCGCGGGGCGGCTGGCTGCACCGTGACCACAGCGTCGGCACGAGCCCCTTCGCCCAGGTGCTCGCCGACCCCGAGGTGCAGGAGCGCATCCGGCGCTCGCCGCACCTCGACCGCTTCGCCGGCCCGGAGGAGCGCGACGACATCGTCGACCGCGCCGACCGGGCGGCCATGGAGCTCCTGCTCACGCTGGACACCGCCGCCGAGCAGGCGACCACGCCCGGAGGCCCTCAGCCGGCGGCGATCATCACGACGCCCGCCAGCGCGGCCGCCACGCCGACCGCCTGACTGCCGCGCACCCGCTCGTGGAGGACCGCCGCCGCGAGCAGCACGGTCACCACCGGGTACAGCGCCGCGGCCACGGCGACACCCGAGAGGTCGCCCTTCGTCGTGGCGACGTTGTAGAGCGCGTTCGCGCAGAGGTCGAGGACCCCGATGGCCACCAGGGGCGCCAGGACGGGCGCGCTGCGCGGCACGGAGGCCGCGCCGACCGCCAGCAGGACGACGACCAGCAGGACCGGCGTCGAGACCGCGCGGCTGAGGAACAGCGCCCAGGTCACCGACTCCTCGGATGCGAGGTCCGCGAAGGTGAAGTACGTGCCGAACGCCGCGCCCGCGACGAGCGCGAGGACGATCGACTGACGCCGCGCCGACTCGTCGATCTCCGGCGCGTCGTCGGGCCGGGATTCGCGCGACGCCAGGACGACGCCCGCCACCGCGAGCACGAGGCCCGCCGACGTCACGAGCGACGGGTCCTCACCCTGCACCAGCCCGACGATCACCGGGATCGCGACCCCGGTGGCGGAGATCGGGGCGACGATCGACATCGTGCCGATGGCCAGCGCGCGATAGAACGCGCCGAGCCCCACGATGCCGGCCAGCCCCGCCGCCGCGCCGTACGCGGCGGAGCCCGCCGACGGGAACGACTCGCCGATCGCGATCACCGCGAACGCCATGATCACCAGCCCCGTGGTGTACGACCCGGCGAGCACCACGGGCACGGCGATGCTGCGGCTCTTCAGGCCGCCGAGGAAGTCCGACGCCCCCCAGCACAGTGACGAGCCGAGGGCGAGAGCGATGGCGATCAGTCGCGCTTCCCGCGGCCGTAGATCACGTTCGTCATACGGCGAAGCATGCCGGTCTTGCGCTTGCCGTGCGGGAACATGTACAGGTCCTTCTTCAGCGGGAACCTGTTGACGACGATCGCCTGCTGGCGCGCGTACTTGCGGATGCCGCCCGCGCCGTGGCGCGAACCGACGCCCGAGGTCTTCCAGCCGCCCATGGGCAGCTCGAGGGCGTAGTAGTTCACGAGCGCGTCGTTGACGCACACCG
>SXGQ01349979.1_pt1 | contig 19503 bp, 11 predicted proteins | sample 3178371 | NCBI WGS metagenome assembly SXGQ01 (sample SAMN11356859, study PRJNA531348) | freshwater metagenome | isolation source: freshwater sample F1-20 | place: China: Fuxian Lake, Yuxi | collected 2017-12-25 | reverse complement strand
GGCGGCCGCCGCCGGCGGCGCGTTCGCGATGGCGACGCTCGTGCGACCGACGAACCTGCTGCTCGCGCCGGCCCTGCTGGTCCTCGTCGGCCTCTCGCCGCGCCGGCTGCTGGCCTTCGGCGCCGGCGGCCTGCCGGGGGCGGCGTGGCTGGCCTGGTACAACCACGCCTTGTACGGGCATCCGCTGGCGTCGGGCTACGGCAACATCGGCGCGGCCTTCGCGCTCCACCACGGCGTGCCCACGGCGCTGCATTTTGCGAAATGGCTGGCGCTGCTGCTGCCGGCGTTGCTGCTCGTCCTGCCGTTCGCCGCGGTCACGCGCGGGGAGCTCCGCGACCGGCGGCTGGCCGCGCTCGCGGCGGCGTTCGTCGCGATCACCGGCTGCTACGCATTCTACGAGGTCTCTCACGAGGTGTGGTGGTGCCTGCGCTTCATCCTGCCGGCGGTGCCCGCCCTCATCCTCGCCAGCCTCATCGGGATCGAGGCGCTGGCGCGGGGACCGGGCGCGCGCTGGCCGCGGGGATTTCGGCCGGGGATCGCGGGGTTGATCTCGCTCTGGGCCGTGGCGGCGGCGCTCCACTGGGCGCCGCGCCTCGCCGTCTTCGAGATGCGGCGCTACGAGCAGGCCTACGCCGACGGCGTCGAAGCCGCCCTCGCGCGTTACCGCCCGGATGCGCTCGTGGTCTGCTCCGCCTTCAGCGGCTCGCTCTATTATTACACGCCCTTCGCCGTGCTGCGCTCCGACCAGCTGGGTCCGGCGGACTTCGCACGCTACACGGAGCGGTTGCGGCCGGCCGGCCGGGAGATCGGCGCCCTCCTTTTCGAGGCGGAGGAAGCGGAAGCCTTCCGACGCTGCCCGGGGAACTGGACCCGCGTCGCACGCGTCGGCAACGTCGGTCTCTGGCGCCTCGCGCCACCCTGATGCCGCCCGTCCTCGTCGATCTTTCCCACACGTCGCACACCCGCGCGCGCACCGGCGTGCAACGCGTGGCGCGCTCCTTGCGGAACGCGCTGGGCGCGGACGCCGGCGCGATCACGCACGATCCCCACTGGCGCGCGTGGCGGCCGCTGGAAGGATGGGAGGAGGCCAACCTCGCCCATACCGGTGGATCGCCGGGCCGTGGCGCCCGGTGGCCGCTGGCGCGGCGGTGGCTCGGCATGCTGCGGCGCCTGCGGGGGGCGGAGGCGCCGCCGCTCCCGGCCAACGCCGGGCTCATCGTGCCCGAGATTTTCTCGCCCGCCGTGGCCGCGGCGCTGCCGGCGCTGTTCCGGGCGACCGGCGGGCCGCGCGTCGCGATCTTCCATGACGCCATCGCCCTCCGCCTGCCGGAGCTCACCCCGCCCGGCACGGTGGCGCGTTTCCCGGCCTACCTGCAGGAGTTGCTTGCATTCGACGGGATCGCCGCCGTGTCGGCCGACTCGCGCGACGCGCTGGTCGATTACTGGCGCTGGCTCGGCATCGCCCGCACTCCGCCCGTGCGCGCGATCCCGCTCGGCACGGACCTCGGGTACGCGCCGCCGACGGTCGGCCCCCTCCCGGAGACCCCGATGGTGCTCTGCGTGGGCAGCATCGAGGGCCGCAAGAACCACCTCGCGCTGCTCGAGGCCGCCGAACAGCTCTGGTCCCGCGGTTCACGTTTCGAGCTGCGGCTGGTCGGGCTGGTGCAGCCCGGCACCGGCGGGCGGGCGCTCGCGCGCCTTCGCGCGCTGCAATCGGCCGGGCGGCCCTTGCGCCACGACGGTCCGGCGGAGGACGAGGCGGTGGCCGCCGCCTACGCCGCCTGCAGCTTCACGGTGTATCCCTCCCTCGCCGAGGGATTCGGGCTCCCGGTGCTGGAGAGCGTGGCCCGCGGCAAACCCTGCGTTTGCTCCGGCCGGGGAGCGCTCGGCGAGGCCGCCGCGGGCGGAGGCTGTCTCACCTTGGCGGAGGTCTCCCCGGGCGGGCTCGCGGAGGCGATCGGCCGCCTGCTCGCGGAGCCGGCGTTGCTCGCGGAACTGGCGGCGGCGACCCGCCGCCGCCCGATCCGCACCGGGCGGGATCACGCCGCGGACGTCGCCGCCTGGCTGGGTGACCTGCGCTCCGCGCGCAAGTAGGCGAACCCGCCCCGCGGGGGAACTTTCATTTGCAATCCCGCGAGTCGGGAACCACGGTTCGCACCGCATGCCGCTCAGCCTCTTCACCCGGAACCGGAAGGCCCTGCTCTCCCGCTGCCAGGACGATTACGCGACGAAGATGCGGCTGAAGTACGCGCCGTATTACCACGCGATGGAGGCCCAGACGGGCACCAACGTGCGGCTCAACGGCCGCGACATGATCATGCTCTCGAGCAACGACTACCTGGGGTTGTCGTTTCACCCGAAGGTGATCGAGGCCGGCCAGGCCGCCATGAGCAAGTGGGGCACGAGCACCACCGGGGCGCGCACCTCGAACGGATCGCGCTTCTACCACGTCGAGCTCGAGGAGAAGCTGGCCGAGTTCCTCGGGCGCGAGGCCTGCCACATCCACGTCGCCGGTTACCTCTCCTGCCTGTCGAGCGTCGCGGCCTTCGCGCAGAAAGGGGACCTCGTCCTCGCCGACAAGAACATCCACTCCTGCCTGTGGGACGGCATCCGCCTCTCCATGGCGACGGTGGAGCGCTTCTCGCACAACAGCCCCGAGGACCTCCGCAACATCCTCGCCACGCTCGGCTCCGAGGCCGCGAAGATGCTGGTGATCGAGGGCGTCTACTCGATGGAGGGCCACATCGCGCGCCTGCCCGAACTCACCGAGATCGCCGAGGAGCACGGATGCTTCACGGTGCTCGACGACGCCCACGGCTGCGGCGAGCTCGGCAGGCGCGGACGCGGCACAGCAGATCATTTCAACCTCAACGACAAGGTCGAAGTCGTCTGCGGCAGCATGTCGAAGTCCCTCGCCAGCACCGGCGGCTTCATCGCCGCCTCGCGCGAGATCATCGAGTACCTCCGCTCGCACTCAAAACAGACGATCTTCTCCGCCGCCATCAGCCCGAGCCAGGCCGCGATCGCGCAGACCTCGCTGGAGATCATGCAGCAGGAGCCGCAGCACCTCGAGAAACTTTGGGCCAACACGCGACGCTACCGCGCGATGCTCAAGTCGCTCGGGCTCGACACCTGGGAAAGCGAGACGCCCGCCGTGCCGATCGTCCTCGGCTCGAAGGAGCGCGTCTACCTGTTCTGGCGCGCCCTGATGGAGAAGGGCGTCTTCACGGTGATGTCGATCGCGCCCGCCGTGCCCGCCGGCAAGGACCTCGTGCGCACCGCCATCTCGGCCATGCACACCGAGGAGCAGTTCGAGCGCATTGCCGACGCGATGGCCTACGCCGTCCGCAAGCTCTGAACCCGGCTCCCGCCGGCTCAGCGCAGCGGCACCGGCCGCTCCCCCACACTCTCACGCAGCAGGCGCAACGCCGCGAGGTGTGACTCGGATTTCACGTTCTGGCTGAACAGCCGGAACACCACCATCACGCCCTCCCAGGCCTTGATGCCCACGGTGAGATGATGATACTCGTTGGTCGGAAGATCGGTCTTACCCACCAGCGCCGCGTCGGTGAACACGCAAAGCGTGCCCGCCCCGCGCCGGGGCGACAATTCCGTGAACTCCATCGCCTTCTCCACCGAACCCGCGACGTACTCCTGGAAGAACTCGACCATGAGCTCGTTGCGGCCGCGGAGCCGCAGCGCCTTGCCGTCGGGATCGGGTAGGAAGGAAAGCTCCAGGCTCGCCGCCCCGTCGGACGCGTTCAACGCCGCCCGCGGCGCCCCGCCGGAGTCCCGCGACTGACCGAACTTGAACCCTGCCGGCACCCCGACGATCACCCGGCGGCCGTCCGGCAAAGCCACCACCTCCTCGCGCTGCGCGGCGGGGGCGGCCGGGATCGCTCCGGCCGCAAGGGCGAAAAGCACGAGCGCACGGGGAAACGTGAAGGCGGGCATGAGTGGAAGTCTCGCCACAGCCGCGGGGCTCCGCAAGCGCCCGCGGCGCTTGCCATCCGCCGGCACGGGACCGTTCACTCCCGCCGTCAACGCATGAGAATCCCCGTCCTGCTCGCCGTTTTGGTCGCGTTAGCCGTCTCCACCCGGGCCGCGCCACCGAACTTTCTCGTGATCCTCGCCGACGACCTCGGCTGGTCCGACCTCGGCTGCTACGGGGGGGAGATCCCCACACCCAACCTCGACGCCCTCGCGCGCGACGGGCTGCGTTTCACCCAGGCCTACAGCACCACCCGCTGCTGGCCTTCCCGCGCCGCGATCACCACCGGCTACTACGCCCAGCAGGTGCGCCGCGACGCCGTGCCGGGCATCGCGGGCGGCGGTCGCGGCGTGCGGCCCGCGTGGGCTCCCCTCGTAAGCGAATTTCTCCGGCCCGCCGGCTACCGCAACCACCACGCGGGGAAATGGCACATCGACGGCCGCCCGCGCGAACTGGGATTCGACCACAGCTTCGAGATCGGCCAGGGGCAGAACAATTTCTTCAAGGCCCCGGGCAATACCGACGACGGCGTGCCCGACATGCAGACCCCCGATTATCATGTCACGGTCGCAACCGCCGAACGCTCCCTCAAGTACCTGCGCGAGCACGCGGAAAAATTCCCCGGGCGGCCGTTTTACCAATACCTCTGCTTCACCGCGCCGCACTTCCCCCTCCACGCGAGCGCCGAGGATATCGCGCGCCACCAGGAAGGCTATACGCGTGGCTGGGACGAGATCGCCGCCGAGCGCCATGCGCGGCAGCGGCGGTTGGGCCTCGTGAACCACGAACGGCCGCCCATGGAGCGCGAGGTGGGACCGCCGTATCATTTTCCGGACGCGTTCCCGATCCTCGGCCCCGGCGAGATCAACCGCCCGCTCCCGTGGACCGAGCTCACGGACGAGCAGCGCCGTTTCCAGGCTGCCAAGATGGCGATCCACGCCGCGATGGTGGACCGCATGGACCGGGAGATCGGCCGCGTGATCGCCCAGCTCAAGGCGATGGGCGCGTTCGAGAACACCCTCATCCTTTTCGCCTCCGACAACGGCGCCAGCGCCGAGATCATGGTGCGCGGCGGAGGTCACGACCCCTCGGCCCCGCTGGGATCGGCGAACACCTATCTTTGCCTCGGACCCGGCTGGTCGAGCGCCGCGAACACGCCCTTCCGCCGCCACAAGACCTGGGTTCACGAGGGCGGAATTTCCACGCCGCTGATCGCGCACTGGCCCGCGGGGATCAAGGCCCGCGGCGAACTGCGGCGCACGCCCGTGCACCTGATCGACGTCGTGCCGACCCTGCTGGAACTCGCGGGCGCGACCAAGCCGGCGGCGGTTCGCGGCCATGAAGTGCCACCTGCTCCGGGACGAAGCCTCGTGCCGGTCTTCGCGGCGGATGTGAATCTGAACCGCGACTTCCTCTGGTGGGAACACGAGGGCAACCGCGCGATCCGCGCGGGCGACTGGAAGCTCGTCGCGCTGAAAGGTGGCGCGTGGGAACTGTACGACCTTTCCCGCGATCGCGGTGAACAGCGCAACCTCGCCGCGAAGCAGCCGGAAAAGGTCCGCGAACTCGCGGCGCTTTGGACACGTCAGATGGAGACCTCCACCGCGCTGGCCCTCACCGACCCGCCCCCGCCCGAGGCTCCAAAGAAGGGCAAAAGCGCGAAGGGGAGGAAGTCGGGCGAGCTCTAGAAAGTCGCGCGGCGCGCAGGCCGCGAATCTCCTGGTCAAGCAACGCAGCCGTTTTCAGGTCTCGATCGCGTGACCCCTCAACCACCCACGCCATTTTCCTGAGGTAAGCGCACGAGGACTCGGCGGCGACGCGTGGCATCGCGGAGAGTCTGCGTGCCGGCGGCATCGAGGTTTGGTTCGACCAGAACGAACTTCGCGGCGGCGACGCGTGGGACGCCACGATCCGCGGTCAGATCCGCACCTGCGCGCTATTCGTCCCGATCATCTCGCAACAGACCCAACGGCGTCTCGAGGGCTATTTCCGCCGCGAATGGCGCCTGGCCGTAGACCGCCGTTACGACGAGGCCCTGACGCGCGCGGAACGCCTGATCAAGTTGGCCCCTCAGGACGCCTTTGGGCGCGAGACGCACCTGCGGGCGCGCCTGGCGCGAGACGGGGACTTTCCGACCTTCGTCCGCGATCTCGCGGCTTCGCCCAAGTCGGACAATGATCCGCACGGTTTGATCGCCGACTTTTCGGTCGCTCAATGGAAGGGCGACTACGCCGCCGCGGATCGCGCCCTGTCCGATCCCCGTTTCGGGGAAATCTACAGGCAATCGACGGTGAACGTCTTCCCGACGTCCCTCCTCCGGGCACAGATCGCCTGGCTCGACGGCCGCAAGGCCGACTCGGTCCGCCACGCGGAGGCGGCGCTTCAGACGATGAGCAGCTGGAAGTCGAATCCGCGGCAGCAGTACTTCGACCTGATGATCCGTGCCCGCGCCGAGGCCTTCGCCGGCCGCACCGAGGAAGCTCTTCACAACGCGCGCGACGCGTTGGCGGCACTGGAGCGCAGCGACCTCTACATGTTGGAAGAGCACCAAATCATCTTCGCCCGCCTTTGCGTCGTGATCGGGCGAAACGAGGAGGCCATCTCGGCCCTGCGCGCGACCATTCCTCTCGCGCCTCAAGTCCGACCCCCGCTTCGAGGAAATCATCCGCTCCTGCAGCCCCCTCTAGCCTAAGGGGTCAGGGCGTTCGTTGTTAATTCGCCCCGAACTTATCCGCTCCTGGAAAACATTTAACGCCCTGACCCCATCGGCACGGGGTCAGGGCGTTCAGCGTTTTTCGCCTAAGGGGTGGAGAAAGTCCTACAACCAGAAACTTACCGAGAAAACTACCGGACAATCTGTTACGAGGACGATTCCGCGGAATACACCCCCAGTGCTGCCCTCGAGGGGACCCGTAACCAATGCTTGGACGCCCCGCGAAAATCCGGCTTCGTGAACATTGAACGCCCTGACCCTCTTGAGGAGGGTCAGGGTGTTCGATGTTTCGGGCAGAAGGAATCGCGATTCAGAGCGCCTCGTAGAGCTCGCGCAGCGCCACTCCGGTCTCGCCCGCGCCAACGGTCACCTGCGCGGTGTAGTTTCCCGGCTCCAGGCGGACGAGCAGAGCGGCGTCGCCACTCCCCGTGACCAAGGGGAATGTCCCCGCCGTGGCGGCGAGCCGCGCGATCTCCGAAGCGTCGCAAGACGACGTCCAGCCGGCGTTCACAGCCACCCTCGTCTGTTCGCGAAAGAGCGTGAGCGTCACCTTCCGCAGCACAGCTTCCACCCCGAAGGCTTCCAACGCGGGCCCGATCCCGCGGATCAGCACGGCCTTCGGTGCCGATCCAGCTATGGTGAAACCGGCGATCAACGCGGCATCCTCCGCTCCGGCCAACGCGCGCGCCGAGAGGTTGGCCAGACGCGCCGCGCCAGCGACAGCCGCCAAATCGTAGATCTCCACCCATCCTTTTCCTCCGCGAGCCGCAGCATCCGTGATCACCGCCGTGTAGGCCGCAGGCACGAGCGTGGCGCGCAGCGCCGCATCGGCCGAGATGGCTTCGAGGGAAAACAACCCCGCCCGGGCCGCGGCTTTGGGCTTTTCCCGGCGGCGCATTCAGAAATTTTCGCGGTAAGGCCGCGGTGGAGCCGCTCCCTGCGACCCCGCGGGCCCCGCGTCCTTCCGCTTTACCGCGGCGGTGTCACCGCTCATCTTCAGTGACGTCTCCCCTGAATTGATGACGTCCACCCCCGTCCTGCGCGCCGCCCTCCTTGCCCTGGCCGCGGCATCCGCCGCCGCCAAGCCGGTCGACTTCAACCGCGACGTGCGGCCGATCCTCGCCGAGAACTGCTTCTCTTGCCACGGGTTCGACGAGAAGGGCCGCAAGGCGAAGCTCCGGCTGGACCTCGCTGAGACCGCCCACGCCGCGCGGGAGAACGGCACGCCGTTCAAGCCCGGAGACCCTGCGGGGAGCGAGGCCTGGCAGCGCATCATCAGCCCGCACGCCGACGAGGTGATGCCACCGCCGGGATCCCACCTCGCGCTCACCGCCGCGCAGCGCGAGACCCTCCGCGCGTGGATCGAGCAGGGCGCGACCTACTCGAAGCACTGGTCTTTCATTCCACCCGTCGCCTCCGCGCCTCCGGCCCTGGCCAACGGCGGACCCGAGACCGCCAACCCGATAGACGCCTTTGCGCACGCCCGCCTCGCCGCCGAGGGAATGAAACCCTCACCCGAGGCCGACCGCCGCACGCTGATCCGCCGGCTTTCGCTGGACCTCACTGGGCTGCCGCCAAAACCCGCCGACGTCGACGCGTTCGCCGCCGACCGCGATCCTCGAGCCGTCGAGAACCTCGTCGCGCGCCTGCTCGCCAGCCCGCACTTTGGAGAACGGCTCGCGCTCGATTGGCTCGATGCGGCCCGCTACGCCGACACCAACGGATTCTCCATCGACGGCGGGCGTCACCAATGGCTGTGGCGCGACTGGGTGATCCAGGCGTTCAACGACAACCTGCCCTACGACCGTTTCCTGGTGGAGCAGATCGCCGGCGACCTGCTGCCCAACCGTACCGACGGCCAACTGATCGCCTCTGGTTTCCAGCGGAACAACATGACCACCCACGAGGGCGGCACGATCCCCGAGGAGAACCTCCTCAACTACAACGCCGACCGCGTGAAAACCCTCGGCGAGGCTGTGCTCGGACTGACCCTCGCCTGCGCCCAGTGCCATGACCACAAGTACGACCCGATCTCCGCGCGCGACTACTACCAGGTCTTCGCGTACTTCAACACCCTCGGCGATCGCGGACTCGACGGCAACGCGGGCGTCAACGCCGGCCCGGCCGCGATGGCGCGGACCGTGCTGCGCACCGACGAACCCGCGGGTCTCGCCGCCCGCATCACGGAGTTGAAGACGCGCCTCGCCACGGTCGATCCGGCCATTCTCGCGCGCTGGATCACCCGTGAACGCGCGCTCCTCGCGACGCGCGGCCGCGATCTCGCCGTCCACCCCGTCGAGGTGCTCAAGGCCTCCACACCAAACCGCGCCCTGATCGACATCGAGGAGGCGCGCCGCGTGCGGGTCCGCGAGGGCGGAGAGCTCGCCGCGATCGACATTTCGACCCGCCTACCGGCGCTCGCGAAGCCGATCACCGGCGTGCGCGTCGTCATCCACCCGGTACCGGAATTACCCGGCGGCGGTTGGGGCCGCGGCCCGTTTAACCGCGCGGCGGCCGCCGCGGCGACCAAGGCGAAGCGCGCCGCGCCCAAGGGCAAGACGGTGCCCGCGACGAAGACGGCGCCAGCTCCAGCGGCCGACGGGATGCCGGCCAAAGGCACGTTCCGCCTCACGGCGTTGTCCGTCTCGGCCGATGCCGTCGCCGGGGACCAGATCGACCTCAACCGCCTGCGCCGCCTCGAGCGCGTGACGGCCAGTTCGTGGGAGCCGGAGAACCCGCCGGCCGGCTGCCTCGACCCGCGCAACGACAGCGGCTGGTCGCCCGACCTCGCGGCGGACGGACCCGTGCATCTCACGGCCACGTTCGCGGAGCCACTGCGGGCGGAAGCCAACCCGTACCTCAACGTGCAGCTCAACTTCGGCGCGGGCCGCCAATTGATGCCCGAATTGGTCGAGCTCTTCGTGATCACCGGCGTCGACGACGGCACCGACCTCCCGGCGTCGGCCGTGGCAGCGCTGGGCGCACCCAACGGGCGGCGCGACCAGTCCGCGACGGACCTGCTTTGGCGGCTCTGCGCGCAGCGCTCCCCCGAACTGCGCCGCGAACGTGTGGAGCTGGCCAACCTGCAGGACCGGCTCGCCACGCTCACTGAGCCGCAGTCGACCATGGTGATGGCGATCGCGGAAAAGCCGCGTGAAACATTCATCCTTAACCGCGGGGATTACTCGCAGCCGACGGAGAAGGTGACGCCCGGCACGCCAGCCGCACTGCCGCCTCTGCCCGCGGGCGCGCCCGCCGACCGGCTCGGGCTCGCGCAATGGGTCGTGATGCGGGAGAACCCGTTGACGGCGCGTGTCGCCGTGAACCGCTTCTGGACAGTGCTGTTCGGCACCGGGCTCGTCGCCACGCCGATGGACTTCGGGGCGCAAGGCGAGTGGCCCAGCCACCCGGAACTGCTCGACTGGCTCGCCGCGGATTTCATCGCCCACGGATGGGACGTGAAGCGCCTGATCACGCAAATCACCACGAGCGCGACCTATCGGCAGTCGTCGACGGCCGACGCCGGCGCGCTCGAACGCGACCCGGCGAACCGCCTCCTCGCGCGCGGTCCGCGGTTCCGCCTCGCGGCCGAGTTGATCCGCGATCACGCACTCGCGGTGAGCGGTCTGCTCGCGCCCCGCGTCGGCGGACCGAGCGTGAACCCGTATTCGCCCTTCGACCTGTGGCGCGAGGTGAGTCACTACGGCAGCACACCCGCGACGGCGCAGGTCTTTGTGCAGGACCACGGCGAGAAACTCTACCGGCGCTCGATGTACACCTACTGGAAGCGCACGGCGCCGCCGGCGAGCATGGTCGCCTTCGACGCGCCCAACCGCGAGGTGTGCACCGTCGCCCGCAGCAACACCAACACCCCCCTGCAGGCGCTCGTGCTGCTGAACGACGTGCAATTCGTGGAGGCCGCGCGCGTGCTCGCCGAACGGCTGCTCACCGCCGCGGCCGACGACGACGCGCGCCTGCGCCACGCGTTCCTCGCGACCCTCTCGCGTCCCCCCGACGCCGCGGAGACCGCCGTCCTCTCCCGCACACTCGCCCGCGAACGCGCGCGGTACGCCCGCGACGAGGCCGCCGCCGAGGCCCTGCTCGCCGCCGGCGAGTCGCCGCGCGACGAGCGCATCCCCGCCCCCGAGCACGCCGCTTGGACGCAGGTCGCATCGCTGGTGCTGAATCTGAGCGAGACCGTGATGCGGAACTGAGGCGCCTCCGCCCGTCCGCCACCGCTGATCATGATGGCCGCGCGCGCCACCGGCCCGTTTCTCGTCCGGCTGGCGGCCGGGCTGCTGTTTCTCGCCGGCCGGGGCACCGCGCCGGCGGCGGAAACCCCGGTGTTGTTTCCGCCGCTTGTGGTCACGACCTCCGCCGCCGGCCACGACGCGCTCACAATGCCGCAGGCGACCACCCTCGTGACGGAGGACACGCTCCGCGACCGCCAGGCCCGCACGCTGCCTTCCGCGCTCGAGGAACTGCCGGGCATCATGGTGCAGAAAACCGGAACCGCCCAGGGCTCGCCGTACCTGCGCGGCTTCACGGGATTCCGCACCCTGCTGCTGGTCGACGGGATTCGGCTCAACAACTCGGTCTTCCGCGACGGCCCGAACCAGTACTGGGGCACCGTCGATCCGCTCGGTTTGGAACGGCTGGAGGTGGTGAAGGGACCCGGAGCCGTCGCGCACGGCAGCGACGCCGTCGGCGGGACGGTCAACGCCGTCACCCGCAACCTCGCGCCCGCCGGACCGCCGGGAACCTTCACCGGGCGGCTTCTGCACCGGTTCGCCTCGGCGGATGAATCCCACGTCGGGCGGATCGACGCCGCGACGCGGCTCAACGGGAAAACAACGGCGCAGGTCGGGCTGGCGGCGAAGCGCTTCGGCGACCTTCGCTCCGGCGACGGCATTCAGCCGTACACCGCCTACGATGAACGCGGTGGCGAGGCCAAGCTGGTGTGGCGCCGGATGCCCGAGGAAGGCCTTACGGTCCTGTGGCAGGACTTCACGCAGACCGACGCGTGGCGGACCCACACGACGGTGCACGGCAGCTCCTGGGAGGGAACCCGGCCGGGCGGCGACCAGCGCCGCTCGCTCGACCAACACCGGCGCCTGCAAGCGCTCCAGTACCACGCCGCGCCACGCGGCGACGGATTGGACCGCTGGCACGTGAGTCTTTCCCGGCAGGAACACGGCGAAGACCAGCTGAGGATACGCGCTGACGGCGGGCGGGAGGAGAGCGGCTTCCACGTCGAGACGCTCGGCGCCCTCGCGCAGGCGCGCAGCCCCGCGCCGGGCGGCCACTGGACCTACGGCGGGGAGTTTTTCCGCGACCACGTCACTTCGCACGCCACGCGTTATCTGGCCGATGGCACGTTGGTGCAGCGGGAGATCCAGGGCCCCGTGGCCGGCCGCGCCACCTATGACCTTGGGGGACTCTATCTGGAACACCACCGGCGCGGCCCCGGGGGAATGCACCTCGTCGTGGGCGGACGCCTCAGCCAGGCCAGCGCCGATGCCCGCGACGTACGCGACCCGCGGAGCGGCCGCGCCATCCAACTGAAGGAGACCTGGCGTTCCGCGGTGGGAGCAGCACGCGCGGTGCTGCCGCTGCGCGACGACGGGAGGCGGAACCTTTTCGCGGGAATCAGCCAGGCCTTCCGCGCCCCGAACCTTTCCGATCTCACCCGCTTCGACATCGCGGAGGGCGGCCAGATCGAGACGCCCGCGCCAGGCCTTGCGCCGGAACGCGCGACCGCCTTCGAGGCTGGCTGGCGGGTACGCGAACGCGCGTGGTCCGCGGAGGTGGCGGTTTTTCACACCGATCTGCGACGGCAGATCATCCGCACGCCGACCGGCGTGCGCGTCGACGGCCTCGCGGAGGTGACGAAGCGTAATTCCGGCGCGGGTTACTGCCACGGCGTCGAGGCGTCCGGCAGCCTGCAGCCGTCGGCGGCGTGGACCCTCTGGGCGCACGCCACCTGGATGCGCGGTGCGCTGGATTATTTCCCCTCCGCGGATGCGGTGCGTTTGGAGCGCGGGCCGATGTCCCGCGTGATGCCGCCCACCGGGCACGCCGGCGCGCGCTGGCGCACCGCGGACGGCCGCGCCTGGCTGGCGATTTCCACAACCGCGGCCGCGCGGCAGGACCGGCTCGCGCCCGCCGATCGGGTGGACCGGGAACGCATCCCGCCGGCTGGCACGCCGGGTTACCACGTCGTGTCACTGCGCGCCGGCTGGCGTCCCCGCCCGTCGCTCGTGTTCAACGCGGCGCTCGAGAACATCACCGATACCGCGTACCGGGTCCACGGCTCAGGGGTGAACGAACCCGGGCGCGGGATCGTCGTGACCACGGAATTGGGGTTTTAAATTGAACGGACTCCCCGGAGCTGAGGATCGGATCGAGTCGCCCCATTGACCTGCTCCAAGGACGCGGACTTTACTGCCTCGCCCGCGCGTTCGTAATTTCCCCACACCCTCCTGTGTCGCCGCCCCGACTGCGCGCGCGTCTTCTCAACGGTTTCCGCCCCATGACCGCCAACCCCGCCCGCCTCCTGCTCGCCGCCGCCTTGCTCGCCGCGGCGCCCGCCTTGGCCGCCGACGCCCCCGCGCGGCCCAACGTGATCGTGATCCTGGCCGACGACCTCGGCTGGACCGATCTCGGCGCCTTCGGCAGCGACCTCCATGAGACGCCGGTCCTCGACCGGCTCGCGCGCGAGGGCATGAAGTTCACGCAAAACTACTCCGCGTGCACCGTTTGCTCGCCGACGCGCGCCGCGCTCATGACCGGGAAATACCCGGCGCGGCTCCGCATCACCGACTGGATCCCGGGCGCGATGCCCGACAACCCCAAGCTGCTGGTTCCTGACTGGACCAAGTTACTGCCCACGACCGAGACCAGCCTCGCCACGGTCTTTCGCGCCGCCGGCTACGCGACCGGAAACATCGGGAAATGGCACCTTGGCGGGACCGACACGTATCCGGAGAAGCACGGTTTCGACGAGAACATCGCGGGCACCGACAAGGCCCAGCCGCCGACTTACCACGCACCCTACAACATCCCCACGCTCAAACCGGAGGGCCCGCCGGGCGAGTATCTCACCGACCGTCTGGGTGACGAGGCCGCGCGATTCATCGAGCGCCACCGGGCCCGGCCGTTCTTTCTCTATCTGCCGCACTTCGCGGTGCACACGCCCATCCAGGGCCGCTCCGATCTTGTCGCGAAATACCAGGCCCGCATCCGCGAGGGCATGCGGCACCGCAACGCCGCTTACGCCGCCATGACCGAGAGCCTCGACTCCGCCGTCGGCCGCGTGGTCGCCACGCTTGAGCGCCTGCGGCTGCGCGAGCGCACCATCATCGTTTTCACCTCCGACAACGGCGGTCGTATCACGCAGGGCACCACGACCAACACGCCGTTGCGCTTCGGCAAGGCGTCCGCCTACGAGGGCGGGGTTCGCGTCCCGCTCATCATCAACTGGCCGGGTGTGATCCGGCCCGACGGGGTGTCCGACACTCCCGTCATCACCATGGATATCTTCCCGACGGTGGTGGAGCTCGCCGGCCTGCCCGCGTCGGCGGGGCGCACCGCGCTCGATGGCGTGAGTCTCGCCGGTCACCTCCGCGGGGGCCCCGCGCCGCGCCGCGACACGCTCTTCTGGCACTACCCGCACCACCAGCACTACCAGCTCGGCGGCGCCATGCCTTACGCGGCCATTCGCGCCGGCGACTACAAGCTCATCGAGTTCTACCACGACCTGAAGGAAATCCGGCTCGAGCTCTACAATCTCCGGGCGGACATCGGGGAAACCACGGATCTCGCCGCGACGGAGCCCAAGCGCGTCGCCGAATTACGCGCCCGGCTCCACACTTGGCAGCGTGAGGTGGGCGCGCAGATGCCAACCCCCAACCCCGCCTACAACCCCGCCAAACCCGAATACACCCCGCCGCCCGCCAAAGCGAAGAAGGCCGCCGCCAAGGGCTGACCCGAAAAACGATGAAACCGGCCCCCAGGCTCCTGCTCGCCTCCGTCCTCCTCTACCTCCGGGTCTCCGCCGGCGAGCTCGAGCTGCGCGAGGACGCCGCCGCGCACACGATCTCCGTGTTTCACACCGGTGCCGGACCCGCGCTGGTCACACAGCGCGCCCGGCCCGACGCCCGGCCTTCCGTACACCCGGCGAATTCACCCGCGGGACCGGAGGGGGTGTTCTGGGCGTTTCCAGGGATGAACGGACGCGACTACCTCCGGAACGCCGACGGCACGCACTGGCGGCGCGCCGCCACCGCGGTGCTCCTGCCCCGCGGCGAAGAGGTGAGATGGAGCACGACCTACGACCTGCTCGACGCGCAGGGCGGACGCGTGCTCACCGAGACGCAGACCTGGAGCGTGCGGGAGTCCGGCCGCCGCCTGCTGCTCGACGTCGAATGGAGCGGTGAGGCCCGTGTCGATGTAACGGTGGCCGCGGGGGATCGCGGCGGACTCACGCTCGACCGGCCTCCCGAGGGCTTCGCAGCCGTCAACGCCGCACGTCAGCGCGACGGCCGCGCCGACCGCCAGCGCGCGGTGTGGCTGAACATCTCCGCGCGCCCGCCCGGTGCCGCCGTCGCGAGTCATCTCGCGATCCTCGATCACCCGCGCAACCCCGGCTACCCGGCGGCCTGGCGCGTGGACGCCGCGGGCGGCTCCGGGCCGGTCCGCTCCCTTCAGGGCGATTGGCGGATCGCCCGCGGCCAGCGCGCGACCTTCCGGCACCAGGTGGTGCTCTCGACCGGCGCGTTCGCCGATGTGGCGCTGGACGATGCCTGGAAAGCCTTCACCGGGGAGCGGCTCGACTTCGCGCTCTGGGTGCTCGCGCGCGAGGAGGGCCGCCGCGCCGCGACGCTCGGCGCCGAGGAGGCGGTCGCCCGCATGACGGTCGCCGACGGCCTCGAGGTGAAGCTCGCGGCCGCCGAGCCGATGATCACGCAGGCGATGGCATTCTGCTGGGACGACCGCGGCCGGATGTGGATCGCGGAAAACCGCGATTACGAGAACCGCAAGGCCGGGTTCTCGGGCTCGGGCGACAGCCGGGTGGCGATCCTGGAGGACACCGACGGCGACGGGAAATTCGACACGCGCAAGGTGTTCCTCGAGAGCATCCCCTTCCCCGCGGCGATCGCGGTGGGCTTCGACGGCCTGTGGCTGGGCGCGCCGCCCAACCTGCTCTTCGTTCCCGACCGTGACCGGAACGACCGCGCCGACGCGAACATCGAGATCCGTCTCACCGGCTGGGGCATCCAGGACCGCCACGAAACGCTCAACAGCTTCATCTGGGGCCCCGACGGCTGGCTGTACGGCTGCCAAGGTTACGCCACACGATCCACGGTGGGAAAGCCGGTCGACGGCGGACGGATCCTCAAGCCCGGCGAGCCGTTCCCGGAGAAAATCCCGGTGCGGGACGGCCAGTACATCGATGGCGGCGTCTGGCGCTACCACCCGACCAAGGACCGCTTCGAGGTGCTTGCCCACGGCTTCAGCAACCCGTGGGGCCTCGATTTCGACGACCACGGCGAGATGTTCATCACGGCCTGCGTCATCCCGCATCTCTGGCACGTGATTCCGGGCGGCATCTACCACCGGCAGGGCGGCAAGCACATCAACCCGCACGTCTACGACGACATCAAGACGATCGCCGACCACCGGCACCGCTCGGCCCACGGGGGCGCGCGCGTGTACCTGGCGGACGAGTTTCCCGCCGCCTACCGCGGGCGCATCTTCATGGCCAACCTGCACGAGCGCGCGCTGCTCACCGACATCCTCGAGCCGGCGGGCTCCGGGTACATCGGGCGGCACGGCGACGACACCCTGCTGGCCAACGACCCGCGCTGGATCGGCTTCAGCGTGGAAACCGGCCCCGATGGCGCCGTGTACATCCTCGACTGGCACGACGGCGACATCTGCGGCAACGACGTGCTCAACAAGGACACGGCGCGCATCCAGCGCGTCGCGCCGAAGGGCCTGCGCGGCACCTCCGGTCTGAACCTCGCCGCCAAGTCCGATCTCGAACTCGCGGCGCTGCAGACGCACCGCAACGACTGGTACGTCCGTCGCGCGCGCCTGCTTCTGCAGGAACGCGCCGCCGCCGGCCGCCTCGACCCGAAAGTCGCGCCCGTTCTGCGCGAGCAACTCGCCCGTGGCACCGACGCCGGCCGCCAGTTGCGCGCGCTCTGGGCCCTGCATGTCACCGGCAACCTCTCGGCGGAGGAACTCACGCGCCTCCTCGAACCTCCCGCCGCGCCGGTGCGCGGCTGGGCGGTGCAACTTCTCTCCGAGGACGGCCCCGCGCCCGCCGCAGCCCGCGCCAAGTTCGCCGCGATGGCCCGCGTCGAGACCGCCGCCACGGTACGCTTGAAACTCGCGTCGGCCCTCCAGCGCCTCACGCCCGGAGACCGCTGGGAGATCGCGGGGGCGCTCGCCGCCCGTGGAGAGGACGCCGATGACCACAATCTGCCCAAGATGATCTGGTTCGCCGTGGAGCCTCTGGCGGCCATGGAGCCGGCGCGCGCCCTCGCGCTCGCCTCAGCTTCCCGCTTGCCGCTCGTCACGCGCTTCATCGCGCGCCGTGCCACCGCCGCGCAGGCTTTCGACGCCGTCCTCGCCGCGATTTCCGCGGCGCCCGGGGATGGAACGCGCCGCACGCTGCTCGAAGGTTTTCGCGACGGCTTGGGCGCCTTCGGTCGCCGCGAACTGGCCGCACCAGCCGCCTGGGCGCCCCTCGCCGCGCAGCTGGCGTCCGGAACCGATCCGTCGGGGGCCACGCTTGCCCGCCAGATCAGCCAGATGTTCGGCGATCCGGCCGCCACAGCCGCCCAGCTCGCGTTGCTGGGCGATCCGAAGGCGCCCGCCGAACGCCGGCGCGAGGCCCTGCAAGGGCTCGCCCGCGACGGCCACCGTCCGGCGCTCGATCCGATCCTCGGTCTCCTCGGCGAACCCGTGCTGCGCCGCGACGCCATTCGCGCGTTGGCGGAATTCGACGACGAACGCATCCCGCAGCGCCTGCTCGCGGACTACGCCCAATGGAGCGCCGCCGAGAAAGCCGAGGCCGTGCTCGCGCTCACCACGCGTCAGGAAAGCGCCCGGCGTCTCCTCCGCGAACTTCGCGCCGGACGCGTGCCCAAAGCGGACGTCTCGGCCTTCGCCGCCCGGCAAATGCAGCGGGTGATCGGCCCCGGGTTCACCGATTTCTGGGGTCCGCTGGAAAGCCCGGTAGGCGATCGCGAGGCCGAGACCGCGCGCCTCAAGCGCCTGCTTACCGACGAGACCCTCGCGGTGGCGCGGCCCGGGCACGGTCGCGGCGTCTTCGAGCGCACCTGCGCGCCGTGTCACAAGCTCTATGACCAGGGCGGAGTCATCGGCCCCGACCTCACTGGCTCCAACCGCGCCAACCTCGACTACATCCTCGGCGAGATCATCAGCCCCGGCGAGGTCATCCAGGAGGGATACCACTTGGTGACTCTCACGTTGCGCGACGGTCGCACGCTCGCCGGCAACATCGCGGCCGAAAGCGAACGACAGGTCGTCCTCCGCACCGTCGGCCAGGAGACCGCGGTGGCGAAAGCCGATATTCTCGCGCGTGAGGTTTCGCCGGTCTCCATGATGCCCGAAGGACTGCTGAAGACGCTCACCAACGACGAGGTGCGCGACCTCATCGCCTACCTCCGGACCACTCGGCAGGTGCAAATCGAGCCGTAGTCGGGGACTAACCTGGCGCGAGGAAACCGGCGCAAGTGCGGGCAGTCAGAGCAACGCCGCGGCGAATAGCAGCAGACTGCTGACGATTGAAAGGGTGCTCAGCAGGCGGCGGACCTCCACGCGCCGACCGGCGGCGTCGGCACTGATCTTGTTGTCCTTGATCGCCTCCTCCATGTCGCTCCGGTAGTTTTCCTGCGACCACCGAAGCCAAAAGCCGAAGACTAAGATTAAGCCAGCCGCAGCGAAAAAGATTTCACGGGACTGAAACCCCCGGGCCACGGCGACTTTGGGCGCGTCCCCCGTCGAGGAAGGCGTGGCCGCCGGCCGGTCAGGAGGGGAGGACGACGCCTGCGTCGCTACGGAGGTCACAGGCGCCGGGGTCACGCGTACCGGGGTAACCTGAGTGGCCTGCCCGGGCGGGATCGCCGCCTCGTGTTTTTCCGATACTCCGGCCGGCCCGCTTTTCTTCTCCCTCAGACGATTCGACCCGGAATCGAGACTGCCCGAAGAAGCGGCCGCGGCAGGGCGCTTCGGATCCGAGTCCGCCGCAAAGGCCGTCAGCGCCAGCGCCGCTAATGCACCGAGACAACGCGCGGCGACGAGAAGCGCCGGGGCGTATGATCGGGCGAACTCGAGGCGGGGCATGGTATTAGTGAGGCGCCAGTCGAGCAGGAGGCATCCGCAAAAAGCGCACAAGGTATTCGTTTGTTCGCAAATTTTTTGTTTCTGAGATCGATGTCAGAATCGCTCTGGCCCAACCCGTGCCGAGGACCTCCCAGCTTTGGCTTGCGGACTCCGCCGGGCAACGCGTTCCCTCCCCTCAACCTCATGGCGAAGCCCGACAAACCGATCGAGAAACTACTGGAGAAAACCATCTTCGCCAGCCGCTGGCTGCAGGCCCCGCTCTACGTGGGGCTGATTCTCGCACAGGGCGTGTATGTCTACCAGTTCCTGCTGGAGCTCTGGCACCTCGTGCACAGCGCGGGCACCCAGACCTTCGACAAGACCGTCGCGCCCGACCTGAGCACGTTCATCATGCTCGGCGTCCTCGGGCTGATCGACGTGG
>SXGQ01619620.1_pt1 | contig 19511 bp, 19 predicted proteins | sample 3178371 | NCBI WGS metagenome assembly SXGQ01 (sample SAMN11356859, study PRJNA531348) | freshwater metagenome | isolation source: freshwater sample F1-20 | place: China: Fuxian Lake, Yuxi | collected 2017-12-25 | reverse complement strand
GGATATGCATACGCAGCCGCCATGCAGCCAGGTTGAAGGAGTAGCAGCCGGCAGTCGAAACGTCATCTGGTGTGATGCCAAACCGGGCAAGGTCTTTCAGATACGCAGTGTTGAACTGCATGGGCCCAACATCATGGGTACCGTTCTGATTCCTGACCCACTGGCCGGGCTTGCCGCCTTCCTTTTCTGCGACAGCCAGCAGGATATTGGCCGGGATTTGATATCGGGCTGCGGCCGATATTGAACAGACCACGCGTTCTTGTTGAAACGGAGGCAGAGTTGTAATGGCGTCGATCATCACTATTCCGGTAGGTTAGCGGTCAATTGTCTGCACGAGTCCCGCAGCAAGTGCGGCAGCATCGGGACTTTGTGCGACGGTAGGGCACATATTGAGAAAGTTTTGACGCGCCCGCGCCGTGTCAGACCATTTTCTGTAGTTAATGCCGAAATAGCGCGACAAGGCAGGGGTGCACTCCGGAGGCCTCGTCTCTGAAGACAGGCACAGAAGCGCCTCGCAAGCCAAACGTGTATCACCGGGCAGCATTTCCTGTGAAAGAGCCGCGCCACTACTTAACGAAAGGAAGCAGACCAACAGTCCGTGTTTGACCTTCATTGGGGCGCCTTCGGAAACTTGGAAAAATCCACTCCGGAAATGTAGTACCACGACGGTTTGTTCATGCGGACGATGCGCTCTGCAATTGGATCGCTCTTGCGGTCCGCGAAAAATCCGTCGTAGTCAAAATCTGCAGGCAATTTGGGGTAGTTGTCACCCTCGAAACTCAGGCTGCCGTTTGCGCTGGTGAACGCTGCGATGGATTCAGCGATATCCGCGTCGTGATGTCGTGAGGGCTCGGGGAGATCTGGCGGCCGGCCAAGATACTCATTGCCAGAGGAGAAGCCGCCATAACCAGATCCGCCAGATGCAAAGCCAGAGTGTGAGGCCGAACCCGTCGAACCGGAATAGGCTCCGCCGCCTCCGGTTGATGTGCCACTTCCCGACGCGCCCGACGACGCTGAACTGCCGCTTGTAACCCCTTGTGAGCCTCTGCCTGATGATCCTCCACCGGAGATGGACTTACCAGATGCCGCAGCTTTGTTGGAGCCGGACTGACCGCCTGCGCTGAAACTGCCGCCGGATGCGGATCCAGCTTTTCTGTTACCACCAGAACCGCCAATACCACCCGATGAACCGGACATTCTTCCGTCTGGCGACTTTGATTTCATTAGCGCGGCAGTGATTCTGGCGGCTTGTTCGGCTCTATTTTCAAACAAACCTGCCAGTGGGTTTGGGGCAGCACCAGCGCTGGCCTGTCCTTCAGCAATTGCATTCATAAGTGCCTGGGCGCCATTGGCAGCCGAGGAAGCCCCTTGCATGGCCATCGACCCGGCCATGCTGGCACTGGCTGACGCCATTCCGTAAGCGCCCATTGCAGCGCCGGCCACAGCACCAGTACCAAAACTGCCCACACCCGCGGATGAGTTAATGCTGGCGCCTGTTGCAATACCCGCTACGATTGATGGAAGACGACTGGTGAGCAGGTGAAGCGTGATGCAGAGAACAAGCATCACACTGAGTTCTGCAAAGTTATTTGCCCCCATGCCCATTTTTTCATAAAAGGATGAGAGAAGATCGTTAGCGACACCAACCAAAAGAATCATGGTCATCAATTGAATACCAACACTGAAAACCGTTCGGTAATAATTGATTGACATATCGGAGGTCCAGCGTGATCCGCCAAATCCCAGAAAAATCATTCCTCCATACGCCAGAACCCAACCCGAGATGTACAGAAGGAGCATATTGACCGCAACCGAAGTCAATAACACAAGGATTGAAATACTGAGAAGTAGCCCAAGGAAACTATCGACGGGAGACCAAATGGAAAGATTGTCCAACGCCTGTTTCCATATAAAAAAACCTAAATCGACAACCCCACTCGGGGTTGTCAATGTGCCTCCCGATGCTTTCCTTCCGATCAACGATAGCGAGTCCATGATGTCAAGCGCGAATCTTGGACCGTTACGTAGCAGCCACAGGAAAAAGCCGAAAAACAAGATAAAGCTGATGAACTCAGCGAAGAACTCGCCAATATCAGCCTTCCGAAGCGCCATAAAGCCGAAGGTCATGACGAGCGATATGGTTCCAAGGGTCCAGAAAAGCCAACTGGCAGCACCCATAATGATGGCTTGCCAGGCAGAGGCCCTTGTTGCGAATTGCCCGATTACCTGATCCATGACACCGTCACTTGTCAATTCCGCATGCGCAAGCCTTGTAAGTAATAGTTGGATCAGGAATACGCCAATAATTTTTAAAACGGTTTTCATAAAGATTCTTTTCCTCAGCGCTGATTGAACTCGTACCAGTTCAAGGGCTTTTGCGTAGGCCTAATGCGACCAACTGAGGGTCCGCGCGAGCAAAGTCCTGCAAATTTTTCACGCGACTCCCGATCCTCAATTTTCTCAATGACCTCACGTCTGCAATTGGCCTCGTTAACTTCAGGTAGCGGCGCAATCGACGGTTCATTTTTACAACCGGTGATAACAAAGACGGAAAACAGAATGACGAATAGTGATTTTTTCATAGGGAATATCCTTTTCAGCGATTAAACTCAAACCAGTTAAGCGGTTTTTGCGACCTGCGGACGCCACCGAATGCAGGTCGGCGCGAGCAAAGACCTGCCATTTTTTCTCGGGCTTCCCGATTCTTGATTTTTTCTAATGCTTCAAATTTGCAATTGGCATCATTGACCTCAGGTAGTCGATCAACGGTAGGTTCGTTGCTGCAGCCTGCAAAAGCTGACAGGGTCAATACGACGACAAATAATGGAGACTTCATAAAACAGATCCTTGCTTAGCGACGGTTGTACTCAAACCAGTTTTTCGGGTTTGTCGTTTTGCGGATTCGCGGCTCGACCGATGCTGCGTGAGCAGCCTGCTGCTGCGCCTCGAGGTTGGCCTGCGCTTGCATTCGGGTTGTCACGGCACTTTGTTGGGACAGCAGCAGTGCGCGTATCTGGAGCAACTGATTGGCTTGCTGGCTAGCCAGTTGGTTGGCATAGCCGATTGCCTGCAGTTGTCCACTGGCACCCTGAGCATTCGACTGCAGACGCTCCAATTGGACCGCGTCACTGCTCAGGTTCTGGTGTTGCAATTCAAGTCCTCTGAACATTGAATCATTGGCACGTTTCTGAGATGCCGAACCCAGAGCACGACTTTGCTGCAGGGCATTCCATTCCGCTGCAGTACAGCCATTGGCTGAAAAGCAGGGGGAGTTGCGGTAATAGTCGGCGTCTTGAAACTTGTTGAGGTAGGCCTCAGTGCTGCCTAGCTGGCTTTTGTAGTACTGCAGCGTATTGTTGGCAGCCAGCAGACTGTTGATGGTGGTCTGCGCTCGGTCCCAAACATGCGAGGAGGGCGCAGCGGTGTTTTGAAGCTGGTTCTCATATTGCTGAAGCTGCAGTTGGTACTGCTGTATTTGCTTTAATGTCTGAGCGACAGACTCCATGGCGGTCATGACGTTTTGTGTCAGATTACCAGCGTCCATGACCGGTATACCCTGTGCTATCGCTGAAGTATGGGTACCTGCTATCAGTGCAAACATCAGCACCAATGCACGCTTGGGTTGCAAAGTTACGTGGGTCATTTTTGTTGTCCTCACCAGTTGTTGGATGTGCTTGGTACAAACTTGGAACGCCGAAAACAGGCCGAACCCATCTTCTTTCGCATGTCTTCCGGCAACTTGAGGACGTTCTCATGTTTGCAGTTCTCATCATTGACCTCCGGTAGTTGGGCTACTGAGGGTGAGTGATCCAGACACCCGGTTGTCAGCGACGCAAATACGTAGGCGACCATTACGTTTCTTTTGAGATTCAGGTTAAACATCGTCACCACGCTCGTGGAGTGCTGGGTTTGAAGGTGGATCGTCGTGCGCAAGCTGACGCCATGGCCCGGCGCTTTTCGCCGTGCATACTCAAAAGTTTTTCATCTGTGCAGTTCTCAGTGCTCGCTGCGGGAAGAGCCTCTTCAGAGAGCGGCTTGTCACCGCATCCGGCAATACACAATGCGACCGTCAGAGAGGCGAGGCCGAGCGAGATACCTTTCGCGTCTCTACACCCCACGGCACTCGAGTCAATTGGCCGGGCAGCTACTTGTTGCGATGTACCCATCCGCATTCCTTGGCGTGAAACTTCTTTTTTCATGTCTTTTTTAATCTCGCTTCAATAATCAAAAGCTGCATATGGCTTGGCGAACGTCAGATCTTTGGTCACCACAACGTTGAATCGGTACCCCGGTCGGATCTCGATCGTGGGTGCGATATTCATGTTTCGGGCAATCAGCTGCGCTGTTACCTGCCCCAGCTGCTGTCCAAGCGCTTGACTCATCGCATCACCGGCACGCTGGCGGTTGATGTTGGTTCCAGTTGTTGCGTCCTGTTGGCTGACAGTCACCCCGGCTGTGATGCCTGAGAGCAGAAAGGCCGATGCAAACAGGCGCGCATAGTGGTTGTTGACTGAGTCGGCAAAGCCGCTATAACCGGCCGCGTCTGCGCCGGGCATGGCACCGATGTCCATGGCTTTTCCGTCCGGGAAAATGATCCTCTGCCAAGCCACCAATACCCGGGCCTGACCGTAAGCAACTTCACTGGAATAGGCTCCGACCAACCGCGATCCCTGCGGAATAAGGACATAGCGCCCGGTTGGGGTGTCATATACGTCTTGGGCAACCTGCCCCATGATCTGACCTGGGAGGTCTGAGTTGACGCCAGAGATGAGCGTTGCCGGCACCACAAAACCTGCCCTCAACTCGAAAGCGCTTCTGGGGGCTTCGGGCTGGGAGTCCAATCGCCAGCGATCGGCTTCTCCGCTCTGGAACTGCGACAGCCCGTTGCGGGGTGCAGCGCCCGCGGTGTTACGCATGGCTGGTAGTGCCGCGGATGCGATGTTCTGCGCGTTGCCTGTTGGGCCCTGCATGCCGGTGCTGACGTTGCTTCCACCCATGCCACGTATCTGTGCAAGACGCGCCTGATAGGCTGCAGTGGGGTCCTCACGCTGAACCTGATCCATCTGTTGCCGTACATTTGCAATCTGAGCCAGCATGTCGCCCCGTGATTGCGGTTGTCCGCCCTGTGCGAACTGGGTTTGCCCGCTGTTGCGCGGGGGAGCCATCGGCACGTTGGTGCGCGCTTTGGCTGCTTCTTCCAGCATCTGCAGCTTGAGCATGCGAATCCGGCTGGCTTCGTCATCGCGTGGCGGCTCGAGCGACGCTTGAGGAGCGGCAAGGGTTGTCGGCTGCTGTCCTGCCGGTGCTCTGAGGTTGCCGGCAATTCCACCCGGTGGAAGCATCTGGCCTGCCCCAGGAGGAAGGGGAGGCGCATCAAGGTTGTCTGTCTTGGCAATCAGAATGGGCAGTTGGTTAAGGTCGTTGACCGGGCTGGCGGCAGCGACCAGACTGCCTTCCTGATCAGCCACCAGTTTCATGGCCAGCAGGCTGGTATTGCCCGCCTTTTCTTTTGGACCCGCAACCGGCATGGCCTGATTGTCTGCACGGTCTTTTGCCACCAGCATCATGATGAGCACAAAGCCGATGACCGCTGAGCCAAAAATCATGACCGGCACGTTATTGACGCGCCGAACGCCAGCCGTCTTTGACAGGGTGAGTGGGGAGGACTTCGGATCCATGGGATCGTTTGTTTCAGAACGGGTGTTCATCCTTATTCCTTCCGAATCCACATACCGAGTGGTAGCAGACGTCCATCCTGCAGCCGATACGGGCGACTGATGGATTGCGCACCCACGATCAGATTGAGTCGAAACAGATTGTCGGTACCGGCCTGATCGAGCACGTAGCTCAAGGGCAGGGTGGTGGCTGCGGTACTTGCCGCGATCGCGCCGGGTGCCGTTTCACTGACCGAAAACAGTCCTTTGACCGGGTCACGAGAGGCGTCACGCGCTGATTCACGCGATGGCTCACGTTGATTCTCCCGCGACAGTTCAGGCGGAGACGCTTTGGGTGGAGCCAGATCCTTTTTACTTTCTGTCTTCGGTGCAAACTCGACGAGGGCATATCCCCGATCGCGCAGGCGACGGACCAGTGCAATACCAAACAGGTCCTGTGTGGAATGCTGAATCTCCAATTTCACGCGGGCAGGGGGGTAGAGCGTTACCAGCTGGCTGACCACGTCGGTGGCCAGCCCATTGGGGTCGAACGCAACATTCTCTGGAACGTAATTGCCAAATGGACTGGTGCTGGCGCAACCGCCTAGCTGGGCCGTCAAAATCACCGATGTGAGGAGGAGGGCTCCAATACGAGGGCGTTTCATCGTGCAGTCCTCCGCGTGATGGTGACGCGATCCTGACTTTTACCCACGCCGGCAATGAGAATGGCTTTGTCAAAAACGCTGTCAACGATGTAGCGCTCCTTTTGCACCCGGTAATTGACCATGACGGTCTGATCGTCCGAGAACAGCCCGCCTTCCCGACGGATGACCAGCAATGTGGGCGCTTCTGTCTGCTCCATGGTCTTGGGCATTTCAATGATGGTCTTTTTGCCGTCATTGAAGACCCGTACAGGCTTCCACGGAGTGGTGCCGTCCACTTCATAATCAAAGGACAAATTGCCCAGATATTCCCCAGTCACAGGAAGGGTGGCCTGCTCGCGTTGCTGGGTCTGGCGCTTTTGCAGGGTTTCCCACTTGGACTGTGCCTCCTCGGGGTAGGTGAAGGAGACTTGCGGCATGTATTCGGTCTTGTGCGAGCGCAACCGGAGGTGATAAATCCGACGAGTGGTGGTGACGATCAGCGAGGTTTCCAGACCGGCATCCATGGGTTTGATGATCAGGTGCTGCGTCTCGCTGGGTCCGCTTCCTGTGATGGCTGGCTCAACAATCCACCGGGCACTGTCGCCCAGGTGAATGGAATTGACCGATTCGCCCGGCTGCAATGCAAGATCACAGATCTGAAGGACGGCACAGACGATACTGGGCTGCTGGGTGCCATAGACAAAACGCACCGATCCATTGGGGCCGGTGAACGGTTTGACACCGGTGCCAGCGGTGTTTTTCTTGGCAATATCGAGTGCGGCTTTCTCTTGCGCCGTCAGTGCAGGACTGCTGCTGCTGAAGAACTTGTCATTGAGCTCCTGCGCGCTGGCTGCGCAAGGCAGGCCTAGCGCCAAGAGGGCAGCACAGGTAGGGCGGATCAGATACGTCATATTCATGGGTGTCTCGCGTTGGCCATCCGGTTCAGTTCACCCGCGACCATGAAAAGTCACGGACGTAGATGCTCATGGGGTTGTTTCGAAGTTGCTCATCGGTGGTCTGAGCCGTCACTTCGGCTGAGTAGGTCGTAACCAGCGCACGCCAGTTCACAGGGCTACCCGAGAGGGTTCCCTGACGGTCACGCGTGGTCTCAACCCATTCGATCTGCCAGGTCTCTGGGGTTTGGGGAATGACGGTCTTGATCTCGATGCTTACCAGTTCCTTGGCGGCCCGTTTGAAAGGGCTGGCTTCCGGATGACCGTTCAGCCATTCATTCATCTTGGGCGTTGCCGGATCATTGGGTGCCAACATGGAATACGTGCGAAACACGCATTTGCGCTGCAGGGCCACATCGGGTGTGACCATACGGACGCAATTGATCCAGTCGGCAAGCGCTGCATGCACAATGCGCGGATCAGCCTTGTCTGTGGCGTTAACCGGACCGGCTGAGAGTGTCTGGCCGAGTTTGTCGACTTGCACGATGTAAGGAACAAACTTGGACTGGCTGCCGATCTGGATGACACCGGCAACAGCCACCAGTGCAATCAGCAAAGAAAACAGACCGATGAACTGCCATGTCTGCCGCTGAGACACCAATGATCCGACATGGTCATTCCACGTGCGTCGCGCGGTCAGGTATGGGTTCTCCGGGAGATCGGCAGGACGCTTGCGCTTCGCAGATACATCCGCGCCCGCATCATTGACGGCCGCGGCTGCTTGGGTGAAGTCTGCAGCTTGACCACCGGGGGAGTTTCCCTCGCGAGACAGATCAACGGGCATACCTACCCATTGCTTGAATCGCTGGGTTTGCGGCAGGTTCTGTAGGGTGGACTGCATGCGCTTGAGAATCATGATGTTTGAGTCCTTGTGTAGTCAGACAGTCGCAGGTCACGGGATTCGAGCCAGACATCAACCCAGTTACTGCCGTGCATCTTTTCCAGTTTGCGAATGCGGGCAACAGAGTCCTTGTCGGTCGAGCCCACAAAAGACAGGGCCAACGGGCCCAGTGCGAGGTCATAAAGGCGCCTTCCGCTTTCAGAGACGTAGTAGTACTGCTGCTTGGGAAGAGCGGTGGCCAGAATTTCGATCTGCCGGTTGTTCAGTCCCATACGCCGGTATAGGGCAGAGGTGTCCTCGTCGCGGGCGTGGATATTGGGCAAGAAAATCTTGGTGGCCGTGGACTCCACGATGACATCGAGGATGCCGGAGTTGGCTGCATCGGACAGACTTTGGGTCGCCATGAGGACCAGACAGTTGGTCTTGCGCATGACCTTGAGCCATTCGCGGATCTTGCCGCGAAACTGTGGATGTCCCAGCATCAGCCAGGCTTCATCCAGAATGATGGCGCCTGGCTGCCCCTTCAGTGCACATTCAATTCGCCTGAACAGGTAGGACAGAACCGGCAGGGCGTACTTTTCACCGAGGTTCATCAGATCCTCGATTTCAAAGGTCATGAAATTCGACAGCGATAAGCCGTCAGACTCCGCATCCAGCAGATGACCCATGGCACCATCAATGGTGTACTGCTTGAGCGCCTCGCGGATCTGTTCGTCCTGAATCGTCACGGAAAACTCTGACAGGGTCTGCGCACCACTGTCATTCATGCTGTTCAAGGCGGCTTCAATTTCATTGCGCTGGGCAGGTGAAATCTCCAAACCATTAAGACCCAGAATGGACTCGATCCATTCACACGCCCACATCCGGTCGCCTTTTTCTTGAAGAAACTGAAGGGGACAGAAGGCCAGTTTGTCGTCGTCGGACGCAATCGAAAAATGCTGCCCACCCACTGCTTTTGTCAGGGGGTACATGGACATGCCCTTGTCGAATACAAAAATGGACATGCCCCGGTAACGGCGCAGCTGCGCAGCGAGCATGGCCAAGTGAGTGGACTTTCCGGCGCCTGTCGGCCCGAACAGGAATGTGTGTCCCAGATCGCGCACATGCAGATTCAGCCGAAACGGCGTGGCGCCATCGGTGATGCAGTGCATCAGGGCAGGTGCACGTGGCGGGTAGAGCGGGCAGGGCGCTTTCTGGCTGCCAGTCCAAATGGTTGAGGTTGGCAGCAAATCAGCCAGATTCAGGGTATTGATCAAGGGACGACGAACATTCTCCACGCCGTGACCGGGCAAACTTCCCAAATAGGCATCCAGGGTATTGATGGTTTCAATCCGGGCTGCAAAGCCCAACCGGTTGATGGTTTTTTCAACATGGCGAGCGTGCTGCTCCAATGCATCGCGGTTCTCATCCATGAGCACCACCACACTGGTGAAATAGCCCATGGCTACCGCCCCAGCATTGATCTCGGCAATCGCTGCCTCAGCGTCGTTGACCATGGACATGGCGTCGTAATCCACCGGTCCATTGCTGGTGTTGAACACCTGGTCAACAAAGCCGCGGATCTTCTGTCTCCACTTCTTTCGGTATTTGTCCAGATGAGAAACCGCCTCATGCTGGTCCATGAAAATAAATCGCGAAGACCATCGGTATTCGATAGGCAATTCGGTGAGCGCTGTCAGGATGCCGGGTACCGATTCCAACGGAAATCCCTCGATGGCAACGACCTGCAGAAACTTGCGACCGATTTTGGGCACCACACCGCCCCATAGCTCCTGCCCACCGATCAGTGCATCCAGATACATGGGGTTGGATGGCAAGCGGACGGGGTGATTTTTACCTGTTACACAGAACTGCAGCCACGACAGAAATGCGTCGTAGACCTTTGATGAGTCAGCGGCTATTGCGTGCTCTGCCTCAGCTGACCTCACTGAGTCGGCTACAAGGTTTTCGGTGAGACCGTAGCCTTGAGTCCCTGCCTTCAGGCGGGTCAAATTCAGCGCAGACGAAAGCCTGTTCTCGATGGATGCAATTTCACGCTTGAACTGTGTAATGAGCCCTGCTGTGATCGCTTTGTGGTCGGGCACTTCAACATCGTCGTCGAACATCAACTCGACAAACTTCCGCTGCGCAAGGACGGGAGGAAACCATGTCAGGGTCAGAATGAATTTGCCTTCATACAACGTATCCAGCCCCTCAAACAGTTGCCGGCGCTCTTCGTCAATCGCTGCACTGACCGGATCCGGAAAATGCGAATCGGTACGATTCGAGTAATGCTGGGTGGGTTGTCTGACTGCGTCGACATGCAACATCCAGCCTGAGCCCAGACTGGCCAGGGCCTGATTGATGCGAAAGGACACCATCTGGCGCTGCTCTTCAGTGCTGCTGGCGTTGTCCTCCCCTGTGTAAGTCCAGGCCGCCATAAAGGCGCCGCTTTTGCACACAATGACACCGTCATCGACAACGGCAGCGTAATTGAGCAGGTCAGCGAGACCCGCATCGGTTGCGCGATGGCGCTTGACTTGCAGTTCTGCGTCAACGGAGCGGATCCGTCCATACAGCAGCGACAGCAAGGCGGCACCGGATAGGCCAATGCCCGTGGCAAGTGCTGTGATCACTGATACCTCCGAGCCTGACTGGCAGTGTTTTGGCGGAATGGTGTTGAACGTGCCGGGTAATACGGCCTGTACTGCCTGTGGCGCAAATAGACATGGCGCAATTTGGGATCGGCCTTGGCCATCAAGCGGAAGATAAAAAGAGCGAACACCCAAAGCAGTCCACCGAACAGGCTTGCACGCAGGTCTTGAGCACTGAAAACCAGTGCGCCGGCCAAAAGGCCGGAGAACATCACCAACTCTCGGTCTCCGCCCATGAAAAGGTTGTTGCGGTTACCGATACGGCGAATGGGAACAGTACGAAGCGCCATGACTCAGACCGACAGGAGCAGTGACAGTGGCGAAGACTGGAGAACGGGCTGAAATGATGCCAAGGTGGCGCCGCGTCCGAAGAAGGTTCCCATCATGTTTTGTGCACCCACCAGCAAGGCCATCACCAAGACAATAAAAATCAGGGTTCGGAAAAAGCCGTTGAGGTCGCCACCAAAGATCAGAACCCCACCGGCAATCACGATACCGATAATGGACAGGGCAAATGCCACAGGACCGGTGACGGAATAACGCAAATTGGTCAGCCAACTCTCATACGGCAGCGCACCACCCGTGCCCTCAGAGGCAAACGACAGTTCAGGTACGAGCAGAAGGATCAGCATGAACGCAGCGGTCACCAGCGAACAGGCCGCAGCCATGCTCATGCGCGGCAGGTTGAATGGGTATGTCATGTTGTATCTCCGGAAAGGTTTTGAAAGAGGTCAGAGTGCGGATGTGATGTAGCGGCCGCCCTGATAGCCCGACACCTGAAGTACCTGCTGAATGCGACGTCCGGTGGGAATGCGGGCAATATGAACAATGAGGTGGACGACTTCGCCAATAAGGGGCTCAATGGACGCAGGTGCGTTAGGATTCATGCTGACCAGCATGGTTAACCGGTCCAGCGCAGCAAGGGCGTTATTGGCATGCAATGTGGCTGCGCCACCTTCATGACCGGTGTTCCATGCCATGAGCAGGTCCAACGCCTCAGGTCCGCGGACTTCGCCAACCAGAATGCGGTCTGGTCGCATACGCAGCGTGGTTTTAAGCAGCATGGTCATGTCGACATCGATGCTGGTGTGGTACTGAACGAAGTTCTGGGCGGCGCACTGAATCTCGCCCGTGTCTTCCAAAATGAAAACCCGCTCATCGGGGTCGTTCATCACCATCTGGTGAATAATGGAATTGACCAGGGTGGTCTTGCCTGACCCTGTTCCACCAACGACGAGGATATTTCTGTGATCACGAATAGCCGCTTCGATAACCTCACGCTGTCGTTCGGTCATGATGCCGCGGTTGATGTATTGACCCAACGAAAAAATGGCAACGGCTTTTTTGCGGATGGCAAATGTCGGCGCCGGCACGATGGGCGGAAGTTGACCGGCAAAGCGTGAACCATCCAGAGGAAGCTCGCCTTCCAGAATAGGCTTGTGACGTGTTACTTCCTTGCCGTGAAACCCAGCAATGGTCTCGATGATGGCCTGCGCCTGCGCTTGTCGCAGACTGCCAATGCAGCGCATCGGTTCACCCAGTCGCTCCTGCCACAGGCGACCATCAGCATTGAGCATGATCTCAACGGTACGCGGGTCGTGAAGCGCGGTGAGGAGGTCCGCACCCATATCGCGCTCAAGTTTTCTTCTGGCGCGTTCCTTGACGGAAGACAGTTCGGGCTGCTCGGACATTGGCGATATTCGTGAAAGTTTTAATTCGATTAATCACGATATATCGAACGTTTGTGCGTCGCAAGAAATAGGTCCTGTCTGCGCTACGCAGAAGCGCCAGCACATGATATGGGAGGTGTGCGAAGGTATCGCTCGGTGAAGGTATGGTTAACTATCGCAAGCACTATCCTGCGAGTGATGGGGAAAACCCGAAAAGGCGGAACTATTCTGTTCAGAGTGCCACGCATCCATTCAGGGCGCAGCCCTGAACAATCACGGCTTGCTCTTCAACTTCTGCGCCGCTTGCTCAGCCCACTTCCTGACAACAAACGCCTGATGCTCAGGCAGGATGACAGAGACCCGCTCGTAACCAGCGGGAAGGCTCGACAAGGATCGCCCACCGATCAACGCTTCAAGATCTTCTTTGCTCAGATCGGTGCTTTCAAGCAGGAATGGCAAGGGCACATTCAGGGCGCGTGCAATCGCTTCCATGATCTTGAGAGACGGATTGGCCTTGCCTGTGGTCAGGTCGGAGAGGAAGGAAATGGACACGCCAGACAGATCAGCCAGGTCGTGTTTGCTCATCCCCTGCTCATCGAGGATGCGAAGCACGTTGGTAAAGAAAATATAGTTGTACACGTCCTGTTGTCCTCGGTGTGGGCACTGACCTTCGCTGGCGAAATGTGGGCATTGATGACAGCACTGGTTCTCTGCGGCGCCCTTTAGCGGCTAAAACGATTAATTCCAAGGGCTTATCGGTCTCTGCACAACAAAGATGGGGGCACCGTCGTCTTCAATACAGCACTGGGAGAATTGGAACACTCAACGGATATGGCGGTCAAACGCGAACTCGTTGCTCAGCCAGATTGAATGCGGAAAATATCATTGAAAAGACAGCTTTCATGTAACAACCAGCCATATCCCCTGCCCCAAGACACCCGAGTCACCACCCAATCGCCGTTTGCGGACATTGCCCAGACTCCACAGGCCAGCAACATAGGGCCAGATAAAAGTCGCTGGTGTACCATTTCAGCTATCCAATATCCCGAAGGAGGCTGTTTCGATGGCCACAATGCCCAACTGCGAAAATCGACGCATTGAACCAGAGTTTCGCACGCTGGATAGTTTCCGACGGGATCGGGCTAGCTTTTATGGTGTATCACGGCTGTATTCAGATTCCGCGACAGACTGGACAACACAATGAACGCCAAACTGACCACTCCCCTCGAGTTATCGCTGCACCTGATTGATGAAGATCCCAACCAACCGCGCAAGGCAGACAACCCGGGATTCTCAGCGGAAAGCCTTGGCGAACTGGCCGCCACCATACGCGACCGAGGGGTAAAGTCCCCAATCTCAGTCCGCAAGCACCCGACGGACAAGGGGCGGTACATCATCAACCACGGGGCTCGTCGGTTCCGAGCATCCCAGCTGGCCAAGCGAACTACCATCCCGGCTTTTATAGATAACGACTATAGCGAGATCGACCAGGTCATTGAAAACCTGCAGCGCAATGAGCTGACGGCGCGGGAAATCGCAGACTTCATCGGGCGCGAGTTGGCCAACGGCAAAAAGCGCACCGACATAGCGCGGGAACTGGGCAAATCGGGTGCCTTCATCACCCAGCATGCCAACCTGCTTGATCTGCCGGAGCCCATCGCAGCAGCATTCAGCAGCGGTCGTGCCCGAGACGTGACGGTGGTCAATGAACTACTGACTGCCTATAAAAAGAACAAAGAAGCTGTAACCCTATGGTTGTCTGATGAAACTCAGGATCTCACCCGAAGCTCGGTGAAGCTTCTGCGAGAGTATCTGGCAGAGCGTGGGCAGCGAGAAGTGGATGCCGAAGAACACACTGGAGTAGGCGGGGACTACGAACATGGGATGGGGATTCCGTCGGAAACGATACATTTTTCAGAACGGACGGCTACTGAACGACCACATCCAACGGTCGCCCTGCGAAAGGAAACGCCAGTCAAAATAATCGTCAAACATGGGCGGCGGCTGGCGCAACTACTAATCGACCGGAGCGACCGAACGAGCGCAACCGCATGGGTGAAATATCAAGATGATGGTGACGAAGCATTGATTGAGCTCAAAGAGTTACGTCTCATTCAGCTAACTTAGTCTCTCGACTGCTTAGCATTTTGCATCTCGTTCTGCTTTTGCTTTCTTGACAGCGTTCTGCTTTGCGAAATGACGCATGCTTTCGGTGACATTCTTTGAGATGTGAACGTATTTGAGTACCGCTTCGATAATCTCGGGATTCAGGCAAAACAGCGATTTTCCTGAATCCCAGCTTGGTTACATATTCACGTTCTCACTCATCTTAAACAGTCGCTCTATATGTTACGAAATTATTTAGCATTTGCATCCCGCGTTCGGTGCCGACACTCTCTGGATGGAACTGAATACCTTCGATCGGCAACGTCCTGTGTCGAATACCCATAACGTAGTTATCGACATCAGATCGGGCCGACACCTCCATACAGTCCGGGAATTCGTCCTCGCTGAGAATGATTGAGTGGTAGCGCATGACCCTCAGCGGTCGGTGTTCAAAGCCATCAAAAACGCCCTTTTGATCGTGGTGTATCAGCGATGTCTTTCCGTGCATAAGTCGACTGGCATAGTCAGCGCGCGCACCGAAATGCAAGCCAATGGCTTGATGCCCCAGGCAGACACCCAATGTCGGTACTCGCCCGGCATTGATCTGCAGTAACTCCAAATACCCGGATTCCGCCGGATGACCTGGACCAGGCCCTAGAACAAGTGCATCACATTGATCTGGATTGATCAAATCAAACCGCTCTCGAGCATCATTTCTTACAACCGTGACCTGGCATCCAAGGGAGCGAAAATAGCCAGCCAAGATGTGTACGAAGCTGTCATATGCGTCGATGATTGTTACCTTAAGCTTCATGCGAAATCCTCCCCCGTTACTGCTCGATAGACCGAGCCCATTTTGTGGAGAGTTTCGGCGTATTCCTTTTGCGGATCGGAATCGGAAACAATGCCTGCTGAGGCGCGGAGGAAATAGGATCCCTGCTTCTGTACTGCAGTTCGAATGCAAAGCGCAGTATTCATCCGGTTGGATCCAACCGCCAAGACGCCGATCGCCCCGGCGTAGAGCCCCCTGTCACTGTCTTCATTCGCGCGGATGATCTCCATCGCTCTGATTTTGGGGGTTCCGGTCATCGTTCCCGCAGGGAATGACGCCATGATGACGTCATATTTGTCCTTATCACTTCGAAGAGTCCCTGTGCTCGTAGATACCATGTGCCAGACATGGGAGTATTCCTCGATGCCAAGCAACTCAGAAACTTCAACGGATTCCGCGTTACTTACTCGGTGAAGATCGTTGCGGCACAGATCAACAAGCATCATGTGCTCTGCTACCTCTTTCTCGTCTGAGCGCAGGTGACGCGATGCCATATCAAATGTTATTCCCGCCCGCTTTCCCAATGTTCCGGCAATAGGTCGCATCAGGACTGCATCACCTTCAATGCGTACAAACAGTTCAGGACTTGCACCAACTACGGCGGTGTCATCCGTTTCAAAAAGGTACATGTATGGTGAAGGATTGAGCGATCGCATGCGCTCATAGACCCTCTCTGGCAAGGCTTCAGATCGAACCTCTACCTTTTGACCGATTTGAACCTGATAGATATCACCGATGCGTATGTGTTCAAGAGCAACACGTGCTTTCGACAAATAGGATTCACGTGTTGTCTCAAATTGAACGGATTTCTTGCCAGGAACTTCTGGCGCGATCCCTATTGGTGGTTTACCATTCAGCAGGATCTCCTCGATCTCCGCTGCCAGCTCTTCGATGGGCGAAATTGTTGGAGTTTGCGGATGGAATGTCTGGATCTGATAGGCCTGCTCGCTCAGCGTAATGATGGTTTCATACAGCTTCAACTGGATTCTTATCTCGTCGTCTTTGCTGGTGGCGTTACCGATTTTTTCGAGATAGTGAATCGTTTCATACGCGAAATAGCCGAACATCAGAGGTGTGCAGCCGAACTCATTAGTCTCATACCTAATGGCCGCCTCAATATCCCGCAGTACACTCCAAACTGATTGCTGTGTCGGCAGTGGAACAATTGCGCGGCCACTTTGAACATCTGTCTCAACTGAGAGTTCATCTGCGATTAAGCGGACAAGTGCCTCATTACCTAAGACCTCAACCCGATTTGAATAAGCATTGATGATCAGGAAGGGGGAAATGCCTACCATTGAGGTTCGGGCATCCACCGCATTCTTCCCAAGGGACTCGAGAAGAAACAACTCGTTGCAGGCGAACCGCTGCCTTAGCTTCTGATGAATTGAGAATGCGAAGGGCCTCAGATCGCCAGCGGTGCAGAAGCCGTTTTTATGGTGAAGAAAATTTAGGGTAAGCATGCGTGTTCAGGGAAAATCGATTGAATTTTCTGAGGGGGACTGGATGGTGCAAACGTCTGTATGATTGGACATTGGCGAAGGTACATCACCCCGGATTGCCCATCGTACCAACCCTAAGGGGGTTTTTGCGAAAGCAAACAATTTGCTTCCAGATTCTTGTCAAGGAGAAAAACGGTAGTGCCTTTCGACTGTGCTTACAAGAAAGCAATCAGTTCTGCAGAAGCGATTCTGCGTCGCTTGCGTTTTCTAAGCTTCGACGATCGGAAAACACGATTGCCGCTCGGCTATATCGGTGCTGCGGATAGAAGTAGCTCGGTCCGATCAAGCACCGAGAGCAGGCTTTCCTCTGCTAACGGAGCCCCTGTGTCTAAACGATGCATTCCCGCATTTCCATATAGTGGGTTATACCAGCGTTCGGATAGATTGCTGAACCACGCCGAAGGAACAAGTGAGGGGATTTGCGCTGCTGTGCCCCTGAGCGCCATTTCCCCATACAAGGCTCCCAACGCATTGCCGACGATGGAGGCGATCGTATCGTTGTCGACCGTGAAGTTGGTAGCCTCCAACAACGCTGCGGTCGGGTCTGAGAGGAAGTGATCCAAAATGTAACAGACACTGGCTACCGTTGAGGGCAGGTAACCGCTGCCGACCCCCCTTTCGCCTCTAGCGTGAGGCGATGCATTGAGTATTTCCAGAGCCTGATGAACATGGAGTGGCTGTGCCGGCTTAGTCGGGCGAGGATGTGACTGTGTTTCAGTCGCTAGCGTTCCAAAACGATGCCGATCATAACCCTCTGATATGAAGGTCAGTGACTCTGACAACCACAATAACGCTGTATTTGCACTGGCTTGCGGAAGCAGTTCCTGTAGACGATGTTTCATGAACCGACTTACAACCGCGTCAGAGTTAAGGCCCGCTGCAGTCTGTGTGGCGTCAAATCTTGCCCTCAGTTTTGCCCTGGCATGCTCTGCAACAGTTAAGGCTGATCCTGCAGAACTGTCGACCGAAGAAAAGACAGCCAGCAATTCCATGAATGCGAGATTTACGGCTTGGCACAATGCATCGTGGTGCGTCACATGACCGATCTCGAGAATCTCTTTTCTCCATCTGACTGCCTCTTTGTTTGACAGAGGGTCACTTGACTTTAAAACCGGTAGCAGACTGGGCGCGATACGCATCAAAGAACCATTACCGCAACCGGATCCTGACGACTCAAGCCAAGCGGTGCTTATCTGCGCTCTGCGCGCTTGAAGCCTGGAAGCCGCTGCTTGCGTTCCCAAGCCCCAGTGGGTGTCGCGATGTTGATCTTTTTCTGCAGTCAAGAGCGCTGCAAACAATGGAGCGCCTGACAACGTTTCACCTCTTTGAGCATGTGCAACCAATGGCAGTTGCGTCAAGGGTGCGGCAGATGCCTGAATTTGTGATTTCAGCACAAGAACAGACTGTTGCGTGTCGTCGGTTGGGCAGCCCAAAACGGTATTGCTTGAGGATATGAGCAAGCTCTGACGCAACGCATCTGATCCGTTGCACCGGGCAAATCGCTCGTCCAATAATTTCTCAAATTCCTTATCCGAAAGACCATACAGTTTGTTGCGCTCATACGTAAAACCGCCGACTGCAGAGGCCTTCTCCACCCCTTTTATTTCCGGCAACCGAAATTGCAAGGGCAGATAGGATTCGATGGGGAATTGCTTCTCACCGACAGAACTTTCATCACTCTCATCAAGCCAACGGCGACACGCCTCTTGAAATTCAGAAGGAATCAACGGCAACCATTTTGCAGGATGCTTTCTAAGCCACGCGACCCAGACCGCACGATGGCTCGGCGATAAGAACTCCGTGGATCGACCTAATGCATCACCCACTGCCCCTAAAACAACCATCCCTCTAAGCTTGTCTGATCGCGCCGCGGCGGATGAAAGCTGCCCAGGTAACTGCATTTTCAGTCCGGAAGCGCTCAACTGAAGTCCGATGCCAACCTTGAGTGGCGCCCCAGATGTCAGGTCAATGCCAAAGTGACTCGCTTGCAAAGGTGCAGGATCAACATCTCTATTGGCTACTATATTCAGCGTAAAAGGAGCAAAACCACTTTGAGCGGCAGACGTTTGCTCAAAATTTCCGGATATGAACGAGGACTCACTGTTGGGGGGACTTTCCTGACGTTCAGCAGGGAAAGTATGCCTGCTCAAGAAGTCCTCAGGATGCAAACCGAACGGGGGCTGCAAATAAATGACAGATCCAGAATCAATATCTGGCCCCAGAGTCGAGGCGGCATCATCCTCAGCCTCGCTCCCGTAAAACAAATCGACTCCCTGTAATTGCTCAGAAATCAGCGGATCTCTGTCTTCAACAACACCCGTTATCGACGCCGATTGATTAGCTAGTTGCGGCTTGATCTCTTCAACGCGCCCTTGAACAGGAGGCAGGGTAGCCGACTCCGTTCGTAACTTTGTCCACACTATTTCGATCGCGGCCTTCAACTCTTTATACTGCGCGTGGTTAGGCACAAATTGCCTGCCCCTATGCGCCTTACCCTGTTTGACAAAGTCTTCAAGCATGGAGAGACACTGATCAAGCGTAAGCTCGGGATTGCATTGGATCTGCTCCTGAATCGTCATGTACAAGCCAACACAGCTGCTGCGACCAAATCCACCGTAACTCATGAAAATCGGCATGCCGTCAATCGATGGGAGATGCTGTTGCATGACAGTAGCG
>SXGQ01287036.1_pt1 | contig 19511 bp, 17 predicted proteins | sample 3178371 | NCBI WGS metagenome assembly SXGQ01 (sample SAMN11356859, study PRJNA531348) | freshwater metagenome | isolation source: freshwater sample F1-20 | place: China: Fuxian Lake, Yuxi | collected 2017-12-25 | reverse complement strand
GGCGCCGCCGTCCACGGAGACGCGCACGAAGTTCGTGCGCAACGCCTCGAGCGCCTCGAAGAAACGCGGGAAAGTCTTCCCGGTGCAGGCGGGGTCTTCGATCGCGATCCACGGCCGGCCGTCGCCGAAGAGGTCGAAGCTACCGAGGACGCCGAAGCTCATCGCCATGCGGTGGTCCTCGTAAGTGCGTATCGTGATGGGACCCGCGGCGGCCGCCTGACGCAGGGCGGCCCTGCCCGGGAACACCGTGAGGGACGAAAGGGTCTCGTCGGCGCGAAGCTGCGCGGCGGAGGGCTCGACCTTGATGCCGAGGCGCTCCAGCTCGGTCGCCATGGCGAGGACGCGGTCGGTCTCCTGCTTGCGCGTATGGGCGATGCCGCGGATCTTCACCGGCCCGTCGGCCAGGGTGGCGACGGTCGCCAACGTGAGGAAGGTGTCCGAGAAAGCGTTGAAGTCGAAGTCGCCGCCCTTGATGGCGGACCAGCTTCCGACGACGAGCGAGTCGTCGGCCGGCCGCAGCGTCGCGCCGCAGTCGGCGGCGACCCGCGCGAACGCCGTGTCGCCCTGAAGCCCGCCGTCGGCGTAGCCTTCGACGCGGACCGAACTGTCCGGGCCGGTCACGGCGGGCAGCGCGAGGAAGTAACTCGCGGCGGTGGCGTCGGGTTCGATCGCATAGTCCGCCTGGGCCGCGTAAGCCCCGGGGCAGGGGCAGGACCAGCCCCCGTCGGCGCCGCGCGTGAGCGGCCGGCCGAACTGTCCGCACATCCGCGCCGTCATCTCGACGAAAGGCTCGGAGACCGTGGAGCCTTTCATGTTCACCGTGGCTCCGGGCGAAAGCGGCAGCACCATGAGCAGGGCGGACAGGAGCTGGGACGAAGCCGACGCATCCACCTCGAGCCGGCCGAGCCGGCCGGCCGTGTGCAGCGTGAACGGAAACCCCGCCGCGGGCGAGCCGTCGGGCGCGAGGGCGCGGCAGCCGGCCCCGGTCAGCGCGTCGAGGAGACCCCGCATCGGGCGGGCCCGCATGGCCTCATCGCCGTCGAGCTCATAGCGGCCGCCCGGCGCCAGCGCCAGGAAGGCCGTGAGGAAGCGCGCCGCGGTGCCCGCGTTGCCGACATGGAGCTTGGCATGGGTCCTCGGGATGCGTCCGCCGAGCCCGCCGACGCGGATCGCGCCGGCCGCCTCGTCGGTCGCGACCTCGAAACCCAGGGACTGCAAGGCGGCGACGAGGATCCGGGTGTCGCGGCTGAAAAGGGCGCCGGAGAAGACGGTCACGCCGTCGGCGAGGGCCGCGAGGATGAGCGCGCGGTTGGTGATGCTCTTCGAGCCGGGCACCTGGGCGACGCCGCGGGCCGGCGTCGTGAAAGGACGGATGACGAGGGCGGGGCTCATGCGGGCCGGTCCAGGTCCTGGCGGGCGACGCGCGCCGCGGCGAGCAGGCGTCGCAGCGTCGCGGCGTCGGCCTGTTCGATGGCCGTGCGCAGTTCGGCCGCGCGGTGTTCGAGCGCGCGGAGCCCCGCCGCCGTGTGCCGCGCGTTGGCGAGCATGATCCCTACCCAGAGGTTCTCCTCGCCGGCGGCGACGCGGGTGCTGTCGCGGAGGCCGGCGCCGACCGCGAACGGATGGAAACCTTCCTGGTCCCGGACGGCGAGCATCAGCGCGGAGGCCGCGGCGTGCGGCAAATGGCTGACGGCGGCGACGATCTCGTCGTGCCGCGCGGCGTCGGTCTCGTGCAGCACCGAGCCGAGTCCCCGCCAGAAGACTCGCACCTTCTCAAGGGCCGCGGGCGGCTCGGTCCCGGTCGGCGTCAGGAAGCAGACGCGTCCGTCGAAAAGGTCGGCGGCCGCGTGACCGGCACCGGCTTTCTCCCCGCCGGCCATCGGGTGAGCGCCGACGAAGGGATTGGCGGCGGGCAGGCGACGGGCCGCGAGGAGGATCGCGCCCTTCACGCTGCCGGCGTCGGTGACGACGGCGCCGGGACGGAGGCCGGGCGCGATGGCGCGGAACGTCTCCTCGGCGGCGTCCACCGGCGTCGTCACCACCACCAGGTCGGCTCCGCGCACGCAGTCGGCGGCGTCGGCGAAGACCTCGGCCACGCCGAACCCGCGGAGGGTGGCGCGGGCGCTTTCCGAACGCGACCAACAGGCCAGGGAGCCGGCCAGGCCGCGCCGTGCCGCCGCGAGGAGGATTGAGCCGCCGATGAGGCCGGCGCCGACGACGGCGATGCGGTTGAATTCAGCCATTTCTAAGGTTGAAGGTGCGTCTTTGATGAACCAGAGTGCCGGACTATTAAAGCAAACAAACCGGCGACGGCAAAGTTGTCGCCCATGCGATGACCCACGGCCCCCAAGACCCCAAGCATAAATTCATCGCCGTGCCCGATCCTCGGAAGGGCCGCAAGGGGGTCCGCTGGGAGGATCTGTGGCGCCGGGCGCGCGCCCCGGCCTTGGTCGGCGTCTGCGCCGCGCTCGCCGTGGTTTCCTTGCTGTTATACACGTCCGACCGGCGTACGCTCCGCGGGAGCGACGAGAGCGGCGACCCTGAGCGGCTCGACGCCCTGCGGCAGCAGTCCCTTCGTCTGGAGGCCGAGTTCGAGGCGCTGCGCCAGCGGAAAGCCGAACTCGGCGAAGCGGACGTCGTCCTGCTCGAACAGGCCTTGCAGGCCGAGGAGGAATACATCGCCGCCCGCGGCGCGGTCGGCACCTCCAACCTTCGGCATCAGGCCTTGCGGCGGCGGCTGCATCTCCTCAGGGCCGAGCTGCTGAGACAGGAATCCCTCGATGCCGAGGAGCAGGCGCTCGTCCTGGCCAAGAAGGACGAAACCGCGGCCGTGCCGCTTCTCCGCCGCGCGGTCGCCTGCGAGCTGGAGATCGAGAAACGCTGGGAGTATTCCGGCCTCGACGATCCCGGCAGGCGCGCCCGGCTGGACACCCGGCTCCGGCGGCTCGAATCAGGCCCGCTTTGGCAGGAAGGCCGCGCGGCGGAAGCGTCGGCCGAACGCTTGTTCGCCGAGCATCGCTATGCGGAGGCGGTCACCGCCTTCGATCGCGCCATCGCGCTCGAGACGGAGTTCCTCGCCAAGTATCGCGACGTGCGCGACGCCGAGTTCGGCCGGGCCGACAAGCTGGCCGGGCGGCGGGAGACCGCCCTTTCCGGCGAAGAATGGCGCAAGGTGCAGAAACTCGCCGACGCGGCGGCCCAGTCGGAAAAAGACGGCGACTGGCCGGCGGCGGCCGGTGCCTGGCAGGCGGTCGTCGAAGGCTTCGGACGGCTCCTGACCGACCATCCTCGGAGCGAGTACGCGGATCGCACCCGCGGCGCGGCCTACGCCGCCCGGATGAATTTCGCCCGATATCACGAGGATATCGTCCGCGCCCGCGCCCTCCGCGACCTCGCGCGCGCGGCCCTGCGCGCGCGGCAGGTCGACCGGGCCCTGGGCCTGATCGGCGAAGCCGTCGTCCAGTTCCGCCGGCTCGACGAAGCCGGTACCGGCGTGTTCGGCCCCGCCGATCCCGAACGGGAGGAACTTGAGTTCCTCGCCGACAACGAGGCCGCCGTGCGCGGAATCCTCCCGACCATCGATCTGCGGTTCGCGCCGCTGCCCGGCGGCTCCTTCCGGCTTTTCCGCACCGAGGTCCCGCAAGGACTCTTCGCCGCCGTGATGGGCGTCAACCCGAGCGCGGTGCGGCGCGAAGCCAATCCGGTCGACTCCGTCGCCTATACTGACGCGGAAGAATTCGCCCGGCGGTTCGGCTGGCTGATCGGGTCCCGCGCCCGCCTGCCCACCGTCCAGGAATATCGCGATGCGTTCGTCGCGGGTGGCCCGCCCGGCCCGAACCAGGCTTGGACGGCCGAGAACACCGACGGTGCCGCCGTTCGGCCGACGGGCACTTCGACGGCGACCTCGGCGGGCTTCCATGATCTGATCGGCAACGTGGAGGAATGGGCCGTCGAGACCTCGGCCGAAGTCCGGGCCCCTGTCGTCGGCGGGAGCGTCGCGGACGGCCTCACCCGCGAATTGCCCGTCAAAGCGGCCCACAAGCGCGACCGAAGCCGCGCCCGCGGATTCCGAATCGTTGTTGAATAATAAAACGCCTTGTCCATACCACTGACCCTATGGCGCTCTCGGTCCGCACCTTCCAGCGATCAGCCTTTTTCTTCGCCGTCTACGGCTTTCTCGCCGCGCTCTCGCTGTGGTTCGCCTATGAGCTGCGTTTCTCAGGAGCAGACGCGGCGCTGAAGACGCCTCCTACCTCCTGGGACGCCTATCTGCACCAGCAGCGGCCTGCGGCCTTGCTGTGGGTGATACCGCTCAAAGTCCTCCTGCTCGGCCTGGCCGGGCAGTTCCGCGGCGTCTTCTATTATTTCCGGCTGCCGGACGCCCTCCGGATGGTCGTCGCGTTGGCCGTCGCCTCCGTCTTGATGATAGCGCTCCCGATGGCGGTCGGCGACGACGCCTCGAACCGGTTCGCCCTGCCGCACGGCGTCACGCTCGTCGATTTCAACCTCTCTGTGGTGGCCTTCCTCGGTTTCCGCGTCGCGATCCGCGCGTTACGTGAGCGTTTCGGCGGCTCCGGCCCGGCCACGAAAGGCGTCGTCGAGCGCATCGCGATCGTGGGCGCGGGCCAGAACGGCGCGCAGCTCGCCGCGGAACTGCTGAGCCGGCGCGGCCACGGCATCGTGCCCGCCTGTTTCCTGGACGACGATCCCGCCAAGCACTCGCTCGAGATCCACGGAATCCCCGTCTTCGGGTCGCCGGAACGGATTCCCGAGCTCGCCGAAGCCTACGGCGTCTCCGTGGTCGTCCTCGCGCTTCCTTCCACGAGCGTCCGACGGATCCGCGAAATCAGCGCCCTGGCTTCCGCCGCCCATCTCCGCGTCCTCGTCGTGCCCTCGATGGCCGAACTCGCGGGCGGGCGCGTGCGCGCCAGCTCCATCCGCCCCATCTCCGTCGAGGATCTTCTCGGACGGGAGCCGGCCCGGCTCGATGACGACGCCATCGCCGGCATGATCAAGGGTCGCGTGGTCCTCGTCACCGGCGCCGGCGGCAGCATCGGCTCCGAGATCTGCCGCCAGGTGGCGGCGCGTTCGCCGGCCCGGCTCGTGCTGCTCGACCAGTGCGAGGTGCTGCTCTACCAGGCGGAACAGGACCTCATCGCCGCCGGCGCCGGCGCGCTGATCACCCCCGTCGTCGCCGACGTCGCCGACGAAGCCGCGATGCGCGCGGTCTTCGCGCGCTACCGCCCGGCCTTGGTCCTGCATGCCGCCGCGCACAAGCACGTGCCGATGATGGAGTCGCAGCCGGCCGAGGCCCTGAAGAACAACGTCCTCGGCACGCACGTCGTCGCCGCCCTGGCGGCCGAGCATGGCGCGGACAAGTTCGTGCTCATCTCCTCCGACAAAGCCGTCAACCCCACCAATGTCATGGGCGCCAGCAAGCGCCTGGCGGAACTCGTCATCCGCGCCCACCAGGCCGCCGCGGCCGGCGCGACCCAGTTCCTGGCGGTGCGTTTCGGCAACGTGCTCGGCTCTTCCGGCTCGGTGATCCCCATCTTCCGCCGCCAGATCGCCGCCGGGGGCCCCGTGACGGTCACGCACCCCGGGGTGAAGCGATATTTCATGACGATTCCCGAGGCGGTCGGCCTCGTCCTGCAGAGCGCCACGCTCGGCGAGGCGGGCGACATCCTCGTGCTGGAGATGGGCGAGCCCTTGAAGATCATCGACGTCGCCCGCCAGCTCATCGAGCTCAGCGGCCTGCGGCCCGATATCGACATCGAGATCCGCGTCGTGGGGCTCCGTCCGGGCGAGAAGCTCGTCGAGGAGCTCCAGTGCGACGGCGAACAGTTCCGGCCCACGGCCCACCCCCGTATCTTCCGGTTCATCTCGCCCGCCCCGAGCGCGGCGTCGCCGGCGGAACTGGCGGCCCAGGTCGGGGCGCTGTTGCGGCTGGAGACCGCGGCCTGCAAGCAGGGCGTCCGCGGCCTCGTGCCGGAATACGTGCCGTTCGTGGAGTAGTTTTCACGCTTCGGGCTTCACAGGCGGGCGGCCCTCCGACACGCTTGGGCCATGGCTCGCGCGCATTCCACGGCCCCGAAGGTCGGCATCATCATGGGCTCCCAGTCGGACTGGGAGACGATGGTCAACGTCGCCGACACGCTCAAGAAGCTGGGCGTGGCCTTCGAGGCCGAGGTCGTCAGCGCCCACCGCACCCCCCTGAAGCTGAAGGATTACGCCCTCGCCGCCCGTAAGCGCGGCTTGCAGGTCATCATCGCCGGCGCCGGCGGCGCAGCCCACCTGCCCGGCATGGTCGCCGCGATGACCTCGCTGCCCGTCATGGGCGTGCCCGTGCCGTCCAAGTCCCTCGATGGCATCGATTCGCTCCTCTCGATCGTCCAGATGCCCGCCGGCATCCCCGTGCACACGTTCGCGATCGGCCGGGCCGGCGCCATCAACGCGGCCCTCGGCGCCGCCGCGGTGCTCGCCCTGGCCGACGCCAAGCTCGCGAAGAAGCTCGACGACTACCGCGCCGCGCAGACCAAGGCCGTGCTCGACAACCCGATCCCCGGCCGCAAGGGCAAGCGGCGCTGAGCCATGGAGCGACCCCTCCAGCCCGGCGGCACCATCGGTATCCTCGGCGGCGGCCAGCTGGGCCGGATGTCGGCCATCGCGGCCCGTCGCCTCGGCTATAAGGTGCGTACGTTCGATCCGTCCGCCGGCGCCTGCGCCGCGGCGATCGCCGACGAGCATGTCACCGCCGATTGGAACGACACCGCGGCGCTGACCCGCTTCGCCCAAGGTTGCGGCCGCGTCACGCTCGAGTTCGAGAACATCCCGCCCGCGACGGTCGAGTTCGTCGCGAAGTCCGTCCCGTGTCATCCGTCCGCCTCCGTCCTGGCGACCTGCCAGAACCGCCGCCGGGAGAAGGAATTCCTCCGCGCGTCCGGCATCCCGTGCGCCAACTTCGCCGTCGTCTCTTCGCTCGCCGAGCTGCAGGCCGCGGTGAAGTCCATCGGCTTCCCCTGCGTCCTCAAGACCGCTGACTTCGGTTACGACGGCAAAGGCCAGGTCAAGCTGCCGACCGCCGAAGCCGACCTCGCCGCCGCCTGGGCCAAGATCGGTGGCGCCGTGGGCGTCCTCGAAGCGTGGGTGCCTTTCCAGATGGAGATCTCCGTGCTCGTCGCGCGCACCGTCGATGGCCGCACCGCCGTCTACGATCCCGCCGAGAACATCCACCGTAACCATATCCTGCACCTCTCGCTCTCACCGGCCCGCATCGCCGCGGCCACCGCCGTCGAGGCGCGCGCTCTCGCCCTGAGCATCGCCGAGAAGATCCGGCTGGTCGGTCTGCTCGCCGTCGAGATGTTCGTGCAGGACGGTCGGATCGTCGTCAACGAGCTCGCGCCGCGTCCGCACAACAGCGGCCATCAGACTTTCGACGCCCACGAGACCAGCCAGTTCGAGCAGCACGTCCGCGCGGTCTGCGGCCTGCCGCTCGGCGGCACCAAGCCGCTCGCCCCTTCCGCGATGGTGAACCTGCTCGGCGACCTCTGGCGGAACGGGCAGGAGCCCGACTGGACCAAAGTCCTCGCCGATCCCTCCGCCAAGCTGCACCTTTACGACAAGGGCCAGGCCGCTCCGGGCCGGAAGATGGGCCATGTCACCGTCACCGCGCCGACGCTCGAGGAAGCTCGGCGGCGCGCCGAGGCCTTGCACGCCTCCCTCTGATCAGTCGAGCAGCTCCGGCTTGCGGCTGAAGAGCTCGAGCGGGATCTGGCCGAGGCAGAGGAAGAGGAGCACCGCCTGGAAGACCGGGATGCGCGCCTTCATGCCCGCGGCCTGGGCCACGTAGTTCTTGGCCATCACCTCGGAGATCATCGCGAAGGCGAAGACGAGCGAGGCGACGCAGAGTACGGTGAAGAGCCGGTTCCAGGTCTTCGCGGACGCGATGCGCCGCCAAGGCAGGAAGAGCAGGCCGGCGTAGGCGATGAGGAACCACGATTCGGCGCGCAGCGCGCGCGGGAAGGTCACGACCGCGGGATCCCAACGCGGCGGGATCCGGACGAAGCCGAGATTCAGGCCGCCGGACAGCTCGTTGAGGGCCATCAGCAGGCAGAAGACGCCGAACCCCGCCGCGATGAAGCGGGCGTAGCGGATGCGGCGGGCGGTGTTCTCGTGCATGCGGGCGAGGTTGGGCGAGACGGGGCCGGACGCAAATCCTCAGAGCGGACGGAAGAGCGCGACATCGCTCCACTCGCCCATGACGCGGCCGTCGGCGCGCGTGCCGGCGCCCCAGGCGGCCTGGCACTTCGCTTCGAAATGGGCCCGGACGGCGGCCTGCTCCTTCGCGAGGATGCCGCTGAGGGCGAGCACGCCGCCCGGGCTGACCGAAGCGACGAGGTCGTCGGCGTAGATGCAGAGCACGTCGCTGATGATGTTGGCGAGCACGACGTCGGCCTGGCCGGTCAGGCGGAAGCCTTCCTCGAGGCCCGCGTGGTGGAACGCGACCGCCTCGCCGGCGAGGCCGTTCTCCGCCCGGTTGGCGATGCTCACGCGCACGGATTCCGGATCGCGGTCGAAACCGGCGACGCGTCCGCAGCCGAGCTTGGCGGCGGAGAGGGCGAGGATCCCCGACCCGCAGCCGGCGTCGGTGACGGAGACCCGCGCGGCGGGATGCGTTTCGAGGAAGTCCATCATGCGGATCGCGCACAGGCGGGTCGTCGGGTGGTCGCCGGTGCCGAAGGCCAGGCCGGCGTCGAACCAGATCACCGCGGCGTCGGCCGGGACGGCATGCTTGCCGCGCATCCAGGCGGGCACCCAGTGCAGGCGGCCATGGTCCCAGGGCTTGAGGTGCTCTTTGTAGGCCTCCTTCCAGTCCTTGTCGGCCAGGACGGCCTGCTCGCAGGATTCCGGGAGTTTCTTGAAGGCTTTGCGCAGGCCGGCCCAGGCTTCGTCGGCCTCCGGCTTCGTCTCGAAGTAGCCCATCACGAAGTGCGGCTTCCCGGGCCCTTCATGGAAGAGCATCCAGGAAGAGCGGGTGAGTTCGCAGAAATGGTCCTCCAGCGGCTGGACCAGGTCCTCGTGGATGGGACACTTCAGTTCGATCATCGGGAAAAGGTCTCGCTCAGGCGGGCGATGACGGCGGGGAGCAGGGCGTGTTCGGCGGCGTGGATCTTCTCGGCGAAGGATTCGAGGGTGTCGTGCGTCGTGCGTGGCACGCGCGTCTGCCCGAGGTGGGCGCCTCCGTCGATCTCGGCGTTGACCCAATGGACCGTGCAGCCGGCTTCCGGGACGCCCGCCCGCCAGGCCTGTCCGATGCCGTCGAGGCCCGGGAAGGCCGGCAGGAGGCTCGGGTGGAGGTTGATGATCCGGCCCGGGAAGGCGTCGAGCAGGGGCGCCTTGATCACGCGCATGAAGCCGGCGAGGACGACGAGGTCGACTTGGGCGGACTGGAGGGCGTCAGCCCAGGCCTGTTCACGCTCCGGGGAGAACTTCGTCTTGAACGGGCCGGGGTCGAGGAAGCGGGCGGGCACGCCGTACTTCGGGCCCAGCTCGAGCATCTTGCAGGTCGGGACGTCGCACCAGAGCCCGACGACCCGGGCCTGGCCTAGTCGGCCTTCGGCCTGGGCGCGGAGGACCGCGTCGGCGTTGGAGCCGCGACCGGAACCGAGGAGGGCGACGCGCATGCGGCAAGGTGTCGGCGGGGCGGGGCGCCTGCAAACGGATTTTCGATTTCGGACTTTGAACCCTTCCGCGAAACGCCGAGGATGAGCGCCCTGCTTACTTTATGGACCGCCGCGAGTTCCTTCATCTCACCGCTCTCGGTTCGCTGGGCGCCCATGCTTTGTCCGGCTGCGCCGGCGGGGGCGGCGGTTCCATCCCCGCGCCCGCCGCGCCGCGGCCGACCGTCGTCGCCGGCGGCCGGGTCATGCTCGGCGTCGACGTCCTCGCCGCCGAGGGCTTCGCCCGTCTCCAGGGCTTGCGCGTCGGCCTCGTCACGCATCGCGCCGGCGTCAACGGCGCCGGTCAGCGCACCGCGGACGTGCTCGCGCGCGCCCCGGGCGTGAAGCTCGTGAAGCTCTTCGGTCCGGAACACGGCATCGACGGCGTGGCCAAGGCCGACGCCGCCGTCGGCCACGCCAAGGACGCGCGCACCGGCCTGCCGGTCTATTCGCTCTACGGCGCCACGCGCCGACCCACGCCGGAGATGCTGGCGGGCCTCGACGCGATCGTGATCGATTTCCAGGACGTCGGCGCGCGCTCCTACACCTATGTCAGCTGCATGCGCCTCGTGATCGAGGCGTGCTTCTCGCTGCCGCGGCCTCCGCTGGTGGTGGTGCTGGACCGGCCCAATCCGCTCGGCGGCGAGAAGCTCGACGGCCCGTTCCTCGACCGCAAGTGGCGCAGCTACGTCGGTTCCTATGAGACGCCGTACGTCCACGGCCTCACCATCGGCGAGCTCGCCCGCTGGGCGGTCGCCACGCCGGGCGTGCTCGAGCTCGACGAGGCGACGCGCCGGCGCGGCCGGCTTGACGTCGTCGCGATGCGCGGCTGGCGCCGCTCGATGACGTGGAATCTCACCGGCCTGAGCTGGACGGCGACCTCGCCGATGATCGACAGCCCGCAGGCGGCGCTCGGGTACGCCATGACCGGGCTCGGCTGCATGGATTCCGGCTTCAGCCATTCTGCCGGCGCCGGCCGTAACTTCCGCTTCCTCACCTATCCGCGTCGCAAGGCCGCCGAGCTCGTCGCCGCGTTGGGCGCCGCCGTCCCCGGCCTCGCGCTCCAGCCGCAGCAGCTCGCGGACGGCACGCAGGGCGTCTATCTCGCCATCACGGATTACGCCGCGTTCCGCCCCACCGCGATCTCGCTGCACATGCTGAAGCAGGCCTGCGTCTGGGCGCCGAACCCGTTCGCCGGCCTCGGCGCGGCGAAGCGCGAACTCTTCATCAAGCACCTCGGCAGCGAGGCGTTCTTCGAAGAACTGCGCACGCAGGGCGCGCGCATCGACCTCGCCCGCTGGATGCGCCGTTGGGACGGCGACGCGGCGGCCTTCCGCGCGCGTACCGCGTCGTTCCGTCTCTACGCCTGATCAGTAGGAGCGACCTTCGCGCTTCTCCCAGTAGTTGACGTACGCCTGGTTGAGCACGCCAAGCCCGCCCGGGGTCGGGTAGTCGCCGGTGAAATACCAGTCGCCGCGGCTCGTCGGGCAGGCCTTGTGCAGCGAGGCGATCTTCTGGAAGACCAGCACCAGTTCGCCCTTCCAGCCGCTCTTCGCGGGGTAGACCAGCTCGGCCGCCTTGGCGGCGATCTCCTCCTCCGTGAAGGCGTCGTAGATGCGGCGCACGTGGTTCTTCATCTCCGCGGCGGGTTTCTTCGCCTGCGCCACGCAGTCTTCGTAGACCTCGCGCAGCAGGTCGCCCTTCCCGCGCTCCTTGCAGAGCGCGACGGCCGCCTGGAAGGCGAGGAACTTGCCCATCTCGGACATGTCGATGCCGTAGCAGTCCGGGTAGCGGATCTGCGGCGCCGTCGAGGCGATCACGATGCGCTTCGGGTTGGGCCGGGCGAGGATGCGGAGGATGGACTGGCGCAGGGTCGTGCCGCGGACGATCGAATCGTCGACGCAGACGAGCGTGTCGCCGGCGCGGACCGTGCCGTAGGAGATGTCGTAGACGTGCGAGGCCATCTGCATGCGGTTCTTCTCCTGCGAGATGAACGTGCGGAGCTTCACGTCCTTGTGCGCGACCTTCTCGCCGCGGGGCCAGCCGCCGAGCACGAGCTTGTCGATGAGGGCTTCGTCGAGCTGGCCGGCGCGCCGGGCGGCCACGAGTTGCTCGCGGACCTGGGCCCGGCGGCGCTTCCGGAGCTCCTCCATCAGGCCGTACCAGGCGATCTCCGCCGTGTTCGGGATGTAGGAGAAGACCGCGTGGTCGTGGTCGTCCCGGATCTGCGCGAGCACGTCGTCGGCCAGCGCCGCGCCGAGGGCCTTACGTTCGGCGTAGATCTCGGGGTCGTTGCCGCGCGAGAAGTAGATGCGCTCGAAGGAGCAGTGGCGCGTCTCTCCGGGGGCGTGGAAGGACTCGATCGCATGGCGGCCGTCCGCCTTCATGATGAGCGCGGAGCCGGGCGGTAGCTCATGCACGTCCTCCTGGGCGACGCCCACGATGGTCATCAGCGCGACGCGCTCGGAAGCGACGGCGATGAGGTCGTCGGTGCGGACATACCAGCACGGCCGGATGCCGTTCGGGTCGCGGATGACGAAGCTGTCGCCGTTGCCGACGAGGCCGGCGATGGCGTAGCCGCCGTCCCAGTGCTTCGCGGCGCGGCGCAGGACGTTGCCGATGTCCATGTGCTTCGAGATCTCGGCCTGGAGGCCGGCCCCTTCGAGCCCCTGGTCCTTGAACGCCTTGAAGAGGCGGTCATGCTCCTCGTCGAGCCAGAAGCCGATCTCCTCGAGGATGGACTGCGTGTCGGTCGAGTAGATGACGTGCGCGCCGCGCTGGGTCAGCGAGGCGTTGAGCTCGCCGGTGTTGGTCAGGTTGAAGTTCCCGGCGACGAGCAGGTTGCGGGTCGGCCAGATCGACTTCCGGGCGTAAGGGTGGCAGGAGACCGAATCGAAGCTGCCCGAGGTGCCGTAGCGCAGGTGGCCGAGCAGCAGTTCGCCGCCGAAGTCGAAATGCCGCTTCACGGTCTCGGGGAACTCCGGGACGATGACCGCCTCGCGCATCTTGTCCGCGTAGGCCTTGATCTGGCGCGTGAAGATCTGCGTGAGGCCCTGGGCGCCGATCTCGCGGTCGCGGAAGAGGAAGGCCTCGCCGTTCTCGGCGCCGATCTTGACGCAGCCGATGCCCGCGCCGTCCTGGCCGCGGTTATGCTGCTTCTCCATCAGGAGGAAGAGCTGGTTGAAGCCGTGGAGCGGGGTGCCGTATTTCTCCTGGTACCACTTCAGGTCCTTGGTCAGCCGGACAAGGGCAATGCCGCATTCATGCCTTAAGGAGTCGCTCATCGCAGGCCTCGGAGTTTGTCCGCCCGGCGCGCGTCCTGTCCAGCGCTTACTATTAAGAGCGCAGGACCCGGTCGAGCCGGGCGAGGCTCTCGCCGATCAGGCCGGCCATGTCGGCGTGCTGGCGGAACGCCGGGTCGCGGTGGTATTCCGCCAGTCCGTCCGCCAGCTCCTTCGCCTTTTCGCCGCCGGTGAGGGGGTTGGCCCGCATGGCGGCCAGGAGGTCCTTGACCCGGTCGGGCGCGGCGAGGTGGCGGCGGTGGATGAGCGACTGCTCCTCGCGGCGGTACTGGGCGGCCGAGGCGGCGTTGATGTGCTTGGCGCAGAGCTGGGCGAACGGCCGGTTCTCCTTGAACGAGCCGGGGAGATAGAACCGCAGGCGGCCGTCGTAGCTCTGCTGGTCGAAGTCCATGGCGCGCACCCGGATGGCGGTCGCGTCGAAGTCGGGCGTGACGGCGATGACGAAATTGTAGGCGCGCATGTCGCCGAGGAGCCGCACGAGGCAGCGTTCCTCGAACTTGATGAGTTCCTTGGCGAGGCGGACCGGGTGGTGGCCGTCCGCGTGCAGCCATTTCTCGGCGAAGATGTCGCCGGGGATGCCGGTGACGTGCTCCTCGACGAGCGTCTCGCCCCAGGTGAGGTAGAGCATGCGGTTCGGCGAGAGCAGGTGCTCGAGCTCCAGCCCGCAGACGCGCGAGGCGTCGCCGATCTTCACGTAGAAGTAGTCGTGGTTCTCGTTGTATGCGTTGACGATGCGGACGCGGAAGGGCTGCGAGTTGCCGAACGAGCAGAAGTCCACGCGGTCGACGTAGACGTGGCTGAAGACCTTCACGCCGCCCTCGCCGCGCAGGAGCGCGTACGTCTCGAGCAGGCCCTGCGAGAGCCGGCCCATCTCCTCCGGCGGGTAAGCCACGGTCTCCCAGAGCGTGTCCTTGCCGCGTTCGAGGAGGGGCATCGCGGCGGTGAAGCCGCGCAGCTGGGCGTAGCTCACGGGCAGGGGCACCTCGCGCCCTTCGCGGGAAAGGTAGGCGCGCAGCTCCTCGCCGATCGGATACGCCGGCTTGCGGTTGGTCCGCTTGAATTCGGCTTCGGCTCCCGCGGCGTCCATCGTCAGTCCAGGTTGGGCCGGTCGCGCGTCTCCTCGACGATCACCTCCAAGGGGCGGCCGGGATCGCATTCGGCGCGGTAGGCGATGAAGCCGCGGCGATGTTCGTCGTACACGGGCCAGAGGAGGGTGCGGTCCGTCTCAGGGATGGCGATGCGCGCCAGTTCGTCGCGCGCGAAGAAGCCGAACTTCCCCTCGTCGATCGCCGCGGGCAGTCCCGGCAGCGGCTTCCGGCACTCGAAGAGGAACATGAGCCAGTGCGACTGGCCTTCGTAGCCTTTCTCGGAGATCATCCCGAAGAGGTGCAGGTCCGCCGTCGTGATCCGCGCGCCGGTCTCCTCGAAGGCCTCGCGCACGGCGCATTCGAAGGGCGACTCGCCCGTGGCCGTCTCGAGCTTGCCGCCGACGGGGCTCCAGCAGCCCAGGTTCGGGGCCTTGGTCCGCTGGATGAGCAGCTGGCGCCCGGCTTCGTCGTGCATGAACACGAGGACGCTGATCTTGAAGGGCAGGGCGGCGCCGGCGGACATGCGTCCACCTTTGCGGGGGGCCTCGGCCGGCACAACCCCGGAGTGCGGCCTCAGCCGGCGAGGATGGCGTCGATGCGCCGGAGTTCGTCCGAGGCGAACGGCGCCGAGGACGCCGCCGCGACGCATTGTTCGAGCTGGGCGACCTTGCTCGCGCCGATGATCGCGGAGGTCACGCGGCGGTCGCGCAGCACCCAGGCGAGCGCCATGGAAGCGAGCGGCTGGCCGCGTTCGTCGGCGAGGGCCGCGAGGCGGCGGACTTTGTCCATCCGCGCGGAGTCGAGCTGCTCCGGGCGGAGGTAGCCGTGCGGCTTGCCGGCGCGCGCGTCGGCCGGGACGCCCCGGAGGTAGCGGTCGGTGAGCATGCCCTGGGCGAGGGGCGAGAAGACGGCGCAACCGAGCCCTTCTTTCTCCACCACGTCGAGCAAGCCCGCCTCGGGGGTGCGCTCGAAGAGGCTGTACTTCGGCTGATGCAGGACGCACGGCGTGCCGAGCTCGCGTAGGATCGCGCAGGCCCGCGCGGTGTCTTCCGGGCCATAGTTGGAGACGGCGGCGTAGAGCGCCTTGCCGGAGCGGACGGCCTGGGCCAGCGCGCCCATGGTCTCTTCCATCGGCGTGTGCGGGTCGCGGCGATGGCTGTAGAAGACGTCGACGTAAGGCAGGCCCATGCGCTTCAGCGACTGGTCCAGCGAGGCGAGGAGGTATTTACGCGAGCCGAAATCCCCGTGCGGCCCGGGCCACATGGTGTAGCCCGCCTTGGTCGAGACGATGAGTTCGTCGCGGTAGGCGCCGAGGTCTTCGCGCAGGATCCGGCCGAAGGTCTCCTCGGCGCTGCCGGGCGCGGGGCCGTAGTTGTTCGCGAGGTCGAAATGCGTGACGCCGAGGTCGAAGGCGCGCAGGGCGACCGCGCGCGCGTTGCCGTAGTCGTCGACGCTCCCGAAGTTGTGCCAGAGGCCGAGGGAGATCTTCGGGAGGTGCAGCCCCGACCGGCCGCAACGGGCCTGGAAAGAGGGTCGGGCGTATCGCGCGGGGTCGGCCGGGTGCATGAGGGATACTCAAACGCGGCCGGCCGCGGAGACCAGCGGAAAACCCCGCGCGGCTTGCGTGGCGCACGGGCATCCGCACGCTGTCGGCCGATGCCCGAGCTCGCCGAAGTCGAATATTTCCGCCGCCGCTGGGATGCCGGCCTCGGCCGCAAGGTCACGCAGGTGTTCCTCACCCCCACGGCCCGCCTCGGGCGCGGCGTCGACGCGACGGCGGCGGCCAAGTCGTTGCGCGGGGCGAAGCTCCTGGAGTCCTGCGCCGCCGCGAAGCAGATGGCGTTCCGTTTTTCGGGCGGCGCCTGGCTGGGCGTGCATCTCGGCATGACCGGCCGCCTCGAGGCGGGCGATGCGGACCGCGAGCCGACGCCCTATGACCATTTCAAACTGATGATGACCGGCGGCAAGGAGCTGGTCTTCGTCGACCCGCGGCAGTTCGGACGGGTCCAGTTCTGGCAGGGCGACGGCGTGCCGCCGTGGTGGGCGAAGATCCCGCCGGCGATCCTTTCGCCGGAGTTCACCGTGGGCGTCGTCGAGGTGTTCCTGCGTCGCCGCGCGCGCACGGCGATCAAGCCGGTCCTCCTCATGCAGGAACGTTTCCCGGGCATCGGCAACTGGATGGCCGACGAGGTGCTCTGGCGCGCGGGTTTCCACCCGCAGGCCAAGGCCGGATCGTTCGGACCGAAGTCCGTCCGCAAGCTCCACGCGACGCTCCGCGAGGTCTGCGCGGAGGCGATGGAGGTGATCGGCAAGGATTGGTCCGACCCGCCCGACACCTGGCTCTTCAACCATCGCTGGAAGGACGGCGGTCGTTGTCCGCGTTCGAAGAAACCGCTCGTCCGCGAGGACGTCGGCGGACGCACCACCTGCTGGTCGCCCGAACGGCAGGTCCTCGGCGCCGAACGCCGTTGACCTTCCGGGCGCCCGCGCGAATTTGAAGCCATGCGCGTCACCGGCGGCATCGCCCGAGGCATCCAGCTCCGCGTCCCCGCGCAGGGCGGCGTGCGTCCGGCCACGGATTACATCCGGGAGGCGGTCTTCAATTCGCTCGCGGCGTTCGTCCCGGGCACGGCGGTCCTCGACCTCTTCGCCGGCACCGGCGCGTACGGACTCGAGTCGCTCAGCCGCGGCGCCTTGCGCGCGACGTGCGTCGACCAGCGCATCGGCCCGGAGCTCGCGGCCAACGCGGCCGCGGTCGCGAAGTCGATGGGCGTCGCCGAACTGCCTTTCACGAAGATCACCGGCGACGCGACCAAGCCCGGCGTGGCCGCCGGCCGCTACGACCTCGTGTTCGCCGATCCGCCGTGGGAGCTCTGGCAGACCAAAGGCGCGGAGATCGCCGCGACGGCGGTGAGCTATGCCGAAGAAGGCGCGCACGTTCGCGTGATCCTCGAGGCGCCCGGCGGCTACGAGGTTCCGGTGCCCGCGGGCTGGAAGCTGCGCAAGGTGATCGGCAAAGGCAAAGGCCAGCCCGCCGCGTCCGTCCTCGTCCGCCAGGCCGCCGAGTGATCAGCCGCCGACGGGCCGGTGCTTCGTCCAGGCGCGCAGCTGCGCGAGCATGAGCGCGCCGCCGACGAGCGCCGCGGCTTCGACGCGCAGGATGCGGTCGCCGAGATGCGCGAAGCCGAAGCCGGCCGTGCGCAGCGTCGCGCGCTCCGTTTCCGCGAAGCCGCGTTCCGGACCGATCGCGAGCACCGCCGCGGGCGCCGGCATGGAAAGTTCCGGCGTGCCGGCGGCTTCATACGGATCGAGCGCCACCTTCCAGGCGTCTTTCGCGACGAGCGCGACGGCTTCGGCGAGCGATCCGACCCGCGTCACTTCCGGCACGAGCGTCGAGCAGGCCTGTTCGGTCCCCTTCAGGACATGCTCGCGCCATTCGCCGTCCTTCCAGAGCGAGCTCGTGAGGTAGCCGGGGTCGCCTTTCGCCGACCCGAAGAAGATGATGCGCGCGGCGCCGAGGCTCGCGAGGTCGTGCAGGATCTTCTTCGCGGTCTGCGGACGCGGGAGTCCGACGAGCACGGTGAGCGGCAGCCGGGCCTGCGCGGATTTTTCCCAGACGACCGTGAACGTGAGCTTCGGCGCGAGCGCGGCGATCGTCGCGATCCCGCGCAGGCCGTCCTCGATGCCGACGTGGAACGTGCCGCCGACCCCGAGCCCGACCGTCTCGCGCAGGTGGCGGGCGCGCGCGTCGTCGGACGGGAGTCCCGTCGCCGCTTCGGCTGGGGTGATCAGCACCAGGTTCACGGCTGCTAAGGTGAGCCGGCGGACCCGACTGGCGAGAGGGAAGGGTGCTAACGCTTGCAGGTCGGCCCGACTCTTTTAGGATGCCGCCATGGACCTTTCGGATTTCCGCAAAGAGTACGCCGCCCACGGCCTCGACCGCCACGAACTGCGCGACGATCCATTGGTCCAGTTCAAGGCCTGGTTCGATCAGGCCAAGACCGCCGGGGTGGTGGAGCCGAATGCGATGGTGCTCTCGACGAACGGCCTCGACGGGTTCCCCTCCTCCCGGACCGTGCTGCTCAAGGCCGCCGATGAGCGGGGTTTTTCCTTCTTCACGAACTACTCCAGCAAAAAGGGCGCCGAAATCGCGGCGAACCCCCGGGTGACCCTGCTTTTCCCGTGGTTCGCCCTGGAGCGACAGATTCATATAACTGGCTCACTGACAAAGACTTCCGAGGAAGAATCGGTGGCCTATTTCGCCCGTCGCCCCTACGGTAGTCAACTAGGCGCCTTGGCCTCCGACCAGAGCGATGTCATCATCGACCGGCAGGTCCTGGAGTCGCGTCTTGCCGCGTTGCAGGCCAAGCACGCCGAAGGCCAGGTCCCCAAGCCGCCGCATTGGGGTGGGTATCGCCTGATTCCGACGAGTTTCGAGTTCTGGCAGGGTCGGACCAACCGACTGCACGACCGGTTCCGATACACCCTTAAGTCGGGGGCTTGGGAGATCGTGCGGCTCTCGCCTTGAAGGTCGGATAGGATAAGCCCGCCTAATAGGGATATCCTTGGGTGCTTACTCTGGGGCGGGGGGTGCTCGCAGGATTGACCATTCTTCAGGGAATCGTTCACCAATCGGTTCCTGCGTCTAAATGCGCCCTCTTTTCTTCCTCAGTCTCCTGGCCCCGGCCTTCGTTCTTGCTAGCGAGGAAGGCGTCAATCCGAAGGCGACCGACCTTTTCGAGCTCGGCGGCATCCCAGTCTCCAATTCGATCCTGACCACTTGGATCCTCACGGCCCTCATCATCCTCGCCATCCGCGTCCTTGTCGGCACCCCCAAGATCGTCCCGAGCAAGGGTCAGGCCCTGGTCGAGAACATGGCCTCGGGCTTGCGCGACGCCCTCGAGCCGATCGTCGGGAAGAGCATGATCGGCAAGGTCTTCCCGACCCTCTGCGGCTTCTTCGTCTTCATCCTCCTGATGAACTGGAGCGGCCTGCTCCCCGGAGTCGGCACCATCAAATACGGCGAGCCCGGCCACTGGCTTGACGCGATCCGCCCGGCCACCTCCGACCTCAACACCACCCTGGCCTTGTCGGTCATCTCCTTCGTCGCCTGGACTTATTTCGTGCTGCGCTACGCCGGCTTCAAGGTGCTGATCTTCGACCTTTTCGGCAACAAGGCCGACAAGAAGGAGCTGATCATGCTCAGCTTCCCGATGTGGATGAGCTTCCCGATGTGGATCATGCTCAGCTTCATCTTCCTGGGCGTCGGCGGCATCGAGGTCGTCTCCATCGCCTTCCGCCTCATCTCCCTTTCGTTCCGACTCTACGGCAACGTCTTCGGCGGCGAGAACCTGATCCACGCGCTCGGCGGCATCGCCCCGTACGTCATCCCCGCCGTCGCG
>SXGQ01046492.1_pt1 | contig 19513 bp, 11 predicted proteins | sample 3178371 | NCBI WGS metagenome assembly SXGQ01 (sample SAMN11356859, study PRJNA531348) | freshwater metagenome | isolation source: freshwater sample F1-20 | place: China: Fuxian Lake, Yuxi | collected 2017-12-25 | reverse complement strand
CATCGTCGCCAAGGACAACATCGACACCGCCGACATGGCCACCACCGGCGGCAACGAAGTGTTTGCCGGCAGCCGTCCGGCGAGCGACGCAACGGTAATCGAGAAGTTGCGGGCCGCCGGCGCCATCATCATCGCGAAGACCAACATGGATGAGATGGCGCAATCGGTGCGCGGCTTCAGCACCGTCGGCGGGCAGATCCTGAATCCCTACAACCTGGCGAAGAACCCCGGCGGGTCGAGCGGCGGTACCGGGGTCGCCGTCGCCGCGTCATTCGCCACCGTCGGCCTTGGCACCGAGACCGGCGTGTCGGTGCGCAGCCCGGCAGCCAACAGCGCCCTGGTCGGCGTGGTGCCGTCACGCGGCCTGGTCAGCCGTGCCGGCGTGCTCCCGATCTCGTTCACGCAGGACCGCGTCGGTGTGCACGCCAAGACGACCGCCGATGCGGCGGTGGTGCTGAGCGTAATTCGCGGCTTCGACGCCGATGATCTGGCCACCAGCGAAAGCCTCGAACACCCGGTCGCCGAGCTCACGGCGCTGCCCGCCAATAGCCTGCGCGGCGTCCGCGTCGGCGTGCTGCGCGACCTGTTCCGCAAGGACCCCGAGGTTCAAGCCGGCAACGCGATTATCAACGAGCAGCTCGCCGTGCTGACCGCCGCCGGCGCCATCGTCATCGACGGCCTGTCAACCGGCACCGACCTGATCGGCCTGATGCCGTCGCTGCGCGTGAACAGCTTCGAGCTGCGCGCCTCGTTCGACAGCTACTTGAAGCGCCGCGGGCCGAGCCCCGTCAAGTCGTTTGCCGAACTCTTCAACAGCGGCAAGTGGCTCAAGGGCGGCGTCCTCGAGGCGCGCTTCAACGACACCATGAAAGCCGGCGACCTCAACGCCAACGCTGATTACCAGGCGCGCCTGCTCAACCAGCAGATGATGCGGCAGGAGCTGATCGGCTTGATGGATCGCTACGGCGTCGCCGCGCTCGTCTATCCCATGAAGCCACTGGGCGCGCCCGCGGTGGGGGTGTCAGACGATGGGCTGAGGGATAACAACCTGGCGTCAACGGCGGGCATGCCGGCGATTGTGGTGCCGGCGGGGTGGGATGCCGAGGGCCTGCCGCTGGCGCTCGAGATCATGGGCCGGCCGTTCAGCGATGCGACGCTGCTGAGGATCGCGCACGGCTACGAGCAGGCGAGCAAGAACAGGGTGTCGCCAAAGTCCGCGCCCGCGCTTGCGGGCGAGAGCATTCCCTACTGAGGCGCGTGCGTCGTCATGCGGCTGATGTCGCAGCCGGCCGGTAGCCGGTCTTTCTCCGGCGGCACGTTGCCCAGGTAACAACCGGGAATCACGTAGAACGTCCTGCTGCCGGTCGGCACCACCGCGGGAGCGGCGGGCGCCACTTCGATTCGCACGTAGACGACTTCTGGAACCGGCGGTGGTGCCGGAGGCGGCGGTTCGGCACCCGGCGCGACGGCCGGCGCCATGAGGTAGGGCCCGCCGTGCGAGTAGCCAATGCCATGCGTCGGGTACCCGGGTCGTCCCGGCCGTCGTCTCTCGCGGGGATTGTGAATGGGCTGCGAGGGACGCGGGCCGCGCTCCCATGCCGGCGGGACCTGCTTCTCCCACGCGGGCACGGGATGGCGCTCCCACGCCGGGGCCGGCACCGTCCACTCCCAGGGTTTTTGATACGGCACGATCATCGGCAGCCCGATCGCGGGCAGCGGCAGACCGATGCTCCCCTGCGCGCCGGCCGTCAGCGGAAGTCCGAGAACGATCAGAAGCACGCACAGGTAACGCATCTCAGGACCCCGCCGCCAAGTGGCATCGCAGACTAGCGGGACGGTCCATTGTACGCACAGTTTAGAATTACTGCGTGCCCGAGCTGCCTGAAGTCGAAACCGTCCGCCGACTGCTCGAGCCGGCCCTGCAACGGGCGCGGTTCAGGCGCGTGATCCTCAATCGGCCCAACCTTCGCATTCCATTTCCCGACCGGTTTGCCGAGCGGTTGCGCGGCGCCACCGTCGAAGCCGTGCTGCGGCGCGGCAAGTACCTGGTAGTGGCGCTGTCGTCCGGCGAGAGCCTGATCATGCACCTGGGCATGTCGGGATGGTTCCACGTCGCGCCGATCGGCGACCGCACGCGCGAAGCCGATGCGCACGACCACGTCGTGTTCGTGATGTCGTCGGGCCAGCGCGTGGTGTTCAACGACCCGCGCCGGTTCGGCTTCATGGATCTCGCCGCGGTCGCCGACGACTACCCGTCGCTGAAGGCGATGGGACCTGAGCCGCTGTCACCCGCCTTCACCGCCGCGTCGCTGGCGCACGCGTGCCTCGGCAAGCGCGTTCCCATCAAGGTCGCGCTACTGGATCAGCGCATCGTCGGCGGCCTCGGCAACATCTACGCGAGCGAGGCGCTGCACCATGCGCGGCTGTCGCCGGTGGGCAAGGCCTCGAGCATCGCGACCATCACGGGCAAGCCGCGCATGGCAGCGGCGCAACTGGCCGCCTCGATCAAGGCGGTGTTGACGAACGCGATTCGCCGAGCGGAAACACCCTATCGGGCGGGGCGTTTCAAGGTCTACGAACGCGCGGGCCAGAAGTGCTTGCGAACGGGCTGCCACGGCGTGGTCACGCAGATGACCCAGGCCGCGCGATCGACGTACTACTGTCCCTCCTGTCAGAAGTGAACCAGCGTCACAGGGCCGGGCGCCGCGGCCGCTCAGCGTGGCAGTTGCACTTTGAGGTCGTCGAGGAGCGTATCCGTGGCGCGTTGCAGCGAGACAACGCCCTGCTGCAGATCGACGAGCGCGCGCAACTCGCGCACGCGGGCGTCCACCAGATCGCGCTGATACCGCAGGAGCTCGAAATCGCTGGAGAACCCGGCGTCATAGCGCGCCTGCTGCGCCTCGAGCTGCTGCTCGAACAGCCGCGTGGTCAACTGGGCGGCCTCGAGGCTCTTGCGCTGCACGCCGATGACCTGCCACGCGGTCTGCGCCTCGATGCCGACCGCCTGCTGCAGCTTGGCGAGCTGCGTGGCCAGTCGGTCGCCGGCGATGCGCGCCTGCGTGAGCTGCGCGTCGGCGGCGCGATTGCGGATGGGCACCTGCACGGCGAGGCTGACATTCCACGCCGGAAAGTCGCTGTTCCACAGCTGCTGCACTGCCGTGTTGAAGCCGGGGCTGCCCGAGCGCCCCACCGCGGCATAGGTCGCGCCGAGGTTCACGGTCGGCAGGGTCTCCCACTTGAAGAACCTGCGGTCGAGGCGGTTCTGCGACAACTGGAACCCGGTCTGCTCGACCTCCGGGCGCCGGGCGCGCGCGAGCGCCAGCGCGGCCGGCAGCGCCATCGCCGGGGCGGCGGCAGCCGCTGGCGAGTCGCTCGGGATGATGGCGCTCTCCCACAGGGGCGAGGACGGATCTTCGGCCAGCAGCTGCTTCAGGTTGTTCTCGGCGTTGATGATCAGCACCTGGGCCTGGAGCAGATCACGTTCGCGGGCGGCGATCTCGGCCTGCGCGGCGGTGAGGGCGACCGGCGTGAGCAGGCCGTTCTGCACCCGGACCGCGGTGCTGTCGTACTGCAGTTGCGCGACCGCCTTCGACTGCCGGCGGGCTTCGTAACTCTCGATCGCGAACACCAGCTCCCAGTACTGGTTGAGGACCTGCTGGAGGACCTGCGTCACGCGCAGCCGGTATTGCGCGCGGGCGATCCGCGTGTCGAGCTCCGAGATGCCGACCTGCCGCGAGGCGGACGAGTTGACGAAACCGCGGAGCAGCGGCTGGGTCACCGACGCGCTCAAGGCCGACGTGTAGAGCGGCGCCGCCGGGGCGGACGGCCGCTCGGCGGCCACGCGTTGCCCCGCGACGGCCAGCGTGCCGATCGTGCCCCACGGCAGCGACTGGCGGAGTGAGGAGCTGCCGGCGCGCGACTCCACGCGCTCGACCGGGATCGCACCAACGCCGGTCGCGGCGGCCAGCGGGTTGATGGTGGTGCCGAGCGAACTCGCCAGCGAGAACTGCGGGTCGTAGGCGCCGCGGGCGCCGATCAGCCGCTGCTGCGACAGCTCGACGTTGTACCGCTCGATCAGCACATCGAGGTTGTTCGCCATCGCCCGCCGCACCACCTCGTCCACGCTCATCCCGACGATCGGGCCGCGGGCCTCGGCCTGTTGCCGGTACGGCGGCGTCGGCGCGAACTCCTGCGGGGGGGGCCATGGGGCCGGCGCGGCGCCGGGTGCTTGCGCCAACGCCGGGGCCGCGGCGGCCAGGAGCATGGCGGCCAGGAAAGCTCTGAGTGTCATCGTGCGGTCCTCGTCATGTCGCGGTGTTCACACCGCTTGTGCGCGCGTCAGCTGCGTGTAGAGTCCACCGGCGGCCAGCTACTCGGCGTGCGTGCCCTGCTCGGCGAGGGTGCCTCGATCGAGCACGAGAATCAGGTCCGCGTGGCGGGCAATGTCGAGGCGCTGCGTCACCATGAGGATGGTCGAATCCTTGAAGGCCATGTCGAGGTTCTGCTGGAGCAGGCGGCTCGACTCGCCGTCGACGTTCGAAGTGGCCTCGTCGAAGACGATCACAGCGGGCCGGTGGAGCAGCGCGCGGGCAATCGCCACCTGCTGCCGCTGCCCGCCGCTCAAGTTGGCGCCGTTCCCGGCCAGCTCGGTGTTGTAGCCCTCCGGCAACGCCGAGATGAACCGGTGGGCGTTTGACAGCGTCGCCGCGGCAATCACCTCGCCCATCGGCGCGGCCGGCATGGTGTGGCTGATGTTCGCGCGGATGGAGCCCCGGAAGAGGGCCGTGTCCTGGAGCACGGCGCCGGTCTGGCGGCGAAGCGCGGGCAGCCAGATCTCGGCGAGGGGCGTGCCGTCCACCGAGATGTCGCCGGCAGTCGGCGCGTGCAGGCCGAGGAGCAGCTTGACGAGGCTCGACTGGCCGGAGCCGCTGCGGCCGAGGATGGCCACGCGCTGTCCGCCGTAGCACTCGCAGCTGACGTTGCGCAGCACGTACGGCGTGGCCTCCGAATAGCGGAACGACACGCCGTCGAACCTGAGGTGGCCCTGCAGCTTGCGCAGGACAATCTGATCCGGCAGCGGCTGGGCCGACGTTTCCGGCGGATGGGTGAGGACCTCGGTCACGTTGCGCGCGGACCGCGCGGTGTCTTGCAGCGTGTCCCAGATGGTCACGAACTGCGCGAAGGGCGTGGTCAGCCCGTGGGTCAGGATGGCGAAGGCGACGAGCTCGCCGAGTGTGAGCCGGCCCGCGAGGACGAGCCGCGCGCCCAGGATAAAGATGGCGAGCATCCCGGCGCCGGTGACGATGTCCGTCGCCACGCGCGCGACCGTCCGGTACCTCATCGTCGCGAGCGCCGTGTTGGTGACGCGCGCCAGCTTGTCGTGCAAGCGCCAGCGGATGAACGGCTCCATCGCCAGCATCTTGATGGTCTTGAGGCCGGCGAGCGCCTCGATCAGCAGGCTCTCGGTGTCGTTCTCCTGGCGCGCCATGGCGTCGAAGCCGCGCTGCAGATGCGGCGTCACGAAGTAGAGCGTGGCCACCTGTGCGGCCACGAAGGCGACGGCCACCGCCGTGAGCCAGCCGCTGTAGTGGATCATCAGGCCCACGTAAAGCGCCGCCGTGACGAGATCGATGAGGAAGCCCACGCCGGTGCGGGTGACGAAGTCGGTCACGTGGCCGAGGTCGTCGAACATGGCGACCAGGTCGCCGGCATGCCTCGCTTCGAAGAACCGCATCGGCAGCCGGACGAGGTGCTTGTAGACATCGGCCACCAGCCGGGCATCCACCTGGCGCGAGATGAAGTCGCCGAGATACCGGCGCGAGGCGTTCGCCAGGAAATAGAGCACCAGCACGCTGGCGATTCCCGCGAGCGCGGACTCGAGCCACCGTCCATCCGCGCGCGCCACCACGTCATCGACGATGAACCGGGCCAGCACGGGGAGCAGCAGCGCGAGCACCTGCATCACGATCGACGCGGCCAGCAACTCGCCGAGCAGAGGGTACAGGGGCCGCAGATAGCGGCGGAACGGCCGGATGGTGGCCTGCAGCGAGACGGCCCCGGCGTCCTCCCGCGTGATGGCCGTCCCGCCGCTGGCGGCGTGGTGGCCGGTGACCGGCGCCGTCGATTCGACCGCGTGGGGCGTCGCGGCGCCACCCGTGCTGGACGCGCGGGCCGGTTCTGTGACGTGGGCGCGCGCGGCCGCATGGTCCCCGAGCGCAGCGGCGAACTCCCGCTCGGCGTCGATTAACTGCTCCAGGCTGCCAGCCGAAAGCTGCAGCAGCTCGGTCTCGGCGATCGTCTCCACCGAGAACGCCGCGGGCGCGCGGTCGAGCAGCGGCTGGCCGAGCAGCGCGCCGCTGCCGAGGACGTCGATGGTCACGGCGTTTTGCTCGTCGCGCGTGTCGAGGACGCGCACCTGGCCCGAGACCACGATCGAGAGCGCCGCGGGCCGCTCGCCGGCGGTGATGATGCGCACCCCGGCGCGATGCCGCACCTCGGTGCAGTGCGCGAGGACCACGCCGCGGACTTCATCGGAGAGCGCCGCGAAGGGCGGAATGGTCCTCAGGAGCTCGGCCGGCCGGGCGCTGATCACGGGCTCCCCGCTCCGGAGCGTCCCGGCGCGCGCGAGTTGAGCAGCACGTCGATGAGACGCCGCTTCGCGGTGAGGACCTCTGCCTGCACCGACAGACCTGGAAACAGCGGCAGTTGCTCGCCGCGCGTGCCAATCGTGGTCCGCAGGAGCTGCAGCTTCACCGTGAAGCTGTTGTCCCGGCCGAGTGCCGGCAGCACCGTCTGCACGCGGGCCGGCAAGGTGCCGAACTCGTGGAAGGGATAGGCGTCGACCTTAATCCGGCCCTCGACGCCGGGCTTCACGAACGCGACGTCCCGGTTCGGGATCTCCGCTTCCACGACGAGCGGCACGCCGTCAGGCACGATGGTCGCGACGAGGCGGCCGACGTCGATGACCTCCCCGGTGCTCGTCACCTTCATCTCGGCGACAATGCCCGGGACCGGCATGGCAATCGAGGCCAGCGACGCCTGCGTCTCGGCTATCGCGAGGCGGGCGTCGGTCCCCGTGAGCGTCCCTTCGATCCCGCGGCCCTGGATGTCGAGGTTCGTCCGCTCCTCGCGCAGCAACGCGAGCGTCTGGCGCAGCGTGGATTGCGCCTGGCGCGCCGCCGCCTCGCGCGCCGCCGGCTCGCCTTCGAGCCGCCCCTGGAGCTCCTGCAGCTTGATCTTCTGGTTGGAGATGTCGATCGACAGCTGCTCGTAACGCCGCCGGGCTTCCGCCGCGGCGGCCTCGGCCGATCGGTATTTCTCCTCCTCGGCGCCGAGTTCGAGGGCCGACAGGAGGCGGCGCTCGGCCAGGCTGCGGTAGCTGTCGAGCTGCGCGCGCTTCTGCAGCAGCGCCTGCTCGGTGCTCGCCAGCAGCCGTTCCTGGCTCGCGTGGCTGTTCTCGTTGACGCGGATGTTCTCGCGGGTGAGCTCGATGTCGCGCAGCATGCTGCCGCGCCGCGACGGCCAGTTGCGGGCGGCGGCCTCGGCGGCGTCGGCCTTGGCCTGCGCGTTCTCGAGCTCGTTCACCAGCTGCATGACGTCGCCGACCGTGGCCACGGCCTGCTGAGGCGCCGCGCGGAGCGCGTTCTTCGGATTGGCGAGCAGCGCGTCGACGAAGGCCAGCGTGGCCTGGGTCCGCGCCAGCTGGTCGCGCTGCACGGCCGACCGCTGCTTCAGCTCGGTGAGCGCGACGCCAGCCTCCGAGACGTCGAGCTTCACGATCGGGGCGCCGGCCGGGAGGCGATCGCCGGCGCGCGCCAGCACCGCCTGCACCACGCCGCGCTGCAGCGCCTGCACGAGCACCACGTCACCTTCGGGAACGATGCGGCCGGGCCCGTTGACGACGACCGAGACCTGTCCGAACCAGAGAAGTGCCGCCGCCGCAATCGACAGCAGCAGGAGCAGGTAGACCACGCCTCTCCTCACGAGCGAGGGCACCTCGTAGACGATTTCGGACTGCTCGGTGTGGCGTTCCATGTCTCAGACCGTCCGGGCCGCGAGGTAGTAGTACAGGCCGCGCCGCTCCATCAGCTCCCGATCGGTCCCGGTTTCCACGATCCGTCCGCGATCGAGCACCACGATCAGGTCCGCGTGGCGGACCGTGCTCAGCCGGTGCGCAATGGTGATGATGGTGCGCGCGCCGGGCGCGCGGCGCAGCGCGCCGTAGACGGCCATCTCCGTCTCGGAATCGAGCGCGGAAGTGGCCTCGTCGAGGATGATCAGGCGCGGGTCGGCGACCACGGCCCGGGCCACCGTGAGCCGCTGGCGCTCGCCGCCGCTCAGGCGCGCGCCGCGTTCGCCGACGGCCGTGTCGTAGCCCTGCGGCAGCGCCATGATGAAGCCGTGCGCCTCGGCGAGCCGCGCCGCCGCGACGATCTGCTCGCGCGTGACGGACGGGTCGCCGCGTGCGATGTTCTCGGCAACGGTGCCGTCGAAGAGAAAGGGCTGCTGCTCGACGACGCCACACTGCCTGCGCAGCGCCGGCTTCGGCATCGCCGTCAGGTCGGTGCCGTCCACGTGCACGGTGCCGAGCGTGGGTGGATAGAGGCCGACAATCAGGTTGATCAGCGTGGTCTTGCCGGAGCCGCTGCGTCCGACGAGCGCGACGGTCTGCCCGGGAAGCACCTCGAGATTCACGCCGGTCAGCGCGTCCTCCGAAGCGCCAGGATACCGGAAGCTGGCGTTGGTCAGGCGCACGTGGCCGCTGATGCGGGGTGCCGTGCCATGGCCCGCGGAATCTTCGGGCGGCACCTCGAGCACGCGCGTGATCGACTGCGCCGACGCCTTCAGATGGGCCGTCGCCCCGCGCGCGTCGAGCAGCGATTCGACGGGCCCAATCAAGCCGATCACGATGGCCAGCGACGCGACCATGTCGCCGGCCGAGACCGCGCCACCAAGCGTGAGCCACGCCCCGTAGGCCAGGACGATGGCCACCGCGGCCAGGTGCAGGACCGCGCCGGTGGCCTGCCGCAGGCGGCGCCCGCTCGCCACGTCGAGTTCCGCGGCCTGCGCCTGCAGCATCAGCCTCGTGCCGTGCGCCGTGCAGTGCGTTTCCGAGGCGAGCGCCTTGACCGTCTGGATGCCCGAGACCAGCTCGATCAGGTAGCCTCGGGCGGCGGCTCGCTGGTCGGCGCCGCGCGATCGGCGCGGCCACTGCACCGCAATCGACATCGCGGCGTACGCGAGCACGAACGCCAGCGCCGCGAGCGCCAGTGACGGACTGAGCACGAAGATGGCGGTGAGCCCGACCGCCAGCGCCAGTGAATCGACGAGGAGCGGCTGGCCCGCGCCCACGGCGGTGTCGACCAGCCGCTCGGTCTGGCGCATCCCCGCGGCGTCGCCGATGCGGTCAGTGGCCCCGAGCGGCAGGCGGAGGATGTGATCGAGGAGGTGCACCTGCAGGAACAGGACGGCCCTCCGCGTGGCGTGCACGAGCAACTGCTCGCGAAGCACGGCGGCGACGACGCGGAACGCCACCGCGGCGGCGAGCCCGGCGGCCAGCACGCGCAGCAGCGTCGTGTCCGCGTCCACCACCACGCGATCGACCAGCACCTTCGCCGCGAGCGGGGCCGCCAGGCCGAAGACCGCGGTGATGAACGAGGCGGCGACCACTGACCCCGCGGTCCGCGTGTTGACGCGGAGCAGGTGCGCGAACGGACGTTGCGGCGGCCGCGCGAGCGTGAGCACGTGCCCTCGCCAGCAGGCGGTAAACGCGGCCCACGGCACGCGCCGGATGGAACTCCCGGGGCTTGCCACGATCGCCGAACGGCGATCGACGTGGAAGAGCACGGCGGGCGCGCCCTGTTCGTCTTCGACGATCGCCGGCAGCGGCAGGCCCGCGATCGCGTCAGTATCGACGCGCAGCAGGCGGGTGGTGTAGCCGCATTCGTCGGCCTTGCGGCTGAGCGCCACGAGCGTGTCGGCCTCGCCGTGGGCCAGCAGTTGCTCGACGTGGGGCTCCCAGGAACTCTCCTGGCCGTGATACCGATCGACCATGGCAAAGCACGCCACGCCGGCCGCCGCCGCGGAGTCGGCGGCGACGAACGGGTACGCGCGCCGGCGCAGGCCTGAACGGATCGGCACCCAGCAGGCGGTCAGCGCGGGCAGTTGCGCCTGGAGGGCGCGGCGGTCAGCGTCGGCAAGGGCGTTCTGGTACTGCAGCAACCGCTCGGTGGCCGACGAGAAGATGGCTTCCCGGCACCGGCCGTCGGGGATGAGCGCGTCGAACGCCGCCTGCGGGAGTTCGAGCAGCTCGACGTCGGACGCCGCCAGCGCGTCGGCCATGCGCGGGGTCCCGTACAGCAGCTCGATTTCGCCGACGAGCTCGCCGGCCTTACGGGTGGCGAGGTGCTTCCGCGACGCGTCCACCCGCTTCAGGAGCTGGACCCGCCCCGCCTTGATGATGAAGCAGCTCGCGCTGGGATCGTCCTCGCGGAACAGGTAGGTCCCGCGCGCCACCGTGCGGGGCAGGGCCTGGTCGGCAATCCGGCGCAGATCGTCCTCGGGCAGCTGCGTGAAGACACGCAGGGTCCTGAGGAAACCAGGGCCGTCTGGATTCGCTGGCATCACCGGGGGGTGAGCGGCATTGTAGATGATTCTTGGGGCGCGGCGCGGGCCAGAAGTGCGTGCAAACGGGCTGCCACGGCGTGGTCACGCAGATGACCCAGGCCGCGCGATCGACATATTACTGTCCCACTTGCCAGCGCCGGTCCGGGCTCAACCGGACGGAGACGCTCCGCAACACGCCCCGTTAGACGTTGCCGTCACGTCCGCCGCGGCAGTTGCAGCCCCGGGCCCGCAGCATGCTATAGTCCGCCGGATTCGACCGGTTGAGCCGAGCGCGGGCCCCTCGCCGCTGCCGGTGTAGGAGCGCGGCAATGAGACTGCGACTCACCGCCCTCGGTATCCTGGCCTCGGTAGTGGCCGCGGCCCCCGTGCGCAGGAGCTCGCCACGGACACGGCCCGGGTGGACGCCGGCGCGCCGCTGCCCGCCGGCACATCGATCGAGGTCATCGCGCACTTCGATAACTCGCCCAGCAACAAGTTCAATCCCGACCCCACCAAGGATGTCCGCTGGGGTGACCAGACGCGGGAAGAGATGATGATTGGCTTCTTTGGCGCGGTGGCCGACCGGCCGGCGCCGCCAGGGAAATAGATTCCAAGGGACTCGGCGATAAACACGGGAGGTCGGCGCATGCGTCAGTTCGCAATCGGTGTTGCACTCTGTGGTGTTGGGATGCTTTTTGCTCCGTCAACCGCATCCGCCCAGGCGGCCATCGCCGGCACGGTGCGCGACGCCTCGGGCGCCGCTCTTCCGGGCGCCACCGTGGAGGCGGCGAGCCCGGCGCTGATCGAGCGCGTCCGGAGTGCCGTCAGCGGCGGCACCGGCCAGTACCGCATCGTCGACCTTCCCCCGGGCACTTACTCGGTGACGATCACCATGTCGGGCTTCAAGACCGTGCGGCGTGACGGGATCGTCCTCGAGGGCAGCTTCACGGCGCCGGTGTCGGCCGACCTCGAGGTCGGCGCCCTCGAGGAAACCGTGACGGTGAGCGGAGCCGCGCCGGTCGTCGACGTGGCCGGCAACCGCCAGGCGGTGGTCGTGAATCGCGACATGCTCGACGCGATTCCCACGTCCTCGCGCAGCCTGCAGGCCCGCGCCAACCTCATTCCCGGCACCACGGTCACCGCCGTCGGCTCCGGACAGACCAGCATGACCATCTACGGGTCACAGGCCGCCGACCAGGTGGTGATGGTCGACGGCATGCGCCTCAACCTGCTCGAGGGCAGCGGGCAGTTCAGCGGCGTCTACCTCAACGACGGCATGGCGCAGGAGATTTCCTACGAGACCGGGGCGCAGAACGCCGAAGTCGCGCAGAGCGGCCTCCGGGTGAACATGATCCCGCGCGACGGCGGCAACACCTTCTCGGGCATCGCCTTCCTGCAGGGCGCCAACGGCCCGCTGTCGAGCGACAATCGCTCGGACGAGGTGAAGACCTTCATCCCCGAGCCCCTTGGCATCGCCTACACCTACGAACTAAACCCCTCGTTTGGCGGCCCCATCAAGCGCGACAAGCTCTGGTTCTATTTCACCTACAAGCTGACCGACACCAAGAGCTACGTCACGCTGCCCGATCGCAGCCAGGGCACGCTGCAGCAGTGGCCCAACAGCAGCTACGTCGGCCGGATTACCTGGCAGGCCACGCGCCGGGACAAGTTCCGCGTCTACATCGACAAGCAGATGAACGGCAACAAATACGAAGGCCTGGGCGCCACCACGACGGTGTCGGCCTCGCACCAGCTGTGGACGCCGGTCGCCTGGACGCCCCAGGTGAAGTGGACGCAGACCACCACCAACCGGCTGATGCTCGATGCCGGCTTCACGATGTACGACCAGAGCTTCCGGCGGGAACGCCAGCCCGGGTTCAGCGAGAACGACCTGCCGCAGTTCGAGATTTCGACGGGCGTCAATTCGGGGACCTATGCCGGCACGATGGACAGCGCCACCAAGAACTACCAGGTGGCCGCCTCGGCGTCGTACGTCACGGGCGGCCACTCGCTCAAGGGCGGTGTGACCCACCTGTGGGGCAACCGCACCCGCATCTGGCCGTCGCCCAACGCCGCCGATATCCTGCAGCTCCGGTTCAACAACAACGTTCCCGCGCAGGTGGTCGTCCGCAACACGCCCATCGAGGAATCGATCGAGAAGCTCAATGCCGACTTCGGCGTGTTCGTGCAGGACGCCTGGGCGCTCAATCGCGTGACCCTCAACCTCGGCGCCCGCTACGACTACTTCAACGCCGAGGTGCCGGCCTTGGCGGCGCCCGCCAGCCAGTGGGTGGCGGCCCGCCAGCGCCCCGCCGTGGAAAATGTGCCCAACTGGACCAATTGGTCGGTGCGGCTTGCGGCATCGTGGGACGTGTTTGGCAATGGCAAGACGGCCGTGAAGGCCAACGCCAGCCAGTACATCGCCTCCGCGGCCCTCGGCTACGCCGAGCTCTTCAACACGCTGACGGCGCAGAGCGAAACGCGCACATGGGTCGACCTCGACGGCAACCGCTCGGTCCTCGACGCCGCCGGCAACCTGCAGCGTAACGAGGTCCTCGGCGGCACGGCGAACTTCGGACAGGCCTCGGGCACCATTCGGCCCGACCCCGCGCTGAAGCGTGAGAGCAACTGGGAGTACGGCGTGTCCGTGCAGCACGAACTGGCCAGCCGGGTGGCCGTCACGGCCGGGTACCACCGTCGCACCTATGCCAACCTCGCCATCACCGACAACCTCAACCTGTCGCCGGCCGACTGGACGCCGTTCACCATCACGGCGCCGGCCGATCCGCGCCTGCCTGGCGGCGGCGGCTACCCGGTGACGATGTATTCACTTAATCCGGCGAAGGTCGGGACGCCCAGCGACAACCTCCGCACGTATTCGGAACTGAACTCCCGCCTCTACAACGGCTACGACGTGCTGCTCACGGCCCGGCTCGGCGATGGCGGCGTGCTGCTGGGCGGAGTAACCTTCGATGACCTGGCTCTCTCCACATGCGATCAGCGCGACGATCCGAACCTGCTGCGCTTCTGTGAGCCCGCCAGCCCGTACCGGACCATCTACAAGCTCTCCGGCTCCTACCCGCTGCCCTACGACATCCAGTTGAGCGGCAGCTTCACCGCCCGCCCGGGCGCCGATATCCAGGCCATCTATCCGGTGACCGCCGCCATCGCAGGCCGGCCCATCATCGGCAGCACGGCTGGCGCGACGCAGATCAACGTGAACCTGGTCGAGCGCAACACGATGTTCCGCGACTACATCAACAACCTCGACATGCGCCTGTCGAAGGCTTTCCGCTTCGGCGGCCGCTACAAGCTGCAGGCGATGATGGACGTCTACAACCTGTTCAATGCCGGCACGGTCACCGCGCTGAACGAAACGTTCGGCGCCAACCCGGCGACGCGGATCTGGATGAATCCGCAGGCCATCCAGACCAGCCGCTACCTCCGCTTTGGCATGCAGTTCAGCTTCTAGCAGGTTGCCGAAACAGCCGGCAACCTGAAGTGAGGGGTGACCAGCGAGAAGTGAAATGATGCAATCAGGCAGGAATCGATAGCGGCTGCTGACCTTTCACTTCTGACTTCTCACTTCAGGCTGCGTTGTGCAGCAGCCTGCCAGGGCCGCAGCGGGAGATTACCGGGGGACCAGGGCGACGCGGAAGCCGATGAAGGCGCGGCGCGCGCCTGGGTCCGCGGCGCCGCGGGTCGTGGTGCGGACCTGCCGCGCCGCATCGCCGTAGTGGCCGCCGCGCATCACCCACAACGCATCGGCGTCGAGGTTCACGCGGTCGTCGGACGGGTCGTACGGATACGGCTGATAGGGGCTGCTCGTCCACTCCCATACGTTGCCGCTCATGTCGGCCAGGCCGTACGGGCACTCGGGACACGCGAACTGCCCCACCGGCATGACGCCAGTGCTCTCGAAGTTGCCGCGATCCTTCCGCGGCTGATCACCCCACGGATACGCGCGCCGATCGCCGCCGCGCGCCACCTTCTCCCATTGCGCGTCGGTCGGCAGGCGCACGCGCCAGCCCGCCCGGACCAGGTCGCCCGCCGGACCGGGCGCGGTCGCCAGCACGCTCTCGAGCCAGCGGCAGTAGGCGATCGCGTTGGGCCAGGTGACGAACGTCACCGGGTGCGTGGGCTGGCCGGCCAGGGTGTTGGCATCGACTGGCGCCTTGGTCGCGTTCACGAACGCGGCGTACTGCGCCACGGTGACTTCATGCCGCGCGAGGTAAAACGCCGCCACCTCAACGGTGCCTTCGCCCTGCGACGGCGACCACCTCTCGTTGTCGAAGGCGCGCGGATCAGTTGCCGGGTCGGCCCCCATCGTGAACGGCCCCGCGGGGATCTCGACGAAGTCTGGAAAACCCGCCATCGACGGCGCCTGTGCGGCCGTGGCCGTCGAGGCGATCACGGCCGAGACCATCGCGGCCAGGCAGAAGCCTGCGGCGCGCGGCGAACCCCCGTGCTTGAACCCCCGTGTTCGAACCCTGGTGAGTGAACCCCCTGGCTTGAATCGCTCCGTCATCGCGATGCGACCGGTGAGCCACAGGCGTAGCTCCAACCGTGCTTGCACGCGCGCGCCTCGAGCTCGGGCTCGGCCATCTCCATCAGGTTCGGGCCGCCCTCACGCAACAGCAGCCGCAGATCGAATGCCCGCGGATTGGCGCGCACCGGTGAGGTCGGATCAAGCAGGTTGACGCATCCGGCCTGGAAGCGCGCCTCGCACGCGCGCGAGAAATACGCGAACGCGCGCTCCGGGTCGGCGGGCACCAGCGTACCCTCGGTGTAGTGACGTCCCAATTCGTTGCAGGCCCACCCGGCGTTGTCGCCGCAGTACGACGCTTCGATTCGCAACAGCCGCGCGCATGCCTGCGGCTTGTCGGCGGCGCACGCCTGCTGCCAGAACGGCAGCGAATCGCCCTTGTGCATCCCGTCGGCCGCGCCGGTCATGGTCATCGCAGCGAAGACGAGGGCCCACACGCCCATGTGAGCCAGGTTGGCGCGGCCAAGCGGCGGGTCGAGGCCAAGCACGTGGACCCACGGCCGCTCGCCGAGATGACGCACCGCGCGATCGATCGCCGGCACGGCCAGGTTCAGCAGTGGCACGCACAGCAGCTTGTCGTAGAACGTCGGCATGCCCATCGCGCCGAGCAGCGCATACAGACCGAACACGCCCAACCCGTACAACACCCCGAAGACCGCGCGCCCCAGCGGCGTGCGGGGCGAGGTGGATGGATCGGTCACGAGCAGGTGCAGCCCGAGGAACACCGCCGACGGGATGTCTGAATCCACGAAGTACGGCACGCCGGTAATGGCGGTGTAGATCAGGCTGCCGCCAAACAGCGTGAGCGCCGCCATCGCGGTGACCGGCGTGATCGAGAAGAAATACATCACCACGAGCCCCACGGCGAACAGCACCTTGTAGATGTTCGGGCCGAGGCTGAAGGTCGTGGCAATCTCCTGCCCCCACGTCAAGTGCGTCGTGCCGGTCGCCAGCAGCACTACCGAGAAAATGGCCAGCGTGAACGCCGACGGATTGAAGATATGAACGCGCTTCCCATCCCGTTCCCAGCGGACGAACGCCTTACCGGCAAAGCCGATCGCAACCAGCAGGAACTGGAAGGCGAACCAGTCGTCCACGAACCACAGGAACAGGTTGGTGCTGAAAATAATCGGGAAGGGCCCGAAACCAAGCCCGTAGCGCTCGCGGCGCGACCACGACAGCAGCATGTCGAAGGCGTAGGCGAACAGGAGCTGGCCGGCCAGCAGCGGCGCGAAATCGTAGACCGGCCGCCAGTAGTAGCCCCAGTAGGCGTAAACGGTCAGGTGGCAGCAGGCCTGGATGTAGTGCTGCGGACGAGGCGGGGTGAGGTAAATGCCCGGGGCCCACGCGTTTCCGGACTTGTCCACCGCAGCCTTGGGGTAGGTGGAGATGACCGCGAGCCAGGCCAGCAGGACCGCGCCGGCCCCCCAAAATGACCACAAAAGGGCCTGACTTGCCTGTATGCGGGGCAATAACGTCAAGGCCAGCAGCCCGGCGGTAAACACCAGCGGCAGTAACTGGACGCCGCCCGAGCGTGCCTGTGGGGTACCAAACGATTGTTCAGGGCGGGGGGGTGTTCCCTCGCGCCGGCCCCGGTGCTTCGCGCTCGACATGGGTGTTCTGATGACCGAAAGGGTGTGCTTTAAGCTTGTACACTACGCCCACCCTCCGCGCAAATGGTTGACAGGATTACGTGGTCAGGGCACTCTTGGCGACGCTATACCTAGAGTTACTGCCAGACCGGGGAAGCCGGCCGGCGGATGCTATTTTGTTGAGGTGCCGATGAGCAAGGGAAGAACTCGGAATTGGACCCGCCACACGCTGGCGGGCGGATTGGTGGTCGCGATCGCGGTGGTCCTGTCGGGACTCGCCGGTGTCGCGCAGAACAAGGCCGACTGGACGACGATCACGGGAGGTAATGACTCCACGAGGTACTCGCCGCTCGATCAGATCAACGCGTCGAACTTCAACTCGCTGGCGGTGGCCTGGGAATGGGGTCCCGCGTCGGCCCCGGGCGTCGACATCGGCGACGTCAACGGCCGTTCGCTGCCGATCTACGTCGATGGCATGCTGCTGACCACCTCGGGCCCGCGCCGCACGGTGGTGTCGCTGGACCCGGCGACCGGCAAGACGCTGTGGACGTTCCAGGAACCCGAGACGCCCCGTCACGCGTACTCGATGCGTTCGAACCACGGCAAGGGCGTGGCCTACGGCCGCATCAACGGCCGCGGCGTGGTGTTCGTCACCACCCCGGGCTTCTTCCTGCACGCGCTCGACGCCAAGACCGGCCAGCCGCTCGAGAAGTGGGGCGGCGCGGTGCCCGTGCGCGGCTTCCCGACCACCGGTTCGGTTGACATGCTCAAGGACCTGATCGCCGACTGGGATCCGTGGCTGAACGCGAAGCTGCCGTATGACCCGGCGCAGGGCCTGCCCCTGTCGCTCGGCTACATCACCACCTCCTCGCCGCCCATCGTCGTCAACGACACGCTGGTCGTCGGCAACTCGGCCGAACAGGGCTACAACCAGACCCGCGTCGAGAACGTGCCCGGCGACATCCTTGGCTACGACGTCAAGACCGGCAAGTACCTCTGGAAGTTCCACGTCATTCCGCGGCCGGGCGAGTTCGGTCACGAGACGTGGGAGAACGATGCGTGGAAGTGGACCGGCGACATCTCGTCGTGGGCGCCAATGTCGGCCGACCCGGCCCGCGGCCTGGTCTACATCCCGACCAACGGCGCGACCATCGATTACTTCGGCGGCTTCCGTCCGGGCGACAACCTGTTCGGTACGAGCGTGATTGCCCTCGACGTGAAGACCGGCAAGCGCGTGTGGCACCACCAGCTGGTGCGTCACGACATCTGGAACTACGACACGCCAACCGCGCCCGTGCTGATGGACGTGACCGTCGACGGCAAACGGATCCCGGGCCTGTTCCAGGTGACGAAGCAGTCGTGGGTCTACTCGTATGACCGCACCAACGGCCGGCCGATTTGGCCCTTCGTTGACCGACCGGCACCGCAGTCGCTGGTGCCCACCGAGAAGCTGGCGGCGACGCAGCCGCACGTGACCAAGCCCCTGCCGTTCGACAAGCAGGGCCGGACCGAAGCGGACGTGATCGATTACACGCCCGAGATCAAGCGCCTGGCGCTCGCGCGCGCCAAGGAACGTGACCTGTTGGCACCCCTGTTCGCCCCGCCGACGCACCGCGGCAACAAGGAGGGCAAGGGCCCGGCGAACATCTGCCCCGGCGGCGCGGGTGGCGCGAACATCACCGGCCCACCGGCAGCCGACCCGACGACGGGCATGCTGTTCATCACGACGTTCAACGGCTGCTCGCCGACGATCCTCGCGCCGGCGGCGGAGAAGGACAACGACAAGATGACCGGCACGACGCTGGCCATGTTCGCCACGGCTCGTGGTGAAGGCGCGCCACCGGCCAAGCCGGATCCGAACGATCCGCTGTTCGGCATTCCCGACATCTTCAAGGGACCGATCGGCCGCATTGTCGCGATCAACATGAACACTGGTGATCACGCGTGGATGATCCCGCACGGTGAGATGCCGACCGCTCAGCAGGAAGCGTTCAAGAACAACCCGCTGATGAAGGGCCTGACGTTCGAGACCAACTGGGGCCGCCGCGGCCACGCCGCGATGGCGGCCACCTCGACGCTGCTGCTGGCGACCGGCCAGACGGCCGACAACCGTCCGCACCTGTTTGCCATCGACAAGGCGACCGGCAAGCGCGTGGGCCAGGTCGCGACCCGCGCCATGGGTCAGTACGGCCTGATGACCTACCTGCACGGCGGCAAGCAGTACATCGTGCTGCCCCGCAACGGTGGCTACACGACGCTCGCGCTTCCGTAAGCGTTCCGAGACTGGAGAGGGCCGGACACCGAAACGTGTCCGGCCTTTTTCTTTGTACGAAGGCCAGAGCCGCAGGACGACACCCCTCGCCCGAGGTCGGCGTCGTTCATGACGATAGTGAATCGGTAGAGGCCGTCTCATATCCAAGACAAGAAAATTGTGGTTTCCGTCTTGAGGAAAGGGGACGATATCGCTGATGGCTACCACCAAGACCCGTTTCGACTGGAGCGACCCGTTCCTCCTCGATCAACAGCTGACCAGCGAAGAGCGCATGGTGCGCGACAGCGCCCACGCCTATTGCCAGGACAAGCTGGCGCCGCGCGTGCTCGAGATGTTCCGCAAGGAGCAGAACGACCCGTCGATCTTCCGCGAGCTGGGCGCCCTCGACATGCTCGGCATTGTCATCCCGGAGGCCTACGGCGGCGCCGGGCTTGGCTATGTCGCCTACGGGCTGGTGGCGCGCGAGGTCGAACGCGTCGACTCCGGCTTCCGCTCGAT
>SXGQ01278347.1_pt1 | contig 19516 bp, 27 predicted proteins | sample 3178371 | NCBI WGS metagenome assembly SXGQ01 (sample SAMN11356859, study PRJNA531348) | freshwater metagenome | isolation source: freshwater sample F1-20 | place: China: Fuxian Lake, Yuxi | collected 2017-12-25 | reverse complement strand
TAGAAAAAGATTTTCCAATATTAAGCATCTAGAAAGAGGATGGATTGAGGAAAAATATGCTTCAGAGAGATTAGATAAGGCAATATGGCCAAAATTAGATTATAATGCGATTGAATATATAGATTGTCATTTACCTAGACCAATGAGTGGTAATATGGAGATGTGTCTTGAATTATTTAAAAAATTAAAAATAGATGAGTAAGAATCCGATATTTATATCATATTACACTGGAAGTGAATATTACAAGAAGTGTTCGGATGATCTTTTAACATCTTGTAAAAATCTTGGTATCGACATAATTATAGAAAATGTAAAGGATTCTGGAAATTATTGGAAGAATACTTTATATAAGCCATCTTATATCTTTAATAAGATGGTAGAACTTAAGTCCGATGTTATCTGGATAGACGCTGATACAAAAATATTTTCCTATCCAGAATGCTTTAAAAATTGGGAATCAGATATATTATTTGCTAGCCACACTGGAGATCTAAATGGAATTAAAGCTTCTCCTTTGGGTATAAAATATAACGATAAAAATTTAAAATTCGTTGAGGATTGGTCCATGGTATGTAAAAATAAATCTGAAAATAATGATGTTGATTTAGACCACGATTTATTGAAATATGAAATTCTTCCTAAGTATACTAATTTAATATCTATAGAAATTATGAGGGATTCTATGGATCCCTTAGATTTTACAAATGGAAGAGTCATTGATAATGGAATATCTAGAGTCCCTGGTAAATCAAATGATATGCGTATAGTTATAAATAAAAATGCAAGAAGATCTATTGCCTTTGATTCTTTAAATATTCATAATTTTAAATAAAGAATATTGTGAAAAAAATAACAGGAGAAAACATTAGAAGATTAGCTAATAGTAGAAGACTACATTCAGATTCATCTAAAAAAAATATCATCGTAAATAATGATAGTCTAGTAAATGATTCTGGCGATAATATCTTTCTTCCTATACATAATTCCACAGAGAGGAATGAGATACAAAAATGGGAGAGAATATCAGGAAGAGATACCGTTTTTATTTCTTTTGTTTCTGATCCACCCGGGAGTACATTTTATTCGGATAGAATAGGTAATATTATTGGATCATTGGATAGATTAGGATATGATTATTGTATAGTACATTATGATAACGACCGTAATTATTATCAGAATTGTTGTTTTAAACCTAGCTATATAGGAAAAAAAATAAAAGAGTACAATAAAAATATATTATGGATAGATGGTGACACTACTCTCAAAAATGGAATGGATCATTTTATAGGATCTCCTGATAATTTTGATATAGGATTAGTTACATATACCGGAAATATAGACGGAATAATAGCTTCCCCTATATTCTTTAAAAACACTGAGAATTCGTTGGAACTTATAAATGAATGGGCAGATCATTGCAAGAATAAAATCGAGAATGGTATCTGTGAATTAGATCACGATGCACTGAAGCATGTGATTCTACCAAATTTAAGAAATCGAATAAGAATTAAACTAAATTGGGATAATAACAACAGCTTGCATCGGGGAGAGATACTAGAGAATGTAAACTCTGATGTACCAAATAAAAGAAAAATACTTGACGAGATGTCTATAATTAATAGAAGTAGACCTTTTAGTTACAATAACCAAGATTTTATATTAATATGAATAAATTAAAAACAAATTGGGCTCCTTTTCCTATAGAATATTCTTCTTGTTCTAAGTTTAAGCCTAGGGACTTCGAGTGGTCTAGTACAGAGGGAAGATACACTGTATGGATAGATAACCAAATAATGAAGCATAGAGGGAATCCCGATATAAATATTGGATGGTTTTGTGAATCTAGTGAGATACTTCCAGAACTTAAAAATTTTATAATAAACAATGCGGGTGTTTTAAAATCTAGTTTTAAAAGGATATTTACCTGTGATTATGAAATAATATCATTGGACCCATCTTTTTTCTTATTTAATCCTCCAGGATCTAATTTTCCATGGACGGATCCAGAAAATTTCAGAATACCTGAAAAAAATAAGATGTGTTCTATGATATGCAGTCCAAAATCAATGACTACAGGACATAAAATTAGATTAGAAGTTGCAAATGAATTAAGAGATAAAATAGATCTTTTTGGTGGATCTCACGGAAGCACCCGTATAGGTAGCGGAATAGGACCTAACGGTGACTGGTGGAGATCTAAAGAAGAAGCATTGGCTGATTATAGGTTTTCTATAGTTTTTGAAAATGCTGACTACTCTAAGTATTATACAGAAAAAATAACGGATTGCTTTGCGTTGGGAGTAATCCCGATATATTGGGGAACAGATTTAGTTTTTGGAGATTTTGATTCCTGTGGTATAATTAAATGGACACCAGATTTTGATCCATCCTCTCTAACATCAGATTTATACGATTCAAAGATAGATCATATCAAGAATAATCTTGATAAGGTTAAAAATTTAAGATTTTCTGACGATATACTATATAATTCGATTTCAAGATTATGAAAAGAATAAATCTCATCGCAGCTTCTCGCGAAAGACCTTCTAGAATGGCTGTTGTTTTGGAAAAATGGCTAAGCAATTCTAAGAGGCCTTCTAATATTAGGATAATTATTTCTATTGATTTAGATGATCCTACTTGTGATGAATATCATGTATTATTGAATCCCATAGCTCAAAATTATGGATCTGATATAATAATAACAACTAATCCTAATAAATGTACTGTTGAAGCAATCAACGAAGGAAAAAAATATATTGACGGGGATTTAATAATAATATTTTCGGATGACACTGATTGTTTTAAATATTGGGACGATGAATTAAACAATGTATCTGATAATTTAGAGGGTAAGTATATCATTAAAGTTTCTGATGGAATAGGGAAAACCCTAATAACAATGCCTATATTTTCTAGAGAATATCTGGAATCTTTTGATTACATATATCATCCATCTTATAGCCATATGTTTTGTGATACAGAATTAACTTGTGTTGCTAATATTCTAGATTGTGTAATTGAAAGAGATAATCTATTATTTGAACATCTACATTATACAAGGGAATTCCATCCGAAGGATAGAATCGATGATAAAAATCAGATGACATTTTATCCAGGATTAGATATATTCAAGAAGAGACTATCTGATAATTTTGATATACCACATAGTATGATAAAGGGAAAAATACCCGAAGAAATATTACAATGGATAGAAGAAACAAATAAAAAATAATATGAAAGCATTTAATACAGATGTAAAATTAGCTGAAAGATTTTTAGATCTCAGAGAAGAATATAAAATAAATGTAGCTATAGAAACTGGTACATATCATGGGGAAACTACCAGATGGTTAGCTGAAAATTTCGATCTTGTATATACTGTCGAATATAACAAGATATACCTGGAGGAAGCTCAGAGTAGAATAGCAGGATACACTAACGTCAGGAGCTATTTAGGAAGTAGCGTGGATCTTCTTGGTAATTTTTTATCTGAATGCAAGAATAAGAATGTGATAGTTTTTCTTGACGCACATTGGTATGCTAATCCGGTTCTTGAAGAATTAGATAGAATATCCGAGTCTGGTATTAAGCCTGTTCTTGCTATACACGATTTTAAGGTTCCTAATAGACCTGATCTTGGATATGATCTATATCCTGAACAAAATATAATATATGAATGGGAATGGATAAAACAAAAAATAGATAATATCTATGGATATGATCAATATAATATAGAATATAACGAATACTCAGAAAACAACATGAGAGGATGTATATTTATATTACCTAAAAAATAATTATAATATGATAAAATTAAACGATTACAGATCCAGTAAATATTCACAAACCGGAGAGGATGGGATATTAGAAAAGATTTTTTTCGAACTTTCGATTAAAAATGGTATTTTTTGCGAGTTTGGAGCTTCTGATGGATTAAATTATTGTAATACAAGAAAGCTTAGAGAAGAGGGATGGAAAGGCGTCCTAATAGAAGGTAGCCCTTCCTATATTCATTCGCTTAAGGAAAATTTAAGAGATTATTCGGATATCGAGATCGTTGAATCTTTTATCAGTTGCGAGAAAGGAAATACTCTGGATGATATACTACAAAAAACTAAGATATGTAAAGATTTCGATTTTCTCTCTATTGATATAGATGGTAATGATCTATGGGTTTGGAAATCTCTAGAAAAATATACCCCTAAGGTTGTTATGGTTGAATATAATTCTAATTACCCATCCACTGAAAGCCTATGTATAAAATATGATAAAGATCATGTACATCAATTAGATTCTTATTATAGTGCAACTGCTGGTGCATATAAAAAATTGGCAGACGAGAAGGGATACAAATTAGTTGGATTTACTGAGGGATTAAACCTTGTTTTTTGTAAATCTGAATTATCTGATAAATTTTATGAGTACTCTTTGGAAGAGATTCCATTGATGAGAGTTTGGCCATTAAAAAATGGTAGAGAACTTTTACCGTATTAATTATATGAGAGTAATATCTTTTTCTTTATGGGGTAAAGACGAGAAATATTTTTTCGGTGCATTCAGAAATTGCGAACTTGCATTAACTTGGTATCCTGGATGGATTTGTTTGTTTTATGTTAGATCAGATTCAGATAGAGTATTAATCGATAAATTAAGATCTTATGAGAATTCTTCTGTTGTAGAAATAGATTCTACCGATGAGAAGAGAGGATTATTTTGGAGGTTTCTACCAGCTTTTGATAATTCTATTGATGTAACTATAGTTAGAGATTGTGATTCTCGATTATCTGAGAGAGAGTCGTTAGCGGTTAATGAATGGTTAAATAGCGAAAAACCATTCCATATAATGAGGGATCATCCGTACCATAATACTGAAATCCTAGGAGGTATGTGGGGAGTTAAAAACAATCAAATCAATTTAGGTACTACGTTGGATCTAGATATTATTTCAAATTACAGAGATGAGTACCAAGAGGACCAGAGGTATCTTAGAGAAAAAATATGGCCATTAGTAAAGGACCATTCATTAATACATGACGAGTTTTTTGGAGGGGTTCCTTTTCCATCTATTAGAAAAAACTTTGATGATTTTGTTGGACAACAATATGACAACAATGATATGCCTGTTTTCGAAAATTCAGATATACTTAGAAAATACATTGGAAATATATGAAAATACTTATTATACAAGAGGCAGGAAGACACGAAGAAAATAAGAATTTTAGAGAATGTCTGAGCTTACAAAGAGCTTTCATATATCATGGACATGTATGTGATGTTTGGGGATTAGGACATTTAAATTATTTAGATACTCCTGAATGGGATTCTTATGATATAATAATGAATATAGAGAATTATGATTCTATTGGATGGGTCCCAGATTTAAATAATTTCAATAGACCCTTTAAAATACTATGGAGTATAGATGCACATTGTAGAGGGGAGGATATTTACGAGAATACATTTACATCAGGAAATTATAATTTACTTCTGCATTCCACTAAAGATTTTGTAAAAAAAGAACATCATTATTGGTTTCCTAACTGTTTTGATGATGATCTTATAATTAATCAAAATTTAGAAAAAAAACATTTTATAGGATTTTGCGGTAATTATGTTAATCGTAGAGATCTTATAGATATGGTTACTGAAGAATTCGGGATGAAGCAGGATATATTTGTTATTGGTGAATCGATGGTAAGATGTATTAATGAATATCATATACACTTTAATAAAAATATGTTGAATGATATAAATTATAGGAACTTTGAAACGATTGGTACTGGAACTGTATTGCTTACTAGTAATAATCCACATTATGATATATTAGGATTTAGAAACAAAGAAAATTGTTTAATCTACAATAATATGGATGATCTTAGAAATATAATTAATGAATTTAAAGAAAGACCTGAAGAATTGGAAAATATAGCTAATTCTGGACATGATCTCTCTAAAAACCATACATATAAGATAAGAGTAAAACAACTAATTGAACATCTGAACAAAATATTATAGAACATGAATAAAATTTTTAGATTTGATGATGTTTGTGTAAATGCGGACATGGAATTAATAAACAATATGACGGATTTTCTTTTCGAAAAATTCCCAGATTGTAAGATATTATGGGGAATATCTCCACTAGTTAATGATATGTCTAAAGAAAAAAATGATATCGCTAAACAGAGGATATTTCCAAAAATATATAATGCATTTTCAGATTATAGAAAATTTTATAGCGTTGATATAGCGGGATTACCTAAATTGCATGACAAGGCAATTATGGCTTCGCATGGGTTAATTCATGTTGATCATAGACTTTTAGATAAAAGTGCTCAGGAGATGAGTATATTGATTAGCTCTAGTTTAGTCAATGCTAATATATTTATACCTCCATTTAATAAATGGAATAAACTTACTGAGGAGGTGTGTAGAGAAAATGATATAGAACTAATCAAATTTGAAGACGGATGGCTTTGTATGGAGTATAACGATTTCGATCCGGAACAAAAAAGATGGTATCTGCACGCTAGAGAATTTACATACGAACAATTTGAAGCTTGGTTTGATAAAAAATAGAATTACTTTGAAATTCTAAAAAATAAATATATTATGGAAACAGTAGAATATGATGGATTGAAAATACTATCAGGAATAAATACGCATCCTGGAAGCGGAAACGTTTTTCAACACGAACATGAAATACGTCTATTCAAAAGTATAATCGAAGATGTAGACCCTAATAATCCTGTAATGATTGAAATAGGATCTTTCTGGGGATTATGGTCTCTCCTTTTTAGAAAAAAATTCGAAAATGGTAAGAATATCCTTATAGAACTCGGCAAAAGGCAGCTTTACGTAGGCTTAAGAAATTTCTACAACAATAGATTCGATTGTGCTTTCTATCATGGAGGATTTAACGTAGAAGATTCCCAAACCTTCGAAAATCGAAAATTCGATATCGAGTATGATACTTACGCAGATGCTGACGTAAACATAGACAATCTAATATCTTCTGACGAAGAGCTTCGAGGTTATTTTGAATGTATGGAAATGACCGGAAAAAACCTTGAATTCGAAAAGATAATAACTGAAAACAAAATAGATGAAATATCTCTTTTGCATATGGACATACAAGGAAGTGAGCTCAATTTAATCAGAGATATTAGATCTTATCTGAAGTCTAAGAAGATAATCAATCTTGTAGTAGCAACACACTCTTCTCAAATACATGAAGAAATCATAAACATATTGAAATCATACGAATATAAAATTTTAATCGAAAGCGAATATGGATCTATTGGTGGAGATGGATATATCTACGCAAAAATATAAGAAAATATGACCATAACAATACATCAGCCTAATTTTTTTCCCTATTATCCATTTTTTCAAAAAATGTCTGATGCTGATATTTTTGTTATATTACAGAATTGTCAGTTCGAAAAAAACAATTTTCAGAATAGATTTAATAAGGATGGAAATTGGTATACAATGTCGGTTAATAAAGGGCTAAATCCTATAAATACAAAGAAGTATGTTAATCATAATAAGGATTGGGATCGTATAAAAAACAACCTTAAGGATTATATAGGAATTCTAGAATTATTTGATTCATGTATTACAGATAGCTTATCCGAGACTAATTCTAATATTATTTTTAAAATAAGAGATCTACTTGAAATAAAAACTGAGATATTATTTGATTATCCAACTGATTTATTATCGACGGATAGATTGGTTGATATCTGTTTAAAATATGGAGGTAGTACATATATTTCAGGGATTTCTGGAAGTAAATATTTGGATTTGGATAAATTTAATAGGGATAATATAAAGGTGGTTTTTCAGGAAGAAAAATCTATGATAAAAAAACCTGTTATAGAGATTCTTAAAAATAAATTAAAATAGAATGTTTGATCGAATAATAGTAAGCTGTGACGATTCACATTTTAAAGATTTTTGGGTTGTTGTGGCTAAATCTTGGAGTAAATATTTCCCGGATAAGAAGATATCTTTAGCTTTTGTTACTGATAGGGAAGAGAACGACGATTTAGTTAAGAGAATGAGAAATTATGGTGAGGTACAATTATTTCCAGTAATACCTGAAATTCCCACCGCAAATCTTGCAAAAATGGCTAGACATATATTAGCTGGTAGATACGGGAAAGAAATTTGCATGATAGAGGATATCGACACCATACCACTTCAGAGAGATTTTATTGAAAGAATAACATCAAGAAGGGAGATAGGAAAGTTTCTTTTTGTCGGAAGGGAAGTTTATGATAATTATGATATAAGGGACAAAGGAAAATTTCCTATTAGTAATATAACAGCCGAATCATATTTGTTTAAAAAAATAATTAATCCTCTAGATTTAAATGATGAGGACTTATTTAATTCATGGAAAGATATAAATTTCTTCGATCATAAAGAATCCATTAACAATATTCCTGATCCTAGTGGTATTGGTGGATTCTCCGATGAATCTCTATGGAGAGTTCTTTTAAATAATTCAGATCTTGGTGATGACAACTTTTGTTTTATAGAGAGAGATGTTGATATAAAAAATGATTGGATTGATAGATCCTGGTGGAATATAGATGATAACAAGCTATATTCAGACGGATATGTTATATGTAATTTTAAAAGACCTTTCATAGATAATTACGAATTTGCTGAGCCGGTTGTTAGATATATTTTTGGAGATTCTTATTCTAGAGAAAAAATTATTCCATGAATAATTTAGAGAAACTGTATTTTAATAAATTCGGTCAAAGTAACGATGTTAAGTCTTTAGGATGGGGAAGTGAATACTCTCAAATTAAAAGATTTGATACACTACTTGATATAGAAGGATATGATAAGGATGATTCCGTTCTTGATGTTGGATGTGGATACGGAGATTTATCTGTATTTATTAACGATTATACAGGGATAGATCTAAGAGCTACTGCTATAAAAAAAGCAATCGAGAAATACCCTCTAAAAAATTTCATAATTGGTGATATTTCTAATTTGGAAGATAATCTTTATGATTGGGTTTTTTCTTCGGGAATATTCTGCTTTAAATATAGATGGAAGGAGACAACAATTTTTAATATAGATAAGATGTATTCTATCTGTAAAAAAGGATGTGCATTTAATTTTTTATCGTATAACACAACTGGCCAAAAAATTAAAGGAATGAAATATACTAGAATATCTGAGGTAGTCCCTATTATAGAATCGATGACTAATAGATTTACTATTAGACATGATTATTTATCAAACGACTTTACTGTTTATCTATACAAATAATATTATATTATAGAAATCTTTTAAATTTTTTTATGTATAATTATAAAATACTGGACTATGGATTATATGGATCTTATAGAAAAAGAAATAGAATTTATTAGACAAATACCTGTTCGTAGAATAGAGGATCTTATTAGACAGATAAGATACTATAAATCACAAAATGGTAGGATAATAACTTCTGGTATGGGTAAAGCTGGACAGATAGCTCATACATTGGCAACAACATTATGTTCTACTGGGAATCCCTCTTTTTTCCTTCATCCCGCGGAAGCGCAACACGGAGATCTAGGTATGATAAGACCGGGGGATGCTATATTAGTTTTTAGTAATTCCGGTAAAACTAGAGAGGTGATAGAATTAATAGATCTGATCCATAATTTAGGATATAGCAATTACATATTTGCAATAGTAGGCAAAGGGAATGAGCAGATATCTCTGAAATGTGCGGATTTTTTAGAATTTGGTCCAGTTGAGGAAATATGCCCATTAGGTCTAACGCCTACAACATCGACAACTTGCATGTCTGTAATATGCGATCTGATAGTTGTCGGATTAATGGGAAAACATTTTAATAAGAAAGAATATTCAAAACTACATAATGGAGGATATAACGGTGAGAAATCTAGATCGTAAAATATTGGTAGCAGGACCTTGTGTTGCTACATCATTACAAGAATGTGTTGATATAGCACAAAAGGTTAAAGAAGCGGGAGAGAAATATGGATTCTATCCAATATTTAAAGCAAGTTTCGATAAAGCTAATAGAACTTCAGACGATTCTTACAGAGGACTAGGAATGAGAACTTGTATTTCAATATTTTCTAAATTGAGAGAACTTGTTGATATTCCTATTATAACCGATGTACACGAGAAAGAACAAGTAAATTATTTAAAATCATTTGTTGATTATTTACAGGTTCCTGCATTTCTTTCAAGACAGACTGATCTTATTCATGCGTGTGCTAAGAGCGGACTCCCGACCTTAGTAAAGAAAGGACAATTCCTTTCTCCTGAAGCATGTTCATATATTGAAAAGAAATTTTATAATTCAGGAGGTAAGAGTTTAATGATATGTGAAAGGGGTACAACTTTTGGATATAATGATCTTGTTGTTGATGTTACTTCTTTAAATAGATTAAAGAAATCATGTCCCGAATCTAAAATAATTATGGATTGCACTCACAGTTTACAGAAACCAAATGGTATTTATGGTAAGACTGAAGGAAATTCAGAATATATTGAAGACATGGTAAAATTTGCATCTATTATGAATTCTGATGGACTTTTTATTGAAGTCCATCCTAATCCTAAGGAATCACCTTCAGATTCAGAAAATATATTAGAACTTAGTAAATTGGAAAATATCTTGGATATTTCTAGAAAAATATATTCATTATGATAAATGTAGATGTTGTAATAATATCTTGGGCAAAAGATGAAGAACTTAAGCAAGTCACAAAGAATGGATTGGATTCTTTGTTTAATTCTGGTAGAGGAGATATAGCTTTTCATGCTTATATTGTAGAATCTAATCGTGATGTTAATTATGAGGAGTACAATAAAAAATGGATGCATTCAGTAACCACTATTTATCCGGAAGATAAAGAATTTGGGTACCATAAGTATTTGAATCTTGGTAGAAAGGCCGGTAAATCTGAATATGTCGTTTTGTGTAATAATGATTTAACATACGAAAATGGATGGGCTAATTTAATAATTTCAGCAATGAAAAAATCCCCTTCTATTATGTCTGCTAGTCCTTGGTGTCCACAAACACAGGGAAGTAATTGTAACGTAAAAGGAATGGTATTCAATGGATATAGGGTTAGGGGTGAATTAGCTGGATGGTGTATATTCCAAAAAAGAGAAATCTATGATCTTATTGGAGATCTAGATGAACAGTTTACTCATTGGTATTGTGATAATGATTATGGTACTACTTTACAAACTAAAGGAATTACACACTCCTTAGTTTGCGATTCTGTTGTGAATCATCATGATAAAATGTTAGGAAAGACACATGAGATATTCGATCAAGAATATCAAAGAAATACAACAATACTCCAGGAAGAAAAATATAGGAAGAAATGGAATTTATAACAAGTATTGAACAATTAGATCCTAATGAACTAAGAAATAAATTTTTAGATACTAATCCTTTTAATCATCTAGTGATTGATAATTTCTTAACTCCTTATATAGCTAATAAGATAGCTAACGAATTTCCTTCGTTTGACGATGATTTTTGGTATTCTTATAATAATCCTTTAGAGATAAAAAAAGCTAGTAATAACTGGAATATTTTTTCAAATTTTACATACTCTTATTTTATTAAGGTGTTATCTAAGGAATTTAATTCTTTATTAGAGAAAATTGTGGGGTGCAGATTATATCCGGATATCGGTTTGCACGGCGGAGGATTACATACACATGCAAACGGAGGTAGATTAAATCCACATCTTGATTATTCTATACATCCTAAATTGAATCTCCAAAGAAAATTAAATTTAATATTATATGTAAATCCTTTGTGGAAACCTGAATATGGTGGAAATTTAGGTCTTTGGAATACAAATGAAGACGGATCACCTAATAAATTAGTCCATGAAATAGACTGCGTTTTTAATAGAGCTGTTATATTCGATACCACACAAAACTCTTGGCATGGTATATCGAAAGAAATAAATGCTCCTCACGGATTGAATAGAAATAGTTTAGCTGTTTATTATCTAACAGATAAGCCGGAAGGAGCGGATCAAAGAATGAAAGTTAAATATGCTCCTCGAGAGGATCAAAAAAATAATCCTGAAATAGAACAACTTATTTTAAAAAGACAATCTATGGAAGGATTCAAATCTAGTTACCGAATAAATAATAAATAATATTCCGCATCAAGAGCAAGCAGATTTCTGCAATTATGTTAAGGATAATAGAAATGAGATACTAGGATTAATTGATGTAAATGAATTTGAATCGATGTATAGTAATTATATAGAGTTGTAAGTTTGAAATTATTTTTATAATTGTTCTATAAAGGATAATATGCTTATTATAAATAGTATTGGAAGTAAAAAATATGAAGATGTTTGGATTATAACCGGATGTACAATATGACCAGGGGTTCATATCCTTTATTAAAAAAAATGGAATTTGTAAAACAAAATAAGATGGAAAAAAAAGAAGCAGGAACTACTAGCGTTGTTTCTATAAAGGAATCAATAGATTCTATAGATACATTAACTAGAATGTATAAATCTAAGAGAATATCTACTGAGAATTATATAAAACTTGTGAATGAAAATTTGTACAAGTTGACAACTCGAAGAAATTATTTAAAATACCTAAAAAACATTGGACAATAACATGTATAGATACGAAATAATAAACAGAATTATAGAGACTAAGGGTTATACGAATTATCTAGAAATTGGGGTAAGATACGGTGAGTGTTTCAGAAATATATGTTGTGAAAATAAAACTGGTGTGGATCCTGCTCCAGCTTCTGATCACACTACACATGTTATGACATCTGATACATTTTTTGAAAATTTGGAAGCGGACGCTAAGTTTGATCTAGTTTTCATTGATGGATTGCATTTGGATCACCAGGTCGATAAGGATATAATAAATTCATTGGAACATCTTTCTGAGGGTGGTACTATAGTTTTACATGATTGCAATCCACCTACTAAATTTCATGCTGGGGAATCTCCAGTTTTTACCGCTCCTGCAAATGGTGATTGGTGCGGTACTGTTTATCTTTCCCTTATAAAATTAAGATTATATAGAAATGATCTTAAGCTAGTTACAGTTAATTCTGATTGGGGTGTGGGCATACTAACAAGAGAACTTAGTGAGACTTTGGACGTTTTTCCTAATATAGCAACTTCTTGGGATTATTTTAACGATAATAGAAATGAGATACTAGGATTAATTGATGTAAATGAATTTGAATCGATGTATAGTAATTATATAGAGCTGTAGGTTTGAAATTATTTTTATAATTGTTCTATAAAGGATAATATGAAAATAGATAAGGGATACAAACTAGTTTTGGAAAGAGAGAAAGGGAAAACCTATCTGGAGATAACGAGACATAAGGTATCATATATGGATAATATACTTATTATAAATAGTATTGGAAGTAAAAAATATGAAGATGTTTGGATCATAGAGAAAGATCTTGATGGATGGATAACCAGTTTAGGTAAAGAAGGATTTACAAAAATTAAAAAGGTAGAAAATGATATATCTACTAAAAAAAATATTTAGAAGAAAAAATAAACAAATGGAAAACGTGGAAGAAATAGACATTGAAGTTCTGGATAGAGAACTTAAGCCTTTCCTTTACAAATGGACCAAAGGTGATAACAGCGGTGATGTTTGCGAATATGATAATATATTTAAAGACCCTACAACAGGTATAATTTGGATAAACTTCAAGGGAGGAACCAGAATAAATTATTCCTTGTTAGAGGAGTATATGATACAGATAGATTCTTCTGCTATTGTTCATACTGAGCCTATAAATCAATCTTTACCACTAAAAAATGTAATGATTGCTGACAATAGACCTAAGAATGTTATACCTGATAATCCTATAGTTAGCTTACTAGAAAAACAAAAGCCTAATTGGGTAGAGGTTGGTATTAATCTAAAACTTAATCTACCAACAAAGAATCTTTATAATGTTCTTAACAGTTCTTTTGAAGATGCTGAGGAAGAAATAATAGAATTTGTTGTTAGAGATTTGGATATAGAATTGATAAAAGAAAGCTTGAGGATAAATATAAGAGATATATACAAATCAAATGGAACTTTACGAAAAAGCGGACCAAACAGTAGTTCAAAAGACGAAGAATAAGGAAGTTGTTGAGATAGACGGGCGTTTATTTATGAGACAAATAAACCCTAGTGTTATAATAATGCCTTATACTATAGACGATAATGGATTTCCGGATAAAATCGGGATTATACACGAGATCCTAGATCAGAGACCTGGCGGAATATCAAAAACATTAATTACAGGAACTCCAGATAATGAAGATTCTAATATATTTGAAACTGCGGTTAGAGAATTAGAGGAAGAATCCGGATTTGAAGTAAAAGATCTTAAGAGATGGGATTTTTTAGGAAGTCTATATACTTCTAAAATGGTTATTAATTCAAATCCTTGTTTTTCTGTTAATATTACAGGATTAGTTGCGGAAGAAAGAAAAACTGATGGGTCTAAATCAGAGAGAGATTCAAAATTTGAATTAGTTAATGTTGACGAGGCTTTAAATCTTGACGATTCTTTGATTAGCACACTATTTATAAAAACGTTTAAAGATATTTTTACTCAAAAAAAAGAAGATGAATCTACCTAATAGAAATGAAAGAAGAAAGATGGCTAAGGAATTAGGAATCTTTGGAAAAAATAAGGGGAAAAATAATGAAGAATCTAAAGAAAAATCCAAATCTATGGGTAATTTACTTAGATTAAGGAATTTAACGGAGCAAAGAAATAGAAAAAAAAATAATTGATTTTATAGTGTTGATTAAATCTTTTATAGTTCCAAAGATGGAAAGGGCTAAAATCTTAAATCAGGAAAATTCTTGTTCGTTCCATATTATAGATGTTAATCTCTGGTTTAAATCAAATAATCTTACTCCTTCGTGTATGAATGAGATAAGACAATACATATTCGAGGAATGGTTACATAAGAAGATATCTAGCTCTAAAACTAAGGTATCTTCAGGTATAGATCTTGTTATAGTTTACGATAGTCCTACAGATCCTTTTATAGATCTTTTAAAACAAAAAATATTTGACATTTTTGATTACGATTTTTGTGACGTTGTTTTAATCGATTAATAAAAATAGGGTATATATACTTAAATAAGTGTAGGCAATGGCAAAACCCGAAAATTCTTTAAATATCCCACAGGGTAATGGAGATATAAAAACGACTACCGAGGGTGGAAAAACGGTAAGTAATGTCCAATACTTTCCTGCAGGAATATATGCTAATCCCGGAGATAAAACGTTCTCGACCTACGAGTTATCAGAAATAAGAAGTTTACCTAAGAGTTTATTCTACGATGCTGCTACATCTGACGGTGTAGGAAGAGGTCTTTTTGCATATTATGTTCTTGGTAAGGGAATGAATTATACCATATCTGAACAAACAAAATATTTAGAAAAAATAACTCCAAAGGTCTCTAAGAATCCTACGGCTAAAAATATAATCTCTACTGTTACTGGAAATGGAAAGATCCCTAATTATCTGGATCCTTCTAGTATTTATAGGGGACAGATTTATAATGTTAAGGATTTTATATTTTGTAAATATTATGGTATTATACCTAATAACAGAATGCTTACTTTAAGAAGATTTGCTTATCCTACATTAGATTCTTTAAAGGTTTTGGCTAATGACCAGGTTGGAGATTTTAGTATAGGTACTGACGGTAAACCTGTCTATGATAAGAAAAGTATTCAAGGATTAGGTATAATTCAGGATACAGAAGCAAGAATTAATACATCATTACCTGTTTGTCAATTAGTTACTTATTTTGGTGGGGATACCGGAAATAGTTTAAATAGTATAATTGGTATAAACACAGGATTAAATTATAGTCCTAAAACACAGTCCAGTCTTATTGAACAAAATACGGGAGATCCTGGTTTAATGAATTCTCCTTACGGGGATTTAATAAAATCTGCTATAACTAGCGGAGACGGAAATGGTCTTACTGATACTAATATTGATCAGATTGATAAACTTATAGGAACATTAACAACTCCAGAGAGACAGCAGTCTAAATTACAAAGAGCCCTATTGGAGCAAGCTGTGGCAGCTGATGGTCCTTTATCTAAGAAAATATTCGTTAATGTTAATACTGTTGAGCAAATGGTGACTAGGGATCAAGGATTTGTTGGCGGGTTAGATCAATTCACTTTAACCTTTCATTATAATCTTAGCTCTGCCGGGGAGGTTAACTCTAGGCTCTTATTTTTAGATCTTATGACTAATATATTATCGATGGGTGCTGATTATGGTCAATTCTTGGCTCCCGAAATAAGATTAAATCAGACAAATTTAGGTGTGGGATTCCCTGGTGGACCCGAAGGATATGCAAAATCTATAACCGATCCTATGGGATATATTAAGGATCTAGTTTCTAAAATGTTTTCTAAAGGTGAGGTTGAGAGACAATATAATGCGGAGCAAACGGTTTCCAAAGAGATAACAGAACTAGCAAATAGTGTAAAAAACTTTATAAATGATCCTAGTAAGGGTATAGATCCTAATTCTAAGTTATATAAGTCATTGTCTGTTATGATATCAGACATGTTCCTTAAGAGAGTATATTATTCTCCGATAATGTTAAGTGGATATCCTATAGGTGAATGGCACTTAACGGTAGGAAATCCATTAAATCCTATAGCGATGATAGGAAATTTGGTTTGTAATGGCGTTAAGATTGCTTTTAATGATGAACTTGGACCTGACGATTTTCCAACAGAGATGACAGCAACTATAAGTTTAACGCCAGGAAGGCAAAGACATAGAGGGGATTACGAATCATTCTTTAATAGAGGTAAGGGTAGATTATATCTTGGTCAGTTAGTTCAAAGCGGTGAATCTGCTAAAGCTTGGATTAATACCCAAGGACTATTTCCTAATGACACGGAGGGTAAGGATATAAATGATATTACACAACAAAATATATCTACAATTACTACCGGATTAGTTGGAGCAACAGGTGGTATAAATGCTCCGACACAATAAATTAATTAATTGATATGTTAATAATAGATCTTATAGAAAAAAAACCATATTTTACTAATCCGAATACTGGTGAGAGTTACCTGGATTTAGTTGCGCCATCATGGAATTCTAGGCAGGTTAGATATTCTATAAAGGATATAGCTGTAGTTTCCGATGAAACTGAAATGAGAGGTGACTTAGTATCTCTATTGTATATGACAGATACAGGAAAGGTAGGAACTCTACTTAAGCTTAATAATATATCTAATGCTCTTACTTTAAAAGCTGGTGAAATATTATTCGTACCTGGTGACGAGATGGTTAATGATTTATATCAGAGTGCAGAAAAAAGCAATAACCAAAAACAGAAAGCAAGATCTTTCAGAAAAGAATTGCAGGATAAGATATCACAAATCAGCCCAGATAGATTGGAATATCTTAATTCTAAAAATATATCAAATCTTGCTAGCGTTCCTCTTCCCCCTAATATTCTACAAGAAGGACAACAACAGATATTGGTACAAGAGGGTAGATTATTATTCGGACCTGATATAGGACAATGTAGATCAAAGGCTACTAAAAACGTTTCAGTAACTGATATAAAAACAAAATTAGCTCAAAAGAACATTTTTAAACGATAAAATAATGGCGGCAGAATTTAATTTAAGAAAAGCTATATTACAATATAGGAATCCTGATATAGTATTAGACGATCTTAGTGTTGTTGACACAGCAAGCCAAAAAGGTGATATAAAGGTCAATGAAGGTAAGGTAAATAATACACAGAAGAAATATTTCGGATTTGTTGAGCCGTTAATAAAAATCAACTCACATCATATTAGTGGCCTTAAGTTCTTTAAATTAGATATAACTGGATTTAAACCAACATTGATATTTAGATTTAATACAATTGATGAAAAATTTATAACCACTTCATTTCCCAAGGATGGAGACATAGTTTCTGTTTATATAAGACCATTAGGTGAATTATTTAAGCCAATAAGGATGGATTTTATTATTAATGAAGTCGTTTCTCCTCTAAATCATCAGCCTTATGATAATTCGGATGCATCTACTGGAAAATATCAGAGCTATACAGTAATGGCTGAAGTTAGAATACCAAAACTATATAAGCACGTATCTAAGGTTTATAAGGGAAATAGTACTGATGTTCTTATAAAAATAGCAGAGGAGTTAAAACTAGGATATGCTTCCAATGAAACCAAAACAAAGGATGAGATGAACTGGATATGTCCTAACTTAGACTATCAGACGATGATTAGACAGGTAGTTAATGGCGCATGGATTAGTGAAGAGGATTATTTTGATTGTTGGATAGATCAGTATTATAATATAAATTTTGTTAATCTGAAAAAGCAATTCGATGAGACTAATCCTGTATTGGAAACGATGAGAATGGCATATGGTGCTGAGGAATACGGTGATCAAATTGGAGGAACAGAAACTAAAGAGGTTGAGTTTCCTTTATTACTTACCAATTCTAGTCAATTTTTAAAATCTCCATTGTTTATAAAGGATCTTGCATTGGAGCAAAATGCTGGTAAAATAAATCAGGATCTTGGATATTTTCACAGGATACAATTCTATGACGATAAATTAGTATCTGATAAGCCAAAAAATAAATTCGTTGGTTATGATATTGAATCGGTAACTAATAAAAATCTAGGGTCAAGAGATTCTGTCAATAAAGGGAGATTAGGTGAAAAAATTTATAGAGATGAAATAAAAAAGACCTATATAGGTACTATGTATTTTGAAAATGTTCATGAGAATTTTCAACAAGCATCAGTACAAAATATAATAAACAGAAACGATTCTTATAAGATCCTATTAAGGGTTAAGAATGCTACATGGACCCCATTTATTTACAGAGGTCAAACTTTTCCTGTGGTTATATTATCCGAAGGAAGTACAACGATGAGCTCATCTCTTAAGTATAGCCCTGATGGAACACAAAAGTCATCATTATCGACCCCTGGGGATAAGAGGATGATTAATGCTTTCCTTTCTGGAAACTATGTAGTTTTAGGGTTCACGATTGAGTATGACGAGTATGGAATGTATCAAACAATGATACTTGGTAAAAAACAATGGTCTCTTAATCCAGGTCTTTCATCTGACCCATTGACCTTAGATCCTATGGTATTCGATGCAGATTTTAACGATCTTGTTGAAAATGTATCTAGTGAATTACACGAGAGCTTAGGGAAAATAAAGAGCGACATATATAGTAGTAAATAATTAGAATAAAATGGCAGATTTTGCATCGGACTTTGGAAAGGATTTAAAGGGAAAAGTAATTCCCAATAAGGATGATCTATTGGATAGAAAAATAGATTTCCAGAGAGATACCTTTTTGAAAGGAATATCCTCTACCAAGTACGGTAAGAAGGAGGATCCGACATATTTACATTTTAAATTTATATTTGAT
>SXGQ01143068.1_pt1 | contig 19523 bp, 18 predicted proteins | sample 3178371 | NCBI WGS metagenome assembly SXGQ01 (sample SAMN11356859, study PRJNA531348) | freshwater metagenome | isolation source: freshwater sample F1-20 | place: China: Fuxian Lake, Yuxi | collected 2017-12-25 | reverse complement strand
GACTCCATAAGCGGTCCAGTCTGTGTCGCCAACTGTGACTATGCGATATGCTGTTCCAGAAACCAGTGCGGTGCGTTGTGTGATGCCGCCCACTAGATACTTGTGAGCACCTTTTTGTGTGATGATGTAACCATCTTCTTCAGCCAGTCCAGTGATGAACACACGGCATTTCACAGTAGGATAGTTGGCTGAATCCACGGTGTTGGATCCGCCGACCACACCTTCATATTCAGTGGCTGAACTAGGTGTAATACCTGTGGGCACCACGGGTGCTGTCAGTGCTGAAAAAGGATTGAAGCCGATGTCAACTCCGGGAGTGGCGCCGGTTGAAGAGTTATAACTCGTTTCCGCGATTCGTTTGATTTTGAGAGGACGTCCCATTTTGTTTTCTCCTTAAAGAAGCCCAATGCGGGTTCTAGCCGCTACGCAGGGGGTTTATGCCTGCATAAAACGCTGGATTGCGTTGTGTAAGAGTATTTATGATCGTTTGCCATTAAGCAGGGCTACCACGGGATCTAAGATGCTTTTCTCGACGTTACCCGAATGGAACCAATGGAAATTGTGTTCGATATGGAAACGATTGGCCTGCCACCAATCTCGTGTGTCTGCGTGATGCTGATTGACCACTTCGGCCACGAGATGTAACCTACTGCTGAAATTCTGTTTGAGATCATAGTCATCACTGAATGTGTGGAATCCCAGTCGTTTCAACCAGGCCGTGGTGCCCGGTGCACCCACCACAAGGAATAGTTGTCCTGCGGCAATGGGTTTCCAGATCTTTTCGCTGGTGAAACTGATCAAGGCCGATGTTTCTGTGACCACATTGCACCATGCATCTTGATAGGCCGGATGCGCCAATGAATGGTCGTTTTGTCCTAAAGTTTCGCCTTGCCATGCCATGGGAAAATCCTGTATGTTTGTGATGCATCGTTGTGCCAGTTCATCACCTATGAGATTGGCCAATCCACGATATTGGTATGCGGTGATTGGATGACCTTGATAGGGACAGCGATCATAGAAACTGTAGATAAACTTGTCCAGCAGTCCAAGATCTTTGACCATGGTATAGAACACCAAACGATGAAACGTGGGATTGCGATTGAGACAAGAGAATGCGTGTGATCTCTCATGATTGAGGAACTCACGACACAGCGATTGTCGTTTAAAAACAAACAACCACGAAGGATAGGTTATCTCCTGTAGATGTTGATGTGGTGTGAGATCAAACTGGCTGAGACCAAAAAAGCAAGGTATTCCAAACTCACCCGCGATATTGTCCAAGATGACTGACTTTTGTCGATAGTCTGTGACAGGATCTTGCGTGCCGTCAAATATGATCTGTTCAAATCTGATGTTATCGGCGCTGGCCCGATCAACCACGGTCTTGACATAGCGTTCTATGTCTTGACCTTGGACTAGATTGCAGTCAATGACCAGGGTAGGACGATGGACCTGTTTCAACAAAGGTTCATAGTGCTGGTTGGGATCGTTTTCAACAAAGTCAAACTGATCAGTGTTAAAATTGTAGCGCCAATGCAGATCTTGCATGGCAATACTTATGGTGTTTTTACGATGAGATTATGATTGGCTGGTGGAGGCAAAGGTTTGATAACAACATGACCAATGGCATGACCTATGGGTGCTTGCGGTCGGATGGCTGGCATTCCCAGCCCAATGTTTACTTTGCCAATCATAACAATATTTATAGCCAACAAAAAAGCACCCGAAGGTGCTTTTCCGACTTCCCATCCCTGGAAAGATTACTGTTGCTTACGAGAAGCTCAAGTTTGATACAGCGATTTCGCCAACATAGTCACCAGCGTTACCGAAAGAACTTGCTGTGTTAGTAAGTTCAATGTAACCGTAACGTGTCATAAAGCTCACGACTGGTTCGAATGTTGATGGATCCAGCACAACACCGCTTGACATCAATGGGATGTATGGGCAGTAGAACGCGGCTGCATCTGTTTCGCTTGCGCCTTTGTAGCCAACCAACACAGGTGTTGTATCTGCGGCATAAGAATCGCAGAACACACGCATAGCGCCATTCAATGTGCCAACAAACTTGGTGTTTGTGGGTGCTTCGAATGTGCCTTCTGTGGTGCGGGCAAAAGCTGATGTTGTTGCAGACTGAAGGACAGTCAATGAAGCAGGCGATACCACAGCCCAGTTACCAGCGCCACGGCGTGTGCGCTGAGCGATCAAGTTAGCAACACGGTTGATCAAAACTGCCAATGCGGCATGTTCGTCACCAACGAATGTGGCTGTGCCTGATACAGTAGCCTGGTTGTATGTAAACTCTGTTGATGCAAGAGTGCGGAGTGACAGGAGGATCTCCTGGTCAATTTCAGCGGTAATCTCTTGTGCTAGAGCTGCCATGATTTCTGCTTCGATGTCAATGCCATGCATGGCTTGTGCATCTTGAGCGGCTTCAAATGTCCAACGTGCTTGCAATTTGCGTGTTTTAGCTTCAACCGCCTGCTTCAGGATTTGCACAGAAATCTGCTTACCACCGTTGCCTTCAAGCGTTGCAGTAGCGGCACCAGTGTAACTGGAGGCTGTGCTTGTGCCTGATGCAACTGTGGAGTAAGCCTGAGCGATCTTGAATGGGCTTAGAGCTTCTTCACCTGCTGTGACGGATGTCTGAGCAGCTGAATTGTCAGTCAATGACTGAGCATAACGCACACGCAGAGTGTGGATCTGGCCTACAGGACCTGTCATTGGCTGAACACCAACCAACTCGTTAGCGATCACAGTTGGCATGACACGTCGGATAACTGGCAGGATCACACGGTTTAATGTGGCGATGTTACCAGATACTGTGGAACCAGCACTTGCGTTCTCTTTCAAATACTTACGAGTGTTTTCGAGGATCACACCCATTGTGTTGCGGCGAGCACCATTCAAACCTTCCATGAGGGCTTCTTTGGTCTCGTCCCAACGGCTTTCTAATAGTTCTTGTGACATAATGTCTCCTTCTTCCTTCCTAAGAATTAAAGCCCTGCTAGGCGTTTGAGGTCGATCACATTGCTACGATCTTCCGCTACAACCTTTGCAGATTTATCACCAGTTACTTCACTGACACTTTCTGCGATCACTTTACGGGCTTTCGCAGGACGGTTGTCAGCCAACACAGCTGGTAGATATTTTTCGAAAGCGCCCTTGAGACGGGTCGTTTGGACGTTTTCGAGCAGATTCTTCATGACTTCTCGCTTCTCTTCATTGAGGGGAGCAAGCAATTCTTCCATGGCGTTTGCACGTTCATTGGAGTCTTTTATCACGCGAATCTCGCGTTCCTTGTTTTCAACGAGAACTTTTGCTTTCTCGGTGAGTTGGATGGCTTCGGCCAATCTCTGATCTTTTGAAGCGATTGCATCACGCAATTTGCGGATTTCGGTGTTCTCATTGAGATGAGTGGCACCAAATTCTGCGGCGTATGCTTCAAAAATGCGACGACCAAAATTGTTCTCGCGAGCAACTTTGATGTCTTCATGTAACTGGCTAAGTTCAGCCTTCAAATGCTTGGCAACACTCTGGCTCATCTTGGCAGCACTTTCTGTCACGAAACGTGATTTCAATGCTTCCAACTGCTTACGTGCTTCGCGGACTAGACGAACTTTGGTTTCCACCGCGTCCTTCTTGTCTTGTGCAAATTCTGTAATCTCTTGAGCAAGAGCCTTCACAACAAAACTTTCTAATTTCTGGATTGATTCATTGTGTGTTTTGCGATCTTTACGCAGTTCGCCAATTTCTTCGGCAAGTTTGGAAATCATGAAGTCGTTAAACTTCGTTGCTGATTCCTTCATCTTGACTTGGAACTTGACACGATCTTCGGCCAACGACTGCTTTTCAGCTGTCACGGCTTGGATCTCTGCGGCAAGACCATCTGTTACCATGCGATCTAGGGCTTCCACCATCACTTGTTTGTCATGCTCATAGCGTTGTGCAAACTCTTCTCTGAGTTCTGCACGCACCTGCTCACGAGCCTCGTTCAGCTTTGCTTCCCATTGTTCCGAGATTGCTGTGCGAGTTTCCTCGTTGATTAGGTCGCTATCTAGTAACGGTTTGATGGCATCTAGCATGCGTTTCTCCTAAATCTTGAGATCTTTGATCAAACGAGAAATCTCGCTCTTCAAATATCTCTGTACCTTGTCGTCTCCGCCAGCATCTTTGGCCATCTCTAGCACTCGATGACCATACTTCATGTTCATGAGTCCTTCGTAGACAGCTGTGGGATATGCGTTGGGCGCACTGGGTTGGGCGACAACATCGACAGTGACAATTTCAAAATCACTGACATGTCCATTGGCCTCGTTAACGTTTCCGCTACCGCGGCTTGAAACTCCTAGTCTCACACCTGATTCCAACATGGTGCGCACCAAATTGCCCATTGGTGTTGGGAGAATCTTCAGTTTACCAAATCCGTTGGGGCCATCCATCCACATGTCTGTGATCATATGGCTACAACGGTCTATGTTTATCTTGAGGTCATCCGGGTGATCTACTTCGCCCAGCACTGAGTATCCGCTTTGAATCTGCTCGTTCAACTGCTTGACTGCTTTTTCAATTTCGTCTACAGGATACACACGCTCATTGGCGTTCTTGACTCCACCCTGGATACAGATACCTTTCATGTAAAGGTCCTTACCTTCTGCGCCCTCAACAACAATGCGAGCGGCGTCGAAAGTAAGGTGTTCTCTTAGGTAACGAGCCATGACCTTGAACTAACCTATTAGTAAGGGCTCTTGGTGTTGACACCAGTGGCCTGTGCTAGATGTGGTTTGGTAGCAGGACTCTGCTTGACTGTGCTCTTCGCAGGTGCGTTTTGCACTTCGCCACTGATGATGTCCTTGGCTGTGGGAGCTGGGCGACCTTTTTCGTCGGCACCGGTGCTCATCACAGGCTTGCCATCCATGCCTTTGGCTCCGCTGTTGGCTGCAACCGTGGATTTTTTGTTGACGCCAGCGTCTTCGGATTTCACAGGAGCAGGAGCAGCCTTCAGGTTGATGGCTTCTTCAAGACCTTCCATGGTCTCATCTTCCATGTCCATGTCTTGCTGTTCTTCGCTGTCCATTTCAATCTCATCACCGCCACCAACTTCTGCGTCCATGTCAACTTCCATGTCGCCACTGGCACCGTCATCTCCCATCATGGCTTCAAATTCGGCCATGAGTTCATCTAACTTGTCTTCGAGATCTACAACGCGATCTTCTAGGTCATCAGCAGCCTCTTCTTCTTCGCCTTCACCTTCCATGGAAAGACCTTCTTCTTCCACTTCGATTTCGTCGATCAGTTGATCTGCTTGATCACCGCCCATGGTTTCGTCGTATTGATCCATACGGCCCATGGCGTCATCGCTGTCTTCTTCCAAAGAATCAGACTCTTCCATTTCGTCCTTGGCTTCGTCGAGTTCTTCTTCGTCTTTGTCCTTGGCTTCGTCGAGTTCTTCTTCGTCCTTGGCTTCTTCAATTTCTTCTTCGGCCATCAAGTCTTCATAGATGGCACGGCTTTTTTCTACTACGATCTCATGGAAAAGATCGCGGGCTTTCTGCTCTTCGTCATTGATGACGAATTCAATGAGCTGTTCAAATTTGTTCATGAGGTTCCTCCAAGGTTATGGCTCTGTGTGATATTTACGACACACACCTAAATCTATGTGGTTTATGGCTTAAAAGTGGTAGAAAATGACTGTGGAACCGAGATAAGACCGGTTCTACAGGGCCGGAGCGGCCGGGGGCTGATACTGCTTGCGGATGTCTTGGAGTTTTTCTTTGTATTCGTATGAACGCACATCGTTCATGCGACGCAGTTTGTTGATCTGCTTGAGAGTGAGTTTGGTCTTGCGCAGTTTGCCCAACTGAGGTTGGCTGTTGTCATCGGCAAGATCTTGGTAACCAGCAGGATCTTTGTGGAAAAATTCAAAGAGGTTCATGGCAGTATTTATTAGATAGTGGGCACAGGAGCGGCACCACCAGCAGGTCCTGCACCAGCCGCGGCAGCACCAGGAGCACCGGCCATGCCTGGAGACATGGGTGCCACAGCACCTTCGGGTGCACCTGCGGCACCGGCGATCTCTTCACCGGCTGTGATGTCTGCTTCGATATCAGCAGGGCTGATGCCCACTGAACGCAGATCTTGACCACCTTGCGTGCTCAGTTCGGGCTGATCTCGCTCTTCTTTCCATAATTTTTCGTTGTCTGCGATCTCTTCTTCTGACAATCCAAGATAGCGTTTCATCAGGAATCTCTTGCTCAAATAGGGCAACTGTTCCAGCCCGCTGAACGCTGTCATCCGTGTGGTGTCCAGTTCAGCCTGGCGATACGAAGCAAAATTCTGTGGCGGTGCAAACTTGATGCTGAACAGGCCAGAGTCAATGTTGAATCCTCTCCAGCGCAGGAACATCTTGAATTCGTCATCCAGTTTCTGCACGATCTGGCGTTGCATGCGCTCGCAGTATTGATTGAAACGATATTCCTGTATCAGCGCAGTGCCCACACGCCCGTCATTCATGGGACGATCAGAATCATCTGGCCCAGTGGGCAAATAACTGGAAGGCACACGTAGGCCGCGGCACATCTTGTTGTTGAAGTATTTTAAGTCGTCAATCTCGCCCAGGTTCTGGCCGCCTTGCAAAGTGGTAACATCCGATCCACGACCTTCGGCTGTGACCGGAAAGAAGTAGTCTTCGTTGATTGACAGCGGATTGTAGGTGGTATCCATGATGTTTTCACGACCACCTGTGTTAGACGGAATACGTCGCTGATGTATTTCGTTTTTCACACGTTCCACGAACTGCATGGCCAAATGGCTGGGCATGTTGCCCACGTCAATCTTGAAAATCCTGCGTTCTGGCGCACGAGATATGCGATAGATCAGGATGGCATCTTCCAGCAACTCTTTTTGCTTGAATACCTTGAATATCATTTCCAGCACTGACTGTCCAAATGGCCAGTAGTAGTCCAGGCCTTCGCTCAGGCTCAAATGCACCACGTGCTTGGCATCAATGCAGGTTTCGTTCACCGACCGCTGGAATCGGCTCTGCCCTGATGAATTGGGAGCGTTGGGTGCTGTGTAGTTGTAGGGTGCTGAATAACCACCCGATGGTGGCTGTGTGTTGTAGTCATTGGTGGTCTTAGCTGCCACTGACATGGATTGGAAATTGGGGTTGATGTCACGGATCACATACTGTTCAGGACGCTTGCCTTCCGACTCGTTGACGATCACACGGGCCACTTTGGTCATGTCCACCCAGTAGAGTTCAAAGGTTTCGGGGTCGCGCACAAACACTTGATCGCCATACTTTAGAGTATTGCGGAACATCTTGAACATGCGATTGTCAAACTTGTTGAGTTTGGTCCATTGCTGGAGCTGTTTCTTGATGATGTCTACTTCGTGCTCAGTGGGTGTTTCCGTGAAACCTATTTCAAAAGGTGTGTCGTTGGCTTCACAGGTCTGTGTGGAAAATTCGGCCAGGATGTCAAGGCAGGCATTGATTTCCGAATCCCCATCCATGTTTTCGTATTGATTGTAGCGTTCCATCCGGTTGGGATGGCCAGTGTAGACTTCTGGCAGTCGGCTGGCATAGTTGCGAAAGGCAAATTCCGCATGGGCTTTGTCGTCCACGCCGTAGCCTGTGCCATAACTGGGACCGCGTGGAACCTGGCCCGAAATTGGGCTGAATTGGCCAGACACGTCAGCCACTTTAAAATACTTCTTCCAGCTCAAGATGTTGTTTCCATAGTGTTATATTTACCGCTATCAGCGGGTTGCTGACAGTAATCTACGAGAGATGTCCACGTTGTTCTGTAGCAGACCGATCATGGTATCAAATCGGTTCAACTGCTCGCCCATCATGGTCACTTGTTGGCCCATGGTGTCAGTCATGCCAGTCATCTCTACCGGTATGGATCTGCCGCCAGCCAGGGGAACCACTGCTTCTGTGCCGTGTAGCATGGCCGCATATCCCGACTTTGGACCAGATGCAATACCGCCATATTGGAAATTCCCTACCTTGCTGGGATCTATACCCAACGCCTGGGCCACAGCAAACTGTATGCCCCCGCGCATGTTGTAGCCTTTTTCCAGACCGCCCATGCTTTCTTTGCCGATGATACCTACCATGAGTTTGGCCATGGTGGCTGGATCTCTGGGCAGGACTTCATCAGCACCTTTGCCCATGAAACGAGCCATTTGCTCGATATACAATCTGGTGTCGTTTTCATTGGGCGGTGCATAGGCCGAAATGATGCTGGAGATGGTATCTCTTTTGCCACTACGGCTTTTGCCAGTCAGGTAAAGATCCAACTGACGGGCCAATGCTACCAGACCATCGTCCACTGATTCAAATTTGGCAAATCCGCCGGTGCCTACTGTGGCTTTGTCCTGGCCTGCAAAACGTAGATTGCCAGGATTGAGATTCTTTGCGGCAGCACCCATGAGCCCGGCTGATCCTGTCATGGGCGGGTTACCAGGAGGACCGCCTGCTGTTCCAGGCGGCCCTGCTCCCTGGGTGCGACTGTAGGAACCGGGAGGTGCACCTCTGGTGATACCTGTGCCTAATATTTTGTCCAGTGCGCTGGCACCAGAGGCTAGTGAATCGGTAAACATTCTTACAGCACCTGCCATCTTGGGAAACTGTTGAACTACCACGCTGTCTATGCCCACTGCAAAATCTCTCAGCGATTTTTGTGCGCCAACCACTGTATTGGTGAGATTGCTTTGATTGTTCATGGCATCTTTTTGCTCTTTGCCTACATCTCGTATGCCTGCCACCGTCATGTCAGTGGCGTTTTTCAGTTGGCGCATTTCACCCAACACAGGATCAAAGTATGTGCCCAAGCGTCCCACCTGGCGTTCATACTTGGTGCCGCCCATGGCTTCATACTGTGCAGACGTGGCTTGCTGTAGCCGTTCCATGAACGTGGCCAGATCGCCGGTGCGTTCCAAGAAATTAACCAGTTCTGGTCCAGCACCACCAGTGGCCTGGAAGAACAACTGTGCGTCTTTGCTTCCAATGTTGTCAAAGATATCTTTGAAACCTTTGGCCATCTGTGGGCCTGCACGTTTTTCTATGATCTGTGCGGCATTGCCGATGGCTGCCGCAAACTGCGGACCACGACGACCTGCATCTTCCAGCACAGCACCAAATCTCAACTCTCGATTTTGATTCTCCAATCGAGAGGCAGCTTCTTGCCGGCTCATGCCTGTGAGTCTGGCCAGTTCATCCAATTGCAAGATGTATTCTTTGGATGATTCGGTCAGTGCGCGAGTGTCGCGGAGATTGACTCCTGTCTGGCTGCGTTGATAGCCCAGGAACTGTGCTGTGAGATCTCGCTGTTCTTCAAAGCCAATTCCCAACTTGAGAAACTGATCTTCGAATCCTTTGCTGGCCTTGGTGATGTCCACCACTGCCCGCATGCCCTGTGTGACCGATCCACCTGCAAAGGCCAGACCTTGGCTGTTCTTGGCAATGACCCGGGCAAAGGAATCCATGCTGAGCCCGGTTTGCAGAGCAGCCTGTTGCAGTCCTTGGAAACTGTTGCCAGTGACACCACCAATCTTGCTGAGTTCTTGGAAGGATCCGACCACACGTTGGGTTTCGTCCAACGAGAAGTTCATGAAAGCAGTGCCTGCGTCTACTACATCTTTACCGTGTGCCTTGAGAGCCTTGCCAATCACTGACGTTACCGAACCAAGGCCCATGCCTATCATGCTGGCAATCGCGCCCTTGGGGCCCAGCATTATTCCAAACGACGATATGCCCGAAACGGCCTGTCCCAGGGCGTCTACGGCACTGCCCAGTCCACCGGTCATGCCTTTGAGCGCAGTGCCTGCGGCACCCACCGCTGGTTTTAGTGACCGGAAATCTTCGCGATTGTCCCTAGCACCTTGCGCAGCCGAACCCAGCCCTGACAATACTGCGCGAGTGGTATCTTTGAACTTTTCCATGGCCTTGGCAGCTTCCATGGTCTGCTGGGTTTGTTCGTCTTGTGCTTTGGTATTGTTATTGATGGCCTTGTTGAGTTTGGCCATGGTTTCGGCGCTGAGGCTGGCGCTTTTGCGGAATTCCGCCATGGCCTCTTGCATCATCTTGATTAGTTTTTCTGATTCGTCCATTATCTGCGCCGATAAGTATTGTATCAATTATTTATGGTGCCCAAATATGCCTGAAACCTCTAATCCGTTACGCAAATTCTTCCGCCAGCCGGCCATTTACATACGCTTGCCGTCAGATGGAAACTACTACCCCCAGGGTTCGCTTGAAATGCCCCCAAATCGAGAGCTGCCAGTGTATCCCATGACTGCCATCGATGAAATCACTTATCGCACAGCAGATGCCTTGTTCAATGGGTCAGCATTGGTCAATGTGATCCAGAGTTGCATTCCTGCTATCAAGAATGCATGGCATGTTCCGCAGATGGATCTTGACACACTGTTGATCGCGATCCGTATCGCCAGTTACGGACACGAAATGGATTTTGAAAGCAACTGCCCGCACTGCTCCAATGAAAATGCATTTGGCCTGGATCTCCGGCAGGTCTTGGACAACATCAAGGCCGGTGACTACAGCGAATCAATCAAACAGGGTGACGTGGAGATATTTTTCCGACCGCTGAGTTATGAGCAGGCCAACGCCAATTCCATGAAGCAGTTCCAGGATCAGAAAATCCTGGACAGTCTTCCCAATTCCGATCTGCCCGAAGAAGAAAAGATACGCTTGCTCACACAGGCCTTCCAGAAACTCACTGTGATGACCATTTCCGCCTTGAGCGGTGTGATCTCCATGATCCGGGCCGATGGGGAAATAGTGGTGGAACCCGAGCACATCGAAGAGTTTGTGCAAAACTGCGACAGAGAGATTTTCAACGCCATACGTGATCATGCCACACAACTGCGTGAGCACAGCGAACTCAAACCGTTGAAGATCAAATGCAACGCACCCGAATGCCAGAAAGAATACGAGACCCCATTCACCCTGGATGTCTCAAATTTTTTCGTATCCGCCTCCTGACCTCGAGTCCTGAGCGCATAACCAAGATAGTGGAAGGATATGATCGTGAAGTCAAGGCCATCAAGGACGACATATTCAAGATGTGTTGGTATATGCGAGGAGGCCTGACCTATGAAGAAGCACTCAATCTCAGTTTTCCAGAACGTGAAGCTGTTGGCGCCTTGATCAAAGAAAATCTTGAAACCACCAAGAAAACCGGAATGGCATTCTTTTGATGGAACTGGAGCAAGTAAAACAAGACATCGAGCAGTGGATAGAAACCTTTGTTGAAGTCCCCAATCCTGCACTGGGTGGCTGGCCACCATGCCCCTACGCACGCCGAGCACGCTTGGATCGCAGTTATGAAATACGCATGGGCACGGATGTATATAAGGATCTCATGGGGCTAGCAACCACAGGGTTGGCAGGCAAAGAAGTCATGATCTATGTGTATGATCCTGTGCAATGGCCCAGAGAACAGTTTGCTCGCGATCTTGATTTGGCCAACATTGGGTTCCTGTTACCGCGTGACATCATCGCCTTGGAAGATCATCCTGCAGATCTTGAGTGGGTCAATGGTGTGTGCATGAACCAAGGAACCTATGCCCTGGCCTTGTGCCAAAGTGTGAGTGATCTTGACAGCAAGGCCCGGTCCATGGCCACAAAAGGCTTCTACCACACTTGGCCAGAAGAGTATCTAAAAGTGCTGTTCCAACACAGGAAAGATCCCCGACAATGAGTTATCAATTTGCCCGCATCAATCTTGCCAAGACCAACTATCAAGCCACTGTGGAGTGGGGATATCTCATACCCACTGCAGAGCAGATCCAAGAACTGGACGAGATCTACAGGACCTACTGCATCTACAAACACTTTGCATCTGTGATGCCCATATTTCCTGCACGCTACACTGATCCAACCACAGACGTGATTGGCTACTTTGATCAAGGGCGCATGATCGCCTTTAGTTTGATCAAACGCTATGATGATCAAAATGCGCTGTGCGATCAGTTTGCCTGGACATACCACGATCCGCGAGCACGATTGGGCATAGAAACAATGAAAACAGAGTGTGCTATCTACAAAGCACGAGGGTTTGACTATCTCTACCTCGAGCAAGCACATCTCTACAAACAAGAGATAGATGGATTTGAACTACTAGGACCAATGACATGAGCGACTTATATACCATATGGGCAGACAAAGAAGGTGACATCTCTGACCTTGATTGGGTCACAGGAATGAAGAGTTTTTTTGAGCACTTGATCTCTGAAGGCAAGATGATGAGTTATAGGATAACCCGTTGCAAGATGGGATTCCGTTCAATCGCAGACATGCCCGAATGGATGATCATCATGGAGTTCCAAGACATGGGTCAGATGGACTCGGCATTCCGTCGTGTGGCACCATTGGAAGGCGAACTCGAAGAAAAACACAAGTCATTCAATCAGTTTGTTTCGGGCAACATCCAGCACGCACTGTTCCGTGATTGGCCTGATCAGTTCTAACATCCAGTTGAGACTTGCTACGCAAGTCTATTCATTCGCTGTCGCTCATGAATTTGTTACACAATCGAGCGTAGCGAGATAACAGTTATCATCTAGATTGTTTGGTCACACTTTGCCCGCTCAGGGCAAAGAGGTGTCATCATCCGAGTCGACTCAGTCACACAGCGTTAGAGCATTACAGAGGCGGTTGTCCGGTACCTCGAGCTCCGTCTTTATCACAACGGCGGCCAACACGACATACGCTATCATATCATGCTGACGTGTGCTATCACTAGCACGTCTTTTTCCCTTTATATTCTGTTCAAACAATCAAACCGCAGGTGTTTGCGATCGTGGTCCTGTCAAGGATACTGATTGAGTGCTCACTAGCGCGGTGAGTCTTCCATCCCTGTGATCCGTGATCCAGGTCTAGGGCACACGATGTTGGCCTGTGCTAGCCTTGGCTGCTTAGTTTGCCTTTGATATGACTGCCATGCACACGGACCTGTATGTGTCCGTTGTAATAGTCGTCTGATTCCAATACACGTCGGGAGAATTGTTCGCGAGCTTCAATGTAACTGCATTCCGATTTGGATTTGCAATAGTATAGGATTTCACGTGAGAAGTTTTGGGTGCCTAGCAGTTCAACATCTCGAGATAACTCCGGAGAACTGCCATAATATGTCTGCCAATCTGATTCTATCTTGCCACGGATTTTTTTGCGTTTTTTCTTGCCATTTTTGAGTTTGACTACCTTGTATGTTGTTTTTTTAAACTTTGCTAATTTTTTGCCAATATACTGCCGACCAGTGAGTTTATTGGTGATCAAATAAACAAAACCGGCACATGTTTCGGGTAATTCTGTGATTTCTTGAGATTCGAAAAGCCATGACATTGAGTTATAGTTATCATTGTTTGACAATTATAATGCATTTTCCCTTTGCCACTGCTGATCAAACCGAGTCTTGACGTTCTCAGTGCCGCAAGCATCCACACACACTAAATTAGGATTCAAACTGTTCCAAGAACTCTGCACTTGCTCAAAATCCGTGATAAAATCACGTTGCCTACTGCCCAACCAACAGCAGGGACTGACTCGGCCCTGGGCATCTATGTAGATGCTTTTTTCATTCAATGCATGACAGCTGATTTGTTTGGCCTGTTGGTGCGGAAGATGCCAACTAACAGGATGTTGCAAATTTTTAACCAACGGCCTTTTTGATACCTTGGCTCGAAACCATCGGAATCCCATGTCTCTGGCTAACTGTTCGCACCGGTCCACCTGGTGCTCGTTGTGTTGATAAACCAACATATCCCAGTGTGCTGAACCACCGCCAGATATAAAGGCTTCGGCATTGGACATCACTTTGTTCCAATTGACATTTACGCGATAATCAGCATTGGTATCTTCAAGGCCGTCTATGCTGAACACCACGTAATCATGTGGTTGGTCGAGCACTTTGGCCAAAGCATGCCACCAAAAAGTAGTGCCTATGCCACCGTTGGAATTCATACCCAATACTATGTTGGGGTTGTGTTTGCGGAACCAGTCATATATGGCGATTGTGTTATGACCGGCAGCCGGATCTCCGTAGTTGCCGCACATGAACATTTTGTCCAAGTTGGCAACAAAATCTTCAGACAACAAACTTTCAATTTGTTCTACGGACAGATGATGGCGCCGAGATGCATTGAAGTTTTTGTCAGTTTCGCGAGCACACAGAGGACAGGCAGCCTGGCACACATCAGTGGGCTCGAGATGCAGGACTTTTATTTCACGCGATGTCAACATCTGTGTTGTAACTTGTGAATCCATTTTCTTTGACCACACGCAGGATGTTTTCAACACGTCCAGCCAGTTCGTCTCTGTGCGACACCAACCAGATCGACTTGTGCCGTTCGCGGCTCATCTTCTTCAGCAAAGCCAACGAATTTTCCACGCCCTGTGTGTCCATGCCCGAATCTACCAGTTCGTCAATGAACAACACATTGATCGGATGATACAGACTTTCCCATACATCACGGAACGCCCATGACATTGACAAGATCAGTCTATTGCGCTCGCCGCGACTTAAATTGTCAAAGTCGAGATCTCGCCCCAATTCTTGTATTTCCACAGTGAGATCATTTTGGAATATCACTGAATGGGGCAAGCCAATGCGATCCAGGTAGTAGGTCAACCGGGCATTCAGATAACTCAAGTTCTGTTCGATGATCTTTTTGCGTATGAACGAATCTTTGTTGGTGAGCAACTTCAGCAGGAAGTCCTGATGTTCCTGCAGCCGGGTGAGTTCGTTCAGCGTGTCATAGGTCACTGCTTGCAGGGCCTGTCCGGTCATTTCTTCGATCTGTTCACCATAGGGATCTGTTTCTTGTGTTTTGCTGTCTAGTTGTTGTTGCAGATTCTCCACGTTGGCACGATGTTGTATGGCATCTTCTTCGCGATCATAGAACATCTTGGGAGGTTTTCCTAACTGGCCCAAGGAGGTGTGGGCAGCCTCCATTTCTGATAGCGTTTGTGTATGCTCTTGGCAAGCCGTTCTTGCTGTTGCCAGATCCTCCTGCTTGCTTGCCAGCACCTGTTGGTGCTTTGAGTCGTGGAACTCTTGACCGCAGGTATGGCAGGTATGCTGTTCAAGAGTCGCAATCTCTTTGCTAAGCTTGCCAATGTTTTTCGTCTCGCGATCAACATCAAGTTTCGTGCGGGATATCTGTCCAGCAAGATCGTTGATGTCCTTGCGCTTCTGATCCCAAATTTTGTAGTCCTTGTGCGCTTGGATCTCTGCGTCAATGTTGATCTTCCGCAGTTCCTCCAAGGCCTTTTGGATTTTGTCTGTTTCTTCCTCATGCTTGGTCTTCCACATTGTTTGCCTGCGGCGCAGATTCTCGATCTGTTCTTCTATGCGCCGGTTGGCTTCTTGCACAGCACGGATGCGCATCTCTTCTTGAGCGATGCCATCTTTGGTTTCTCTGTTGAGTTCTTTGATACGCTCAGCACGCTCACTCAAGAGAGTGATACCCAACAGTTGTTCTATGATCACACGCTGGTCATTGGCCTTCAAACTCAAGAATGGTTCTGTGTAGGTGTTCAAGGCCAGCACATGGCGAAACATGTCATGGGTCATACCCAGGGCAGACTCTATGGCATCTTGGGTTTCTCTGCTGTCACCCTGTGAATTGTCGTCAGCGGCCTGCTCTTCGTTGTTCACATAGAATTTCAGTATGTTGGGTTTGCGACCACGCTCGATACGATAGTCTCGGCCGTTGATATTGAAATCCAATGAAACCAACATGGCTTTGCCGTTGGCTTTGTTGATGAGATTGTCACGGCGAATGTTGGTCAAAGCCTGCCCATACAGAGCATAACTCAAGGCATTGATTATAGTGGTCTTGCCTGTGCCATTGCGACTGCCGTCCCCACCCAGATCTAGATTCTCTCCTAACACCAAGGTAAGATCACGACGATCAAAGTTAATGGCCTGTGTGGCATTGCCCACGCTCATGAAGTTTTTTACAGTCAGGTCTTTAATCTGTATCATATGATAAAATGTATTCGGCGATAGCCTGATGTCCTTGTTTTAACGGATGATTTGTTAGGCCTTTTGGGTAGTCTCTGGTCAGTGTTGCCAAAGAGACATTCTTCCATCCCGGAAATCTAGTAGTATCTATTTTTTGCTCTAATTTCTTAATTTCTGAATGTTCTAAAAATAATTGTTCGTCTTCCATCTGATCAAAGCACAATAATGATTTTACACTATTGTTAAAGTCAGGCCAATCGCTTGTCCATCTTTCCACATTATTACCAAATGCATTGATCATCATCCATTTTTTTGAGTTGGCATCTAAATATGTTTGTAAAAGAACGATCTGTTGTAACCAAGTCTTGAAAGCATATAACTCATTATACCAGTATCTATAATGCAATTTTCCATAATTTACGAAACATGGCTCGTTTGAAAATCTCCGATTTTCCAACTGGATATTGAAGTTGATCTCGTGGTTATCGTTGAAGTATCTGGTAAATCTTGATATATCCGACCAGGCAATATAAAATCTATCATACTCGTCTAGGTTTTTTACAACTTGATATACTATTCTTTCGTTGCTACCACCGCTGACAGCCCCATTGACAAAATCTATTTTTTTACTTTTGGCTACCAATGATGGCCATGCATCGTTTTTATTTTCTAGATCATCACCGTATGTTAAACTACAACCGATAAAAAATGCCGTCATAGAGCCTGATATATTTGCAACAGCAGTTTTGGATCGTAGAACTCAGATTCGATCTTGGTGATCTGATCAGTAACGATCTGATCCACAGATTCGAATTTCACGTCTCCTGGCGCCATGTCTTCTTCCAAAGCAGATCTCTTGTTAGGCATCAGTGCCATTTCTCTCAATCCGTGTTTTTGGATAAAGGTATCCTTGATGAAAGTGGCTTCTTCGTAGGATATTTCGATGTCCAGTTGCACACGCACATGCATGTTGGGTCGAAGGATTCGATCAGCATTGTCTATCACGTAACTCAAATCCCAAACATTGTAAAGTGGTTGGTCCGGCCATGCATGATATTCGGGGTCCGAGCCCCACTCTAAGATCATGCAACCTCGTTTGTCATCACCTGCGTCGGCGAAGTTGTGCGGAAACGCATTGCCGATGTAGTTCACGTTGCGTTTGTTTTGGCGTAGATGGAAATGTCCTGAAAACACTTGATCGATATGTCCAAAATGATCTACCTGTATGGTGCCATGATCGGGCATTTCTACCATGGCATTCATTTTGAAGTGTGGTAATTCGAAGTGCCCAAACATATATTTTGCGTTGAGATTTTTTATGCGACGGTGTTCGTCTCCCACTAGCCAAGGTGCGATCACAACATCACCTTCTTCAAACCAATCGTTGCAGATATGGATGTTGGGCAAGTGTCGGGCCCAGGCCGCACCGTGTATGTCTCGTTTGTCGCGATAATACAAGTCATGATTGCCCGGAATAAAGAAAAACTGTGAAAATGCTTTGCTGAGTTTTTCCAGGGCCTGCAGACTGAAATTCAGTGTTTGTAAGTTGATGGCCGCACGATGGTGATGCCAGTCGCCCAAGAACATGCCGGTTTCACAACCATGCTCTCGGCCGGTGGCGATGATCCAGTCTACAAAGTGTTCACAATCTTGATTGTGCAACAGGCTATTCGATTTCAGTCCAAAATGGATGTCAGTGAAAACGATAGCCTTCTTGAATAAGTTGGCCATAGACTAGCAGTATACTATTCTTCTGAAGAGGATGCGACCGCTTCGGCAGCTTTGTTATGGCTTTCCGAATACTGTCTGGTCCACGAAGGATTGAGTCCGTTCATTTCCAGGATGTCATCGCGTATGTTCTGCATCTTTTTCTCAATGTTCAACACACGAGTGAAACTATTAGTGATAGCGGCAGTATAATACGCAAAAGGGTTCTGCGATTTTGATTCGTCGAACTGCAGGCCGATTTGGCTGAGCTGTAGCAGGGCTTGTCCCCGCATTTCTTCGTTGTAGGTGTAGCCACGCCAGTTGCTCCTTGTAGCATATCTTTCGCACAGTTTGATAAACATGTGCGCCAGTTTTGGGGTCATTTTGCCATGATCTCTGCAGAACTCACCCCCGTCTAGACTACCCCGCCAGTGCGACTTTCCCACCACAAAAGGCTGTTTATCGTCATCCAACCGATAGTGATAGAATGGTGGAAAGTTCAATCTCACATAGTTCATGTCCAGCACAGGCACGTCCACTAGGTCTTCCAGGCCGTCGCTTTCTTGCACGTCATCCAGTTCCAGCAGTTCTTCCATCTTGGCCTTTTTGATCTGCGCTTTGGTTGGCTTTTTGGGTGCCATGGGTATGTGGTCCCAGCAGGTGATACGGAACACGAGATCCAGGTGCGATATCTTCTTTTCATTGACTGCTTCGCCGGTTTCTCGTTTGACACGGTCGGCCCTGTTGCGCCGGGCTTCGGCTATGGTGCGCTGATTGATCTTGGACAGCGAGGGCAGGATGATGTCATACTGATGATCCAATGATGTGTTCGCGTAGGTGCAGTATGAGTTTTTGCTGAGGTGTATTTCTTTCAATATATCTCTGTTGTTGAGATAATTGGTCTTGGCTGGAGTCTTGATAGACATCGTTGATGATTCTCCTATATTGTAGTTATTATACTACAGGTCAACCAGTTGTCAAACCTTTTCAGCGATTAACTTAGCCGTTTTGATATCCGGTAAATACAGCAAGGAATCCACAATGTCAACACAGGCACAACTGAACCAAGCTGATCTCGCACTACAACGAGCCGACCAGGAATTGCTAGATGCGCTAGGTGCGCTGGATAGAGCACAGCGCATCTTGGCACGGGCACAAGAAGCAGGATCAGACGTTGATCCTGGTCTGCTGACACAAGCACAAAACGGAGTCACCCAGGCCGCGGCGAGACTGGAACAGGCCAACAATGCCGCGCAAGCGGCCCTACAGAACTATACCACGGTGTTTAATCAGCCCGACACCGATGCCGCACAGAACCCACAGGTCAACAACGACCCACCTGCACTACCACCACCTCCGCCGCTGACTTCCGCGGCACCACCACAAGGCAATCCTCCCGATCCCACCGTTGCACCAGCAGTTACCAGCCCAGTGACAATATCCAACATCACTGCTTCTCCTCTGCCCGTGGATCAAGGTCCGCAGAGAGATCCCAACGCTGAGCCCTTGGCCACAATCTCCAGACCTGGCCAATTTATTTTTGATGCCAATGGCGAACTGTTACCAGCCGACAGCGTGGTAGCACAACAGATCGAGTTTGAACGACGAGAAGCCGATGCAGAATTTGCCAGAGTGATCAATGTCCAGCCAGGTCCGTTGGGTGGCAGATTTACCGCGGTGTATGATCCCGAAACTGGCAAGTTCAACGTAGAAAATCTTGACACTGGTGAAACAGTGCAATCAGGTCTCACTGACGCCCAGGCCACTAGATTGGCCGGCGAATTGTCCGAAGGCGATCCTGCATATTTTTCCCAGACAGAT
>SXGQ01866040.1_pt1 | contig 19525 bp, 10 predicted proteins | sample 3178371 | NCBI WGS metagenome assembly SXGQ01 (sample SAMN11356859, study PRJNA531348) | freshwater metagenome | isolation source: freshwater sample F1-20 | place: China: Fuxian Lake, Yuxi | collected 2017-12-25 | reverse complement strand
CTGAAAACTAATTCCTCCCCTCGCCCCCGGAACGGGCGAGCGGGGTCGGGGGTGAGGGGGCGACCCACCCCGCAAACGCACTCAGACCGCCCCACACCACACAGCAGCGCAATGACACACGCGAAGCCGGGAAGACGCGAAGCTGAACGCCCCAAACTGACAACTGAAAACTAATTCCTCCCCTCGCCCCCGGAACGGGGGAGAGGGGTCGGGGGTGAGGGGGCAGGACGCCCGCAAAACTACCCCTCCAGCCACGCATGCTGCCCCAGTACCCTGCAGCACAACTCCCTGCAAAGCCGCACGGCCACATACCGGAAGCACTGACAACTATCCCCGCCCCTGCCAGCCCGCCAGCCACGGAACACTCCGGTCAATCACAGAATCCTGACAGATCCCGCTCAGCTCCGTTTCACCATAATCACCCTCGCTGTCGACACTGACAATCTTCAGGTCCAAAAGATCCGCCGCCACAACTGCTGCCAGTTGCTCCGCCTGCTCCAATTCCTGTTCTGTCCAGGCCGCCAGCTCAAACCCAATCTTCTTCGTGTCCCCAGGCAGCTGCACATACCCCAGTTGCACTTCACCTGTGATCCCCAGACTGCGAACCAAACGACGATACAGCGGGAGCTGCAGGTCCACCCACTCGCCCTTCGACCGATGAGTCTTCTCAGGGGGATTTGCTGCCTCGCTGGTCTTGTAGTCCAGAATCCGCACGACCCCGGTCTGGATGTGCCGATCAATCCGGTCAACCCGACCCTCAATCGCTACCCGCCGTCCTCGCACGTCCTCGAAATCCGAAACCACCAGCTTCTGTTCCGTATGCAGAATTCGCCAGCCCTCGCGCACGGATTCCGCCTGCCGCTCCGCAAAGACCTCAAGTCGCGACTCAATGATCTTCAGCTGAACACTGACCGTGGCCGAACGCGAACGTCCGAAACGTGTCAAGGCCTGTCGCTGCAGCACGTCTTTCAACAGTTTCGCAATCGCCGCAGCATCAGCCGAGTCCTTCAGCGGCGATGTCCCGAACTCATTCAGCACCTCGTGCATCAGACTGCCAAACGCGGCCGCATCCAGTTCACGCACGTCATCCTCAACATGCCCCAGCCGCAGCTCCCGCCGCAAAAAATAACGGTACGGACAACTCAGATAATCGCGGAATGACGTGACGGCGATCACCGCAGGAGCAGCCGGGATGTTCACTGGAGCCGGTATGCTGAACCCGCCGCCAGCCTCCCCGCCCGCCGCGGCACCCGCTCCATCATCGTCGTCCCCTGCGTCTGCGAAGAACTGCCTCACCCGCTCCGGAATCTCCTCCGGCTCACACGAAAACCACAGCCGCGATGGCACCAGCGGATTCCCGTCATGGTCTCTGCGCCCCATCACAAACACCACCCGCCGACGGCTGTTCAGCAGCAGCCAGACCACACTGGCGTCCCGCGCATATCGCCGGCGACTGTCACTCAGATTCAGGCTCGCACGCAGACTGTCCGGCAGAAATCCGTCACCCCCTTTCACCGATGGAACGTTGCCTTCGTTGAAGCCGGCCACCACCAGAAACGGTGCGTCATCCATCGCCAGGTCCAGCCAGCCGGGCAAATCTATGCCGTCTTCTGACCAGGCCGGAGCCAGCGTTTCAGCAGCCACCTGCGCCAAAAAGAAATCCAGCGCCATCGCCGCCGAACACTCAGGAACGGCTGCTGCCGGAAGTCGCCGCAACTCTTCACAAACCGCCTGCAGTGATTCCACGCAGCGGCAGATCCCCACGTCCGACTCACTCTGCGCTGAATACTGTCGACCACCGTAAACCAGCGACAGCATCCGGACCAGACCCTCGGCCCACAACGTCATCGGACGCGGCTGCTGCAACTGATACCACAGCATCGACTCCGCCGCACTGAACAGCTCGTCCAGCGACTTCTGCCGCGCGGGGATCGAACCGTCCGGATGAATTCTCCCCACGGCGGAGATCGCCGACTCCGCCTGCTCACCCTCCGGCAACAGACATCGCAGCAGCTGCTCCACACCACGACAAACTTCAGCCGTCGCCTCGGGTACTGACCCCCGCCCCAGCATGACGCCCGGAGTCATCTGCAGATGCTGCCCCGTGTACTCGTCCACCGCTTCCAGCCAGCCCGCTGCCGCAGCACCCGATAAACGCTCGGCCAATCGCAACTCCAGCCACGTCGCCAGATCCGGGTGACGAATCAGATCCCGCAGTGATGGAAAGTCCGGTGGCAACTGATCCCGAGCTGACGAGAGATGCTGCGAGACGGATTCCAGCAGACGCCACGGTCGAGTCTTCTGCAGGGAACGCCCAATCGCCGGATTCCCGCGCAAACCAGCGTCAGCCAGAGCCTGCAGCAGCAGCGGAACCAGCTTGTCGTCCGCTACCCCGATCGTAATGTCATCCGCCCGCAGATGAGCCGCAACCGCGGCAACCTCCGCCGTCACCGCCTGCGCAAGTTCCCCCGGACCACCGGCGATTCGCCCGGCCTCCGCCGGGATGTTCAACTGCCGCTGCTCCCAGCGATCCGCAGCCACACAGCCAAACTCGTCGTAGTACTCGGACATCTCCGCCGGCGCCGGCACCAGCGCAATCACCTGAGCACTGCACTGCACCAGCATCCGACGGATCACAGTCGGCATCTCGGCAATTCCCAGCAGCACAATCTGCTGCTCCGCACGACACTCAAACTGCTCCACTGCCACGCGCCGAGCCGTTTGCACATCCCACAGATGCAGCGCATCCAGTCGGCGATGATACTCACGCTGAATCTCGGCCAGCGCCTGCCAGCGAGCCGCCTCCTCAGACTCCCCTGTTCGCGCCAGATGCTCCGAGACCGTTTCAAACGAATGCAGCTCTGCCGCCAGATCTGCATGCTGCCGCCGCAGCGAAGTACACAAAGACACCCACGCTGGCACCGACTGCACCGGCGGTCGATGCGGTATCGCCAGCCGCAGTCGCTCGGCAGGCACTGCATACAGAGCCGACATCCACACCAGCAATTGAGTCAGTTCGGGGGCCAGCGGTCGCTGCACAGGATACAGATGCTCTGGAAAACGTTCGAACGTCTCGATCACAGGCGGCCGCAGACCCGGCCAGCGGTCGCCGTGCCGCTGCACCAGCAACTCCAGCAGCCGCCTGCCGGCTCGCCGCCCCGGAACAACGACCACCACACCCGACAAATCCAGCTCGTCACCGCAGGCAAATCGCCCCGCCAGAAAATCCACTGCCTCCAGCAGTACAGGACGATCCGTTCCCGCAAAAAATCGTTCAAGTGTCATACCGCAGGCCACCTCCAAAAGAAAATCCCGCTGCAGTGCTCACTGCCGCGGGATTTTATCAGGAAAGTGTCAGCCGGGACAACCAGTCAGGAAAAAGACTGAGCGGATGCGACGCGACGCCGCCAGGCTCGCAGCCCACACGCGGCCCCCAACACCAGCATCACTCCGTATGTGCCAGGTTCCGGAACCGCACTGAACATGCCCGGCGTTGTCGAACCGATCTGGATCCCGGCAGGCTCCGTACCACTGGCTGCCCTTATTGCGAAACTGTCGACCACAAAACCGAAAATCGAAGAACCACCGGAATTACTCACCGAGTTGCTGATGTTGGTGATGTGCAGCCACCCGTAGAAATCCTCGGATGTGTCTGACTGAAACCGAAAGCCCACATAGCCTGAAGTCCCCGTAAACTGCCCTTCCAATGCATTGGCATCACCATTCATCGGGTCATAATACAAAACCGCCTGCTGCGACTCGTTCGCAAAATCCGCCGCTGTCAGCAGGTAATCCGCGGCAAAATTCGTCGCCAGCCACTTGCCGTCGCCAGCGGCGCCGCCGATCCCATCGTACAGGTCATTCGCAAACCCGGTGGTGTCTGCCGACACGGCTGACCCGGTTGTCGCGAACGTCAGTCGTCCCAAAGGCTCACGCGGATCGCTCGGCAGATTCGGACCGTTGCTGGCAACCCGATACAGACTGTCAGATTGCCCGGCCTGATCGTTCAGAGATGGCCCCAGAAACAGCAGCTCATTCTCGGGTAATCCAAGGGCAGCCGCGTTCGGCAGTGGATTCGGCGACGAATACAGAATCGGCAACATCGGATCATTAAACTTGAAGATGAAATTGCAGAACGTCATAGGTTCGCTGGAAACTTGCCAGCCTGAATTGTAAACGCCTGGAGTCGACAGGCTCTCCTGCTGAAACAAAAACGGCCCGTAAATCACCTCAGCACGCAAAGAGTCTGCCGCAGAAAGTACCAGCAATGGCGCCAGCAGCCGGAACGCCCTCGCAAAAAGTCGGACACAGAGGTTTTTCTGAACAAATTGCATCACTACTCTCCGGAAACGGCTGCAGTGCATCGGCTCGCTCACAGCATTGATGTGTGTCGGCAACTCGCTGCTACAGCAAAAGAAGACGGTCAGAGAATCGGCAGGGGATAACTGATTTGCATGCGATCAGGCAGAATCTGCCGATTGCAGCGATCGTCGTGGTGCCTCTGCGATGCTGATTTCGAAATTGTGGCCAGCCATTCCGAAGCAACGCGAAGTTTGTGCCATCCCGGCACCTGCACACTCGTTTCAGGCGACCGAGAATCAAGGGCACAATCCTGTCCCCTCGTCTCCGCCGCCGCACTGAAAACTAGTCAGGTGGCATGGCTGCAGCAATTCCGCGTTTCTCGATCCGATCAGTTTTACTGAGAGCGCCGTCTGTTCTGAGGATCCTGACTGTGAGGAGAATTTGTTGCCAAAACCGGCTGTCTGATGCGGGATCGCATCACCGATGACTGCGGCACGTTGCCGCCAGTCCACAAAACTTATGCACAGGGGCGATTTTCGCCGAAAAGTGTTGACCACAGCCAACGTCAGTGTTGCCATGGACCGGCAACACGACGCTCGCGGGGACACACCCATCCGGCAATCTCCGCTGCACCGGCGGGAGTACTAACAGGAATCCGCCGATCGCCACAAGACCAACTCAGCCAGCAGGGCAATACCGCAGAATTTCAGGACTGGCAGCCCTTGTCTCGCCGTCGGTGATTCCCCCCGCTTTTCCCCGGTTTCTGTTGCTCACCAGGTATTTGTCGCTAAAGTCGAATCAGATACGGCAGTGATTTGCCTGCACTCTGCCCGCTCTTTACCCGCCCTCCCGTTGGTCACCCTCCCAAACCCCTGCCGGATTGCCCCCATGCACAGCTCTGTGTCGACCAGTGGCCTGGCCCTCGTCGCGTGGTTGCTCGTGACCGCCGGTCATGCTGCTGCGCAGACCGCGGAAAGCCCGGTCGATCTCTTCGAAAGGACGATCCGCCCGCTGCTCCTGGATCGCTGTATCGAATGCCACGGCCCCACAAAGCAGGAACATCAGGTGCGTCTCGATCGACGCAGCGATGTACTGTCAGGATCGGCCTCCGATATCCCCCTGATTGTCCCCGGTCAACCCGGCAAAAGTCGTCTCTGGCAGGTGCTGCAGCATGCGGAAGATGACATCCGCATGCCCTCCTCTGGAAAACTGGATCAGCCCGCGCTCGACGCCGTGCAGTCCTGGATCCTGCAGGGCGCCCCATGGCCCGAAACCGCTGACCTCGAAGCCGATGCCACGGCTCGGCTGCAACGCTGGAGACAGCACTGGGCGTTTCAGCCGGTCCGCGTTCCTGACCTCAGTACCCAGCCACCGAACATTCCGACCATCGACTGGCTCATTGACCGGCAGCTGCAGCCCCACGGACTGCAGCGCTCCCCCGCCGCCCCTGCCGCCGTCATCACTCGCAGACTCGCCTATGCCATTACCGGGCTGCCACCCGAACTGACAGATCTGGCAGCAGCTCGCAACGCAGAACAAACCGGAACCCTCAGTGCATGGCTCAGCGATTACACAGAACGGCTGCTGGCACAACCGCAGTACGGCGAGCGCTGGGGACGCTACTGGCTCGATGTGGCTCGTTACGCCGACACCAAAGGCTACGTGTTCACCGAAAACCGCGAATATGCCGACGCCTGGCGCTATCGTGAATGGGTCATTCGCTCGCTGAATAATGACCAGCCCTTCGATCAGTTCATTCATCAGCAACTGGCCGCCGATCGCCTGCCGGGGGCTGATGACCCGGCACAACTCGCCGCCATGGGGTTCCTGACACTCGGACGCAGATTCCTCAACAACACTCACGACATCATCGACGACCGCATCGACCTCGTCACTCGGGGACTTATGGGAGTCACCGTGTCCTGTGCCCGTTGCCACGATCACAAGTATGACCCCATCAGCCAGGCCGATTACTACAGCCTGTACGGCGTCTTTGCGTCGTCCGAGGAACCCGGCGGAGAACCCTCTCCGCTCCGGCTGGTCGATCGACCTCAACCCGTGGAACCGGTGATTTTTGTTCGCGGAAGTCCGGGTAATCGTGGTCCGGCGGTGCCCAGACGTTTCCCTGTGGCACTCTCAGCGCCGGATGCTCCTGCATGGCAGACCGGCAGCGGCCGACTTGAACTGGCTCAGGCCATCACCAGCCCTGCCAATCCGCTCACCGCCCGCGTTGCGGTGAATCGCATCTGGATGCACCTGTTCGGGCAGGGTCTTGTGCAGACGCCCGGAGATTTCGGAGTCCGCACCGAGAAACCGCAGCACGCTGAACTGCTCGACTGGCTGTCTGCCGAATTTATGGCCAGTGGCTGGTCCCGCAAAACGCTCCTCCGCACAATTCTCCGCTCCGAAACATGGCGGCAAAGCTCTGATCGTCGTCCGGACGCCGAGCCTGCTGACCCCGAAAACCGCCTGCTCGCGCGGATGAATCGCCAGAGACTTGATTTTGAGGCCCAGCGCGATTCGGTTCTCGCCGCCTCCGGTCAGCTCGACAGAACAGTCGGAGGCCCCTCGGCAGATCTCGCCAGCGATCCCGCCGTCACACGCCGCGCTGTCTACGCCCGCATCGATCGCCAGAACCTGCCCGGTCTCTTTCGCACTTTCGACCTCGCCAGCCCGGATGCTCATGCACCCCGCCGCTACCAGACCACAATTCCGCAGCAGGCACTGTTCTACCTGAACAACACCTTTGTGCTGAATCAGTCTTCTGAAATCGCCAGGATTACGGCAGCCGCCGGAGACGACCGAATTGCGGCAGTGTTTGCACAGGTTCTCAGACGTACCCCGACTGCCGCAGAACTGGCCGACTGCCGCTCCTTCCTGCAGACCATCGCAGAACTCCAGCAGCAGGCAGGGCAGGGCGGCTGGCAGCTCGGCTGGGGCTCACTCCCGGAAAATGCCCTCAGCGTTTCCAGCTTTCAGCCGCTCACCGTCGTTCGCGAAGGTCGGCTGCAGGGCGGAGATCAGCTCCCCGATCCACAGCTCGGCTGGGTGTTTCTCAGCCGCAATGGCGGACATCCCGGCAACGATCTGCAGCACTGTGCCATCCGTCGCTGGACCGCCGACAATGACTGTCGGGTGCTGCTCCACGGTGTTGTCACTCACGATTCCGATCAGGGGGACGGCGTACGCATGAAAGTGCTCGCATCGGACGGGAGACTGCTGGCAGAAACCATCGCCGCCAATGGCACGCAGACCGTCGCGGCTGCCGGCATTCAACTGCAGGCCGGACAGTTTGTGGACTTTGTCGTCGACTGCCGCACGAACTCCAGCCATGACTCTTTTCGCTCAAAAATTGTGGTCACTCAGGCCGTCGACGGACAGCCTGTACGAATCTGGAATTCGGAACAGGATTTCCGCGAAGCCCCGACACCACGTCAGGATCCCTGGGCACAACTGGCTCAGACACTGCTGCTGACCAACGAATTCTCCTTCATTGACTGAACAGGGTGACATAATGTCCGCAGCCATTCCAATTCCCTTCGTTCGTCCTGACCAGTCGCCCATTGTCGTTGGCCGTCGCGGCATGCTCGCCCGCTGTGGCATGGGCTTTGGTGGACTGGCACTCGCCGACCTGCTGCAGCAGACACAGGCCGGCGAACCACTGAATCCAATGACCCCGCGGCAGCCACACTTCCCGTCCCGCGTCAAACATGTGATCCACCTGTTCATGAACGGCGGGCCGTCCCACGTCGACACGTTCGATTACAAGCCCGAACTGCAGCGCCGCGGCGGCGAAAAAATTGCCAGTGGAAACCTCGCCACCGAACGCCCCACAGGAGCCCTGTACCCGTCCCCGTGGAGATTTCGGCCCTGTGGGGAAAGCGGACTCATGATCAGTGATCTGTTCCGCAAAACCTCAGCACACGCTGATAAACTCTGCGTCATCCGTTCGATGCACGCCGATGTGCCCAACCACGAACCATCGCTGATGCTGATGAACTGCGGAGATGCCCGACTCGTCCGCCCCAGCATGGGCTCATGGCTCACCTGGGGTCTCGGTACAGACAACCAAAATCTTCCCGGCTTTGTCGCCATGTGTCCGGGAGGCTATCCCATTCAGGAATCGCAGAACTGGCAGGCCGGATTCCTCCCCGGGATCTTCCAGGGAACCTACGTCGATACCAACCACACGGAACTCGAAAAACTCATCGAAAACGTGCGGAATGATCGCATCAGCAACACCGAACAGACACAGCAGCTGCGCCTGCTGCGACTCCTGAACCAGCAACACCTCGAACAACGACCCGGCGATGCGCAACTGGAGTCACGGATCCAGTCGTTCGAGCTGGCGTTTCGCATGCAGACCGACGCCGCTGATGCCTTCGATGTGTCGCGCGAGCCCAAACACATTCGCGAAATGTACGGCGAAGGAGTCCAGGCAAGACAGATCCTGATCGCCCGCAGACTGGTGGAACGCGGCGTCCGCTTTGTTCAGGTCTGGCACGGGCAGGGACAACCGTGGGACAACCACGATGATATCGAAGTCAACCACGCCCGACTGGCCCGCCAGTGCGATCAGGCCATTGCGGCTCTGCTCACAGACCTCGACCAGCGCGGTCTGCTCGATGAAACACTCGTCATCTGGGGAGGTGAATTCGGCAGAACTCCCACGGTGGAGCTCCCCACGAAAGGCGCCAACGCCGGAAAAATCAACGGACGTGATCACAACCACTGGGGCTTCACCATGTGGCTCGCAGGAGGCGGCGTGCGGGGCGGCTATGCTCACGGTGCCACCGACGAATTCGGGTTCAAAGCGGTCGAAAAGCCCGTTCACGTACACGATCTGCACGCCACGCTGCTGAAACTGATCGGCTTCGACCACGAAAAGTTCACTTTCCGATACGCCGGACGAGATTTCCGCCTGACTGATGTGCACGTTAAAGTCGTCGAAGAACTCATCGCCTGACAACTCAGCCGGCTGCAAACGTCCGATCCAGAAACGGCCCCACCAGACCTGCCAGCGGCGGCAGGTCGATCAAAAACGAGTCGTGCCCGAACGGACAACGCAGCTCCAGAAAACTCACGTGTCGCCTGATCTTCAGCAGGGCCGACACCAGCTCCCGGCTCTGACTGGTCGGAAACAGCCAGTCTGTGTCATACGAAGCCACAAAAAATCGACAACGGGACTGATCAAGAGCCTCCGCCAGCGAGCCAAAGCCTTCCTCCAGATCAAAATAGTCCATCATCCGAGTCAGATACAGGTAACTGTTCGCGTCGAACCGCTGCACAAATCGCTTCCCCTGATAGTGCAGATAGCTCTCAATCTGAAACTCCGTCTCCTTCTGCATACTGTAGGCAAACTTCTCGCTGTTCTGCAGCCGCCGACCAAACTTCAGCTCAATCGAATTCTCTGACAAATACGTGATGTGCGCCACCATACGGGCCAGGGCCAGACCATATCGAGGCCCCTCAGACTCGTAGTAATCCCCGTTGCTGAACCCCGGATCCGCATAAATCGCACGCCGGCCCACAGCATTGAAGGCGATCCCCTGAGCGGTCAGACGCGGCGCAGATGCCAGCACCACAGCTGCCCGCACCTGATCCGGAAAACGCACCGCCCACTCCAGCACCTGCATGCCGCCCAGACTGCCCCCCACAACACCCAGCAGCCGGGAAATCCCCAGCGATCTCACCAGCTCAGAATGCACACTCACGACATCCCGAATCGTCAAAAACGGAAAATTCAGACAGTAGCGACGGCCCGTTTCAGGATTCACCGACCCCGGCCCGGTCGTTCCCTGACAGCCCCCCAGCACGTTCGCACAGATCACAAAGTACTTTGCAGTGTCCAGACCTCGCCCACGGCCAATAAAACCGTCCCACCAGCCAGGCTTCCGGTCCGCGTCCGTGTGCCAGCCCGCCGCATGAGCATCCCCGGTCAGAGCATGACACACAAAGAGCGCATTGCTCCTGTCAGCATTCAGCTCGCCATACGTCTCATAGGCCACTGTGATCGGCCCCAGCAGCTCGCCGCTGGCCATCCGCAGCGCAGCCGGCGGCCTGAACAGCTCGATGTACTGCGTCGCCGTCCGCCCCACCGATCCGGCATTCACAAATTCCCGCCCCGACTCGATTTCACCCATAACTCACTTTCACAGCATTCGCCGAGGGTCTGATTCTTCCGAAAATGACGACTGCACCGAACACGACGACGCGCACACACACACACACCCGCCACTCAGACAACTTCTCCGGAACACTCAGGCAACTTCTGCCGATCTGAAAACAAGGTTGAACTTCCCCTGAACCGGTTGGTTAGCGTTCACTGACGCCCAACGACCCGCACTCAGGCAAACCCGCAAACCCCGGCACATCATTCAAAACTCAACGCCGATTGTGTCGGTCCTGACAATAACGACAATTTCTCCATTTTTTCAGAAGGTTTCCGCGAACATCTTCGGCAAATACTCACGTAAAACTGGAGAACTGAGAGACTCTGGTAGAAATTCAGGCAAGTTTGCCGAATTTCAGGCGGGCTGCCCGTTTCCTCAGACCTCCTCACTGCGATGATCCTGTCTGTCGCTTTAGGGAAAACCCCCTTTCAATTCCCCGAATCTGCAGCTTGCCTCGCCAGTGTGGCTTGTGTAGTCCCTATTCGTGGTATTCTAAACAGCGCTGTTTTCAAACCCTGGCAGGATATTTGCACAGGATTCTGAACGCTGGTTGTTGTGTGCCGATCTGCAACACGTCGGATTTCCCGTCCGTGCTGTCGCAAGGCTCACGACCTCCGGCCCGGGCCATGACAACCCGCTGAATGACACATCATCGACGGATGACAGACGTACGACCAGATCACTCCATGGTGATCGCTCATCGTCCGATTCCTGACTAAGTGCTGACAAACACCCGCCAGGGTGCCTGCGAGTCCTAACTATGAGCTTCATGGTACTCACTCTGGTAGTAGGCTTTTCAGTTGCCGTCCTGGCAGCACCGGCCGTCGGTGTGCTGTGCAAACACCTCCAGATCGTTGATCGGCCGGACGGTCATCGTAAGCTCCATTCGACCATCGTCCCCCTGACTGGCGGCCCCACGCTGCTGATATCAATTATCTGCGCCGTCGCCGCAGGCATCGCCTGGCAGCCTGACGCACTCGCCGCGACACGCGGTGATGCCTGGTTCCTGCTCTGCCTCTCCATCGCCACCGCCGTTCTGGTGACCGTGGGAATGCTTGACGACCGCTTCGGACTGCGGGGTCGCCAGAAACTGGCCGGCCAGTTCATTGCCGCCGTCATCATGGTCCCGTCCGGCATTGAAATCCAGTCCGTCACAATTTTCGGTGAACCCGTTTCGCTCGGGGTGTTCTCAATCTGTTTCACGGTCTTCTGGATCCTCGGTGCCATAAACGCTCTGAACCTGATTGACGGCGTTGACGGACTGGCGTCCACAACGGGCATCGTTCTCAGTCTGTCCATCGCTGCCGTCACTTTCCTGCAGCAGGGGCGGAATGACGGTCTCCTCATCGCTCTGGCCCTCGCCGGAGCACTCTGTGGATTCCTCGTTTACAACTTCCCCCCCGCTCGCATGTTCCTCGGCGACTCCGGCAGTATGCTCATCGGGCTGGTCCTCGGGACCGTTGCACTCAAATGCTCCGTCAAGCAATACACCGCTGTCGCCCTGATCATGCCAACAGCCATCTGGGCGATTCCTATTTTTGACGTCGCCATGGCCATCGTTCGGCGACGCCTGACAGGCCGCAGTATCTACGCCACAGATCGCGGACACCTGCATCACTGCCTGCAGCGACGCGGGCACACCGGTGGGCGACTCCTGCTCGTCGTCGGCACACTGTGTGCCATAACGGGTATGGGTGCCATCGCCAGTGCCTTCTTTGAGAACGACATCTATGCCATCGCTTCCGTGATCACGGCTCTCTCACTGCTTATCGTCTCCCGATCCTTCGGCCACACGGAAATGACCCTCATGGCCCGACGTTTTCGCCGCGTGACCGTCTCCATGTTCACTCGCAGACGTCACGGCGACACCATGCACCACGAACAAATCCGGTTGCAGGGTCACCACGAATGGGCACTGCTCTGGGACGCTCTGATGCACGCTTCGGTCACGCAGGGTCTGCACTTCGTGGAACTGACTATCAACATGCCCAGCGCAGGCGAGTTCTACCACGCCACGTATCGAAACTCTCATAATGTCGATGCCCACGAGCTGTGGCGCTGCGAACTGCCACTGATCGTAGACAATTTCGTGATCGGTCACATTCGAGTCGAGGATTCGGCACGCGGACAGTTCACCGAATGGCTGGCCGACCTGTCACGCAACCTTGAACCCGTGCAGGCAACACTGCACACACTCCTCGCCCCACTCCGCAGGAAACCAAATCCCGCCCCGGTCAGTCCCTCGGCAACTCTGGCACTGCTGCCGGAACGCGTTGGCACCTGAAATTGTCAGTTGCCCGCCTGCAGCCGCTCAATCAGCACTACGCGAAATCCAGCAAGGTCGTACCGATCTGTACCAGGATAGCGCATGCTGAAACTCGATTCCGAGTCGGCCGGACCAGTCAGAAACGCGCCGCCTCTGACAGCGTACTCGTCAATCCGCTCTCCACCCTCCGGCTCGCACCATTCCATCACATTACCGTGCATGTCGTACAGTCCTCCGGCATTCGGAAGCAGCGAACCCACCGGCAGCGTCGACACGGACGAGATACGTGCATAGTCAGGCAGAAACGATTCGTCATCTGAACAGTGGAAAGCCGTCGTGGTGCCCCAGCGACAGGCTCGCTCCCACTCGCTCTCAGTCGGCAGCCGAAAACCCGACACACCACCGTTCAGCACCCACACCTCAGTACCATCCGCCCCCCGCTGCCGCTCGTAGCATGTCGCCAGACCGCAACGGCGACTCAACCAGTTACAAAACTGCACGGCATCAGTGCGACTGACCTGCTGCACCGGATGATCGGGCCCGTTCCCCACGTCCCGGTCCGGCCCCTCCCACGCCTCCGGCTTCTGGTCGGCAGGCCACGCAGGATCATCCACAAATCGCTGAAACAGCCCCTGAGTCACCTCGTGGTCGGACATCCACACAGCCAACGGGACGGACGACGCTGCACCGCTGTCCCCCGGAATCCGGATCAGAGTCAGACCGTCGTTGACAGATCGCCAATCCGCAGTCCCATCCTGCACAGCCACCAGGCTGTCAGGCGACTCTCCCGCACTCGACGATAACACAGCCAGCAGGCGGACAGCCGCCGCATGCTCACACGAGTCCGCGGACCTGACCAGCTGCTGCACACGCAGGCGCAGTCGGTACTCGGCGTCACGAGTCATTCTGACACCCACGGCCGGACGCAGTGCCAGCATCAGTGCAGCGTTCAGATCACTGCTTCCCGTCAGCTCCAGTTCTCCCGAACTGCTGCCAAATCCCCCCCAGGTCGACGCCTCGCGAATCCACCACACTCGCTCAATCGGATCAGCCACCCCCGATCGACACATAGCTTCAGCCCAGCGCGACTCCCCCAATTGCAGCGCCAGTAATGCCAGCCTGGCACGCTGCCGCAGGTCACGAGGGGCCTTCAGAGCCTCCATCCGGACGGCGATCGCTGCCACTGCCGCCTCCGCCCTGTCAACCAGCCCGGCAGCCAGCACAGCGGAATCCGGGAGCAGTGGATTCAGCACCTGCCCGGTCAGGTATTCGCTCTCGTCAACATCCAGCGCCGCGAGCGCCAGTGCCAGCGGCAGCCGCCGGCCCGCGTCCGACTCGCGGTCCCGCTCCTCCAATAACCGCTGCCGCAGCATCAACTGCGGATACCGAGCGGATGTCAGTTCGCCGACCGCCCGCGTCAGCTCGGTGCCCCGCACATCCCGCAGCGCATCCACCTCCGCTGCCATCCGATCAAGCATCTGCCGCTGCTCCAGACGCTCCGCGTTCCACCGGAATACTCCCACGAGTGCCAGACCGGCGGCACCCGCCAGCCCCCACCGCTGCAGATGCTGCCGCGCAGCCGCCCGCATCAGGCGACGCTCATCTGCGGTCCACTTCGACGATGACACCAGACAGCGAATCCACAGCCACTCCCGCAGTGACGGCAGATTGCCCGCTGTCCGCCGCAGATTCCAGGTTCCTGACCGCTCGGCCAGCAACAGCTCCGTCCTGCCCCTCAGAGTCTCACGCTGTCGCCGGGACAACCACGCATGAATCGAAGGCACCAGAAAGTCGTGCGTGAGCTGATAGCGCGAACCAGTCACTCGGCTCTCACCGGAATTCACACCTGCCGCTGCCTCTGCGTCCAATTCCGAATCAATCGGCGTCAGGAGACGCAGGTCGCGGTCCAGCACATTCATTAACTGCTCAAAACACCCATCCCCCAATCCGAGTCCGGATGCCGCTCGCAATTCCTCAAGCGTCCTCGCGGAACCACGAATCACCAGTTGCCCGGCGGGCAGCATCACTCGCAGCAACCGTCGCGCCGCCTCCGACTGCATTCGCAAGGCAGGGTTGGCCCCCCGCCCCTCAAATACGGACTCCAGATAAGCCACACCCGCACCCTCGGCACCGCCCAGCTCCTGCAGTGTCCTCGGCTCCCATTCCCGCTGCCGCACCAGCTCAGCCAGCACCACCAGACGCACACACACAACCCGACCGGACTCCGATACCTGCTCAACCGCCATTCGCAGAAACTGCCTCTGCGAAGCTGACAGGACGCCTTCCCGCGGCAGTCGTCCCCACGCCCGTCCAAACTGCTCGAGCACCCGCTCAGAATGCTCCTCGTCAAACAAATCCACCACCGCCGTATTCTCGCCCTGTCGCATGGGGATCTCCAGCGCTCCCATCAAGCGCGCTGTCCCGAGGGCAAAATCGTCACGAACCAGCAGCACAGCCTTCAGAGACTCACCCTCACACTGACGCAGTGCCCGCACCAGCAGACTGTCAGAATCCAGCTGCTGACCACTCAGCCACTGCTCGAGCTGATCGATCACCAGCACCAGCCTCCGCAGCCGCCTCTGACGAATCACCGCCAGCAGCCCCGCCAAATCCTCGTTTACCGGCAACCCCGGAACACAACGACGCAATGCCGCCTCCAGACGACGCTCCGTCTCACCGCCCGCCGCCTCCACGTACACCACATCCACACCCGCCGCCAGACGCGGCACTATCCCGGCTCGCATCAATGAGGATTTGCCACAGCCGCTCGGACCGTAGATCACTCCCACCAGCAACGGCGGACCGGCGTCAGAGCCGCTCAGGCGACGCACCCAGAATGACACCGACTCCGCCAGCCCCTCACGGTCCACCGGACCGGGCAGCAGTTGCAGAAACGCCGCAGCATCCTCCCGCGTAAAACACTGCAGCCCCCGCGGGACCAGCCGCACCTCCTCCGAAATTCGCAGATGCGAAGACGGCCCGGCTCCACCAGCACCATTCCCGTCAAACCACGACTGCAGCTCGTCCGCAAACTCCTCCAGATCCCCGTACCGATCCACCGCTCGCTTCGCCAGCGCCTTCAGACAGATTCGCTCCAGCTCACTCGGGATTCGAGCACGAAACTCTCGCAGTGAACGCGGGGCCGCGGAGATCACCTGGCTCAGAGTCTCCCGCAGGGACCCACCACGGAAAGGCCGTGAATCTGTCAACATTTCATACATCACCACGCCCAGCGAAAACAGATCGCTGCGACCGTCCAGCCGATGGCCCTCACCCCGCGCCTGCTCCGGGCTCATGTACGCCGGCGTGCCGGCAATCGCGTACTCAGCCGGATGCTGGTCCCCGTGAATCGCCAGCCCGAAATCCGCCACATAGGGAATACGCCCCGCACGGGAAATCAGAATATTCGCAGGCTTCACATCACGATGAATAATCTTCCGCAAATGCGCCGCATGCAGCGCCCGAGCCACCGGAATCAACAACCGCACCGTCTCGCGCTCCGTCAGCCCGCCTGCTCGAATCTCTGACTCCAGAGTCCCTCCGTCGATGTACCGAGACACCACCCAGACACCACCCGCAGCCGTCCGACCCGCATCATAGACCGTCACCACATTCGGATGATCCAGCTGCGCCGCCATTCGCGCTTCTGACAGATAGTTTTCCAGCTCAGCAGCACTGGAAAAACGCCCCGGGGCCGGCACCTTCACCGCCACCGCTCGACGCAGCTCCGTGTCATACCCCAGATACACCCGACCAAATGCCCCCTCACCCAAAACGCGATCCAGTCGATAACGGCCAACCCCCACCAATTCCGCCGGCTCAAAACCGGCCGACGGAACCTCAGCACTCTGCAGCAATGTCTTCAGCTGGTCCGCACTGTCCGCTGCCGCGGAATCCGAAAGACGGACCACCTGCGTCGCATCATCCACCGAACCGCCAGCGTTCGATGCCTCCACACGCGACTTCGGCAGCGTCCCCTCCGTCCGCAGCTCGTCCTCACCCTCAGAACTCATAAACACGCCCCGGCTCGGCCACTGTCAAACCCGGCCTTCTCAAGTCCCGCAGCTCCGACACAATTTCGTCGAAAAATACCGGTTTCAGATGCCACGCCAGTACCGGAACACCTGCCCGCAGCTGACCCAGCTCCGCCGCAAATGTCACACTGCTCAAATGCCCCGACTTCTCCGCCAACCAGCCCAAAGAGGCCGGAAAACTGCACTCCAGAAACACGGCCCGCAGATTCCGACAACCCGCCAGCAGTTCCCAGACTCGTCGAGTCGGCAGGGTGTCAGTAATGAACGCCACCGTGCTGCTGCCGTCGTCCACCAAAAATCCCAGCGTCGGTACCGGATGATCCAGAGCCACCGGAGTCACCTGCAGGCCACATGAATTCACCGGCTCCTCCGCCCGCAGCTCCTGCAAACGCAAAAACGGAGTCTCCTCGCGGGATAATCGTACAAAATCCGGCCAGATCCGATCGTTAAACACGTCCGACCGCAGACTCGCAAACGTCGCAGCACTCGCCAAAATCCGCGGACACTCCGGAACCGGCCGATACACATTGTCCAGAAAAAACGGCAGCGAACCAATGTGATCCAAATGACTGTGCGACAGAAAGACGTCCCGAATCAACTGCTGACGCTCAAGTGGCACCAGACAACCAACCGTCCCCGCATCGATCGCCGTGTAGTCGTTGATCAGCACAGACTGACTGAACTGCAGCATCCCCGATACACCCACACTGGACGGCAGCAGTTCCACTCTCATGCTCAGATCCCGTCAGATGTTCTCAAGGACAACCCCCCACTGAATCCCGCCAGAGCTTACCGGGGAAAGCCACGCAAATCCAGACCCCCGCTCAGCGGCTCATACCCGAACTCCTGCGACCACCCGGTCCGAAATAATGATTCAACCCGATGTGCAGCTCGGAATCAAACTGCCGGTCGCTGCTCGTTGGCACCACAACACTCATCGTCAGATTCGTTCGACGATACAGCTGAGCAGTCAGGCCGGTCGTCAGGTTCACCACGTTCGCCCGACTTCCCGCGTTCCCGAATTCCAGCGGCACACCACCCACATTCGCCGAAAAATAGTCGGCCGACTGCAGCATCTCATTGAAATGCAGCTCCAGCACACCCGCCAGACCCGTCAGAGTCTTATCAGCCGCCGCATCCGCCTGGTACAGCCACACACCTCCCTGGACACTGGCATACAAAACGGCGCTCTCCTGCAGTCGCCCCGCCGCAGACTCACCCGAGTACCGGTCCTCAACAAGTACTGCCTCTCCGGTCGTATCGAATGCCACCTGGCCAAATCCCTGAATGAAAGTGCGGTCCGTCGGAGTCATCAGCAGACCCAGCCACGGCGCCACTGTTACGGCTTCACCGCTGCGACGCATGTACAACGCCCGGTTCTGAATCACCGTATCATCCGCAGTCGGCAGCTCCACTGACAAACCACCCGAAACCACACCTGACTCCGTCTGCAGCAGCAACTGTTTCAACGCCACGGACAGATTTCCCAGCTCTGCCGCAGATCCACCCGTCGTCATGAGCTCCTCGTTCAGCAACTGAGTACTGTCAAAGGTCCCTGCAAACGGCAGTCGCACCTCAGCCGATGTCCAGCTGTCGTTAAACGTACGCTCAAACCCCGGCACAAATCGCTGCACATCCCCGTAACCCGCCGAACCCACCACCGAATTGAAATAATTGTAGTTGAAGAACACCCGATCCCGCGGCAGAGGACTGTTCTCCTCACTGATCTTGTACTGCGAAATCTGCGAACCCGCTCGCGACAAAGCCAGACTCTGACCCTCGGCAAAACCGCCACGGTAAAATCCGTCCTGCACACCCAGCGACAAATCCGCCAGTCCCGATCCCGCTGACTGCCCGCCCGACAAATTTGCTCGCAGGTCCCGCAAACTGGACTCACTCACCGTCCCGGTGTACCCCGCAGCGCCTGCAGACCCCGTCCGACTCACCAAATCCGCCACCACGCCCCGCTCAGCTGATGTCAGACCGTCATAATTCAGCAGCTGGCCATCAACGTTGAACAACAGTCCCACCGATCCCCCGTTTGCCTGCCCGCCCCCGGCAGAACTACCCGGAATGTCCACTCGAAACACATCCGCCGTAATTCGCTCGGCAAACAGATCACTCATCCCCCCACCCCGGATGAACAATGACTGAGGCTGAAACATTGGCCCCGTCGCCACAAACTGCTGCTGATTCGTGAAACCCAGCATATCGCCGGCGATATTCGGAGTCAGACCAACGCGACGACCAGCTGTCCCCACACTTCGACTCGCCAAACGACGCTGACGACCACTCATCGAAGGCGGAGCAGCCCGACGGGCACTCGCTTCCACCTGCTCCGCAGCCGTTCCTGCACCCGCCGCACCAGCCCCCGCCGCAGACTGCGAATCAGTCGCCTGACCATACACCTCAGCACTCAGAATCAACAACAACGCCGCCGCTATACCGCCCCGAAACATACCGCTGCCCGTCCCTTCCATCCATGGCCGACGAGTCATCCGCTGCCAAATCTTCCCTGTCCAGCCCAAAACACACTGCGCAGCAGACCCCCCTTACCTCCATCGACCACCAGCAATCACCACAAACATCCGACAATCACGAAAAACCAACACGCTCCGCGACAGCCACCACACCAGGCCGAGCTTTCCCCGTAATCGACAGACAACGACACACGCCAGCAAACACTCCGGCAAATACCGCCGAAAACAAATTGCCAACCGCCAATTGAAAACTGGCCACTGAAAACCAAT
>SXGQ01881632.1_pt1 | contig 19534 bp, 22 predicted proteins | sample 3178371 | NCBI WGS metagenome assembly SXGQ01 (sample SAMN11356859, study PRJNA531348) | freshwater metagenome | isolation source: freshwater sample F1-20 | place: China: Fuxian Lake, Yuxi | collected 2017-12-25 | reverse complement strand
GGCGCGGGTTTGCGGGCCATCGGTTTGCTTCTTCGGGCCGCAGTTCAGGCAGCATCTACATGCTGTGGCTAAGCTGGAGTAAGTATGGTAAGGTAATACCTACAACTACTCTTAAGAGGTAAGCCACATGACCGCTACCGCTGTTCGCCCTGTGGCGATCAAGATCGACGAAGACATCAAAGCCCGAGTGAAGCGCTTGGCGCAAGCGCGTCAGCGTACGTCACATTGGCTGATGCGCGAGGCGATTACGCAGTACGTCGATAGAGAAGAGAAGCGCGAGGCGTTTCGCCGGGACACGCTCAAAGCTTGGGAAGATTTTCGTGAAAACGGATTGCATGTGACCGCGGATGAGGCTGATGCCTGGATGGCTCAGCTCGAACAAGGCAATGACGTTGAGCCGCCCGGATGTCACGCCTGATTTGGTCTCCGGCAGCGTTGCTGGATGTCAAGCGGCTCTATGACTTCCTCAAGCCCAAGGACCTTGACGCTGCAAAACGCGCCGTGAAGGCTATCCGCCAAGGTGTCAAAGTGCTGGATAAGCAGTCGGGAGTGGGGCGCCCAGTTGAAGACATGGAAGATGAATTCCGTGACTGGATCATTGATTTTGGCGACAGCGGCTATGTGGTTCGTTACCGGGTTGACCAGCGCCTCGTCACGGTATTGGCAGTGCGCCATCAAAAAGAGGTGGGATTTTGATTGTTGCATGGACTAATGCGCAGAGGTGCCTGAGCACTCTGAATCTCATGCCTCGGAAATGGGTTGACCATGTTCAATTTGCACTGCACAAAGAAATTACTCGACCGTATTAAGCCTGACGTTCAGGCTGCCGTTAACGGAACAACCATCCTTGGTGATTGGTATGCCACGGCACTGTTCTGGAAACCTCAACTGGCGCTGTTTGTCAACGAGCGAACCCTGCTTCCAGTGGTCATGCCGCTGGCTCCTGCGACGACTCTTGCGCAGCGTTTTCCCGATGCACTGGCGCAGGTGTTGCTGGCGCTGGAAATTGGGCAGGACAGGGTAAAGTCCGAATTGGAAAAGATGGGACAGGTGACTTACTCCAAAACCTCAAACAGAAGTGTCTTGGGAATCATGAACCAGTTCACGTACCAAGCTGAGGGCTACAGGGACCATTTTGGCTTGGTTGACCCCTTGGCGTTGTCAGTGAAACTTGCTGGAACACCCTGTAGCCCCTTGTACAAGGGAGCAATCTGTCCGGACTTGGCCGTGAGGGAAGTCATGGCTCAGGGTATAGCAATTCTGAAGACATGAGGGAGCGGTGGACGCGGGTTCAAATCCCGCCAGCTCCACCATATGCAAAGTGAGAAAGCACTCTCTCACTTTTTGAAGAACCCCGCTGAGGCCCAGTCTCTGTGGGGTTTCGCCGTTATTGGGTGTTGTCTTCGTTCTAAAACGCCTACCTGAAAAACACCTTATGGGCCTGTTTTTACTCTCCATTCTCCAAAACTTGTGGACTTGAGAGAAGTCAGTCAATAAGTCTGAAGCCATAAAAATCAACAACTTATGCGCTATCAAAATTGACCATTCTTTTTGATCCCGCCCATAGGAGAGTTGAGCAATAAAAACAGCTCTACACGGCTGGGTGCTAACAGATGCTTGTTTGGTAGGTACTCAGGAGAGATTTGAAAAGTGGGGTAGCAATCAAATCATTTGTGCCATTGCAGCATCTACTTTTTTGCTAGCTAGTTCACCATCTAACCACGCATCTATGGTGTCAATTAGAGTCTCTGGACCATTTGGGAGGGCCAACCTCATTAGATTTAGTGGAAGCGCTGTTAATTCAATTGCGGTTCCTCCTAACGCGGAAGGAACTTGCCAGACTGTTGGTTCGCGATCCATTGCAACTGGATAGGTTAATGAGACCCGCGAGCAACCAAGCACATGTCCTGCTGTTAATACCTGATAAGTGTCCGGAGACTTAGGGCGCGAACCGAGCCGTTTGTATTTGGAGTCAGTGACGGTAACAGGCGTGCCCTGCGAATCACGAAAAACAACATCGGGTGTTGTTTCCAGTCTACTTCCGGCACCTACCATTACTTCACCAAATTTAATTACAGCTTTATTGAGGCGCTTACCTCGCTTGACAGCTGCTTTACGACATAGCCAATACACATAATTTTCATAAATGACGTCAGAGTTCCATCAAAAGCCAAATAAGGCGTGATCACCACTAGCGTGACTGACGCCCGCACCTTCTGGAAGCAAAACCCCGACAGCGTGGGTCTGGCTGGAAAGACTGCCCACAGCAGGCGCAAATTTTGGTGCTCATCAAATTTCTCCATACGAAAATTCGTATGGGAACTGCTGGGCACCACAAGCGGCAGGGCGTGAACCAATAAAACATCCATTCACACCCATTCTTCCGTCGGGACTCCGAAGGGTTCACATTTTGAGAAATGGGTGTTATTGGGTGTATTATTGGTTCTATGCTTCGCTCTGACACCCTTCAGATCACCCCCGAGATCTTGAGCCTGATCGCTCGGATTGATGAGTTCAAAGGCGCTTGGCGTGCCTTGGGCACCCTTGCGCCTGATCGTCTGTCTGCCTTGCGCAGGGTGGCCACCATCGAGAGCATCGGGTCGTCAACCCGTATCGAGGGCAGCAAGCTGTCCGACAGGGAAGTGGAGAAGCTGCTTTCCAACCTGGCCATCCTGTCTTTCGAGACCCGTGATGAGCAGGAGGTGGCTGGCTACGCCGAACTGATGGACTTGGTGTTCAGCTCCTGGCGTGACATTACGTTCAACGAGAACCACGTCAAGCAACTGCACCAGATCCTGCTGCGCCACAGTGAGAAGGACTCGCGGCACCGCGGACAGTACAAGACCAACTCAAACAGCGTGGCCGCTTTCGATGAAAACGGTGTGCAGATCGGGATCGTGTTCGAGACGGCAAGCCCGTTCGACACGCCGCGTCTGATGGCTGAATTGGTTGCCTGGGTGAATGGGGAGCGCGACAAGGCGCAGTTGCACCCGCTTTTGATCATTGCCATCTTCGTCGTGGTGTTCTTGGAGATCCACCCGTTCCAGGATGGCAATGGCCGCCTCAGTCGTGTCTTGACCACTTTGTTGCTCATTCAGGCAGGCTACGCTTACGTGCCGTACAGCTCACTAGAGAGCGTGATCGAGCTGAATAAAGAGGCGTACTACCTTGCCTTGCGGCAGACGCAGGGGTCCATCCGGACCGATGCTCCCAACTGGCAACCGTGGCTGGTGTTCTTCCTGCGGTCACTGGCCGAGCAGGTACGGCGGCTTGAAAAGAAGGTGGAGCGCGAGAAGATCGTACTGGCTGCCTTGCCCGAGCTGTCACTGCAGATCGTCGAATTTGCCCGCGAACACGGGCGCGTCACGATTGGCGATGCGATCAAATTGACGGGTGTCAGCCGAAACACGCTGAAGCAACATTTCCGCAACCTGGTCGAGCACGGTCATTTGAATCAGCAGGGCAGCGGGCGTGGTGTTTGGTACGAACTCAAGTGATGGGATTGATGGATGTTTAATTTGATCGTTTCGGGCGGTGGCTGGGAGCCCCATCGTGACTCGTTCGGCAGTGGCCGCGTACTGGAGTACACCGACGCCGCCATTGCTCAGCGCTTCATGCCGAATAAAGTTCTGGATATCAATGCGGTGGCAAAACTGCCTATGTTGTTTATGTCCGAAACTCAGGGCGTAGGAAACCAGGTTGCGTATGTCGGAACCATCACGCAGCTGAAACTTTCGGGCACAGATTTTCAAATCGAATATGCGGTTGATCCCGCCATCCGTCCGATTCCGAATTCGTCACTGCTGCGGATGGCCCGGGAGCTTGGGATCGAAGAATTTGAGTTCAGTCGTACACATTGGGCAATAAAGGACGCTGATCTTTACAAGGCATTGCTGCGGAATTTGTACAGTGATCTGCCGACGCCAAAAGTATTTCAGCTGAGCCCCGAGCCTGCGAATAATCGGATGGTGTCAGCCATGATGCCTTTTAGTGCGGGTTTTGACGGCAAGGTCAAACGGTGCCACCGGGGGTAGGGCGTCTGGCAGTGGGGTAGGGTCGGGCCATGCGCAAGAAGTCAGCTGAGTAGCTGCAGCAATACCAATTTCGCTATCAAGTTGAGTAGTCATCAGGTTGTAGGCCAGGGCACTTCTCATTGGTATGCCTCCGCCAAGCGACCTATGCGCCCAGCACATGTCATCACCCGCGCTTGATCTGCCGCGCTGAGCTTGATCCCTTTGGCAATATTCCCTGCAGCCACAGCCACGATCAAAGACTCAAATTCCAAAACCTCCAGCGCAGCGCGAGGCGGCAGAGGCGTAGGCTTTTGCTGAATTTGCAGTTTTCCGTAATCCACCCAAGCACCCAAAGCTTTTGCGGCTTCTACAAATTCCAAGGTGTGCGCAGCGATGTGGTGCGAAAGTACATCCCCCCCCTTTGACCCCACAGGCCATGCAAACCCAAGCGCCAGATTGGGTGTTGATCCTCATCGAATCGCTGCCGCCATGGAAATGGCATTCCGTGGTTTTCCACTTTGACGGTCCGACAAGGCGCAAGCCTTGTGACGCAAAGTAATCTGTTGGATCGGGAAGTTCTTCTCGGTTGAAGGTCATGGTCAGCCCCTCAAACTTCGACCAAAGCTTCGATGCGCTTTGCCTGAAGTCGACTGACCAATTCGCGAATTTGGTCTTCGGCCTGCCCAGCAATTCGAGCTGCACAAATCGCCCGCACTTCTGCGTCAGGCCAGCCAACTGAGCGTTGGCCGATAGGCACTGGTTTTGTCCAAAGGCCCTCTCGAATGAGGTTGTAGATCGAAGCATTGCTTCGATAACCCGCCTCAGCTTTGCAAGTTTCAATTCTCCAAATTGCCATCTTTATTCACCTCTATAAGTTGTTGCAGAAGGTGTCATCAGGCCATGCTTGACACGGGAATGCCAAACTCAAATATGTAACAAATGAGTCAATAAGTGTTGTATCTAAGTTGATTGCCAATAATATTAATTAGTTGTTTGATGCAATTAAATATTAATTAAATAAACTAAAAGAATTACTTACTGATGGATTTGTGTCTTATGGATCTTTTTGCATCAGCGGCAGGTATGTCGTCATTTCTGGATGTATTGAATCTGCTTAAGGTTGTGGAAGATGTCCGCTATCCATGATCTGATCGCCCAGGTGAGCGACCCGCGCCTGCGCCAGCGCTTGGCCGCAGAGTGGGCCAATGCCGCCAAACAAAAAAAGTTTGGCCTAGTGTTTGAGGACCACCTGCCCGAGCTGTTGCCCTTGCATGACGCAAAACCCCGCAAGGGCGACTTGGTGTGCCGCAAAAACGGGCCGCTCAAAGACGTGTGGCAGGTACGGTCGATTTACGCGGGCATGGCCACCTGCACCAAGCCCAGCAACCAAACCAAACCCAGCGAGCCCACCCGCGCCGCCGCCGATCCTGAGCTGATGCCGGTGGACGATCTGCTGGTGGTGCGCGAATTTGGTGAGCCTATTTTTCCGGCATTGGTGCCGGTGGATGCCGTGGCCAACGGCCCCGCCGATGCGCCTTGGCACACCCTGATCGAGGCCGACAACTACCACGCGCTGCAACTCTTGGACTACCTGTATGCCGGCCAGGTGGACTGCATTTATATCGACCCGCCCTACAACACGGGTGCGCGGGACTGGAAATACAACAACGACTACGTGGACAGCAACGACAGCTGGCGGCACAGCAAATGGCTGGCCTTCATGGAAAAGCGCTTGAAGTTGGCTAAGCGATTGCTGAAACCAGATACCGGAGTGCTGATTGTCACGATTGATGAACACGAGGTGTATCACCTTGGGATGTTGTTGGAGCGGGAGTTTCCGGAGGCGTACCGACAGTTGGTAACCATCGTAATTAACCCTAAGGGCAACAACCAAGGTCGATTTTCAAGGGTCGAGGAATATGCGCTTTTTTGTTTTATGCCGGACGCGCTAGTTGCAGCGTTACCGGATGACTTGCTTACAAATAAATCGGCTGGAGGAAAGGACGTCCGTTGGGCGAATTTGCTTCGCTCAGGCTCTAATGCTCAGCGTAAAGATAGGCCAGGCCTTTTTTATCCTGTTTTCATCAATGTGGTTACTGGTGCTGTCGTGGATGCTGGTGAAGCATTGCCATTAGATATCCAACCAGATTTTTCCCTCAAGAAAAATCAACTTCGTTCAGTGTGGCCGGTTAGAAGTGATGGTTCACTTGGAAACTGGAGCGTCGGTTCGGCCGCGCTTCGATTACTTATTGATAAAGGCTATACCTCTCTTGGTGGATACGATTCTGTGCGGAATACGTACAGTATCTCGTACCTAAACAAGAAACCTCAAAATCAGATTGATAGAGGCGAAATCGTCATTCTTCAGCGTGATGCGGTAAGAAATACTGTAACGTTGGAATACGCCGAAGGGCTATCCAAAACACCGAAAACAGTTTGGTTCAGACGGTCACATGATGCAGGCTCCAACGGTTCGGATTTACTAACCACCATTCTTGATCGAGGGAAATCCTTTTCCTATCCTAAATCCCTCTACTCTACCCGCGATGCAATTTCCGCTGTAGTACGCAATCGCCCCGACGCCCTGATCGTGGACTTCTTTGCTGGCAGTGGTACCACGCTCAATGCCGTCAACCTGCTCAACGCCACCGATGGTGGTCATCGGCGCTGCATCCTGGTCACCAACAATGAGGTGTCCGCAGAGGAGTCTGCCAACCTCAGCGCTCAAGGTCTGCAACCGGGCGATGACGAATGGGAAGCCCAAGGCATTTGCCGCTCGGTCGCCTGGCCGCGCAGCAAATACACCATCCTGGGCCAGCGTGACGATGGCACCGTGCTCACAGGCGAGTACCTGACCGGTAAAACCACAGAGCGTGAAAAGACCCGCAATTTCACACATATCGGCTTTGTTCATCCGGGCGCGCTCAACACCCAGCCCAAGAAGAAGCAGGTGGTGGCGCTCATCGACGGTTTGCCCCAAACGCTGGTGCAGGCCGACTCGGCATTCATCGTCTCAGAAGATCACAAAGCCACCGTGCTGTTTGACCCAGCGGCGGCAGAAGCGTGGTTAGAAGCGCTTGACGGCCAGACGCACATCACCGACTTTTACATCGTCACACCCACCGCAAGGGAGTTTCAAGCATTGAAGGCCCAGGTGGTGGAGATGCTGGGGCCCCTCTTGGTGCCCGAGGAAGAAAAGCGCCCCATGTCCGAAGGCTTTGCGGCCAACTTGGCCTACTTCAAGCTGGAATTTTTGGAGAAAGACAGCATTCCCCTGAGGAGGGCTTTCAAGGAATTGCTGCCTTTGTTGTGGCTCAAAGCCGGGGCTGTGGGTCCCCGTCCGTCGTTGAAGCGCCAAGAACCTGAACCCTTTTTTTTAGCCCCTGAAGCCAATAACTTTGCCGTGCTGCTGGACGAGTCACGCTTGCGGGGTTTGCTCAAGCAATTGGTGGGACGCACGGGCTTGGCGCAGGTTTACATCGTGACCGACTCGGACGAAGCTTTCAAAAGCATGGCGCGGGAAGTGCGCAACGCGCTGTCCCAGCACAACCCCGATGTGCAAGTGGCCCAGCTGTACCGCGACTACTTGCTCAATTTCATGATCAACACCCATCAAGACGGTATGGGTGAATCCAAGGATTCGGGGAGTGCCCAAGCATGAGGGTTTCGTTATTTGATTTTCAAAAGGATGCGCTGAATGAACTGCGCATGGCCCTGGTGAAAGCGCGCAAAACCGTTTCTGCCGACGACCAGCATGTGCTGTCCTTTTCTGCGGCCACGGGCAGTGGCAAAACCATCATGATGACGGCCTTGTTCGAGGCCATATTGGTGGAGCCCGATGACCAACTCGCTTGGCCCTTGGATTGGGTACCTCAGCCAGATGCCGTGATTCTTTGGGTGTCGGACATGCCCGAGTTGAACGAACAGACCAAGCTCAAGATTGAGGGGATGTCTGACAAGGTGCACCGGGTCAGCCAGCTGGTCACCATCGACGCCAGCTTTGATGCGCCACGCCTGGATGGAGGGCATATTTATTTCATCAACACCCAAAAACTGGCGGTTAACCAACCACTCACCAATAGCGGGGACGGGCGACAGCACTTGATCTGGGAGACCCTGAGCAATACGGCGCAAGCCTTGCCAGATCGCTTTTATGTTGTGATTGATGAGGCGCACCGCGGCATGCTCAGGGGGGCTGGCGCAGCGCAGGCCCAAAGTTTGATGCAGCGCTTTGTGTTGGGCCACCCAGAAACAGGCTTGGTCAAAATGCCTTTGGTGATTGGTGTGTCTGCAACCCCCACGCGTTTTTTAAGCCTGATTCAGCAAGCCCGCCACACCATCACCAAGCACCAGGTGGAGGTGCCGGCGCAAGAGGTGCGCAAATCAGGCTTGCTCAAAGAGCGCGTCTTGATACACCACCCTGAGGCGGCCACTACCGCTGAGATGGCCTTGTTGGAAGAGGCTGCTCGCCGGTGGGCGCAGATGACCACGGCTTGGGCTGCCTATTGCAAGGATGTGGGCGAGGCCGTTGTCTGGCCGGTGCTGGTGGTTCAAGTTGAAAACGGTACGGCAGGTCAATTGACAGCCACAGACCTGGGTGCTGCACTCACCGTGATTGAAAGTGCCATGGGGCGGCGCTTGAACGAGGGCGAAGTGGTGCATGCCATGCACGACAGCGGCGACTTGGATGTGGGTGGTCGTCGATTGCGCAAGGTGGAAGCGTCGCGCATTGATGGCGATAAAAGCATTGGCGTGGTGTTGTTCAAAACCAGTTTATCCACTGGCTGGGACTGCCCACGCGCGGAGGTGATGATGTCCTTTCGCCGCGCAGAAGATCACACGTACATCGCCCAATTGCTGGGCCGCATGGTGCGCACACCACTGGCGCGGCGAATCCAGCAAGACGCAGCCCTGAATGATGTGCATTTGTATCTGCCGTATTTCGATAGGGATGCGGTCAAAAGCGTCGTTGCTTCACTAGGCAGCGCAGAAGATGTTCCACCAGCGCAAATTGGCTCTGGGCGGGAGTTGGTTGTGTTGACGCGCCGGGCGGGTGCAGATGCCTTGTTTGAGGTGCTGGACAAAGTTCTCACTTACCGCTTGAACGCTGTTCGTTCCCAAAGTGCGCTGCGCAGGTACATGGCGATGGCCCGCCAGCTGACCATGGACGAATTGAATGAGGCCGCTTGGGCGACTGCCAAAACGCAGTATGTCGAGTGGATGAACCAAGTCATTGGCACGTTAAAAGCCAACGGTCAATATGACGAGTTGGCCCAGGGCATCAGCAAGGTGGGCTTGAGCGTTTTGGCGGTCGATCACGTCACGGGCGTTGCGGAGCCCACCAAAGACTATGAAGTGGAAGCGGCAGACATTGACATTGATCGGCTATTTGAAGAGGCAGGCCGTGTCTTTGGTAACGGCATGCACCATGAGTATTGGCGTGCACACGCCAACAGGCCAGCCAAGGACGCCAAGGTCGAGGCCATTGTGCTGGCGCGCAACAGCACCCAAATGGCCGTCTTAGAAGGGTGGGCAAACACGGCATTTGAGCAGTTGTATGACAGCCACAAACGCGCCATTCACCCACTGAAAGAGCCGCAGCGAAACGCTTATGACAAATTGCGTTTGGCGAGCGCAACGCCCACAGCCGTGGAATGGCAACTGCCCCCCTCCATTGACTTCAGTCGCAAACCGACGGACCCAACATGGGAGCGCCATCTGTACGTTGAGGAGGATGGTTCATTCCGAGCGCACTTGGGCACTTGGGAGGCAGAGGTGTTGCAGGAAGAGTTGGCCAACCCCAAAGTGGTGGGCTGGTTGCGCAACCTGGATCGCAAACCCTGGTCCATGGAAATACCGTATGAGTCCGGTGGAGAGACGCATCCCATGTTCCCCGACTTGGTGGTGGTGCGCAAAGAAGGCAAAGGCTTGGTCGTTGATATTTTGGAACCACACCGCCCAGACTTGGATGACAACTTCGAAAAGGCCAAAGGCCTGGCTCAGTTTGCGCAGAAGCACGGTGCCATGTTTGGACGCATTCAATTGATACGCAAAGTGCCATCACCCGGAGGTGCGCACTTTGCTCGGCTTGAAATCAACAATTCAGAAATGATCAAAAAGCTGTTACCGATCACAAGCAATGTGCAGCTTGATCGGTTTTTTGGGGAGTGATATGGAACTTGATCTGAGCATGAATTGTTTTAAACAGTAGCAACCAAAATGACTTGCCCAATTTCTGGCAACAAGCTGTATCGGGATCGTGCGCGGACTGTCCTTGTTTTAGGTGGTCCTCTGCTGCAATCACTGATTTCTTTAAATAACATACTTAGTGTAAAAGTTATTGAGAATGTGAGCCCTTGAATTACATATAAGGTTCATCTGCAACATAGTTGCACTTAAAATGGAAAGTCCGAAGATTTCGGGGGTACAAATGGGGGTACAAAATTTCTTTGAAAGTTAAAAAATCTTTTATTTATATGGCTTTTCAGGCTTCTTTCAATAGACGCCACCACATGCAAATCCCCAACTCATCTGAGTTGGGTTTTTTTTCTTTGGTTTGACGAATCGGGTGGTGATTCTCGAAACATGAAAAGACTGGATGGCCGGGTTTGCATTTCAGAGCAAACCGTCATCTTTCAATGCCAAAATGTTCGGCATGAAACATCACATTCACAAAGCTGTTTTTCCGATCGCCGGTTTGGGCTCCCGTTTTTTACCTGCCACCAAAGCGTCGGCCAAGGAAATGCTGCCGGTGGTGGACAAGCCGCTGATTCAATATGCGGTGGAGGAGGCTTATGAAGCGGGTATTCGCCACATGGTGTTTGTCACGGGGCGCACCAAGCGCAGTGTCGAAGACCATTTCGACACCGCCTACGAACTGGAAAACGAACTCGAGCAAGCCGGCAAGACCGAGTTGCTGCAAATAGCCCGCAGCATTTCCCCCGATGACATGGTGTGCAGTTATGTGCGCCAACCCCGTGCCTTGGGGCTGGGCCATGCGGTGTTGTGCGCCGAGCATTTGGTTGGGCGTGAGCCTTTTGCCGTGCTGCTGGCCGATGATTTGATGGTGGGCCAACCGTCGATCACGGCGCAAATGGTGCAGCAGTTCGCAGCGCTTCAAGCCAGTATCTTGGCGGTGCAAGACGTGCCCTTAGACCAAACCCATCGCTATGGCATCGTCAGTGGCGCCGCAACCACTACCCAATTGACCCAACTCTCGGGCATTGTCGAAAAGCCCGCGCCCGCCGATGCGCCCAGCACCTTGGCCGTGGCAGGGCGGTACATATTGACGCCGCGTATCTTTGAAGAACTGAAAACCACGCCCAAAGGTGCGGGCGGTGAAATTCAGTTGACCGATGCGATTGCGCAATTGCTGAACAAAGAAAAGGTGTTTGCTTACCGCTACCAAGGCACCCGTTATGACTGTGGCAGCAAGCTGGGCTTTTTACAAGCCACGGTCGATTTGGGTGAACAGCATCCGCAAGTCGGCGCGTCATTCGCCGCTTGGCTGGCGCAGCGTCCATCCTGAGTAAGCGACCCGCAAGATAGCGGGTTAAAACAGTCGCCTACAAGACCGCATTCGGTCTGTGTCTGTGGTTAACCCTAGTCACTTCAGTGTTATAAATCTCCACATTCATGGGATTTATATGCCGTTCAAGTTGTCAGTGCGAGTCAGTTGCTGGTTTGGCGTGTTGTTTGCTGTTTTTCTCAGCCCTTGGGCCAACGCGGGCATGTTGGTCAAAGCTGAAATCGATCGTTTGTTCGAACAGCAGTACTTGGTAGGTGACATACAGCCGAATTTGCCTGTCTGGCCGTTGTTTGAAAAGCCCACCGACAACCCAGACGCAAAGCCCGTGCTCAAAGCCTATGCGTTTGAGACGGTGGATTTTGAGCCTGTGCGTGGCTATGGCGGCAAACCCATCAATGTCTTGGTGGTGATGGATCCATCTGGCCACTATTTGGCGTCGAAATTGTTGGACCACAAAGAACCATTGTTTCGTTCTGATGCCGGCATTGCCAAGCTGAGCCGGTTCACCGAGCAGTACGCGGGCTTGTCCACACAGCACAATATTCAAATATTTGCGCACACAGCCACGCCACGCCGCGAAGCCAATTACGCGGCATTGTTTGGCATACAAGCGGGAACGGTGACGGCCAAGGCGATTGACAAAACCATTGTGTTGTCTGCCGCCTCGGTGGCCATGGCGCATGTTGAAGCGCAAGCCCAGGGCATGATCGCGGGTTCGGTGGCTGGCGGTGCCAAGCAAAAGCCGCAGACCGAAACCTTTGCGCCGTTGACGTGGGACACTTTGTTGTGGCGCGGCATGGTCAGCGAACAAGCGTTCACACGGTCGCAAATAGAAAAGGCATTTGCAGGGACCAAGTCTGCTGGCACTGACAAACTGGCCGCAGACAAGCCTGACGAAATCGCGCTGAAGCTGCATGTCGCTTTGGTCAGTGTGCCCGCCATTGGTCGCAATTTGTTGGACAACGACGGCTGGCGCTTGCTCGCCACCAATCGACGCCAAGCGCAAGCGTTATTGGTGACCGAATCTGGACCGATGTCACGCATGAATTATGAAAGTCAGCGCGTACAGGAAGACCTGCCTTTCGAGGTTCGGCAAAACGGCCAAGCACTGAAACTTCGCGTCATGTCGTATGACAAGGTGTTGCGTGTACCGGGTTACCCCGAGAACACGAGAGCGTATTTCTTTGTGGTCGATAACGCCACGCCTCTTGATCCGTCTTCCGCGTTCGAGTTGGATTTGAAATGGGGCCGACGTTTTGGCAGTTACCCCAACCAAGTGGTGAATGTGAGTTTTCCATTGAACTACAGCTACCACGGCTGGCGTGCGGCTTGGTATGGGTTGCTCGACACCGATGTTTCAGAATGGGAATGGATCAATGCCTGGCAAACGCGTGGCTTGGAAATTGCAGTGTTATTGCTCGGACTGGTGGTGTTGACCACTGGTTTGGTCATGCAAAAGCGTTTGAGCGCAAGTGCTCGCCAGCTGAAAGGGTTGCGCACTGCCTATTTGGTGTTCACACTGGGATTCATCGGTTGGTATGCACAAGGCCAATTGACGATTGTCAACATCACTGCTGCATTGGATGAATTGCGCCATGGCGGGGATTTGCTGTTTTTCATGAATGACCCAATGACCGTGATACTTTGGGTGTTCGTGGCGGGCACATTGCTGGTGTGGGGGCGGGGCACTTTTTGCGGTTGGTTGTGTCCGTTTGGCGCATTGCAAGAACTCATCAGCATGGTGACGCAAGCAGTGGGCCTGCGTCATCGCCGTTTGAAAACCGCGCTGGATAAAAAGCTGAAATCGATCAAATATGTGGTGTTGACTGTGATTTTGGGCAGCGTGTGGTTGTCCCCATCGTTTGCCGAAGTGGCGGTGGAAGTGGAGCCATTCAAAACAGCGATCAGTTTGTATTTTGTGCGCGATTGGCCGTATACCGCTTGGGCGGTGTTGTGTTTGGGCCTGAGCGTGTTTGTTTACCGAGGTTACTGTCGTTATATCTGCCCGCTGGGTGCGGCGTTGGCGGCGACCAACCTGCTGCAGCGTTGGTCGTGGATACCACGGCGTGAAGCCTGTGGTACGCCTTGCCAGACATGCCGCCATCGCTGCGAATACCAAGCCATTGATCGCTCGGGAGAAGTCAATTACAGCGAATGTTTCCAATGCTTGGATTGCGTATCCATCTACCAGGATGACCAACGCTGTCTGCCATTGATTCAACAACGCAAAGACGGCAGCCGCTTCATTCCTCTCAAAACTGAGGTTGCCGCATGAGTACAACACGTCGCCAATGTTTGGGTTGGGGTGCCGGTGCGTTGTTGTCAGGCATGTTGAGTCCGTCATCGATGGCCGCGTCGATAACTTCAGCATCTGGCGACCGATGGGTATGGCGCGAACGTGCTTTGATCGGTTTTGGTACCACGTTGTGGTTGCGTGCTGCGCACCCTCAAGCGGACCGTTTAGAGTTGGCGTTGGATGAAGCGGTCAAAGCCATTCGCCAAGTGGAAGCTGACATGAGCCTGTTCAACCCCGACAGTGCGGTGTCGCGCTTGAACCGTGAAGGCGTGTTGCAACAACCGTCGGCGCCATTGCTGTCGGTGCTTGCGTTGGCGCAACATGTTTCAGCACGCAGCCAGGGCGCATTCGATGTCACCGTTCAACCATTGTGGCAAGTGTGGTCCCAAGCGCAAGCAGCAGGCAGCGTTGCACCGAAACATGCGTTGCAACGCCAGTTGCCTTTGGTCAATTGGCGTGCTTTGGAAATCAGCCCACACAACATTCGTTTGAATGCCAAAGGCATGGGCGTGTCTCTGAACGGCATTGCACAAGGCTACGCTGCCGATGTGGTGCGTTCGGTATTGCAGTCACACGGTGTGATGCATGCATTGATCGACACGGGTGAAACATCGACTTTGGGCCAAGCGCCAGGTCTGCAGGATTGGCGGCTTGGCATTGAAAGCACCCATGCGAACCACAACAAGCGCCGGTTGACCCTGCCGCCAGGTTTGGCCATCGCGACTTCCACAGATGCTCACACCAGCTTCACCCCAGACCGCCTGCATCACCATATTTTTGACCCGCGTACCGGCAACTCTCCGCGTTATTGGTCCAGCGTGTCTGTGGTGGCGCCTTCTTGCGCCATGGCCGATGCATTGACCAAGGTGTTTTTCATGTGCCCACCGGTCCATGTGAAAGAAACTGCGCGGGCCTGGGGTGTCGATGTGGTGCTGCAAGACAAGCGCGGTAAATGGTCGTCTACCCACCCACTATGGATGCGGGGCTGATTGAATCACCACGGATTTGGATTCGATGATGCGTTTGAAAGCGTCTTGGAGTTCGCTCCAGACCACGACATCGACTTTGAATGTCAAATCTGAATCGGTGAAAGACTGGCGCAAGTCCGCAGCTTTATCAGCGGGCAACGCTTGATCGCCCATGACAACCAGATCCAGGTCTGAAAAAGGTTTGTGCACCGATGTGGTTCTTGAGCCAAATGCTCTGACTTCTCGTTCAGGAACGATGGCTTGCAACAGGGAGGTGACACAACGGTATTCTTCCTGCGTCAGCGATATGCCAGTATTTGCTCCCACAGCATCTGTGGCTTTGTCAGGCATGCCGAATCTCTAATTGGTTCACCAGAAATTGAATTTCTTGGATGAACTTCGGAATGATTTGCACCACAGTCAAGGCAATATCTTCATCATGGGTATGACTGGTTTTGGCACGCATTTCTCTGAATACTTTCCAGGCTGTCCAGTCGCTTTTTAGCAGTGACAACTCATTGCCTGTTCGTATCAAATCAGCAAACGGCATGGCGTCCAATATCTCAAGATTGGCTGATGTCATTTCGATGTGGCGCTTTAATATTTTGTGGCTGATTTCATAGGTGAATTCATAGCGTTGAATCAAGCCATCACGAATTTGTATGTCGCTGGTGTCGAGCAAGTAGCGTTGATAGCCTTCATCAAGCCGTATCAATGCATTGCGCAGCGAGGTGAAATCTAGCTTACCTGAGGCCATGGTGTTTTTGAAAACCCTTTATCAGCGAATACCGCACACCAACACACCCGGGTCGTTGTGCGCAATGTCTTGGCTGTTTTTGGCGTGGGCCACGTCCATGTCGCGCGGCAAGGGCACGTTGTTTTTCACGGCCAGCACTTCTGCCATGATGCTCACTGCAATTTCAGCAGGCGTTTTGCTGCCGATATAAATGCCAATCGGGCCGCGCAAGCGCTTTAGTTCTTCATCGGTTTTGTCCAAGTGCTCCAACATGCGCTGATGTCGCGCTTCGTTGTTGCGCCGCGATCCAATCGCACCGACATAAAAAGCATCGCTGTCCAAGGCCTCTAGCAAAGCCAAATCGTCTAGCTTGGGGTCGTGTGTCAACGCGATCACGCAACTGCGTCTGTCGGGGCGGAAACTTTGCACCACGTCGTCTGGCATTTCGCTGGTAATGGCCACATTGGCCACAGACCAAGCACCCCGGTACTCCTCACGCGGGTCGCAAACGGTGACCGCGAAACCATTGAACAAAGCCATGGTCGCCAAGTATTCGGTGAGTTGTCCTGCGCCAATCAGCAGCATGCGGTATTCGGGTCCAAAGGTGTTGACCAAACGCGTGTCGTCTATGCTCAATTCGGTGGGGGTATCGCTGATATTCAGACTGACCGAACCATCGGTTAGCACGGTGGTTCTTTGCATCAATTGGCCTTGCTCGAGCGACATCACCAATTGGTCAAGCGACTTGGCATCCGGGTCAAACTCCAGCAGCAATTCCAAAGTACCCCCACATGGCAATCCAAACCGGTGCGCTTCGTCTGCAGTGATGCCGTATTTCACGCGCTGAGGTGCGCCGCTGGGAATCACTTGCGCTTCGCCCAACGACTGTCCACTGGCATAGGCTTGCGTGAAACGGTAAATCAAATCGTCTTCAATGCAACCACCGGAGACCGAGCCCACCACAGCGCCTGTTTCACACAAGGCCATGATCGAGCCAATCGGACGGGGCGACGATCCCCAGGTTCGAACCACCGTGGCCAGCAAGGCGCGTTGCCCGGCGAGCCGCCAATTGCGCAATGAGCGCAAAACCATGACGTCTATGTTTTCCATGGGGCATACTTTAACGCTTACGCACCCTGACCCTATGACCCTTTTGAAGCTTGTTTGACATGGCGCAACGCTTGCTGCTCACCGATCTTTTGTATTCCCAAGGCTTTGGCACACGCCGTATTTGCGCAGGTTTGGTGCAACAAGGCTTGGTCAAAATCGACGCAGGTCATGGCTGGGTCAATGCAGACCACACCGACAGCGCTGTCGACGTTGTGCAAGGCATGCCCTTCATGGTGCAAGGCATACTTTGGCAGTACCACACCAAGGCTTATGTGTTGTTGCACAAACCGGCGGGAACCGAGTGTTCGCACAAACCATCGGCTTGGCCCAGTGTGTATTCGTTGTTGCCAACACCGTTGCGGCAACGGCCAGCCAAAACCGGCTTACAAGGTGTGCAAGCGGTGGGGCGTTTGGACCAAGACACCACGGGCATGCTGTTGTTGAGTGACGATGGCCAATTCATTCACCGCATGAGTTCACCCAAGCATCATGTGCCGAAGGTGTATGAATTGGAAACGCAGGACGCGATGCATGCATCGGTCGTGGAGAAATTGTTGCAAGGCGTGGTGCTGAATGACGATCCCCAGCCGGTCAAGGCAGCTGCTTGTGTATTGACAGGTAGCCACAGCATGGCATTGACTTTGACCGAAGGCAAATACCACCAAGTCAACCGCATGCTGGCAGCTGCGGGCCACAAAGTGGTTCGATTGCACCGCTCGCAAGTGGGCGATATGGTGTTGGACCACACATTGGCGCCAGGCCAATGGCGTTGGTTAAGCGACGAAGAATTGAAGGCTTTGACCCGCAAAACCCAGAGCTGAGGAGATCGCCATCAACAACAGCTTTGTATTGCGTCAAGCCCAAGACACTGTGTTGTGTCTTGGCATCAAGGCAGGTCTTTCAAAAAATCGGCGATCAAATCCAGGCTCACCTGGGGCTGGTCTTTGTGGGGTGAGTGCCCGCAGTTTTGCAACACCTCTGTTCTCACCGTGCCTTGCGTATGCAATTCTTCGATGTGCCGCAAACTGCCATAAATATCGTCCACTCCTTGCATGGCCAGCACCGGTGATGTGATCTGCCAGCATTCGGGGCGAATCTCAAAACTGCGAAAGGCGTCCGATAACCAGACATCGTTCCATTGCCAAAAGGCCCCATCGACATCGTCATGAAACCGCGCTAATTTGCGTCGCAGTTCGCCGTGTTCAAAGGCGGCTTTGGCGGCTTCGATCGACCGCAAGCTGATGTCCTCCACCCACAAATGGGGAGCCATGGCAATCGTCGCAGCGACCGAATATTTGGCAGCATGGAGCAAGGCGATCGTTGCGCCATCGGAGTGTCCAAGCAGCACAGGGTTTTCTAGCGCGTACGTGTTGAGCAATCGGGGTAAAACCTCCCACGCCTCTTGGTGCATGTAGTCGGGAAGCAAACGGTTGGCGCCACGAACATCGGCCAGCGCTGGCGAGCGGCCATAGCCGCGCCGTGAATACACCCAGCCTGACCGGCCAGTGGCTTGGCAAACCGCCAACGGCCAATCGAGGGTGCGGCTGTTCCACATGTCCACGCATCCCAGCCCTTCGTGCAAAAAGACCAAGGGGCGACGGTTGCCAGGCACCTCCACATGCCGGACCTCAATTGTTGCAGGCGAAATCATCATCGGTTGTATAAAAATGTCAGAACAGCAGCCAAGTCTCGGCAAATGATTACCAAAGTTGCCAAAAATACAAGAAAATCAGCATAGACTAATTTGTCTTATTACAGTACATTTTTTGATTATTTGCCACAGACAAAGCACGGATGGAAGCAAAAGAACGCGACGATGCTGAGCATTTGAGAGACCTGCGGCAGGCTGCGGGTTTGAACATTGCTCAATTGGCCGCCTTGGCCAATTTGTCTGCGGGCCAAATGCGGCAATTGGAAGAGGGCGGCGACAGCTTGTTTTATTCGCCCCAAATCAAAGCGCAGTCCATGCGGCGCGTGATTCGCTTGCTTGAAAACCCCATCTCTGTGTCTTCGACGACCAAAGTGGTGGTAGAAGAACCGGCTCCGCGCTCCACTGCCAGTGTCATCGACGACATCATCCGTTTGTCTGAGAAAAATCTCAGCGGTCATGTGGTGACTTCCAAGGTACGGCGTCCCAGTCGAATGGGTGGAATGCTTTCGGTGTTTTCGTTGCTTGCCGTTGTGTTGCTCATTTTTTTGGGTTGGCAGACCAGCCAAGATGTGCCTGTCTCAAAATTCACCGAATGGGTCACACCCTCTGTCCTGAGCGCGAGCCTCGAACAACTGGCCAGCAGCACCACCGCTGCTTCCTACCCTGAGCAAGAAACCGTCGCTGCGCCACAAACCCAATCAAGCGCAGGCAACCCCGACCCGATGCCGCCCGCGTCCGCCGTAGCCAAGCTTGACAATGCCTCCTCGTCTGTCAGTGCCTTGCCCGCCGAAGTCGCCAAGACAGGAACGCCAAAAGTAGCATCAGACAACCGCGATTGCGCCAGCATACGCGCTGAACCCACAACGGTGTCTGCCCATTCGGTGTCTAAACCAGGGAGCTATGTTTATCTGCAGGCCTCCCAGCCAGTGCAGTTGTGCGTAGACGATGGCAAGCTCAATCGCACCGTGTTGAATTTGAATTCTGGTTCAGGCCGCAGTGTGCATGGTTCACCACCTTGGACCATCAGCAGCCATGGACTGTCTTCGGTCACTATTTATTTTCAGGGCAGCAAACTCACATTGCCTGCCGATGCGGGCCAACGGATTTATTTGGCAGAGCAAGTGGTTAGTCGCTGATTCTTTGCCACAATACAAGCTTCCATGCCAGCCTGAGTGGTGAAATAGGTAGACACAGCGGACTTAAAATCCGCCGCTTTCCTGAATAAGGGGCGT
>SXGQ01799486.1_pt1 | contig 19544 bp, 19 predicted proteins | sample 3178371 | NCBI WGS metagenome assembly SXGQ01 (sample SAMN11356859, study PRJNA531348) | freshwater metagenome | isolation source: freshwater sample F1-20 | place: China: Fuxian Lake, Yuxi | collected 2017-12-25 | reverse complement strand
CTGGTCGCGATGAGGAACCGGCTCTTGCTCTATCACTTCCACTTGGAGCAGGGCGACTAACACATAATTTTCTTAAGGATGATCCATTCACTAGCAAATCTGCACGCGATCTTGAAGATTACATCGATGAGTATTTGGAGACACCTGCTGCAGCTTTGGCTGAGCATGAGGTCGATAAAGTAGTTGGAACAAGTAAGACGCTAAGAACTCTTGCCAAAATGTCACAAGATTGGCTTGGAGATTCAGAGAAACGTTTAACTCGTGACTGTCTTGATGAGATGGTTCCCAAACTTCTAAAGATGAAAGCATCAGAGCGCAATGAACTTCCTGGTGTTTCTAAAACGCGGGCACATCAAATAGTTGCTGGCGCGATGGTGGCGCGCCAAACTTTGCATACATTTGGAGTAGATGAAATCCAGATCTGTCCATGGGCTCTTCGAGAAGGTGTGATCCTGAAAAGATTAGATTGGCTAGAAGTTTAAGGGGCTTGAATAAAATTTATTGCTCGTACTTTTCTATCACGGTGAAACAAAACCCAACCATCGCCCGGTTCTAAACCGCGATTGATCTCATCAACTGCCATTCCCCCTGCCAACTCTTTCAAAATCTTAGGCAGAACTGGATTGTGACTGCATAGCAATACAGTTTTAGGAGTTTCACTATCTTTGGAGGCTTTCAAAAACTTTTTTGCAAACTTAAGTGGTTTTTCTCTATCGCGAGAGTATTGATATTCGCTGATATCACTTGAAATCCCAACATTAAGTCCAAGGTCGCGAGCTAGTGGTTTTACCGTTTCAAGGCAGCGATAAGCATCAGAACTAAATATTTCATCAATTTCATATGCCTCATAAATCAATCTGAACTTTTCGGATTGAACTTGACCGCGGTTATCAAGTGGTCGATCTCCATCGTCGCCGATCCATTCAACTCGCTTTAGTGCCTTAGCGTGGCGCAATAAAATCAAAGTTGAGTTTTGATCTATACCTGGGGAGATATCTTTAAATAACTTAAGTACTTTTCGATCCTCTTCATGAGTTAACTTAGTTTTTGCGCTTTTAAGGCTATGCCACTCAAATTTATCTACTTCTTGTAAATCTGTAATTGGTTTTGCTGCGGAAATTGCTTGCGCCGACCAATACTTAACTCGCTTTGGAACTCCTTCTGCTAAATATTGGATCTCAGCTATCAGCGGACCAAATTTCGCCCCATACCCGGTCTCTTCTAGTACTTCTCTACGTGCCGCCGCCAAAGCGGATTCGCCAAACTCAATCTTGCCTTTCGGGAAAGACCAATCGTCATATCGAGGTCGATGGATCAGGCCAATCTCGATTTCATCTTCAATTACCCGATACAAAACCGCACCGGCTGCCATAATTTCAGAAGTATCTACATCAAATTCTGATTTACTCATGAATACAAGCGCCTCTTTCTATTGATCATAACTTCCTGTGGGGTTTGCAATCTTTTTCCTGATGCATCAGATACTTTCCGTCTCCATTTGTCACCGTCAACTAAATGCCAAGTGGATAAATCATCTGACAAATCTTCGGAAATCGCTTGATCTAATTCGAGTTTATGATCCATTCTTTCCACACGAATCAAACTTTCAATTCTTCGATCTAGGTTTCTGTGCATCAAATCTGCACTACCTATCCAATATTCATTACTCCCGGCAGATACAAAATTATAAATTCGAGTATGTTCTAAAAATCTACCTAGGACTGATCGAACCACTATATTTTCTGAAAGACCAGGTACACCGGATTTTAGAGCGCAAATTCCTCTAACTACCAATTTGACGGGGACTCCGATTTCCGATGCCTTATAGAGCGCTTCAATAATTTCTTCATCTAACAGAGAGTTTAATTTGAAACGGATGCCGCTTGGTTTGCCAGCGCTGTGATTATTAATCTCATTTTGAATCCGCTCCAAAATTCCGGTTCGGAGTGTTTTTGGTGCTACTAATAATCGAGCGTAAGTTGTAGATGGAGCGAAACCAGATAATTGATTAAATAGTTTGGTTAAATCGTCACACAGAGAAAAGTCAGCACTTAGCAACCCGAAGTCGTCATAGAACCTTGCAGTCTTTGGGTTGTAATTTCCAGTTCCCACATGACAGTACCTTCTAATTCCACTTGGCTCTTCACGTACCACTAGTGATAACTTCGCATGAGTTTTAAGACCTAGTAATCCATAAACTACATGCACCCCTGCATCTTCTAATTTGCGCGCCCATTTCATATTGGCCATTTCATCAAAACGCGCCCTAATTTCTACAACCGCGAGAACCTGTTTGCCAGCTTCTGCGGCTTCAATTAATGCATTCACGATTGGTGAATCGCCAGATGTTCGGTACAAAGTCTGCTTAATAGCCAAAACATGTGGGTCTGCTGTGGCCGATTCCAAGAATTTAACAACTGTGTTCGTAAAAGAATCATAAGGATGATGCAGCAGCACTTCCCCATGCCGTAGTGCTGCGAAAAATCCTTCTGGAGAATCATCTTCCATTTCTTCAAATTGAGGCGGAATTGAACTTGAAAAAGGAGAGAACTTTAAATTTGTTATTTCAAGATCTGCAATTTGATTTAAACCAGTTAAATCTAAGGGCTCTTGGTATTTAATGATTTCGCTTTCATCAATCTCTAATTCATCTGCTAAATCAGCGAGGACTTTCGCTGGGATATCTAGCGGAACTTCAAGACGAACCGGAGTTCCAAACCTCCGCTTTTGCAACTCTTTTTCTAGAGTAAGCAAAATGTCATCAGTCTCTTCTTCATCAAGTTCCATATCTTGATTTCGAGTTAATCTAAAAGTGTAATGAGTCAAAATGTCCATTCCAGGAAATAAATGGTTTAGATTTTTTCTAATTAGTAATTCAAGTGGAATATATCGATTTTTGGCATTATCTGATGTTGCGATAAATCTTGGTAAATTTAATGGAATCTTTACTCTCGCAAAAAACTCTTCGCGAGAATCTGGATTACAAAGTTGAATTCCAATGTTGAGTGATAGACCAGAAATATGTGGGAATGGGTGTGCTGGGTCAACTCCTAGTGGAGTTAGTACTGGATAAATTTTAGAAGTGAATAAATCCTGAAGATAAACAAGCTCACTTTCAGTCAACATATCCCAGGTTAAGAAATCAACTCCAATTTTTGATAACTCTGGAATTAAATCATTATGAAAACATTTCGATTGTCGCTCGACAAGTTCATGGGTACGTTTTAAAAGCACTTTCATCTGTTCTCTTGGGACAAAACCAGCAGAATTTACATTCCCAACTCCAGCCTCAATCTTTCGTTTCAACGATGCAACTCGCACCATAAAGAACTCATCAAGATTAGAGGTAAAAATCGCTAGAAATCTAATTCGTTCAAGTAGGGGAATCTCTTTATCTTCAGCCATCTCAAGAACTCGCTGATTAAAATCTAACCAACTTAACTCGCGATCGGTAAACCGGCTCACTACTGGATTGGACACCCGCCAATCTTGCCCGAAATGGGTGAACAACAGGTAAAAAGATGGAGTGCTAACTCTGAACAGGTCAAAGTAGCGCCTCTAAAAACCACCTAAAAAGCGTTAAGTACCTTTGGAACCAAGGCTCTAAATGCCATTCCACGATGACTAATCTGATCTTTAAGAGCGGGGTTCATTTGCGCCGTAGTGATCTCAAAACCGTCGGGGATGAAAATTGGATCGTAACCAAAGCCAGATTCACCGATTGGAGTAGTAGTTAATCTCCCAAGTAATTTTTCCTCTACAACTATTTCAAATCCATCTGGTTTAGCAAATGCAGCCGCACAATGAAATGCCGCCGAGCGATCCAGCACCTGATCCATATCTCTCAGCACTTTGTTTAAGTTTGCTAAATCATCTCCATGAGTTCCCGCATAACGTGCCGAAAAAATCCCCGGAGCGCCATTTAATGCATTAACACTTAAACCACTGTCATCCGCTATTGCCGACAATCCAGTTGCTTTCGCAACCGCGTGTGCTTTTAACAATGCGTTCCCAATAAATGAATCTTCAGTCTCTTCAACATCCTCAAGATTAGGAAATGATTCAGTTCCTACTAATTCAACTTCAGGCATAACTCCAGCAATTATTCTTTGTAGCTCGACTATTTTTCCTTGATTCCGAGTAGCAAGAACTAATTTCATTTATTGCTCTTTACTTTGCCAGAGCTGCTTTTTGAAATTGTGTTAATTCAGAGCATCCCTTAACCGCTAAATCTAAAAGTTGATCTAGAAGCGCACGGTCAAAAGGTTCACGTTCTGCAGTTCCTTGCACTTCGACAAATTTTCCTGATCCAGTACAAACCACATTCATGTCAGTGTCGGCACGCACATCTTCTTCATAGCAAAGATCTAAAGTTGGCTTTCCATCAATAATTCCAACGCTAACTGCTGAGATTGAATCTGTAATTGGCGATCCCTTGACCAAACCTTTTCCTTGTGCCCAAGTAATTGCATCCACTAACGCAACATAAGCTCCAGTAATTGCTGCGGTGCGTGTTCCCCCATCGGCTTGTAATACATCGCAATCAAGCACAATGGTATTTTCACCGAGAGCTGACATATCAATAATTGAACGCATTGATCTGCCAATTAAACGTGAAATTTCTTGAGTACGTCCTCCCAATTTTCCTTTAACGCTTTCACGATCTGATCGCGTATTGGTCGCGCGTGGCAACATTGAATACTCTGATGTGACCCAACCTTTTCCTTGCCCGGCCATCCAACGTGGAACACCAGCGGTGAAGGATGCAGCGCAAAGGACGCGAGTTTGCCCAAACTCAACAATGACTGAACCTTCAGCATGATTTAGCCATCCGCGCGTAAATTTTATCTCGCGCAGGGTGTCGCTACTTCGTCCATCACTTCTTTTGTTGATTGATCCATCGCTTGGTGTCATTGATGCTCTCCTAGTTTTATAAGTTAAAGGGTTAAATTCTCTACAGCAGTAACTTCTGGACCAAGAAAGCGTCGTGCAAGAGCCGAAAATGTTCGGGTGTCACCAGTTGCATAAAACTTATGCTCAGGCAATCCGGCATTTGCTGCTCTTTCTATTCCGCTTGCTGCCAATGTTCGATAGAGATCTTTGGCAGTTTCTTCAGCACTGGAAACTAATGTCACATCTTCGCCAACCACATATGAAATCACGCCAGTTAACAACGGATAGTGAGTACATCCAAGAACCAAAGTATCTGCGCCGGCATCAATCATCGGCTGCAAGTAATCCGTAGCAATCTTTAATATCTCTTGGCCAAAGGTTTCCCCGCGCTCTACATAAGAAACAAACAATGGACATGCAACGGAGGTAATCTCAAGTTGTGGTGCTGCGGCAAATGCATCTGCATAAGCGCGCGAATCTATTGTTGTTTGCGTTCCAATAACTCCAATTCGGCCATTACGTGTTGCAGCTACGGCACGACGAACTGCAGGTTGGATTACTTCAATAACCGGAATTGAATATCGCTCACGAGCATCTCGCAACATCGCTGCACTTGCAGTGTTGCATGCAATTACAATTGCCTTGACACCTTGCTCTACCAAGTTATCCATAATCTCAAGTGCAAATGCGCGCACTTCAGCCAGTGGTCTTGGTCCGTATGGTCCGCGGGCAGTATCCCCGATGTAAAGAATTGGTTCATTTGGAAGTTGATCCAAAATTGCTCGCGCAACAGTTAATCCACCCACTCCTGAGTCAAAGACTCCGATAGGGGCAGCAGTTGCTGGCAGGTTAGACAGGTTTGGCACAGGTCTGAGCCTACGCCCAGAGTTGTCCGTCTAGGCGCTCTTGCGCAGTATCAATATCGTCGTGGTAAACGCCAGTCGATAAGTACTTCCATCCCGCATCACAAAGTATGAAGGCGATATCCGCATCAACTCCTGCGGCAACACACTCTTTTCCGATTGCAATAGCCGCATGCAAAATGGCACCTGTGGAGATGCCGGCGAAAATTCCTTCAACATCCAATAACTCTCGTACTCGCTTTACGGAGTCTTCTGCTCCAACAGAGAAACGTCGGGTTATTACTGATGCATCGTATAACTCAGGAACAAACCCTTCATCGATATTTCGTAATCCATAAACTAATTCACCATAACGAGGTTCTGCGGCGACAATTGAGATATCTGGTTTTTGTTCCCGCAAGTACCGACCAGCACCCATCAAGGTTCCAGTAGTTCCAAGGCCAGCAATAAAATGTGTAACAGTTGGCAAATCTTCTAAAATTTCTGGACCTGTCGAGTTGTAATGTGCATCAGCATTCGCTTGATTTCCATACTGATACAAGAAAACCCAATCAGGGTTTTTTTCGATTAACTCTTTCGCAACGCGAACCGCTTCATTTGATCCACCAGCAGCGGGTGATGAGATTATTTTTGCGCCCCACATTTCAAGAAGTTGACGGCGCTCGGCTGAAGTATTTTCTGGCATCACACAAATCAATTTGTAACCACGAACTTTTGAAATCATGGCTAAAGAAATTCCAGTATTACCTGATGTAGGTTCCAAAATTGTGTCACCAGGTTTTAATGATCCATCTCTTTCAGCTGCTTCGATCATCGAAAGTGCGGCACGATCTTTAACTGAACCAGTTGGATTGCGATCTTCCATCTTGGCCCATAAGCGGACTTTTGGTGATGGGGATAATTTTGGCAATCCAATTAATGGAGTGTGGCCAACTGAATCAGCTAGCGAATCATAGCGTGCCATTTGAAGTTAGCAACCGCCAGCAACTGCAGGAAGGATTGTGATGCTATCTCCATCCTTAAGTGTTAAATCAAGTCCGCCAATAAATCGAACATCTTCATCATTCACATACAAATTTATAAATCTGCGTAAAGCACCACCATCAAGCAATCGCTCAGCTAAACCGGTGTGGCTGCCATCTAAATCAGAGATGACATCTCGCAAAGTCGAACCTTGTGCACTCACTACTTTTGCCCCGCCGGTATATGGGCGCAAAATGGTAGGGATGCGGACTTCTACTGTTGGATTTCCTGAATTACTCACGTCGTAAGTATCCCCTATCTACTGGGGCTTTACTAAATCTAAATTAAGTGATTACTACTTCTTCCTCGGTAACAACGCCGTCAATGATCCGAAATGAGCGAAATTCGCTCCTACTTGCAATCTCTTCGCGTGTAGAGACGAGGACATAATGCGCACCTGGCTCGGAGGCATAAGCAATATCGGTACGTGATGGATGAGCTTCCGTAGAGGTATGTGAGTGGTAAATAACAACTGGCTCTTCATCCCGGTCATCAAATTCACGGTACAGCCGCAGCAGATCCCCTGACTCAAACTCATAGAAGGTCGGGGAGTGAGCAGCGTTAACCATAGGAATGTGTCGTGTGGGCGTATCACTTCCAATTGCTCCAGCGATTACTCCGCAAGCCTCATCTGGGTGCGCCGCCTCAGCCTCATCCCATATTTCTGAGACGTGCTTAGCGCTGATCTGCAAAACCATGGGTAAAGGATACGGCTTAAATCTAAGAATTTAACTCTGCTTCAATTCTGCGCCGGTCCAGAGAGTGTGGTTAATAGCATTTCCTGCAGCCAGCCCAACCATGCAAATAAATTGTAAAGCGCCCGTTCTGGTTTATCATCACCCATTTTGCTGTAAACCTCATGAGAGTTTTCGGTAATTTTCAATCGCACGCCAAGTGATAATCGTAAATCATTAATACCCATGAGCCAAGCTTGTGTTAATTCACCTTTTAAAACTATTTGTACTTCTTGACGTTTATCTAATCCGGGCAAATTTAAATCAAGTGCATGATCATCAAGCACACCAATTAAACAATCACGAATTGCATGTGCGTGTGCTTTTTTCTTTTCACGCGCACCATCTTCTGTGTAACGACGAAACTCTGCCGCATCTTTTGGATCTTCATATGCATTTGGTAACAACCTTGCTAAAACTGGATCATCCGGTAATTCATCATTTGTTGATATACCAACCATTGCCAATAACGGATCACTACTTTTTCCTTCTTCTTCACTCAGCAACTCAAGTAGTTGCTCAGCCAAACTTTTTAAGATCGCACCTTCGTAATGTGTGAATGAAGCGACGATCGAGCCATCTGGATCTCTTGAAAACCCACTCATGTTCCGCTCCGCTGCAAAGTTGCCCAAAGTCCATACTCATGCAATCTGGCGACATCATGTTCGCACTCTTCGCGATTTCCTGAATTCACAACAGCCTTTCCTTCGTTATGAATTTTCATCATTAACTCAGTTGCTTTTTCATGGCTGTATCCAAATAAAACCATCAAAACATGAGTTACATATGTCATTAAGTTAACTGGATCATCCCAAACAATGGTGATCCATGGACTATCGGTACTGAACGCGGCGAGCGCACTGTCTTCTTCTACCTCTTCTTCTACCTCTTCTTCTACCTCTGCTGGTGAAATCGCCATAGCTAACTATCTACCTTTATCTAAACTTATCTGCACTTATCGAATTAAAACTGTGAACTCTTCGCTTACCTTACCCAGTAAGCGAGGTGAAGGGACAGTGGTGATTCGATATTTATGAAAGCCTCGCGCAGTGCTGGTGAGATTGAAAAGCACGCTCTCAGTCGGCGCCCCTAGAGTTCCCTGGTCAATTTGAGCCCACTTACCTTTTACAAACTCCTCTAAGTTGAAACTTCCTTCATTTGGTACCGCTCTAACTGAAATAGCGAATTCAACGCCGGCTTTTGCAACCGTTGGTGCATTGATTTCTAATAATGGCTTTACCAACACTGCCAATTCATTACTTGTGGCCGATAGGCGCTCCCAGCTACCAGGTGAGACGGCTCGCAATCTTATGTTGCGACCTAAAACAAAATCCCATTCTGCAATACCAGTTACTGATGTTGTAGCTTCACCGATTTTCTTCCACTCAACTTCATCCTCACCACGCGCTTCAATCGAAATTGGCAACGCTGCTGCGGGGCGTTTATCTGAAAGTGTAATCAACGCGGAAATTCGTGATTTATCACCGTAAGAAGTTTCGCTCTTGGTAGTTGATAGCGATGCAATTATCACATCAGGAGAGATGCTCTTTGCATATTCGCGAAGGGCTGGCATCGTCTCGGCATCTTCTTGACCAAGTGTCCATTGTGTTAGGCCTCCTAACTTATATTTGGCAACTAACTCCATTCGCGCTAAGTAAGCCCTGCTGTTTTGATACCAAGCCACTCTTGTTGCGGTGCATGAGGCAGTGCCCTCGTTATAAGTTTTCTCGTAAGTAAAAGTTACCTCTCCCATTTTTTCTGAATAGACCGGAGTTGCGCCATAAGTGCTTGCTAGGTCAGTGCCTTTATTTGCTGCGAAGACTGCAGCTTTTGCGCCAGCCTTGATCAATTTTGCATAAGTGGTCGGGCACTTTCCAGTGACTTTAGTAATCCAATCACGTCCGTACCCTGGAACTCCTAGCCAAACTTTTGATGGCGGCATCAAGGTTGCTGCATAAGCAACTGTTGCCTCGGTCCATTCCAGTGGCCCAATCGGGCCAGGTTTTGAGGTGGAGTAGTCGTAAGTCATTATTCGTAAGCGATCAATATAGGGGGCCGTCTCTGGCCAGTTATAAACCCAGTAAGAGCCGCTACGTTTTTTTATGGGATCAAAAACAACTGGCGTAGTCATTGAGAGAATTTTTCCGTTGGCATGTAACAAAGTTGATAGTTCTTTGATAAATAAAACCCAATTTGGTGAAGTCTTGGCCCAAGATGCTGTGCCATCAGAAAATGCAAATCCTTCTAGATCTAAATCTATGCCATCGTAATTATTATTTAAAACTAATTTTATGATTGTGTTAACAACTTGTGAACGAGTTGATGGCTTTGCTAGCAAGCCTGACAAAACTAATTTTTTGGTTCCATCAGTTATCGCAGGAATGATTAATAATCCATTTGCACGTAAAATATCTAATTGAGTCCTCTTTGGAATTGTTAACTTTGCACTTGCATACTGATCTTTGATTGCTGTTGCACTCGAGAGCGAATACCAAAATGGTGAAACTTCACTCATTAAATCTTTATTCGCCAGTATCGATGTCATGGAATTCTTTACGCTGTAGTACGGCATCCAACCTGTAAGTATCTTGCGTGGAAGTTTTTCTTCATCCGCGTTTGCATTAGTAACCGGTAAAATTGCACCAGCCAAAATCAGCGTTAACGCAATCACCAAAGATTCAGTCGATCTGTATTTACGCTTCATGGTAGGCAAATTATCTATTTATAACCGTTATTGCGTGGCTAATTAGACCAAATGAAACTAAGTGTCAGATTTTCCCGAATCAGCAGGTTTCATTTTTGAGTGCAACTCTTTACATGTGGGGCAGATTGGAAAATTCTGAGGATCGCGGGTTGGCACCCATTTTTTTCCACAAAGTGCCCTTACTGATTTTCCAGTAACTGCAGATTCAACAATTTTTCCTTTAGCCACATAATGTGCGAAGCGCTCATGATCGCCATCGCCGCCACCATGAGATGTCCGTGGCTCAATTAAAGTATCGCTATCAGTTGAACGTGAAAAAAGACCCATGGCCTTAATTCTAGGGCAGAACCGGACTTTTTGAACCTACGCCTCTTACTTTAAATCTCGCGTACCCTTTAGGTATGAATTATGAATCCGGCGGCTTAAAGGATCTTGTGAGCACAGATTGCTTATCTCGTGCCGATGTCGAAATGCTGCTGGATACCGCAGCAATCTATACCAATGACCCACTGCGTGATTCAAAATTTTTAGAAAATCAAACAGTTTTGATTTACATGAACAAATCTTCAACGCGGACCCGACTTGCCTCAGAGACCGCGGTTGCTCATCTTGGTGGAACACCAATCGTCGTCCGTGGTGATGAGTTGCAAATTGGTCGTGGAGAAACGTTGCCTGATACTGCAAAAATAATTAGTTGTTTTGCTAAAGCGATGATTATTCGCACCTATGCACAAAGTGATGTAGCTGAATTCGCAAAGCATGCATCTATTCCAATTATTAATGCACTAACTGATGACGATCATCCAACGCAGTTATTGGCGGACTGGGTAACAATTCGGGAAGTATTTGGTAAAGATGTTGCAGGTCGAAAATTTACATATGTTGGAGATGGAAACAATATGGCCAATGCGTGGCTTTTGATGGGTGCAATTCTTGGCGTTCATGTTGTTGCTGCAACGCCGACTGGTGAATGGGCGCCGGATGAAAAAATTGTTGAACGGGCAAAAAAGATTGCATCCCAAACGGGTGGAAAAGTTGAAGTTATTCATGATGCAAAAGTTGGCGCTACTGGCGCTTCTGTTTTGTATACCGATGTATGGATGTCTATGGGAGATTCAGAAGTAATCAGAGAGAAAAAGATCAAAGATTTGTCGCCTTATGCAATTACGCCAGAGTTGATGGAATTAACTGCACCTGATGCGGTATTCATGCATTGTCTTCCAGCTCATCGCGGTGAAGAGGTAAGTGCAGAAGTGATGGATGGCGAAAGATCAATTGTTTGGCGCGAAGCATTTCATCGCAGAACCACTATTCAGGCGTTGTTATTCCATTTAATCCGTGGTGATTTAAAAGGTAGTAACTGGTAAACAACTGCTTAAAACTGCTAATAAAGAAGTGATAAAGCGGTGATAAGTTCACCAAAATCCTCCACGAATAGGGGGAATAAGAGATAGCCCGTTTTGGAGTGGACAGCCTCCCCTGATCTGCAGATAACCTTCTCTCGTGAGTTCACCTAAATTAAAAGTAGTCATTCCGGCTGAAAAACGTGCCGGTGAAGCCCGTGTAGCAACCGTTCCTGATGTCGTCGGAAAGTTGATTCGCGCTGGCGTATCGGTTGAGGTTGAAAGTGGCGCTGGAGATCGTTCGCAAGCAACAGATGAGGATTTCCGCAAAGCGGGTGCGACCGTCTCTGCAAACGTAGATCTTGCTACGGCAGATGTGGTGCTTTCGGTAAATGCCCTCGAGCCAGCCGTGCTTGCCAAGTTAAAAAAAGGTGCACTAACAATCTCATTTCTTTCACCAACAGCATCACTTGATTCAATAACCGCAGCCAAAAGCGCTGGAGTTACCGCGTTCTCACTTGAATTAGTTCCGCGAATCTCACGTGCGCAATCAATGGATGCGCTTACTTCGCAAGCACTTTGTGCTGGATACCGTGCAGCATTAGTTGCTGCCGAACTTTCACCAAGATTTTTCCCATTGTTGATGACTGCAGCTGGAACTGTTACTCCTGCAAATGTAGTTGTCTTGGGTGCCGGTGTTGCTGGATTACAAGCGATCGCAACAGTGCGCAGATTAGGTGCAGTAGTTTCTGCATACGACGTGCGTCCATCATCAGCGGATGAAGTTCGCTCGATGGGTGCAACATTTTTAGATCTGCAATTAGAAGTACTTGAAGGCGCGGGCGGATATGCACGCGAGATGACTGAAGACCGTGCGGCTAAGCAACGTGAATTACTAACTCCATTTATTGCAGCAGCAGATGTACTTATTACTACCGCTGCAGTTCCTGGCAGACCAGCACCAAGACTTGTTACCGCAGAGATGGTTAAAGCGATGAAAGCTGGTTCTGTAATCGTGGATCTTGCTGCAGAGACTGGCGGCAACGTCGAAGGTGCAAAACCTGGTGAAATTGTTGAAGTAAATGGTGTGCGTTTGTGGGGTGGCAAAGATGTTCCTAGCCAACTTCCTTTTCACGCCTCTCAACTCTTTTCGCGTAACTGCCTAAATCTTTTGATGTTGATGATTAAGACCGAAGAAGGAAATACTTCGATTGCTCTTGATTTCGAAGATGAAATTATCGCGGGTAGCGCAATTACACATGCTGGTGAGATTAGGCATGAGGGTGCACGAAACGCAATAACTGGCGCAGGAAAGAACTAGGGGGCCAAAATGAGTAATGGAATTGCGCTAATTTCGATTTTCACACTCGCGGTATTTGTGGGTTTTGAAGTCGTTTCAAAAGTTTCCTCTACATTACATACGCCACTTATGAGTGGCGCAAATGCTATTCACGGTGTGATTTTGGTTGGTGCAATTATCGTTGCATCACACAGCACAAATAATTTAGAGCTTTGGTTATCTCTTGTCGCAATTGTTCTGGCCACAATAAATATGGTTGGTGGATTCGTAGTAACTGATCGAATGCTGGAAATGTTCAAAACTAAGAAGAGCCCTAAAGTCGATGCAGCAGCTAAGGGTGACAAATGAGCCGCGACATCTATGACTTAATCGGCTTAGCCGCAGCAGCCTGTTTTATCCTCGCCCTAAAAGGTTTGTCCCACCCTCGCACTGCTCGACGCGGCAATCTAATTGGTGCGCTCGGTGCAGGAATTGCCACTTTGGTTGTTTTCTTTTACGCAGAAGAAGGAAGTTCGCTTCCACTTAAGCACCTCCCTGAGATTTTGATTGCAATTGCTCTTGGCTTGTTGATCGGTGTTCCAGCAGCACGGAAAGTTCAATTAACTCAGATGCCACAACTTGTCGCGCTATTTAATGGTGTTGGTGGTGGTGCAGCAGCACTTGTGGCCATCGTTGAGTACCTAAAACTCGGTGGTGATGCGGCTAAGACTGGCACTGATATTTCAATTCCGATTTTGATTGCAACTGTTTTCACAGTCATCGTAGGAACAGTTTCATTCACTGGATCTATCGTTACGTTTTTAAAGTTGCAAGAATTGATGACGACTCGCCCAGTTGTATTCCCTGGTGGACGTTTTGTTATTGCTGCAAATTTGGCGGCAGTACTTATTTGCGGTGGTTGGGTAGTTAATTCTGCAGATACCACTTCAGTGCTTGTACTCATGGGCTTGTCTGCAATCTTCGGTGTGCTCTTCGTGCTCCCAGTTGGTGGCGCAGATGTACCAATTGTTATCTCATTATTAAATGCCTTTACTGGTTTAACTGTTGCCGCAAGTGGTTACGTATTGCAAGCAACATTGTTAATTGTCGCCGGAACTCTCGTTGGTGCATCCGGAACAATCTTGACTCGCTTAATGGCTGATGCAATGGGACGTTCATTATTTGGCACATTGTTTGGTGCATTTACTGCAACTCCACAAGCTGTTGCAGCCGGTGGCGATGTTCGCCCTGTTAAATCAGGAACACCAGATGACGTTGCAATCTTGTTAAATTATGCCCGCCGCGTTGTAATTGTCCCTGGCTTCGGTTTAGCAGTTGCACAAGCACAGCACACAGTTCGCGAATTAGCAGATCTCTTAACTGCCAAGGGCATTGATGTTGCTTATGGAATTCACCCTGTCGCCGGTCGTATGCCGGGGCATATGAACGTGTTGCTCGCTGAAGCAAATGTTCCTTACGAGCAACTTGTTGAAATGGAAGAGATCAATCCAACATTTGGACAAACAGATGTGTCGATTGTTATTGGCGCAAACGACGTAGTTAATCCTGCAGCAAAAACAACTCCAGGATGTCCTATCTACGGAATGCCAATTCTGGATGTTCAACAATCAGCAAATATTATTTTCCTAAAGCGCTCAATGCGTCCAGGATTTGCTGGCATCGAAAATGAACTTCTATATGATCCAAAAACCACATTATTATTTGGTGATGCAAAAGCATCCCTTACCAAAGTGGTTAACTCGCTAAAAGCTCTTTAATATCCGTAAGTACTCTGATTAGCGGGAATACTGAAGCGGTATCTGCGGTTATATACTTCACGTAGTTAAATTTGCCATTTTTTATAGCGGAGGATTAAGTGCCTGCAGTTACAGTCTCGGACATCACAGTACTTCCACGCATCGATATTCCCGCTGGAACAATTGGCAATGGATCCGCACGTCCTGTTAAACAGATTCTCACCGCTCCACAAGGTTTTGAGGGCGAAGGATTTCCAGTTAGGCGAGCATTCGCAGGAATTGATTTAGCCGACCTTGATCCATTTATTCACTTAGATCAAATGGGCGAAGTCGAATATGCCCCGGGTGAACCAAAAGGAACTCCATGGCATCCGCATCGCGGCTTTGAAACAGTTACTTACATTATTGATGGAATTTTTGACCACATGGATAACAACGGTGGTGGTGGAACAATTACAAATGGCGATACGCAGTGGATGACTGCAGGTGCTGGAATTTTGCATATCGAAACTCCCCCAGAACATTTAGTTATGAGTGGTGGGTTATTCCACGGTTTCCAACTTTGGGTGAATTTACCTAAAGCCCAAAAATGGGCGCCTCCTGCTTATCAAGATGTGCGCGCTAAAGATGTTTCATTACTTTCATCTCATGATGGTGGAGCGTTAATTCGCGTTATTGCCGGAGAAGTTGGAGCACATCGCGGACCAGGATCAACCCGCACGCCAATTACATTAATTCACGCAACAATTGCTCCAGGTGCGCAATTGAGATTGCCGTGGAATAAAAATTACAACGCACTTGCATATACATTAAATGGCAATGGCGAAATGGGTGACGAGCGCGCATCTGTGCACTCTGGTCAAATGACAGTTTTTGGTAAAGGCGATTCAATAATTATTCGTGCAAGTGATAAACAAGAATCTCGTTCGCCACAATTAGATGTGTTAATTCTTGGTGGAGAACCAATCCGTGAACCAGTGTCATGGATGGGACCATTTGTAATGAATACCAAATCAGAAGTTTTACAAGCGTTTGATGATTTCCAAAAAGGTAAATTAGGAGTCATTCCAACCGTAAAACGGCTAAGTGATTTGCATAAAATTCATAACACACCAGAGGGTGTTCAAGAATCTGAGTAATTACTACTCAAAGTAAAACTAAATCATGTCAGTGGCTTCAATAAGAGTTCCCCCATGCTTCCAAAAGATCTTCATCTCTCTCAATTACTTTCGCTGCGTCCTGGTATTGAGACGCTGACTCAATTAGTTGAAATTCATCCCTACGAACTCTCTCCAAGCGGGCGCATCGATTACTTAGCCGCTCTTGAAAAGCAAAATGGGTGGTTGCAATCAGTTATGCAAACAGCTTTTGTCGCCATCGCTGATGACCAACGTGAATCTCTGGAATATGGTGAAAGTGGTGTTGATGATGAAGAACGCGAAGAGATCGCTGCTGCACTTCGGTTATCCCCGGCAACAGCGCAGGCCAAAATGGATACTGCGCGAATACTTGTTAATCAACTTCCCGCCACATGTGCAGCCCTTGCTAGCGGAGAGATCTCCGTTGCCCATGCAACAGTTATCGCCCGCGAAAGTGCACCACTATTACGAGGTGGAATCGATCGCGAGGTAATTGCCCAGATTGAAAAGAGCGCGATTGCTAACGCGGAGTTTCATACCCCAGCTCAAGTTGCCAACAAGATAAGGAGTGCAGTTTCAAGAGCATTACCAGCAGAGTGCGAAGAGAGTTTTGCTCGAGCCCATGAATTGCGCAAAGTTTCTTGTTATCCAGAGCGTGATGGAATGGCCACTGTGATTGCCCTTTTATCAGCACCGGATGCTCAATCTGTTTTGATTGCTATCGAGCGCCACTTACAACGAAAAGATCGAGAGGCGTTGCAGTCTAGTTCCTCTCGAAACTCCACTTCTTCGCAAACTTCCGCCGCTACTCAGAACTCCACTTCGTCTCAAAACTCCTCTGTCACTACTCAAAACTCCTCTGTCACTTCTCAAAACTCTCTCAGTAGAGGAAGTGATTTAGCCAACTCCCCCGAGATCACAAACCCCTGGAGAATCGATAACCGACGTGCTGACGCCTTTGTTGAAATCATTAATGAGTTTTTAACTTCTGATGTTCTAGATCAATCAGCTACAGATCAATCAGCTACAGATCAAACAGCTACAGATAATGCAGATTTAACTAATCGAAATCTTTCTAAACAAAAGCAATTCAAAAATCTAAGCAGAAGACCAGTCACAATAAATGTAACGATTGATCTTCCAACCTTGCTAAATATGGCTGAAAACCCTGGACAACTAACTGGGTATGGTCCAATTCCTGCATCATTAGCGCGAGAATTAGCTGCGGACGGTAATTGGAAAAGGTTTATCACTGATCCAACAAGTGGTGAATTACTAGATATTGGTCGAAAAAGTTATCGGCCATCTCAGCACCTCGTAGATTTCTTAATAGCCCGCGATCGCACTTGTCGTTTCCCTGGTTGTCGCTACCCAGCGCATCGCAGCGATATCGACCATGTAACTCCGTGGGATGAGGGCGGAGAAACTACTCCCGATAACTTAGGGTCGCTCTGTCGAAGACATCATCGATTGAAAACTCATGGTGGTTGGAAAGTTACTTCTTCCAGTGATGGATCTTGTGAATGGATATCACCTACTGGAAAGCATTATTTGGTTCCCAGTCGACCAGTACATGAAGCAGCATAGGATTTAATTGATTGCTATCCTAGAAATTAATTTGTAACCCTTTGGGCATGCTGGCTTTTTTCCTTGTAGGGTAAGACTTTTATTTCCTTTTGCACATTTTATTTTGTAACTTTTTAATTTAGCCTCGTTGTTCATTTCAGTTTTTTGACTTGAGCCAGTAGGGCTTTCTTTGCCTCCTTGCGCAAGAGGTTCAGATGGAGATTCTTGAACTAATTTCACCCGTAATTTGGGGGCAGAAAATGAAAAGTTATAAGCTCCTAATCGCAACCAACCATCTTTTTCGCCAACATTTTCACTTGCTATCTGCTCAATTCCATTTTCAGAGATAATTGAAACTGTGGCTTTGACTGGAAAATTTCCCTTAAAGCCATAAATACATTTAGCCTGGTCAACTCGAATTGCCAAATCATATGTACCTTTAAAGGCATTTCCAGCAGCTGTGAAATGTGGGGCACTAACTTGATATTCAAGCGCTTGTGTCTGTGAATTAAACTGCGGTGGTCCTGGCACAAATCCAGTTGCATTAGAAGTTACTATGCCATCTACCTGAAGTTGATTTGAATTACATTTTGGATCAACTCCAATAGGAGAGGCTTTGAAGTACCACTGTGTTGTCTGCGCAACAGCAGTGTCTTTGACTATTGATAACCAAGATTTCAACGCGGGGAAATCACTGCTAGCGGCTATGTGAGTGACTTTCCATTTATTCTTATCTGATTCAATATAATTATTTCCAATACTTGGAAATGATCCAGAATAAATCTGTTGTAAATCTGATGGAAGTTTATCCCAGGTACTCTTACCGTAAACTATTGGCACTTTCACTGGCTCTCCTATGACATCAAGAATTACGCCTTTCCCATTTGAATTTGCAGTTAAGTTAATAATTTGTTTACTTAACCTGCCATAAAACCAATTTGCTGGGACTTTTGAAAATCTAATTGAAATTCCAAAAGCAGTTCCATCCATGATAAAAGATTCGCGAAAAGCACAAACGTTTCCGCTATTAGCAGCGCAACCACCAACTGTCACTGCATCATTCCCTGATCCTTCAGCAGTAACTAATGAGAAGCTCCCATTTTTAATTCCTGCTGGATAAATTGCAGTGGTATATTCATTGAAAGTAAATACGGGACTAGATGTTGCAGAGGCTCTTGAGCTCTCTCCCCTTGTGGAAACTATTACTGTGTAGAGATCAGATCCTCCCGAGTTTTTAACTCCTGGGACCTGCCAAATCGAAGGTGGTCCTCCTTTCGGTAGTCCTGCTGATTCGTCTCCAGAAAAATCTGTTGGAGAAGTCGTAGGAAGGTTCTCTTTAAAATTGCCAGCAATTCTTTTCCCTTGGCTCTCTGCATAAACCGAATCAATACAATTAATTTCTGAAACTGATTTGCAAGGCTGCAAAATTGCATAAACTTTGTAGCTTTTTGTATTACCACACGTAGGATCATTTAGACTTTTACAATAGATTTTTGTATTTCTCGACTGAGTTCCATCTGGATTTTGATTATTATCTTTATCTCCCAAACCGGATGCATAACCCAACGCACTTTGTGAGTCATCAAAAATTACAGCAATACTATTTTCATTACTTTGTTCATCTAGTCGCGGTAAAAGAAAAGTTTTAGGAGAATCATCAGATAGGTTTTCAGCTCGTGCCATGTTTGTATTCAAAGTAGATAAAGTACCTAAAAAGGTCAAAAGCAGGGCAAGTGTTATTGACAACACGGGAGCGCTTCGACGCATACTTATAACTTTATAACCTAGAAATTGAAATTTCTATAATTAAACTTTAAATTTTAGCTACAAACTAAGTACTGCTCTGCTCAACCTGCTTTTTAAATCCAGCATATCGACACGACGTCTGCACATAAAAGGTAAAACTGGTGGAGGTGCCGGGAATCGAACCCGGGTCCTTCGTAAGTAAAACAGCTCTTCTACGGGCGTAGTGCGATTAACGTTTTCTCAGACCCGGCTCTCTCACGCACAAGTAGCCGACAGACTCAGTTACGAAAAGTGTTTCGCGAATAAGTTCGTAACCCCTTATTCGAGTCAGCCCTCTTTCGGCGCTAGACACCAGGCCGAGAGCGATCCTGGGCTAACGGATTACGAGGCTCGCTTATGCAGCGAGGGCGTAATCAGCGGCAGTTTTACTGGCGCTTAAGTGTTTGCACGGTTATGGTTAAAGAGATCATTCCGGCTTCCTCTGCCCGCTTCATCTG
>SXGQ01069444.1_pt1 | contig 19544 bp, 17 predicted proteins | sample 3178371 | NCBI WGS metagenome assembly SXGQ01 (sample SAMN11356859, study PRJNA531348) | freshwater metagenome | isolation source: freshwater sample F1-20 | place: China: Fuxian Lake, Yuxi | collected 2017-12-25 | reverse complement strand
GCGCTGCTTCTCGCCGCCCGATAGCTTCAAACCGCGCTCGCCCACCGGACTGTCATAGCCCTGCGGTAGCGCCGCAATGAAGTCATGCAACTGGGCTGCGCGGGTCACCTGCTCGATGGCCTCGCGGCTTGCCTCCGGGTGGCCATAGGCAATGTTGTAGCGGATCGTGTCGTGAAAGAGCACCGTGTCCTGCGGTACGATCCCGATCGCCGAGCGCAGGCTCGCCTGCGTAACCGCGCGGATATCCTGTCCGTCAACCAGAATGCGCCCGGTGCTCACGTCGTAGAAGCGAAACATCAGACGGGCGAGCGTTGACTTGCCGGCGCCGCTTGCGCCCACCACGGCAGTGGTGGTGCCGGGTGCGATCACGAAGTCGATGTCATGGAGGATCGGACGCGCGGCGTCATAGTGAAAGCCCACGCGCTCAAACCGAATTTCCGGGCCCCGTCCCACAGCCAGCGCCCGCGCATCCGGCGCATCGGCTACTTCGCGTTTTTCTGTCAGCAGCCGAAACATCCGCTCCATGTCGGTGAGCGCCTGTTTGATCTCCCGGTAGAGCACACCCAGAAAATTGAGTGGAATGTAGAGCTGGATCATGAAAGCATTCACCAGCACCAGATCGCCCAGCGTCATTTCGCCCGACATCACGCCCGCCACCGCCCGCCACATGAGAAGCGATACCGCTACTGCAATGATGGTGGCCTGACCGAAATTAAGGAGCGATAACGACGCCTGCGAGCGGATGGCCGCACGCATACGCTTTCGCAGTTCCGTGTCATAGCGCTCGGCTTCGAAACGTTCATTGCCAAAGTACTTCACCGTCTCGTAGTTGATGAGCGCATCGATCGCTCGCGTGCTCGCGCGCGAATCCTGCTCATTCATTTCCCGGCGGAAATGCGTCCGCCACTCGGTCACGCGAATCGTATAAATCACATAAACAACAAGAGCCGAGAGCGCGATGAAGCCAAATGACGACTCGTAGTGCCAGAACAGATATCCGATCACGAGCGACACCTCGATCACCGTGGGAAGGATGCTGTAGAGGGTGTAGGAAATCAGACTCGATACGCCCTGCGAACCGCGCTCGATGTCGCGCGTCATCCCGCCCATCTGGCGATCGAGATGAAACCGCAGCGACATGTCGAACAGGTGCCGGAAGACCTGCAGCACGATCGTGCGACTGGCCTCATGGGTCACCCGCGAAAACACAAGCTCCCTCAGCTCGGTAAAGAGCGACACCGACAGCCGGAGCAGACCATAGCCCACGATCAGCGCCACCGGCACCGCGATGGCCGCGCGCGCGGCCGCCTCGGGCGTATCGAGCGCATCGACCACCGCTTTCAGCACCAAGGGCACGCCAACGTTGGCGAGCTTGGCCGCCACCAGACAGGCGAGTGCAAACAGCACCCGGCCCCGCCAGGCCCACAGATAGGGGAGCAGCCGCGACACTGTCTGCCAGTCACCACGAATGGGTTGAGCGCCGGACACGGCTGCGGCAGTGGGTATAGAGGCGGGCGCAGCGCGCCGGGCATGATCTCGCATCGGATCTCTTGTCTTCTCAGGAAGGAAACCGATATTGTGCGCGCACGCAATCCGACAAGGCCCGCCAGCATGAATCCCAATACCACCGGCGCGCGATCCCACGCAACCGATCACGCTTCCCCGGGACACTCGCTCGTGCTCCGCGTGGTGCCCATGCCCGCTGATGTCCATGCCAACGGCGATCTTTTTGGCGGCTGGGTGATGGCGCAGGTCGAGATCGCTGGTGGCATCTGTGCAGCGCGCCGGGCCCGCGGCAGAGTCGCGACCGTTGCTGTCAACGCGTTTCAGTTCCGCCAGCCGATTTCGGTCGGTGACGTGGTGTCGTTCTACGCCTGTATCGAGCGTTCGGGCCGAACGTCGGTCACGGTGCACGTCGAGGTGATCGCCGAGCGTAACCCGGCGCAACCGGTCGTGGTCAAGGTGACCGAGGCCACGCTCACCTACGTCGCGATCGATGATTCCGGTCTGAAGCGCGAGATCCCGGTCGATCCTGCTGCGCCCTGATCGGCAGCAAGGAGCGGCGCCAGCGTTTGCGCGAGTTCACGCGCCCAGAGCGCGCATCCCGCCTCACCCGGATGAAAGCCGTCGGACGCGAGGAGTACGGGATCATGGAGCCGCGGCAATACCCAATGCAAGGTGCCCGAGCGTGCCGTACTCCACTGGCCGAGCGCGCGGTCATAACGTCGCGCCTGCAGCCCCAGCCACATTCTGAGTGGCTGCGGGAGCGCGATGAATCGGTCCATGGGCGGCAGTCCTGAAAACACCGCAGTCCGCACGCCCAGCCCTTTGAGGCGCGCGTGCAGGCGGTCGAGATCGGCGAGCCAGCGCGCGATCGGCGTGGCGCCCGTGACATCGTTCACCCCCACCACCACCAGCGCGACATCGAAGGATTCTGCCGGCGTGCGCGCCTCGTCAAGGCCCTGGTCAATCAGCGCGGGCAACGCCGCGGCCGACACACCGGTGCGGGCGATCAGCTGCCAGCGGCCTGGCGTCACCCCGCGTGCGGCCAGTGCGCTGATCAGTTGGCCTGACAAGGCTTGCGACTGATCGGTAACGCCCACTCCGGCAGCCGACGAATCGCCCACGATCAGTAACCGCGCGCCCGCGCCATCCATCTCGGCTTCACCAATCCGGGCGCCTGCAGCTTCCGGAAGCCGCAGGGCCAGCCGCCGAACGCGCCGGCCCTGCCAGACCATGAGCGGCGCTGCCGGCGCGAGCAGCGCCCGTGCGAGCGCCTCGCGCGGCGTGCTCAGCGCGCGAAGGGGAGCGATTCGAGGCGGCACTCTGTGCCCGAACCGCTCCAGTCAGCGAGCGGCCCTGACAGATTCACCCCTCGCCGCGTGGCGGTCATTTCGGCAATGATCGCGAGCGCGATCTCGGGCGGCGTGAGCGCGCCAATCGACAGACCCGCCGGACCCCGCAACCGATCCACTTCGGCGCGCGAGAGATCGAATTCAAGCAACCGCTCGCGACGCCGCTCGTTGTTGCGTCGCGAGCCAATCGCGGCGATGTAAAACGCCGAGGTCTTAAGCGCCTCGATGAGCGCGAGATCATCGAGTTTGGGATCATGGGTGACGCACACCACGGCGCTGTTAGCGTCCAACTGCATGGCAAGCACCAGGTCGTCCGGCATCTGCGAGGAAAGCGTGACCCCGGGCTGCGCCTGCCAGGTACTGTGATACTCCGAACGTGGATCGCAGATCGTGACCTGATAGTCGAGCATGAGCGCCATGTTGGCCAGGTAGTGCGAAAGCTGGCCCGCGCCAATCACGAGCAGCCGGTAGCGCGGACCATGAACGGTGCGCAGCGTCTGGCCGTCGAAGGCTACGATATCGCCTACCTGCGCGGGCTTGAGCGTTGCCATGCCAGTTCGCATGTCGAGCGAACGCTGCACCACCTCATGCGCCTCGATTCGAGACAGCAGGTCGCGCAAACCCGATTGCGTGGAAAGCGGCTCAAGTACCACCTGCACGGTGCCGCCGCAGGGCAGACCAAACCGCTGCACCTCCTCGGCGGTTTCGCCGTACACCGTGCTCATCGGTAATGCCGAATCAAGATCGCCCTCGCGCAGACGCCGGATCAGATCGTCCTCGATACAGCCCCCTGATACCGACCCCGCCACCTGGCCATCGTCGCGGATGATCATGAGCGAGCCGGGCGGGCGCGGGGCCGAACCCCATGTGCGTACAACGGTACTCAGCGTGACACGATGGCCCGCGTCCATCCACTGGATCGCGGTGCGCAGGACTTCAACATCAATGCTGTTCATGCGGACCTCCGAGGCAATGCGGCGCCCCGCCATTCGGGCACCTGCGGCAGTCCAGCCACCGCGAGAGCGCAAAGGATACGGGATCCGCGGCACCAGCGCAGGCGCGCCCGGACGGCCCGAGTGGGTCGGAGCCGCCCCGGCGCGGCACTACCGCCGGTGCGCCGACGGCAACGGCGTGCCCGCGTCCCAGTCCACCTTCACCGTATGACGGCGGGCGCGCTCGACTTTGGATAGCGTGAGCGTGAGCACGCCGTCGTAAAACACCGCCTTCGCCGTGGACCCATCCACCGCCGCCGGGAGTCCCACCGTGCGGCTGAAGGCGCCGCGCGAGGGTCACGCTGTCTTCACCCACCGAGATGTCAAGCTCCTTCTTTTCGATCCCGGGAACCTCAGCGCGCATCACGATGTCGTCCTCACGGTCGACGATATCGATGCGGGGTAGGCGTGGCTTCCTGCAGCTCGGTGGTCTTTTCCTCTGCCATGGTCATGGCCGCCTCGGTAAGAAGCAGCAGGCTCGCCACCGACACGGCGCGCTCGAGCGCCACCCGCACCACTCGCGTGGGGTCGATGATTCCCGCTTCGAAGAGGTCGACCTATCGACCCCGTGCCGCATCAAATCCGACCGAGCCACCACCGCCCAGCATCTGCTCAACCACCACCCTGGGGTCCGCAGCCGAGTTCTCGGCGATCGTACGCGCAGGCGATTCCAAAGCTCTGAGGAGAGTCTGCATCCCGGCCCGCTCATCGCGCTCTGCGAGCGCAGGCTCGAGCCGAGTGCCGAGCTCTTCGGAAATCACCTCGGCGCCCGTCAGCACCGCAATGTCCTGACGCAGGTCCTTGCGCCGGTCGCCAGAGCCCGGTGCCCGCACCGCGCAGCTGCGCAGCACCGCGCGGATCTGATTGACGACCAGGGTTGCGAGCGCCTCGCCTTCGATGTCTTCCGCTACAAACAGCACCGGCCGCCCGCTTTTGGCGAGCTGCTCGAGAAGGGGCAGCGACTCGGTGAGACTGCCGATTTTTCGATCTGACACCATCACCCTGGCGTCTTCGGGCACGGCTTCCATGCGCTCGGTGTTGGAGACGAAATAGGGCGAGAGCCGGCCCCGGTCGAACTGCATGCCTTCGACCACTCCAAGCGTGGTCTCAATCGTGCGCGACTCTTCCACGGTGATCACGCCATCCGCGCCGATCCGGTCCATGGCGCCGGCCCCGCTTGAGATCGATCGCACTCGCACCGGCGACCACGTTGCGGATGCCGTCGGTGAGGATCGCGTGCGCGAGCCCCGTAGCGGTCGATGTGCCATCGCCCACGGCCTCGCCGGTTTTTTCCGCGGCCTGTCGGACCATCCGCGCGCCCAGATCCTCAGCGGGACCCTCGAGCTCGGTCTCGCGCGCAATCGTCACGCCGTCATTACAAACCACCGGAGTGCCCCAGCGGCAATGGATGAGCACGGGCTTTGACTTCGGCCCCAGCGTCACCCGAATCGCATCGGCAAGCTGCGTGGCTCCCGCCAGGATCTGCTCCCTTGCCTGCGATCTGAACAGCAGTTTCTTTGCTACCATCGCGCTCCCCTGGCCGGGCACGGGCGGCTCCGGCTGACCTCCTGTCACCTGCTGGGATCAAGCGTAGATTGGCGGGTGCCCGCCCCGGTTGACCGCACACAAGGCTGTCTCGGCCTCAGCGCAACAAGGAGTCAGTGACCGTGTTCGAATCCTGGCTGGAGTTTTTCGCCCAAACCGAGTGGTCGCCCCAATGGGCGACCGCAGCCACACTGGTCGCCGTTTTAATCGCTGCCTTCGTGGTGCGTAGGGTGCTGCTCAATGTGATCGCGCGCTTCTTTGCGGCCCTGGCCGCGCGCTCACCCTCGCTCGAAGAGAGGAAGCGAATCCAAACGCTGGCGCGCGTGCTCCGCCACGCGGCCTCGCTCACGCTCATCGTGGTGGCGGTGCTGGTGGGCCTCAACACCCTTGGCGTATCGATCGCCCCGATTCTGGGGGCGGCCGGTGTGGCCGGTGTGGCCATCGGCTTTGGTGCGCAGAGCCTGGTGAAAGATTTTTTCAGCGGCATGTTTCTGCTGCTCGAAAACCAGATCCGGGTAGGTGACGTGGTGGAGATCGCCGGCAAAACTGGCGTGGTGGAAGAGCTTACGCTGCGCCGAACCAAACTTCGCTCGTTCGACGGCGCGGTGCATTACGTCTCCAATGGCCTCATCACCACAGTGAGCAATTTCTCGACTGAGTTTGCTTTTGCGGTGGCCGATGTGGGTGTGTCTTATCGCGAGGACCTCGATCACGTGTACTCGGTGATGCGCGCCACTGCAGCGACTCTGCGCGAGGATGAGACATTTCGCGCCGCGATTGTGGATGCGCTCGAGATCGCCGGCGTCGAGCAGCTCGCAGACTCCGCCATTGTCATCCGCTGTCGTATGAAAACCCTCCCTGCCGAACAGTGGCGCGTGCGCCGAGAGTTCCTGAAGCGACTGAAGATCGCATTCGATCGGGAGGGTATTTCCATTCCGTACCCGCACCGGATGCTGGTTCAAGAGCAGATCCCCGCGCGAGGCGAGCGCGACACCCAGCCCGCGCGATAAGTCGCGGTGCGGCCTGGCGCAAGCAACGCGGCCTAGCGCCGATCCGCGCGGGGCCCGAGCCCAGTTCGCGGCACCGCCATCACTTCGCTTCCCGCCACCGCAAAGACCTGCTCTCCAGGTTGCGCGATCACCGGCCAGCCTCCGGTGAATTCACCAAAGGCCGGCAGGATCAACGCATCTGGACGCAGCCAGAAACACGCAACGCGGAGGCGATCGATCCGGCCCCGCATGCGTAAAACCGGATGCAAGTGACCCGCCACCCTGAACCTCGCGGCCGGTTCATCGGGCGCGTGACAGAGGGCAAGCCCCGTGTGAAGGAAAGGCGCGCTCAGCACCTCGATGCCGCAGGCCGACGGCGGATCCCCCGCCGAAGCATCATGGTTGCCTCGTACCATCCGCACCGCGAGTTCCGTATGCCGGGCGCGCCAATGAGCCAGTGCGTCGATGGCAGGCCCCGCCTGCGAAAGCGGCCCATGGAGCAGATCGCCCAGCACGATCAACTCGCGCGGCGCACGCCGTTCGATGAGCCGGTCAAGCCGCGCGAACATCGCCGCGGTCGTCCCCGCCGGTACGGGTAGCCCCGAGCGCCTGAAGCTCTGGGCCTTACCGAGGTGAAGGTCAGCCACCAGCAGGGTTTCAGAGATCGGGAGCCAGGCAGCGCGCTCGGCGAGAAGCTCGATCTGCACCCCGCCCGCATCGATCAGCATCGGGCGGCCTCCTCCAGTTCGGCCACCATCCGGGCAACCCGATCCGCGAGCTTCTCTGTGCTCACTGTCTCTCGCAGACGCTCAACCATCAGCGGGAACGCAAACGGCGTGGGTCGGGCAATGGGTACCACCACCAGCGCCCGCGCACGCATACCCGCGAGCGCCGCTTCAATGCGCGCAAGCTCGAGCTCCTGCGCGAGCACCTCCCGCCGCGACTGAGCAAGCAGCAGATTGCCCGGATCGTGGCGGTCGAACACCTCGTGAAACATACTGGCCGAGGCCTGCAGCGAGCGCGCCGACCGGCGCTCGCGCGGATGCCCCTGAAACACGAGCCCTGCGATCCGCGCGATCTCGCGAAAGCGCCGGCGCGAGAGCTCTGCCGCGTTGACTGCTGCGCTGAGATCATCGGCCGGCGATGACACGACCAACCCTGCATCGCTTGCCAGCTGCGTCGCTGCGAGCGGTTCTGCCGACAGCAGTTCAAAACCGTAATCATTGACAGCGACTGAAATCGTGGCCGGCCGGCCACGGCTCGCCCGCCAGGCGAGCAGGCAGGCCAGTCCCAGATTTGCATGGCGCCCGGCAAACGGATACACGAACAGATGATGCCCCTCACGCGAGGTGAGCGTTTCCGCAAGCAGAATCGAGGGTTCGGGTAGCCGAGACCAGCGCGCCTGCAGTTCCAGAAGCGGCCGCACCACGCGCATCTCCGGTCCGGCAAAAACACCTGCTGCAGCAGCGCGCAGGCGCTCGAGCACGGCCTCAGCGAGTTCGCCCGACAAGGGCATGCGCCCGCCACTCCAACGTGGCACCGCGCCCGATGTCGCTTTCGCGCGTCGCACCCACGCGCTCATTTCATGCACCCGAACGAGCTCAAGCACGCGACCGCCGAACATGAATCGATCGCCCGGGCGAAGCCGGGCGATAAAGGCCTCCTCCACTGTACCCAGCCGGGCACCGTTCATGAACCGGAGTTCGATCGCTGCATCGGCAACGATGGTGCCAATCGACATTCGATGCCGTCTTGCGATGCTTGCATCAGCGACCCGCCAGCGCCCATCGTCGCCGCGTGTGAGCTTTCGGTATTCGGGGTAGGCCGCGAGACTCGCGCCTTCCGAAACAAAGCCAAGCGCCCAGCGCCAGGTTCCGTCGTCGAGTGTGCGGTAGGCGTGGGTAGAGCGAAGCTCAGCGAGCATCTCGACGTCGCTGAAACCGGTCCCGACACCCACAGTGACCAGATGCTGCACCAGGACATCGATCGGACACTTCGGCGCGAGGCGGGCCTCGATGCGCCCGGCGTTCGCGGCATCGCGGGCCGCGACCGCCTCCATCAGCTCCAGTGCGTGGGTGGGCACCAGCGTGACACGCGACACCGCGCCGGGTCGATGGCCGGAGCGGCCCGCACGCTGAAGCAGCCGGCCAACGCCTTTCGCGCTCCCAATCTGCAGCACCCGTTCCACCGGTGCGAAGTCCACGCCCAGGTCGAGGCTCGACGTACAGACCACTGTGCGTAGCCGCCCTTCGCCGATGGCGCACTCGACCCAGCGCCGCACCTCGACATCGAGCGATCCGTGGTGAAGCGCGATGGCACCCGCCCAGTCGGGGCGCGCATCAAGGATCATCGCGTACCAGAGTTCAGCCTGTGCGCGGGTGTTACAGAACACGAGCGTTGAGGCGCTTGCAGCCAGTTCATCAATGACCGAGCCCAGCATCCGCGCACCCAGATGTCCCGCCCAGGGAAACCGCTCGAGGGTGGCGGGCAGCAGCGTGTCAATCACCGGCAGCCGACGCGCGGCCGCCTCCACCAGCACGCCCGGCCGGCCGCCCAACAGCACATCGAGCGCGTCGCCAGGGTTACCCAGTGTCGCCGACACGCCCCAGACCACCGGCTGCGCGCCGGCGAGCGCGGCGATCCGGGCGAGCGCAAGCTGAACCTGTACGCCGCGCTTGGTCCCCATCAGTTCATGCCACTCGTCAACGATCACCACTTCGATGCCGCCCAGCCGGGTCGCTGCGTCCGAACGCGAGATCATCAGAGACAGACTTTCGGGTGTGGTGACGAGCGCAAACGGCGGCCGGCGGTCCTGCCGCGCCCGTTCGGCCGACGGTGTATCACCCGTGCGAAGGCCCACCGAGTACGCAAGCCCGATGCCTGCGAGCGGCGTCTCAAGCGCACGTACTGTATCGGCCGCTAGCGCGCGCATGGGTGTCACCCACAGCACCTTCAGCCCATCCGCGCGCGGCCCGCTGTGGCTTTTCAGAATACGCAGGAGCGCGCCGAACCAGACTGCAAGCGTCTTTCCCGATCCGGTACCGGCATGAAGCAGGCCGCTTGAACCCGACGCCACTGCGCGCCAGACGCGCCGCTGAAAGGGAAACAGGCGCCAGCCGCGTTCGGCAAACCAGCCCGACAGCCGCGCCTCAGCGAGTGGCGGCGCGCGCAACCGATCAGCGACCGTACCAGTCACGCACGGCAGCAATGAAACGCTGGACACCCTCGGCAACCGTCGCCGGATCGAGCGAACCGAAGGACAGCCGCTGGTAGTTGGCCTCGTGCGTATCGGTCAATCCAAAGGCAAAGCCCGGGATCACCGCCACGCGATGCCGTTCAACCATTGCGCGGGTGAAAGCATGAGGATCGGATACCCCGGGGAGCCGCAGCACCACATAAAACGCGCCCTGGGTGCGCGGAAAGCTCGCGAGCCCGTCCAACACTGCAAGAGACTCGTGCACTTTATGGCGCACGCTCGCAAGCGACTGCAGTTCAGGCTCAATCGCGCGCCGTCCCAATTTGAGCGACTCGAGCGCGAGGAGCTGTGAGATCACCGGCGCACAGATCAGATTGGTGTCCTGGACCTTGTTCATCGCCTCGGCCAGATCACTGGGATACACCACATGTCCGCAACGCCAGCTCGCCATGCCCCAGCCCTTGGAAAATGACTGGAAAGTGAGCGTATGCCGCTCGGCACCGGGAACGGACGCAGGCGAAAAATGCCGCACGCCGTCGAAGGTGAAATATTCGTAGGCCTCGTCGCTGAAGTGGTAGAGACCGCGCGCTGCGCACAGTGCGTTGACCGCGCGCAGATCGTTCTCGGGATACACGGCACCCGTGGGATTATTGGGCGAGACCGTGATGATGGCGCGCGTGCGCGGCGTGATGGCCCGTTCGATTGCACCCAGGTCGAGCTGATAGTCGGGGCGCGTTGGCACACACACCGGCACACAGCCCGCCATCCGGATCGCCATCTCCTGATTGAAGTAAAACGGCAAGGGCAGGATGAATTCATCACCGGGATCCCCCAGCGCAAGCACCGCGTTGAGAAACGCCATGTTGCTGCCTGCGGTGACCATCACCTGAGACCCGCGGGCCAAATCAATACCGTTCTCGTCGCGTAGCTTCGCGCCAAGCGCATCGATGAGCGGTGCAATCCCGCCCACTGCCTGATAGCGATGAAGCAGCGGATCGGCCATCCGCTCGGGAAGCGCGCGGATCAGGTCGGCCGGTGGCGAGTAACGAACCACGCCCTGACCAAGCGAGATCGTACCGGGGTGATCACGCACCAGCGCGGCGACAGTCGGGATGATGGGCGTGTCAACACCATCGATGCGAAGCGAGCTTCGTTTCACGGTTCAGGCAATCCGGAAAGCTGAGGGGGCGGCAAGATGCGCCGGCTGGATCGAATGTTAGCCGGTTGTGGCCGGTGCGCTCACGATCCACCCCTCGAGGCCATCCACCCGCTCAGGGAGCCCGTAGCGAGCGCCCTGCGTGAGCGCCCAGCCCGCCTGCACTGCGCAGAGCACGGCATCGAGCCAATCGCCGCGGGGCTCGTCCTCGATCTGGCGGCGCACCCCGCCTGCAAAGTCGACCTGGATCGCAAGCGGATGCGCGCCCGAGGCAAGCGCGCCGACCATCGCACGCCGGGCCGCGAGCCGCACGGCATCCTGCCTGGCCGGATCATCGCTCTTGTACGACCCGCGGTGGAGGGCACGGGCGAGGAGCCCCGGATAGGCTTCAAGCGCCACCCGCGACGGATCGCCCGCATGCAAGCCGGGCAGTTCCACCCCAGCCTCGAGCAGCGCTGGCGCTCCGGCATGAAACATCCACGCCACCGGCGGATTCACCCACTTCATCGAAGGCGACGACCCGGCCGGGCGATCGGTGGCCCGATGCGCGAATTTCGCGCCGGCTGGCCGACCCGCGCAGAACGCGCGCAAGGTCTCTCGCAGAAGCGGTCGGGGCGTCGCCGAAAACGCGCGCACCAGCGCTGGCCAGTCGGTCGGCCATCCCGCCTCGAGCACCAGTTCACGCGGCAGGCCAAACGGAAAGTCAAAGCCTCCCAGCCAGGGGCCCGGGCGACACAACATCTGCGCGAATTCGGGCAGCGAGCCAATCGCCTCGAGCGTTTCGACCCGCAGCATGGTCGGTGAGAGGAGCCGCGCATGGGCCAGAGTGATTGGCTTTTTTTGTGACGGCGCGCTCGAAAAATCGACGCCCACGATCGCCACCGCATCCGTCGGCATTTCGCAACAGGGGCGCTGGCTATCCCGAGCGGCGGGCGGCGCGGATAAACGTAAGTGATCACCAACTGTCATATGAATCTGACTAACGTCGTGTCTCGCGCTCAGAATACTCGGTGATATAGCCTAAAACCGCATAGGGTTACAGGGATGTTTACCCGCGTGCACCGACCCGGTTTTCGCGACACGCGGGGCGAATTCACGCATCGTTCTAGCCCGCCCTCGTCTGTTGGCGGCACACCCCGACACGCGCCGGTTCAAGGCGCCCGGAGAATAACTCGATGAGCAACGCCTCCAGCGTTAAAGCCATGCCCCGCAAGGCCTCGCGCGCTCGCGCTGAGGACAGCGGTCGCCCCATGTCACAGGTCATCCGCGAGCGTATCCGCGACGCCGGCCGACGCTTTCATGCCAACGACAATATTTCCGAGTTCATTCATTCCGAGGCCGAGCGGGAGGCGCTTCGAAAGGAAGTTGAAGCCCGCGTCCAGGCCCTGCTCGAGTCGCTGGTGATCGACACCATCAACGATCACAACACGCAGGACACCGCACGCCGCGTCACCAAGATGTATCTGAAGGAAGTGTTCCGTGGGCGCTACGAGGCCATGCCCGCTGTCACCGAATTTCCGAACGTGGAGCGACTGAGCGAGCTGATCGTGGTGGGTCCGATCACGGTACGGTCGGCCTGCTCACATCACCTGTGCCCCATCCTCGGCAAGATATGGATCGGTGTTCTGCCCAACGCCAATTCGAAACTGATCGGTCTGTCGAAGTACGCGCGGGTAGCCGACTGGGTCATGAGTCGGCCTCAGATCCAGGAAGAGGCGGTCAAGACGCTGGCAGACGAACTCGAGCGGCTGCTCCTCCCCGATGGTCTCGCAGTCATCATGGAGGCCGATCATTTCTGCATGCACTGGCGCGGCGTGAAAGACGAAACCTCCATGACCTCCTCGATCATGCGTGGCAGCTTTCTCAAGTCCGACGCGCTGCGGCGTGAGCTTCTGTCACTGCTCAAGCGCGGCTGATCCACCGATTGGGGCAGAGCATCGGGCGGCCTGCGCGAGAAGGCAGGAGAGAAAGCATGCGAGACGCGGCAGGCGTGCGGGTCTGCACTCAGCTGCGGCCCGCTGCAAGGAGGCCCTGCAGGGTTGCGAGCGAGTCTGCCTCGGCAACCCCTTTATCACGGCGCCAGCGCAGCATTCTCGGAAAGCGCACCGAGACGCCGGCGCGGTGCCTCGCCGAGCGGGCAATGCCCTCGAAACCAATTTCGAATACCAGCCCAGGTTCAACGCTTCTTACCGGCCCGAACCGCTCGACGGTGGTACGCCGGATGATCGCATCGACTTCCCGGATCTCGGCATCGGTCAGACCCGAATAGGCCTTCGCAAACGGTACCAGCCGCGGCGCCTCGGCCGCCGACCGATCCCAGACTGCAAAGGTGTAGTCGGTGTAAAGGCCAGCCCGCCTGCCGTGGCCAGCCTGCGCATAGATCAGCACCGCATCGACCGCAAACGGGTCAAGCTTCCACTTGAACCAGTGGCCGCCGCCGATACGGCTACGACCGATGCCGTAGGCCGAATCGAGTCGCTTGAGCATCAGGCCTTCGGCACCGAAGGTGCGCGCTGCCTCGCGCAGCCCCGCCCGGTCCGCCCAGGTCGATGCTTCGAGAGCGGGCGCCAAGCAGAGACGGTCGGGGTCCGGCGCGGCCAGCGCCAGGCTGTCAGACAGCGCCTGCCGGCGCAGGCGGAGCGCCTGGCCGCGCACATCGATCCCCTGATGTTCCAGACAATCGAAGACCACCAGGCGTGCGGGCGTCTGGCGCAGCGTCGTTGCCCCCGGGCGCAGACGGCCGATACGGGTCTGCATCGCTGCGAAATCCATGGGGCGGGGTGCACCCACCGCCCAGCATAAAAGTTCACCATCTAGCACCGTACCGGGCGCAAGCGCCAGGGCGGCGGACACGATCTCGGGGAACCGGTCGGTGAGCAGTTCCTCGCCACGTGACCACAACGCGACCGCGTGTTGCCTGCGCACCAGCTGCACGCGGATCCCGTCCCACTTCCACTCCGCAAGCCACCCGGCAGCCGGCTCGGCATCGGCTCTTGCCGAATCCCAGCTGTGCGCGAGCATGAACGGATAGGGAAGAAGCGCGAGCGCCGGATCAGAGGATTCAACGGCATCGGTCGCGGTCGCCGCCAACCCCCGAAGAGATTCATCGCGTCCGTCCCCCAGGAGCAGCGGGCGATCCGCGACCGCCCCGGCGCCCGCAGGCGCAACCAGCGCACGATATCGTGACCCGTCGGGCACGGTCTTGCGATCGGTGAATCCAATGATGCGCTGGGCGATCAGCCGGGCATCGACCGCGCTCGCCTCGGCGAGCGCCCGCAGAACAAGTTGCCGCGACACGCCCAGGCGCAGCCCCCCGGTGATCAGCTTGTTGAACACGAACCGCTGCCAGCCGTCGAGCACCCGCCAACAGGCGATCAGCGCCGCGCGTGCCGCATCCGGATCGAGTTCTCGAAGCGACAGCAGCCGGCTTCGCATCCAGGTATCGAGCGTCTCGCCGGCGTCGGACGCCTCGCCCGATTCAGGTAACAGCAACGCGATCGTCTCGGCGAGGTCCCCCACCGCCTGGTAACACTCGTCAAATAACCACTCGGGTACCCCGGCGGCCTCGCGCGCCGCCTCGCGGAGGAGGCGCGTTGCGACCAGCATCCGCGGCCTGCCGCCGGCAAGGAAATACACCGCCCAGGCGCAGTCCTCATCTGGCGCGGTCACGAGGTAGGCGCGCATCGCCGCGACCTTGTCGAGGGTGGAATTGGAGCGGTCAAGCGCCGCCACCATCGAGGCAAAACCCTCCATCAGGATGTCTGCCGGGTGACGGCCTGAGCGGGCGGGGTCGCTGCAAGGCGATCTTCGGAGGCCGCGAATTCAGCCGGAGGTGCTGCGGACAAGGAAAGAGGGGCTACCCGGTCCGAGGTGGGCGCAGGACTCGACTCCCGCCCCCCCTCGCCGGGAACCTCACCATCGGACTCGGCACCCGCCTCGCCACCGAATTCAGTCCTGAGCGCATGCGCAGCAATCCCGCGTTCGGAAAGGTGGCGAACGATGGCCGCCTCGAAGCCGTGGGTAACGATCACGCGTTGCGCGCCGCTCGCATCGATGGCCTGCATCAACCCCGGCCAGTCGGCGTGGTCAGACAGCACAAAGCCGCGGTCGAGCGCACGGCGCCTGCGCGCACCACGCACCCTCATCCAGCCGGAAGCAAAGGCGAGACTCGATTCGCCAAACCGCGACAGCCAGGGCGAACCCGCAGCCGAGGGGGGCGCCAGCACGAGCGGCGCATCACTACCCGGAGCGCGTCGCCAATCGGTTGCACCGAGTGTCTCGGGAAGGCCCACACCGGCCGCGCGGTACGCAGCATTGACGGCAGCGACCGCGCCATGGACCACGATGGGCCCGGCAAGCGCCTGCGCGCGCGCGAGGCCCGCCTGGATGCGCTGCGCCTTACCCAATGCATAGCAGAGCAGCACACTCGCCCGGCCATTGGCCGCGTTCTCAGCCCACCAGCTCGCGATCTCGGCCAGGGTCTGCGCATCCGGCCGCCATCGGTAGACCGGCAGCCCGAAGGTCGACTCGGTAATGAAGGTGTTGCAGCGTACCGGCTCAAACGCGGTGCAGGTCGGGTCAGCCTCAAGCTTGTAGTCGCCCGACACCACCCACACCTCGCCGCGATACTCGATCCGGACCTGCGCCGACCCCAGGATATGACCCGCCGGGAAAAGCGAGATCCGCACATCCCCTTGCGTGATTGACTCCCCCCATTGAAGTGTCCGCAGCGAAACTCTGCCGAGGCGCGCATGCATCACCTCGCGCGCCTGCTCAGCAGCGAGATACCGCCGGTGGCCAGTCCGTGCATGATCGGCGTGCGCATGCGTGATCACCGCCCGGTCCACGGGTCGCCAGGGGTCGATAAAGAAGCCACCCGCCTCGCAGTACAGCCCTTCGGGCCGAAGCACCACCAGCTCGCGCTCCATCATCAGCGTCTCCGATTCAAGGTCAGCGCCGGGCCGCGTCGCGGCACCGCGCAGCGCCCGCGGGGCATCAGTAGCGAAGCCCGCGACCGGACAGTGCGACTCCGATCCGCAGCACGAACGAAGCGCCTAGCGCCGCCGCCCTGACCCACCACGGGCGCGCCACGATGTGCGACCAGCGCACCGGCTTTCCGCCCCCGGCAATGGCCTGCTCGATTCGGGCGCGCAACACCGCAGCCATCGCGTCGTCCCGCACGATGACATTGGCCTCGCGCGCAAGCAGCAGCGAAAACGGATCGATATTCGATGAGCCGAGGGTGAACCATTGATCAGCGAGCGCAAGCTTGGCATGCAGAAACCCTGGTTGATATTCGATGATTTCAACCCCGGCGCGCAGCAACTCGTCGTGGAGCGCAAGCGTACCGAAATGCGGCAGTCGATACTCGATTCGCCCTTGCAGCAGCAAGCGCACGCGCACCCCGCGCGCCGCTGCTTCAGCCAGTGCCCGACGAAATTTCGCGCCCGGGAAAAAATACGCGCAGGCGATCAGCACCTCGGTGCGGGCCTGACCGATCGCTCGCAGATAGGCGCGTTCAATCGTGCGGCGGTGGCGAAAATTGTCGCGCTCGGCAAACGCCGCGCGTACCTGCCGCGGCGGGGTGGAGAGGGCTGGCCCGGCCTCGCTCGTCGCGTGCGTCGCCGAACCGCGCTGCGGCAACGCAGGCCAACGAACCGGATGCGCGCGTCGCCAGACCTGGGCCATGGTGCTCGCCGCCTCCTCAACCAGCGGCCCGCGAACCCCAAGCGCAAAGTCCAGCCGCGGCGCCTCGAGCCGGCCCCTCACCGGATCCTCGTGGTCATCGATCAGATTGATGCCGCCCACGAACAACTCGGCCGAATCAATCAACGCAAGCTTGCGATGGAGCCGCCTCAGCGCCTGCCGCTCCAGACGCCAGCGACGTAGCGGCCGGAAAATACGAACCTCGACCTGAGCGCCCGCGAGGACCTGCCCCACCTCACCCGCCGGCATCCCGGTGCCAAATCCATCCACCACCAGACGTACATCCACGCCGCGCATCACTGCGCGACCCAGCGCCCGCGCAATCCGGCGCCCGCTCGCATCGTCATGAAAAATATAGGTTTCGATCCAGACCGAATCGCGCGCCGCGTCGATGGCCGCTTCAAGCGCCGGAAAAAACTCTGCGCCCGACTGCAGCAGCTGCACCGCGTGGCCGGGCCGTAAACGCGGCCGCTGCCGCCGCCCGAGCAGTTGCCGCCACGCCGGCGACATCGTGCGAACGCGGCTCACCCGTGGCCGCGCTCCAGGTCGGCAATGACCGGGCTGTGATCGGACAGCCGCGCCCAGCCCGCCCCTCGCGGCACCCTGGCATCGCGTACTGCGAATCCCCGCAGATAGATGCGATCCATCCGAAGCCAGGGCACGAGCGCCGGGAAGGTGCGCGCCGACCGGACGCGCCGCGGCAATCGCAACGACTCGGGCTCCACATCCATACCGATATCGGCCAACCGGTCGCGCATGAACCATACCGCACGCTGCGTGCGAACCATGCCAGGTCGCAGCGAATCGAAGGCTTCGATCACATCGAGTTCATCGCATAGCCGACGCGAGAGCTGGCTGCGCCAGTCGTTGAAATCACCACCGATGATGAGCGGCGCCTGCGCGGGTACCGAGCGGCGGATCCAGTCGATCAACGCATCAAGCTGCCGCTCGCGGCTACGCGCAAGGAGCCCGAAATGCACTACGAAACAATGCACGGGATCGCCGCCAACTTCGACCACGCAATGCAGCACGCCGCGCTTTTCCAAGGCATGGTCGGAGAAATCGCGATGGTCACGGTGCACGATCGGAAACCGCGACAGCAAAGCGTTGCCATGGTGGCCATGCAGGTAGTGGGCATTCGCGCCGTAGGCGCTCTCGAAGGTCTGTCGCAGGCCTGGCGCCTGCGCAAGAAAAATATCCTGCGGTTCCCGTGGCCAGTGTTCAAAGCGCCTCGCGTGCCGCTCATGCCGGCCCTGCACTTCCTGCAGCAGGATCAGATCAGCATCGAGTTCATGAAGCCGCGCCCGCAGCTCATGAATGCGCGCCATCCGCCGAAGCCCGAACAGGTCGCGTAACACCCCTTTGTGAATGTTGTAGGTGGCAACCCGCAGTTGGGTGGGCATGGCAGCCTTAGCGCGCAGCAGGCGGTACGCCCGCCGCGCGGCGCGGTAGCTGCCGAATCGCCTCGGCGTTAGACCAGGAGAAACAGCGGTCAGCCGCCTCGTGCCAGGGCAACCAGGTCTGGCTCAGATGTTCACGCGGCGACAGCCGCGCCTCGATCGGCCCAGGTAGCAGCAATCCAAACACATGCTCGGTGTTATGCGTAACCCCGGGCGGGTAACGATGCCGCCAGTGCGCATAGATTTCGTAGCGCTGGCTCCACTGCCAGTCGGTGAGTTCGAACCGCGAGCAGTCGAGGCCGGTTTCTTCGAACACTTCGCGCCGGCAGGTATCAGCCAACGCCTCCTCCAGCGTGTCCTTGCTGCCGGTGACCGATTGCCAGAAGCCCGGATGATCGGCGCGCTCGAGCAGCAACACCTCCAGCGCGGCCGTATGAATCACGACCAGCACCGATTCGGGGATCTTGTTGCCGGCCATGACGCTCTGGCGATGGGCGATTCAATACGCCTCGCCTACGCGCTCGCCTCCACCGCCCGCAGCCGGATATGCAGTTCGCGCAACTGCTTTTCGTCAACCGATGAGGGCGCCTGTGTGAGCAGGCACTGCGCGCGCTGGGTTTTCGGAAAGGCGATCACATCACGGATCGATTCTGCGCCCGTCATCATGGTGACGATCCGGTCGAGGCCGAAAGCAATGCCGCCGTGGGGCGGCGCGCCATACTGGAGCGCATCAAGCAGGAACCCGAACTTGGCGCGCGCCTCGTCGGGCCCGATGTTGAGCGCCCGGAACACCTTGCTCTGCACTTCCTCGCGGTGAATACGAACCGACCCGCCACCGATTTCCCAACCGTTTAGCACCATGTCGTAGGCCTTCGCCAGGCACTTGCCCGGATCGGTGCTCATCAGGTCCTCGTGACCGTCCTTGGGCGCCGTAAACGGATGATGAACCGCCGTCCAGCGATTCGCCTCCTCATCAAACTCAAACATCGGGAAATCAACCACCCAGAGCGGCTTCCAGACGTTTTCAAACAGGCCGTTCGCCCGACCAAACTCGGAGTGCCCGATCTTGATTCGAAGCGCCCCGATCGCGTCGTTGACGACCTTTGCCTTGTCAGCGCCAAACAGGATCAGGTCACCGTCAGTCGCCCCAGTGCGCGCAAGAATTGCCGCAATCGCGGCATCGTGGAGGTTCTTCACGATGGGCGATTGCAGACCTTCACGACCACGCGCCGCCTCATTGACCTTGATCCAGGCAAGCCCCTTGGCGCCATAGATCGCCACAAACTGCGTATAGCTGTCGATCTCACCACGCGAGAGCTTGCCGCCGCCGGGCACGCGCATCGCCACCACGCGTCCGCCCTCGGCATTGGCGGGGCCGCTGAACACCTTGAAATCAACGTCACGCATGACGTCGGTGAGATCGGTGAACTGAAGCGACACCCGCAGATCGGGCTTGTCTGAGCCGTAAAGGCGAATCGCCTCGGCATAGGTCATTTCCGGAAAACTGGGCGCGAGTTCGATCCCCGCGGCATGGCTGAACACCGTACGGATCATGTTCTCGAAAATACTGCGGATCTCGGTTTCCGACAGGAAGGATGTCTCGCAGTCAATCTGCGTGAACTCGGGCTGCCGATCAGCGCGCAGGTCTTCATCGCGGAAACATTTGGTGATCTGGTAGTAGCGGTCAAAGCCCGACACCATCAGG